>Ga0302324_100004588_pt1 | contig 30463 bp, 21 predicted proteins | sample Palsa_T0_1_FD_201949 | JGI IMG/M metagenome (GOLD analysis project Ga0302324, IMG submission 201949) | Peat permafrost microbial communities from Stordalen Mire near Abisko, Sweden - Palsa_T0_1 | ecosystem: Environmental > Terrestrial > Soil > Palsa > Peat permafrost | place: Sweden: Abisko... | reverse complement strand
TGCACGATCAGGCTGCGCCTGGTTCGATTCCATATCTGCAATTGCTGCACACCCACCCAATACCAGTACGGGCCATCCGCGTAGTTTCCATCTCCGCCATCGAAGTCGATCATGTCGAAGCCGGCGCCGTCGATCAAGCCTGCAATGCGATCGGAGAGAGCCGAAGCCAGCGGCGATTTCAAATCCGCAAGGTAGCCCCCGTACATCTGCACAAGATCTCCGCGAGAGTTTCTAAGCAGGCCCGCATCCTGCCTCTGGGCGATCGGATCGCGCTTCGAGATGACGCTGGTCAACATATGCATGCCGACCTTGAGGCCCGCCGCATGGCACTTGTCGATCACCGATTTCAGCCCTGCTTCCCCGTGCGGAAAGCTCGCCGTGTTGATCTCGTAGGAACCGAGCGATCTGGACCAGGTGTCGGAATAATCGAGAATGTACTTGAATCCGCCCATCTTCGCATAGCGAATGGTTTCATCGGCGTTGGCTTCGGTCAGGTCGGTAAAAAGATAGTTCGTGCTTACCTCCGGTGACAGCTTGGCCCACACACCGTCAATCATAGGGAGCGGAGAGATAAGCTTGAAATCGCGCTCCACCTTCTGGACCACGCTTGGAAACTGCTGCGTGGGCACGGCAACGATCAGCACGCGCTGACCCTGCATCGGAGGAAACTCGGGATACACCGACGCCGAGATGATGGAGCCCTGGGTCACTGTATCGATTCGCTGGTCAAGCTCCATCACGCAGATCGACAGGTTGTCGTCCCACGTGACGCCGAGAAGCTGGCTCGCCCGCTCCAGGGAGATGCTGAACTGAACCAGTTGCAGTTTCTCGATACCGTCGCCCTGAATTGCCGCCAATTCCACCATGACATAATCGGGCCCCGGCGTGATGCGGTAATCCGCGAATACGCCCGACTCACCGAACGTGAGATGGTAAAGTTCGCCGCGATGTTCGAATTGTGTGACCGGGAACTGCTTGCCGTGCCGAGTAACCGCAGCGAACGGAAAGCCGCCTATAAACAATTGATTCTTCCCCGTGCGTTTGTCGGTGAAGCTCTTCTCGATGCCGCTCGGGGTGATCACAAACTGGGCCGTGCCGGTCGCGAAGACAAAATCCTCGCCGCGCGCTGTGCCGGCGCAGCAAAGAACGAAACCCAACGCCATCGTCAGCGGCAGCCAATTCTCTTTTCGCATCGCTATGCCCTCGCGCACCGTGATTTGAGCCACCGTGCAGCCATTCCAGGATCGGCAAACACTTTCACACCCACAATTATTCTGTTTCCAATCATGTGCTTTCTCCGAGCGCGAGTGTTCGGTCCCCAATCTTCATTGGATAACAAATCTGTCATCCTGAGCGGAGTTTGGCCCTCTCTTTGGCCAAACGCAGTCGAAGGACCTGCGTCTCGAGAATGCGAATGATGCGACGGACTTTCGGGACCGCACACTGAGCTGGGAACTCGCCCGAGCCCAGCTCGACGCGCTCGCCGGAGAGAACGCTAACCGGCCTTCCGACGTTTTCGCGTAGCCTGGCTGTAAGCTTCGATGAGTCTCGCCGCCGTTTGGCTGGACGAATACTGCCGCGCTTTCTCAAGCCCGCGCTGAGCCAGTTGTTCGCGCAATGCCGGCTTCCCCGCAAGCTCGCGCATGGCCGCCTCAATTGACTCTGCATTCATGGGATCGAACGTCAGCGCCGCGCTCCCCGCAAACTCCCGCGTCGTAGATATGTCCGAAGCCGCCACCGGGCATCCGCACGCCATCGCTTCCAGCACCGGGATTCCGCCGCCCTCGTAGAGCGATGGAAAGATCAGCGCCGTGGCCGCCGAATAAAGCGCCGTCATATCCTGGGTCGAAAGCCGGCCCAGCCGCATCACATCGTGCGACAGTCCATACTCCGCGATTAGCGCATCGATGGCAGCGCTCTCGTCGCGCTGGTCCGCGCGCAACACCAGGGGCCATGGGCTCTGTCCGCTTTTCTTCAGACTCCGGTAGGCCTCGAGCAGCCGCGCATGATTCTTGTGCCGGTAAGGATGCGCCACATAAAGCCAGAACCGCGGCGGCAGCGCAAACCGCTCGCGCAGTGCATCGACTTCCTGTGCGGGCGCAGGCCGGAAATGGTCCGGGAGTGGGTGCGAGATGACCACGATCCGCTCGCGCTCCACGCCTAAGAGGCGAATGGCTGTCTGCGCCGTCGCTTCGGAAACCGGCGCCAGCACCGCCGCATGGCGGCATGCGTGCGCGGCCATCTGCCTCAGGTAGAGACGCTTGCTCAGCGGTACCTCCGCCGGACGCTCGAAAAAAAGAAAATCGTGCATCGTCGCCACTGCCGGAATGGCGCCGAAGAGCGGTCCGTTGTTAGCCACCCAGTGCATGCAGTCGATGCCGTCGCGCCGGGCCGCGGACGGGAGCATGCATTGCTCCCAGGCCACGCGCTTGAGCTGCGACGAACCGCCCAGCTCGATCAACCTCACGGTGAATCGTGGATCCGCTGGCACCATCGGCGCGCTGAGCGCAGTGCAATACGCCACAAACGTATATTCCGGGTCAAGCAGCCGAAGCGTCTCGACGATGCTGCCAATGTAATTCCATGCGCCGCCGATCTCGGGGCGCACATGCAGCAGATTCAGGCCAATCTTCATCACAGACCTGCCGCGCGCAAGATCGATTCCGACGGCGTGCGCAGATCCATCTGGCATAGCAGTTCGTGTTCCGCCGTGGTTTCGTGTTCGGGAGGGGGATTGATGACGAAATTTGCAAGATCTTCGAGCGTGGTCAGCTTGTGGCCGACGGCCGCCAGCCGCTCCAGCACGCCGGGAATAAAACCGCGCGTGTAGGCGGAGATGTCCGGCGCAAACAGCCCAATGGGCTTCTTGAGCAGCAGATAATCGATGGCGACCGACGAAAAATCCGTGACCAGCGCATCGGAGCAAGCGAGCAGCTTGTAGAGGTTCATGCCCGCAGCCTGAAACGCGGCGTCGGTATAGATGCGGATGTTACTGTAGTTGGCCCAGCTCTGCCGGTTCTTCACATCCATCGGGTGCAGCTTGATCGCCAGCATGGAATCGGAGCCGTCCAGCCTCGCGTCCAACGCTTCCAGCGTCGCGGCGCTCAGCAGGTCGGGCGCGTCCGCGCTCGAGTCCACGCGGATCTCGCCCACATACGAGCTGCGAAACGTAGGCAGCCACACCACCAGCTTCGCGCGCCCTTCTTTCACGACGAGGTATTTCTCTTCGCGCTGAAAGAGCCACTCGTTGCGCGGCAGGCCCGTCACCAGCACGCGATCGCGCTTGAGATAAAACGCCTTGGCGATCACATGGGCAAAGTAGTCCGACGTGGCGATCGAGTAGTGCATGAAGAACGTGTCGCGCCGCGCTTTGCCGGTATGCGCGCCGATAGTCTTGATGGGCATCCCATGCCATAGGTTGACGATGGTCTGGTGATAACCTGCGTGCGCAAACCCATAAGCTCCGTGGGTGAGAAAGATCGTACGGCAGCGCAGAAACGTCCACAGCCCGCGCAGTGTGTTCTTGCTCACTAGCGATACGTTGGGCAACTCGCTGGGATCGAACTCCCGGTCGAGAATGCGCCGCGAAGCAGACCTATCGGCGACGAGCCAAATCAGCCGGTATTCGAGCGAGCGATCTGACCGGACCAGCGTCTCAAACAGCGCCAGCGCATTGTCGGTCAGATCCGGAGCGCTGACGAATCCGATCTGCCTGGCATCGGTGGGCACCACGAAGCGCAGCATCGCGTACAGCACGCGCAGGCATGTTGTCAGCGCGCGTTGCGACCGGAAGGGCTCGACGATCGCGGCAAAACGCGAACCATGGGGAGGCGGCTGCGTCATCCCTCGAGCGATTTTCCCTCGCGAAGCTTGGCGAGCGTCTCGTTAATCAGCGTGGAAGAGGTTCCCCTGGTGTATGGAAAATAAACAACGCGCACGCCGACCTCGGCGAACTTTTTCTCAATCATGTCCCACTTCTCGCTGCGGTACCAGTCGTCACCGACGAATACCATGTCGAACTTCAGCTTTTCCCACGCCTCGAACTTGTCCATGCTGATCTGCGGAATCGCGGCGTCGACATAGCGGATGGCGCGCACAATCTCCAGCCGCTCCTCGAACGGAATCACCGGCTTCTTGCCCTTGTACGGAAACAGCAGCTCGTCCGTGGTCACGCCCACAATCAGCCGGTCGCACATGGATTTCGCGTTTTGCAGCATGTTGAGGTGCCCGATATGAAACAGGTCGTAAACTCCGGTGGTGTAGCCGATCACCATGGGTGCCGTCCTTGTGTGGTTCTTGTCTTGCTTGGAAATTGCTTCAATCATCCGTCTTGCGTCAGGGCACGACTTCAGTCGTGCCGAAAACGACCCTTAAATGGCGGCCTTTAGCCCCTGATGGATTGCACGATCCATCGACGGGACACCCTTGAAACACGCTCTAGTTCTCGATGCCGAGAGTTTCCAGGTTGAAGCTGAACCACGCATCGAATGCGGCCGAGTAATCAGGCCGGTTGAAGATGCGGCTCAATGGCACCGGGAAGCCGACCTTGGTGCGCGACACAATCGCCGGCGGCAGCAGGGAACTGAAGATGCGTTTGAGCGGCGCCTTGACCACTCCGTCCTTCATCCGGTAATCGATGCCCACGCCGGCCATGGTCTCGATCAGCCGGTAATCTACAAACGGCTCCCGCGCCTCGATGCTGGCCAGCATGGTGCTGTTGTCGAGCCGGCGCAAGAGGCCGTGCAGATGCGCGATCTGAAAGAACTCCGCCACGATCGCGAGCGGCGTTGTGTTCCGCTTGACGAACGGTTCGATCACCGACTCCAGGATGTCCAGGTCCACGCCTTTAACATAGGAATAGTGCTGGTCAAACGCAACCAGGTCGAATTCCTTTTGCGCGGCGGCCCAGCGAAAAATGAGGTCGTAGCCGAAGAACAGCTCATCCGCGCCCTCGCCGCACAGCACCACCTTGGCCTGCTTCTGCATCTGCCGCGCCATCAGGTAGAGCAGCACTTCATTGGGAACCGATAATGGCTCGCGACGCGTCAGGATCATCTGCCGCGCGGTCGAAAGAAACTCCTCGTCGTCGACCAGGATGTCGTGATGCCGCGCGTCGATCTCCCGCGACACAAGCGCGGCCCACTCAAATTCATTGGCATCGGCGAACCCGATGCTCCACGTGCTCGAAGGCCGCGCCACCATGGTCACGATGCTGCTGTCCAGGCCCCCGCTCAGAAAGCTTCCCACCGGCACGTCGGAGATGCAGCGGTATGCGATCGATGACGTGACCAGTTCGAGCAGCTCTTCGTCGCTTGGCGGCAGCTTGTCGCCTTGCGGCAGATCCCAGTAGCGCGTCAGCTTGCCGTCCTTGTAATAGTGCGCCGCGGGAAACGAGCTGATGCTCCTGAACAGCGTGTGCCCGCCAAAAAACGTGCGCAGCTTCTTGTACTGGCGCAGCCCGATCTCGTCGATCGCCGAGGCGCCCGCCAGATCCACCAGCGGCGCAATCTCCGACGCCATGGCCAGCGTGCCGTCGCGCTCGTAGACGTAAAGCGGCTTGACTCCCAGCCGGTCGCGCGCCGCAAACAGCGCGCCGGTCTCGGTGTCTAAAATCACGCACGCGAACATGCCGTTCAGCTCGCTCAGCATCTTCTCGCCGGCGCGCTCATAGAGCTCCACCAGCAGCTCCGTGTCGCCCGTGGTGCGCATCTGCATGCCGTGTTTTTTTACCAGCTCGCGGTAGTTGTAGATCTCCCCGTTGAAAACCGCGACGTGCTTGCCCGACCGCGAACAGAAGGGCTGGTCGGCCTCCGCGCTCAGATCCAGAATCGAGAGCCGGTTGAACCCCAGAAAATACGGCGCCTTGAAGTAGTGGCCGGTGGAGTCCGGGCCGCGGTGGCGCATGATCGCGCTAAGGGCGAGCAGCTCCTTGAGATCCGCCTTCGCATTGTAGGAAAAAAACAAACCGCACACGCGGGCATCTCCCTCAAAACCTGTTGAGAAGCAATCCAGGAGTGCAATGTGGCGCCTGCCGTCGGCGTCGCTTCGCGCCAAATGGGCCGCGGGCTCAGTGCACGATAGGCAACAGCGCTGCGTTGCCGGCCTTCAGCGGATCGAGCGCAGACTCGACCGCCAGCTCCATCTCATCCACCGTGACCGACAGGATGCACTTCTTCTGCATCGCGACGCACGTCTCGAGAAAGCAGCCCATGCAATCGGTGCGATGAAAGACGATCTGGTTTCGGTCGCCGGCCGGGTACCAGACGCCGGGATAATTGCGCGCCGCGAACACGCATGCGCACGGCACGCCCACGCTCGCGGCCAGGTGCATCGGCCCGCTGTCCGGCCCGATGAAGACTCGGCCGCGGCCGATGACGGCTGCCGACTCGCGCGGGCTCAGCTTGCCGGCCAGGTTCACCTTGCTTCCCACCCAGCCGCGGGCCGCGCTGTCGCACAACTCCCGCTCTTCGCCCGTGCCGATCGTCACCAGCCCATGCGCGGGATGCCGCGCGTTGAGCCTCCCGAGAAGAGCCCGCCAGTTGTCCACGCCCCAGTCCTTCGCCTGCATCTTGGTGCCGGGGCCACAAACCAGCAGCGGCATTCCGTCAAGCGGCGCCAGCACTTCCGCGGCCTTGTCCATCTCCGCCGCGGTGAGATGCAGATCCCAGTTGGCGAGGTCGGCAACGTTGGCGTCGCCGATCTCCGCAATGGATCGGGCCAGCAGCGAAGCATGCGATTCACGGAGCCCGGTGGCCGGGTCGAGGCGGTGCCGAAGCACCACATCGGCCGGCGAGCCAACGAAGCGGCGCACTCCGGCCAGGCGAAAGAACATGCGGTCGCGCCGCGCCTCCTTGAGCGTGAGGCGCGGAAGCAGGTGCACCAGCACGTCGGGGCGAAAGCGGCGAATGGCCAGGATCGTGCCGAGCAGCTCGCCCAGGTTGCGCGTGCCGCCGGGGTAGCGCATGTCGCCGTGCACCAGGCCGGTGTTGGCCAGCACAGCCATGGCCGCGGTGAACTTCGAATGGACCGGAATCTGCGTCAGCAGCACCCGCTCGGCCTTGGGAAAGGCGCGAGCGATCTGGTGGAAGCAGGGCAGTGCGATCACCGTGTCGCCCAGGCTGCCGGTACGGAAGATCAGCACCCTGCGGACGCTTGAATCGGGGTACACATGCGGCTCCTTGAAATTGTGCTCTCGCCACCGCCTGCCAGGCCGGGTTGGAGGAGGCATCTGCATCGCGCGAATGGATCCCTACACTCTTACCACCACTGGACGGCGCTGCACTTTCGCCGCATCGGCGTGGAACGGACCATAGACGATGCGCGAGACGATCCCCATGCGGATGCCCAGCAGCACCAGCCCCGCAATCAGCGCCACCGAATCGATTTCGAGGTCCACGATGGGGATCAGGAAGGCGATATAGATCAGCAGCCTGCGCTCGGAGAATCGGCCGCTCCCCGCCCAGTTCATGTAGACCTGCAACAGGATGCCGTAGACGAACATGCCGACGATGACGCCGGGCGTTCCCCACAGGGAGTACATGTCCCCGGGCAGGGTTGGAGCCGAGGCCGTGGTCCGCGGGCGGCCCAGGGCCACGCTGATGCGGCTGCCTTTCTCGAGAATCGGTTTGTCCTTCCAAATGAATCGCGGGATCAGCGGGTAAAACGGAGCCATCCAGATCTTCTCGTCGCCGTTCAAAAGCGACGGAGCCGGCAGCCCGACGATGTCGTGGAAGTAGGTGAGCAGCGAAAGACGGTCGGTGGCGTTCGAGAAGCTCTTTCCGGATTGCTCTTTGGTTGAGAAAGGGCTGGAGGCAACGTCCTCGATCGTCTTTTCGATCGCCGCAGCCTGGCCCTGCAGCGTATTGACAGACTGGCTGTATCCGCTGTCCAGGTTGTGCCGGTAGGCATTGACAAATGGATAGATCACGATCAGGATCACCGGCAGCATGAACGTGCTGCGCGGAATACGGCGGTTGGTCATCGTATACACAACGACGAGAAAGAGAAACGGTTTGAGGATCTCCGACTTCATTCCCGAGATGGCGCCGAATCCGATCGATGAGAACACTGAAACCCAGAAGACAAACCGGATGAGCGGGTCGCGGCTCTTCTTTCCGTAAATCTCAATCGCCGATATGACCATAGCCAGACTGAGCAGGCTCATCACCGCAAGAAGCCAGATTCTGTAGGGTAGCGCAGCCTGCTCCGCTCCGGTGTCGCCCGTGGTCCACACATAGGTCCCGACGCCGAGCTTCCACACCGCCACGTTGCCGATCAGTCCCAGGATGAGCATGAGCAGGCTGGTGAGCGCCACGCGGCTCGTGGTCGAGGGAGTCTGGGGAACGAACCAAAGCCCGCCTTCCCGCTTGAAGAGCAGGCTGGCCGCCCAGAACGCGGCAAACCCCATCAAAGTCAGCAACATGGCGTGGACGTAAATGGCGTCGATCTGGTCCTGGCCGGTGGCAAACCTCCAGCACGGCGTCAGGCCGAACTCGAAGATGGCCTCGTACGTTACCAGCACTGGAACCGAGCACCATGCCATGCCGCGGATGCCATGCAGGGAAAGATACGTAAAGGCCAGAATGAAAAACCAGCCCGCCGCGGTGAACAGCGAAACCAGTTCTGAATTGTCGCCGCTCATCAGGGCGTAGACGCTCCAGATGCCCCACGGGATGCCGATCAGAAGCACAACCAGCGGAACCCATTCCGCCGTTCGCCGCGGAGCCTGGGCGGTTCGAGTCGTCCATGACGAAGTGGATCTCATAATCCTCTGGGGGTTGCGGGGATTGCACGCGTGGTCCCGCCGAACAGCAGATTGCGGAGGCTGATTCCGAGCAATCTGTGCGTTAAGACAAGCATCACCAGAAAGCTGACGGTGTAGGCTGCCGTGGATACGATCGCGGCGCCGATGTATCCATAGCGCGGCACCAGCAGATAAAGACCGCCGGCGGTTACGGCCATGCTTGCGCCCTCGGCGCAGGACGGCAGGCCGGGCCTGCCCAGGGCATTCGATCCGCCGTAAAGAACCTGGTTCAGGCCGATCATCAGCGCTCCGGGCACCAGAATCCGGCACGCCAGGATGGAGCCGTCGAAGGCCGCTCCAAAGATGCGGTGAATCAGGAAGGGCGCCAGCAAATAAAGCGCGCTGCAGCAGGCCAGCAGCCAGAGCAGCGAGGCCCGGAACGAGTGCCCGATGGTGGCCTTGGCATCGCCGCTGTGCTGACTCGATCCCCGCGAAAAAGTGACCAGCCCGACCGCCTGGGGAAACACCGTGACCGCTGTCGAGAGCGTGACCGCAACCGCATAGAATCCCAGTTGCTGCGGCGGGACCAGCAGCGACAGCACCAGCTGATCGATGCGCTGATTGAAATAGTTGGCCAGGTTGGTCGCCTGGGTCCTGGCGCCGTATTTCACCAGGCTGGGAAGCACGGCCCGATTCCACCGAAACCGGGGGCTGAGATGAACCCAGACCAGCGCCACACCCAGCCCTAAAGACACTATCCAGCTTGCGATCTGGGAATAGATGACAAAGGTCAGGCTGGAGCGGTGGGCCAAAACGATCGCTACTAGGCCCGCGAGATAAAGCACCGGCGACGACACGCGGATAATATTGAATCGCCTCAGGTCCGGTATGCCCTGGAAGAGATTCGCAGGATATCCGCAAAGCACAAAGGCGGGAGAGAAGAGGACGAAGAGGACTCCGAGCGACTGGACCGTGGGTGAATACCTGGCCAGCGTGAAGTGCACGACCGCCAGTCCGATGGCCACCGTGAGCAGGCTCTGGACAAAGCCGAAGGCCGTGACCGCTGTGGCCATCTCAGAGATCGTGAACGCTTGCCGGCCTACATAGAAAGCAACCGCCTGGTTGACCAGCGATAGCAGGTAGAGGATCGCGGTCGGCCAGAGGATAATGGCCGCGTACTCGCCGCGCCCCACCGGCCCCAGCATTCTTGCAGTCACCACGCCGGTGATGACTCCCAGCCCGAGGATAAGTCCCTGCCCCAGCAGGGTCGAGCCGTAGCTCGCGATGAACTTCCGCTTCCCTGCGATGGGTGGAGGAAGGGGGTCGGATGTGGTCATTAGACCTTCTTGAAATAGATGAGGGACTCTCTGAATAAGTCGCCATCTTTGAAGGGTACGGGCTTCAGCCCGTACGTAAGCCTGGCAGAATGAGCGTGGGCTTTAGCCCCCGAGGGAGTATCCACGCGTCAACCAGACTTATTCAGAGGTTCCTTAGTAGACGGCCGTGGCGAAGATCGAGGCTGAAGCTGTGGAGGCTATGATGGCCTGCGCATTCAACAGGGTCGCCTTGACCTTGGACATCGGCACGTACAGTACGTCCGTGGGCTGCATGGCCACGTCGGCGTCGTTTCCGCGCTGCATCTTTCCGAGAGGCAGCGCGATGGTGACGCCGGTTCCATCGGCATTTCTCCGGAGCAGGAATATCTTGCCGATCGACGCCGGCATGGTCGTTCCATTCGCCATCGACAGGGCCTCGAGCACGGTCACCTTGCCATCCTCCTGCATCACGTAGCCGCCCGGCCGGGTCACCGCGCCCAGCACGTACACGATACCCGCGCGCTTCACATAAATCGTGTCCCCCGGCTGCACCATCACGTCATCGGCGGCGCCGGGGTGGGTGGCTTTGGAGTAATGAATCGATGTCGGCGTCTCCTCCGCGCCGGTGTGCGTAATCTGGATATCGTTTCCGGCAATCATCGTCAGGCCTCCGGCCAGCGCCAGCACCGAGGTCAGCCGATGGGGAACGATCAACGTGTATTTTCCGGGTGCGCTCACTTCTCCCGAGATGGTGACCTCGGGCGCGGCGTACTCCTGGACGGTGAGATTGACCTCGGGGTTGTTGAGAATCTGCTCGGACTGCAGCTTCTTCCGGATCTGCGTCCTCGCGTCCGACACAGTCTCCCCCGCGACGTGCACGTTTCCAATCACCGGCAGACTCAGATCGCCGTCCTGGTCCACCCGGTAGCTTCCCTGAAAATCGGAATCGTCGAGCACGTCGAGGCTGACCAGGAAACCCGGCGCCAGCTTCAGAAACTCGAAGTCGTCGGGGATGGCGGCCAGCGAGGAGTTGCGCACGTTGCCGGCCGCGGTCACCTGCGGATTCCTGACCATCGCGGGGGGCATGGCGCCCGTGTTGCCGGGCTGGGAGCTGTTTTGAGACTGCTGCTGCGCCACGCAGACTGCGGCAGATCCGGACAGAAGCGCGGCCGCGATGGCCCACGCAAAGGTCGACTTACGCGCCATTGGCATTTTTCTTCTCCCCTTTGGGCTTATCGGCGTAGTAGGCGCCATAGCCGTAACCGGCCTCCTTGTTGGTGACTCCATTGACGGCAAACCCGATCACCGGCATGCGATTGCGGTCGATCAGGTTGGCGGCGCGGGCCAGGTTCGGCTTGGTGACCACCCCCACGCGCGACACCCACACCACGGCATCGGTCATCGATGCCATCGAAACCGGGTCGGCCACCAGCAGCGCCGGCGGGCTGTCGATGAGCACCAGGTCGTAGGTGGCGCGGAGCTGCCTGAGCACATCCGCAAAGCTGGACGAACCCAGCAGTTCCGATGGGTTGGGCGGCTGCGGCCCGGCCGGCAGCACATCGAGCGACGGCAGCTGCACACCGTGCACGATCGCCTCGTCGGTGGTGGCGGTCGCGGCCAGCACATTGCTCAGACCCACGTCGTTCGGCACATCCATCACATGGCGCATGCGCGGCCGGCGCAAATCGGCCTCGACAATGATCACCTTCTTGTTATGCTGGGCAAACGCGGCAGCCAGGTTCGAAGTCAGGGTGGTCTTGCCTTCTCCGGGCACGCAGCTGGTCACCAGGATGGTCTTGGCTCCCCCGCCGGCGCGCGACAGCATGATCGAGGTGCGCAGCGAGCGGAACGCCTCCGCGGCCACCGAGTCGGGATGGCTCAGCATCCAGATCTGCAGCGGTCCCGCGCTTTCCTCCTCGCCTGTTTTCTGCTTCTGAAACGGTGCGCCGTAGGAACGCCGCCGCGATTTCATCAGGTCCGGAATGATGCCGATCACCGGCCGGCCCGTGATCTCCTCCACCTCTTCCGGAGTGGCCACGGTGCGGTCGAGATTATCGATCGTGTACGCCACCGCCAGGCCCACCAGCATGCCAAACAGCACCCCCAGCAGCAGGTACAGCGCCGGCTTGGGGCGGATGGCCTCCGACTGGGTGCGCGCCGGGGAGACGATGGTGATGTTGGTGGCCTTGATGCCCGCCGAGATGTTGGCCTCCTGCAGCTTGGTGGAGAGGTCTTCATAAAGCATCTTGCGCGACAAGGCGTCTTCGCTCAACACCGCGAACTGGATCGCGACGTCGTTCAGCTTTCCCGCCGCGGCCTGCTGCTGGTCAAACTGCTTGCGGATCCCCTCCTCGGTCTGCCTGGACAACTCGAAGTCGGCCTGGGCGCGCTTGGTGATCAGCTGCAGCTCATCGACGATCTGGCCGTCGAGCGACTTGATCTGGTCGTCCAGGTCCTTCAGATGCCGGTTCTTGGCGCCGTAGGAATTGGCTTCCTGCGCCCGCTGCACTTTCAATTGGCCCTGCTGCGAGCGTAGCAGCTGGAGGTTGGAGAGCCCTCCGCCCTGGGTGAGCACACTCGACTGGGCCTGCATCGCCAGCGCATCGCTCTGCAGGCCCAGCACGACATCCGCATCGCCGGTCTGCGTCAGGCGGTAGATCGCCTCCTTGCCGATGCGCTGCGCTTCGGCCTGGGTGAGCTCAAGGTTCAACTGGTCCAGCTTCTGGATGACCGGGCTGTGAATTTCCGCACCGGCCGAAGCGGCGGACGCGGCTCCGCTCGAGCTGGTCCCCATGCTCACCGGCGTTGCCATGTTGAAGCTGAGAATCCCGTTGGCCTTCTCGTAGTCGGCCAGGTTCTTCTCCGCCACCTCCACGTCGCGCTTCAGGTCGGTCAGCTGGGTCGTCAGCCACGCCGAGGTCTCGGTGGTGGCGTCGTAGTGAGTCTGGCGGTAGTTGGCCTTGTAGGCCTCTACCAGCTGGTTGGCCACCAGCGCCGCCTGGTTCTGGTCGTGGCTCTCAAAGCTCACTTCGATCAGCCGCGTGCCGCGGTCCGGCAGCACTTTCAGATGCTTGCCAAAGATCTTCAAAAGGCGCGTCCGTCTGACCGGCGCCTGCTCCAGCGGCAATCCCTCTTCCGGCCGTTCCTTGGCGATGTCGCTGCCGACGGCGATGAAAGGAGGCGCCGAGCCAAGCTTGAGCTGTTCAACGACGGCCATGGCCAGTTGTTCGCCCTGCAGGATCGACGTCTCGGTCTGCAGATCGGTCAGCAGCGTGTCCGCCCCGCCGCCCAGCGCGCTCAGCTCGTCGCCCAGCCCCAGGTCCATGCCGCCCTGGTTCTTGTTCAGTTCAATGATGGCGGTGGACTGGTAGGTGGGTTTCATGAGCAGCGTCACGGCCAGCGTGAGCAGTTCGCAGATCGCAATCGACCCGATAATCCAATTGCGGCGCTTGCCGACCACTCGCAACAATCCGAACAGCGCGTTGGAGCTGCCGGATTGACTGTGAGAGGGAAGATCCAGGGTGCCGGGCGGCATATCCGGTCTTGCGTTATAAGGCTCGTGAGTACTCAATGGACATCCTTTGGGGTGCGCAATCCATGGCGCTTGAAAGTCGCGGATGGGGTCCAGCGCACAAAGTTGGCAGGGATTCAATCAAAACACAGCAGCAACAGTGCTGCGCAAGCGGTTGGTTCAGCGGAGAATCTTGCGGATCGGAGGGCCGGCGCGTCCCGCGTCTCTGAACCTGCCCTGGAAGGGCCCTCGTTCAGGCGCGCATCGCGCCAGCATGCGCCATGGGCGCCGGTTCCGGGGCCGCGCTCCCGGTGCGCTCCGCGGCGATCAATTCAACTGCGGAGCCGCGGCCAGTTTTCCCGAACCCGGCTTTTCGTTTGGGACGCCGGCAATCGGCATTCTTCCTGTTCCGTTTCCGTTCGCGTGGACAGGTTCCACCGACAATGCTGTCTTGAGCAGCTGCGAACCCGGGTTGTAGTCCGGGATCACCTCTTTGAGCAACAGCACCAGGCCGGGAAGATCCTGCGCATTCACGATCTGCTGCAGTTCCTGCATGTAGGCCTTGATCTGGCGCAGGTCGATGTCGTATGGCGACTGGTAGCTTCTGATCTTGTGATGCGAGGTGGGCACCAGGTGCTCGTCTTCGAGGTTCAGCTCTTCAAACAGCTTTTCTCCGGCCCGTGCCCCGGTGAATTCGATCTTGATGTCCTTGTCCGGCTGGAAACCGGAGAGCCGGATCAGGTCCCGGGCCAGGTCGACGATCTTGACCGATTCGCCCATATCGAGCACGAACACTTCGCCGCCCTTGCCGATGGCGAATGCCTGCAGCACCAGCTGCGCCGCCTCGGGAATGGTCATGAAGTAGCGCCGCATCTCCGGATCGGTTACGGTCACCGGCCCCCCCCCCGCGATCTGCTCCTTGAAGATAGGCACCACGCTGCCGTTCGAGCCCAGCACGTTGCCAAAGCGCACGGCCACAAACTTGGTCCCGCTTTCCATCTCCAGGGCGCGAATCACCAGCTCCGCGAATCGCTTGGAGGCGCCCATCATGCTGGTGGGCCGGACCGCCTTGTCGGTCGAAATCATGACGAAGTCCTCGACGCCATGATTGGCCGCGGCCAGCGCCACCTGCCAGGTGCCGAAGATGTTGTTCTCGACCGCGGTGAAAACGTGCCGCTCCATCATGGAGACGTGCTTGTACGCCGCCGCGTGGTAGAGCACGGCCGGCTGGTAGTGCTGCATCACCCGGTGCAGCGTGTCGGGCCGGGTGATGGAGCCGATCTCGGGATGAAACACCAGTTCGGGAAAGTCCTTCGTGAGCTCCCGGTCGATCTGGAACAGCGGCGTCTCGGCGGAGTCGAATCCGACCAGCGCCAGCGGCTTGAACTGGGCGATCTGGCGGCACAGCTCGGAGCCGATCGAACCGCCTGCGCCGGTCACCATCACCACCTTGTCCTGAATGCGTTCGCGGATCAGGCGCGTGTCCAGCTGCACCGGCTTCCTGCCCAGAAGGTCTTCGACAGCCACATCGCGAATCTGCTTGCCAAGGTCCGCTCCCTGGATCAACTCGCCCAGGCTGGGGACCATCTTGTATTCCACTTCCGCATCGATGACCAGCTTGAGGATGCGCACCATCTGCGGCCCCGTGGCGGAGGGGATGGCGATCAGCACCCGCCGGATTCCAGACTTGCGCGCCACTGCCGCCAGATCGTCGCCGGTTCCCAGCACCGGCTTGCCGTCGAAGATGAGGCCCACGGTCTGCGGATTGTCGTCAATCAGGCCCACCACGTCGAAATTCAGGCTCCGGTTCTGGCGTAGTTCCCATAGCAGCGCCAGACCGGCCGCCCCTGCGCCGTAGATCAGCGTTTTGATCCGGTCGCCACCCGCCGGCCGCCTTCTCCGGGCCGTGACGATCACGCGCGCCATCAGCCGGCCGCCGAGAATCAGGAAACAGGACACCATCCACTCGATCACATACACCGAGCGCGGAATCCCCCAGGGCCCCAGCACCAGGAGGATGGCGATGGCTCCCAGGATCGACCCGGCCGTGTTGGCCACGACGATGCGCACCGCCTCGTAGATCGAGGTGTGACGCCATTGTTCCAGGTTCACCGCCGCGATCAGGAATGTGGCCGTCTTGGTTGCGGCCCAGATCGGCAGAGCCACTTCCAGCGGGTGCACGAACCGCCCGGGCAGAGCGCCGTCGAATCGGAGTTCGAACGCCAGCACCGCGGAGAGGGCAAATACCAGCAGGTCCTTGACATACGTCAGGACCCGGCGCGCGTTGCGTTCGGGAGCAAAACGTCGAGCCGGTAATGAAAGGGGGGACATATGCTACTCCTGATTTCTTCTCCGAAGCTGCCTGGAATCGGGCCGCCGGCGGTCCGGGCCACCGAAAAATGCGGAACCCGGCAATGCTCAGGCGAACGGCTCTCCGCCTGCGGGGTGCACCGGCCCATGGGGCGCCAGCGGTCTTGGATTGAGCACGTCCAGCCAGAACCTGGTATATGCCTCGGCAGCTTCCCGCGTGCCGGGGTAACTGAGCTTGCCGCCATCGATGAGCCGCGATATCTCGGCATGAGCCATCACCGTGGTGACCAATGCGGCGGTCACCATGGTGGGGTCAAGCCTGCGGACTTTATCGTTTTGGACGTTTTTTTCCACGTAATGGCTGATGGCCGAGAGAATCGGCGAGAGATACTCCTGGCAGAAAGCCTCGGTTTTCCAATGCAACTCAAGAAAAGCCACCGCGATCAATCGCAACAATTCGGGCTTGAAGATTACAGTATCAACGAGCAGGTCGATAATTTTCCGCAAAATTATCTCCGGCTCTCCGCATTCGTCGATTCCGTCCAGCAGATCGCGGCGCAGCTTGAGCCCCGCAGACCGCGAACGGAGGGCCGACCAAAACAGATCTTCCTTGTGATCGAAATGCCGGAACAGCGTGTTCTCGCTGACGTCGGCCAGTCGGGCGATCTCCCGGGTGCTCGTCCCATGATAGCCTTGGCGCGCAAACAGTTGCACCGCGGCCTGTACGATTTGTTCGGTCCGCAGCGAATTTTTCGGTACTAAAGGCATGTGCCACTCACGGAACTCGTTGAAACAAAAGGTTGCTGGATGGGTTCTGGCGGAAACACCCGGATGGATTCCCGCACGCAGACGGTAATGGAGTGGCCTGAGGGCGGTAATGAAGTGGACTGAAGGGTAGCGCCGGTCTCCAGACCGGCTGTCGTGCGGGCGTCCTCGCCCGCACTCGTCTCCGGCATCATGACCGGATCATCCCGGCAGGTAGCTAGCCAGCGACCGGTTCTATATCTTCTGCATTGACTTCGATCGCGGCATGCTGATTGATCAGTTCAACGGTCAGAACAAACCGCAGGCTGCTGCTGCGCCGCACCAGGGTGCCCTGAACCCCCTGCATCACCCCGTTGCGGATACGGACCTTTTCCCCGATCAGCAACTCCCGGAAGGGCTCCAGTCTTTCCCGGCAAAAGCCGGAGCGCAGCATCTCCACGTCGGCATCGAGCAGTGGCAACGGCTCGCGTTGATTGCCGACAATCTGCAGCACCCCCTGGCACTCCAGCACTCTAGCCCGCTCCGCGCGGCCGATGCGCACAAAAAGATAGGTGGGAAACAGCGGCAGCACGATCTTCTTCCGCTGCCGGTTCTTCCAGACCCGCACCGTTTCGTAGGTCGGCAGGAACGACTCGATCCGGCGCAGATCCAGTTGCCTGACCACCGACTTCTCGTTCTGCGGAAGAGTGAAAGTGGCATACCACCTGCGCTCGGCTTCAGGGCCTGCGCCGGGCTCGCGGAGGGAGCGAGCTTCGTCTTCAGTGCCGGAACGACTCATCGTGAACTCCGCAGCCCGCCCATCGCGCCCGTTGCCGCCATGAAGACATCTGAATCGTGCTGATTCTGGATGCAAGACCAGGTCATTGCGCAAGGCTTCGCCATGCTGACTTAGCAAGCCCTCTCACTAAGCCGTTCGCACTGTCTTCTTTTGAAACAGTAACCTAATCCAGGAAGCCGAGAAACATTTGTTACGCAAAATGGCCGGTCAAAACAAGAAGAATTCCCAGCGTTTGTCGGAACGGCCCGTAATGGGAAAGCGGGATGCGGGGGACTCCACAGATCTTGACATAACCTTTGAAATGAGAGTAAGCCGGTGCTGTCATTATTGGAAGTGCTAAATTACGCCAATCTACGTCATGCCACGCCAAAATTCACTCGAACGAAATATTCTCAAACATCGTGGGTTCAATAACGTTACTAAAGATATGTGTAAATCAGCATTGTAAGCACGTGCTATCCCACACGAAGTGGGTGCGATTTTCGCCTGGTCTGGCCCGTATCCGCCCTGCTTTCTTCCCGCAGCCGGGCTCGGCTTCAGCTTCTCTGGTCAGACCGGAATATCGAATTCCGCCGCCGCCAGAAAGCCTCCGTCCACCACGTGCAAAATGCCCGTGACGCCGGCAGAATCGTCCGAAACCAGGTAAACAGCCGCCCGCGCCACGTCCTCCGGGCTGAGAATCTTGCCCGTCGGCACTCGAGCCAGACGTTCGCGAATCCGCGCCTCCCCTTCCTCGCCGCTTCCCATGTGTTCCCGCAGCATGGGAGTATCGGTAATTCCGGGGCAGATGCAGTTGACCCGAATTCCGTCGCGTCCGTAATCGAGCGCCAGCGATTTGGTCAATAGCGCGATGGCGCCCTTTGACGCCGTATAGACGGGCGTTCCAAGCTGGCCGATGAAACTGCCCACCGACCCTGTGTTGAGGATTGCGCCGCCGCCGCCGCGGCGCATCACCGGCACCGTGTGCCTGGTGGCCAAAAACGCTGCCTTGACGTTGATATCCATCAAGCGGTCCCATTCCTCTTCACTGGTCTCTTCGAGCGGCCTCACCAGCACCACGCCTGCATTATTGAAGAGGATGTCGATCCGGCCCCACCGCGCCGCTGTCTCCTCCACCATGTCCTTGATCGCCGCTTCGCTGCGCAGGTCCACGCACGCAAACTCCGCCTCTCCTCCCTGCGCCCGAATCCGCGCCACGGTCTCCTGCCCGCCTTTGCCATCGATATCGACGGCCGTCACCCTGGCGCCCTCCGCCGCAAAGGCCATGGCGCTGGCGCGGCCAATGCCGCTGGCGGCGCCCGTAACAATCGCAACTTTGCCGGTAAGCCTCATGCGCTACCAGCCTACACCCGCAACACGCCGCTTCGCAGTTGGTCCAACTTATCTCGTTGCCGCCCCAGACCAATGCGCAAAAAAATTACCCCTTGACACTTTGAGATCGGCAGACCCATCATCGGATGGCTCAAACAACCGCACCCGGAGCTCAAGCCTATGTCCGATCCCATGTCGCGACGATCCTTTGTAAAGGCGCTGGCCGTCAGCGCCGTGGCAACCTCTGCTGCAACCGGCTTTGCCGAAGCCGGCGTTGCCGAACAGAGAGTCGGCGCAGCCGGCGCTCCCTCCGAGTGGGCGTATGAGAGCGGCAAGCAGTATTCCGACCCCTTCAACCAGGTGGAAGTCGACGCAGTCGTCATGCTGCCTTCGGGCCAGGAGGAGCGCATCCCTGCATTCTGGGCGGGCGGGTCAACCTGGCGCGTGCGGTATGCGCCGCCTGCGCCGGGCGTCTACAAAGTGCGCTCCGTTTGCTCCGACGCCTCCAATCGCGATCTGCATGGCCAGACCTTCACGCTCAATGTGCTGCCCTACGCCGGCAGCAACCCGCATTACAAGCACGGCGTCCTGAAAGTTTCCGACGACCAGCGCCACTTTCAACATGCCGACGGCACTCCCTTCTTCTGGCTCGGCGATACATGGTGGATGGGCCTCTGTAAGCGCCTCAGCTGGCCTGACGGCTTTGAGACGCTGGCCGCCGACCGCGTGCAAAAAGGCTTCACCATCGTGCAGATCGTCGCCGGCCTCTATCCCGACATGGAGCCCTTCGACGAGCGCGGCGCCAACGAGGCCGGCTTCCCCTGGGACCGCGAATACACCCGCATCAACCCCGCCTACTTCGACATGGCCGACGTGCGCATCCAGCACCTCGCCGATCGCGGGCTGGCGGCATGCATCGTCGGCTTCTGGGGCTATTTCATCCCCCGCATGGGCATGGACAGGGTCAAGCAGCACTGGCGGTATCTGGTGGCGCGATGGGGCGCGTATCCCGTGGTGTGGTGCTTGGCCGGCGAGGGCACCATGCCTTACTATCTGTCGAAGACCCAGGAGCAGGACGCCGAAACTCAGAAGCACGGGCTCACCGAGCTGGCCCGCTATGTGCACTCGATCGACGCGCACCATCACCCTGTCACCATTCATCCGTCGAGCAGCGCGCGCCTCTGCGTCGACGACCCCTCGGTGCTCGACTTCGACATGCTGCAGACCGGCCACAGCGACCGCCAGAGCATTCCCAGCACCATCGAGACCGTAGACCGCTCGCTGGCCGCAAGCCCCAAAATGCCCGTGCTCATCGGCGAGGTCTGTTACGAAGGCATCATGGAGGCCAGCCGCCAGGAGGTGGTCCGCTTCATGTTCTGGGCGGCGCTCTTGAGCGGCACGGGCGGCCACACCTACGGCGCCAACGGCATCTGGCAGGTGAATACGCGCGAGAAACCCTACGGCCTGTCGCCGCACGGCCACTCGTGGGGCGGGCCCGCGTGGGACATCGCCGCGCAGCTCCCCGGCTCCGGCCAGGTCGGTCTGGCCAAGGGCCTGCTCACGCGCTACTCATGGTGGAAGCTCGTGCTCCGACCGGAGCTGGTCGATCCGCGCTCCAGCAAGGCCGACTACTGGCAGCCCTTTGCCGCGCAGATTCCCGGCGAGGCCATCGTCATCTACGCGCCCGCCACGTTCAACGCCATCACGATCAACCATCTTGAAGCGGGCAATTACAACGCGTTCTTCTTCAACCCCAGCGATGGTACCGAGGTGCCGATCGGCGGCGTCACACCCGACGCCAACGGCAGTTGGAAGCCGCCAGAAATTCCCATCTTCCGCGACTGGACGGTGGTGCTGGAGAACAAGGCATGACGTTGAGCACGTCGGGCATTTCAGAGGGCTCATTTCGCATCGCCTTCTCCGCGGATTTTTGCGATGAAAGCGGCCGTCTCGCTTTCCCTGACATTGGCCTCTCGCTGCTCGATGCCGAGCCGCACATCGCCTACGAGTTCCTCCGCGAATACCGGCCCGAATATGCGCCTCATCAGCTCGCCGACTACGACGTGCTCATCTCGCTGAAGCCAAAGATTACAGCGTCGTCGCTTGCAGGAATCTCGCGCCTCTGCGCCATCGGCCGTTGCGGCGTGGGTTATGACAATGTGGATCTCGCTGCCTGCACGGAGCAGGGAATTGCCGTCTACATCACGCCCGGCGGCGTGGTGCGCCCCGTCGCCGAATCCATCGTCCTGCTGGTGCTGGCGCTCTCGCACCGTCTCGTGTCAAAGGACGCGCAGGTGCGCCAGGGCCGCTGGGCTGAGAGCACGCGCCGCCTCGGCCGCGAGCCCCGCGATCGCGTCGTCGGCACCATCGGCATCGGCAACATTGCCTCGGAGGCAGTGCGCCTGCTGCGCCCGTTTGGCGTGCGCCGGTTTCTGGCCTTCGACCCGTATGCCACAGCCGCGCACGCAGCCAGCCTTGACGTCGAACTCGTTCCTCTCCAAGAGCTGTTACGCAACTCCGACTACGTGCTGGTCAACTGCCCGCTCACTCCGGAGACGCGCGGCCTCATCGGCAAAGATCAACTCGCGCTCATGAAGCCCGACGCAGTGCTCATCAACACGGCACGCGGCCCGATCGTCGATGAAGCCGCACTCGTTGACGCGCTGCGCAGCGGTGTCATCGCCGGCGCCGCGCTCGACGTCTTCGAGCAGGAGCCGCTGCGCGCCACTTCGCCACTCACCGCAATGGACAATGTTATCCTCACTTCGCACTCCATTGCGTGGACCGAGGAGCTGTTTCGCGACATGGGCCGCATCGATTGCCAGGGCGCGATCGCTATTTCGAGAGGCGAAGCGCCGGCGCACGTAGTCAATCCGCAAGTTCTGAGCAGTCCACTGTTCCTCGAAAAGCTCGCACGGCACGAGGCAGCAGCAGCGGCGAATGGGATCGAATGAACAGCTTTCGTCAACGCCTCAAACAACGCGAACTGCTCTTAGGCCAGATGGTGCTGGAGCTATTCACGCCCGGTATCGGGCCCATGCTCGCCGCCTGCGGGCTCGACTTCGTCATCTTTGACATGGAGCATGGCCGCTGCGACATTACGCTGCTCGCGGAGATGGTGGCTTCGTGCCGCGGCAGCGACATCTACGCCATCGCGCGCGTCCCCGACGTCACCGCGGCTCCGCTATCGCGAGCGCTCGACGTCGGCGCGCGCGGCGTCATGGTGCCGCGCGTCGAGTCGCGCCAGCAGGCCGAAGACATCGTCAGTCAGCTCAAGTACGCGCCCATGGGCCGCCGCGGAGTTGCGACCGGCATCGCGCACGATCTCTATCGCGCCGGCACGCCGGAGTTTTTTGCCCAGGCCAATGAAGAAACCTGCGTGATCGTCATGGTCGAAACCGAAAAAGCCTTCGAAAATCTGGATGAAATCGTCTCCGTCCCCGGCATCGATATCGTTTGGGTCGGCCACTACGATCTGACCGTGTCCATGGGCATCCCCATGCAGTTCGAGCACCCGCGCCTGCTGGCCGCCATGGACGCCCTGACTTCAGTCTGCGAGCGTCACGGCGTTGCAGCCGGCTTCCTGCCGCCGACCGCCGAGTCCGCGGCGTACTGGATTCGCAAGGGCTTCCGCGCCATCAGCCTGGGCAGCGATATTGGCGTCTTTCTTGACGGCGTGCGCCGATTCCGCGCACACGTGCAGGCCAGCGAAGACGCGCGGCGGAAAGGGAAGGCATGAAGTTTTCCGTCCAGGCATTCAACGCCGGAACATTCTGGGTTCCGGGTCCCGAGGTCTATTGGATGGAGGCCTGGAATCAGCGCGAAGAGATGAACACGCTCATCTATCTCGTTCGCGGCGGCGGCCACAACATCCTCATCAATACCGGACCTCCGCAGGACCTCACCGTCATCAACAAGGCATGGCTCAATTTCTTCGGCTACCCTGAGGCGCAGATCGTGCGCACGGACGATCAACTGCCGCAAAACATTCTGCGCGCGCAGGGCCTCACTCCCGACGACATTACCATGGTGCTGGTGACGCCGTTGCAAGCCTACGCCACGGCCAACATTCATCTCTTTCGCAACGCGGCCATCGGTATTTCGCGCCGCGGATGGATCGAAGATTTCCAGGCGCCCTATTATCATCTGCACGTCCCGCGCCACCTGCGTATTCCGCCCGAGGTCAATCACTACTTGCAAAACGAAGGTTGGGAAAAAGTGCGCCTGCTCGCCGATGAAGAAGAGATCGTGCCCGGCCTGAGCGTATTCTGGGCCGGGGTGCATCATCGCTCGTCGATGGCGATCGCGATCGAGACGGAACGCGGCAAAGTAATCGTCACCGACTCATTCTTCAAATACGGCAACATCGAATCGGGCCGCTACCTGGGCGTGATGGAGAGCATGATGGAGGCCGACGCCACGTGGGCGCGCATTCGCCGCGAGGCGGATATCTTCGCATCCATCTACGATCCTGAAGTATTCAAGCGCCATCCCGGCGGCATCCTGGCATAGTAGTCTGCGGTAGAAGTCCAGCTTTGAAAGGGCACGACTTCAGTCGTGCAGAAGAGTCCAGGGATCGACGCGGCTTTAGCCACTGAGGGATGTTTTTTCGGGATTCCGATTTCTAATGTCTTGGGGCTTGCAGCGGCAACTATCATATTTCGAGGGAGACACGATGTATCTCGCCAATCAGCAGCGTTACGACACCATGATTTATCGCCGTTGCGGGTACAGCGGCGTACAACTGCCCGCCATCTCGCTCGGCCTGTGGCATAACTTCGGCGGCGTGGATGTGTTTGAAAATGGCCGCGCCATGCTGCGCCGCGCCTTCGATCTCGGCATCACGCATTTCGACCTTGCCAACAACTACGGGCCGCCCTACGGCAGCGCCGAGAGCAACTTCGGCGAATACATGCGCCTCGACTTCAAGCCGTATCGCGACGAGCTGATCATCAGCAGCAAGGCCGGCTACGACATGTGGCCGGGACCCTATGGAAACTGGGGCTCGCGCAAATATCTGCTGGCCAGTCTCGATCAGAGCCTCAAGCGCATGGGCCTCGAATACGTCGACATCTTCTACTCGCACCGGCCCGATCCCGAGACCCCTGTAGAGGAGACCATGGGCGCGCTTGACCACGCTGTACGCTCTGGCAGGGCGCTCTACGCAGGCCTCTCAAACTACGACGCGAAGCAGGCCGCCGCTGCTATCAAGATCCTGCGCGAACTGGGCACGCCATGCCTCATCCATCAGCCCAAGTACTCCATGTTTGAGCGCGCGCCCGAGGCAGGCTTGCCGGCGGAATCATTGTTGGACGTGCTGGGCCGCGAAGGCGTAGGCGCCATCGCCTTTTGCCCGCTCGCGCAGGGCCTGCTCACCGACCGCTATCTCCAGGGCATTCCGCAGGGCTCGCGCGCATCCAAGCCGCACAGCTATCTGAAAGACCGCGATGTCGATGAGCGCCACATTGCGAAGGTGCGCGAGCTCAGCGGGATCGCCGCCGCACGCAGCCAGTCGCTGGCGCAGACGGCCCTGGCGTGGGTGCTGCGCGATGATCGCATGACCTCGGCGCTCATCGGCGCCAGCCGCGTGGAGCAGATCGAGCAAAACGTGGCCGCGCTCTCCAACCTGAAATTTGACGCCGAAGAACTCGCCCGCATCGACGCGATCTTGAGCGCCTGACTCACTCGGCGGCACTCTCTCAATCCAACCAGGATCTGGGTGCCCCATCCTTTCGCAGTTTTATCGCGAAAGAGTGGGATACCTCGATGCTCAATGAGTCTCGTTCCCATGCAGCGTGGAACCCCCGGAAATCTCAATGCAAGAGAGCGGTAAGTCCGCTGCATTACAATCGGAATCGCGCGGAGGTTGATCGTTGCGAGTCGGTTTATTTACACGCGAATATCCCCCACAGGTATACGGCGGCGCAGGCGTCCACGTCGACTACCTCAGCCGCGAGCTGGCCAAAGAGATCGAGGTCGAGGTGCATTGCTGGGGCCAGCAGCACAGCGATGAGGGCAACCTGCACGTGCGCGGCAACGAGCCCTGGGCGGAGATCGGCGAGGGCACCGAGGGCAAGTTCAAAGGCGCGCTTGAGGCGTTGAGCCTCAACCTGACTCAGATCAAAGCTCTCACCGGCATCGACATTGTGCACACGCACACGTGGTACGTATCGATGGCCGGCTATCTCGCCAAAAAGCTCTACGGCGTGCCGTTTGTGCTCACCACTCACTCGCTTGAGCCGCTCCGCGCGTGGAAGGCCGAGCAGCTCGGCAGCGGCTACGCCATGAGCTCGTGGATGGAGGACACGGCCATTCGCGATGCCGATGCCATCATTGCGGTCTCCGAGGGTACCCGGGCCGACATTTTGAGCTCCTATCCCGGCGTCGATCCGGCGCGCATCCACGTCATTTACAACGGCATCGATCTGGCCGAATATCGGCAGACCGCCGACACCTCGGCGCTGGTCGAATATGGCGTCGATCCAGCCGTGCCTTATGTGTTGTTCGTGGGCCGCATCACGCGGCAAAAGGGCGTGACGCATCTTGTGGACGCCATCAGCCATCTGCCCGCCGACACGCAAGTCGTGCTGTGCGCAGGCGCACCCGATACCCCTGACATCGCAATTGAACTGCGCTCCAAAGTTGCAGAGGCGCGGCATCATCATCCGCGCATCGTGTGGATCGAGAAGATGGTCACCAAGCCCGAAGTCATCCAGCTCTACAGCCATGCGCGCGTGTTCTGCTGCCCGTCGGTCTACGAGCCATTCGGCATCATCAATCTTGAGGCCATGGCATGCCGCGCGCCGGTTGTCGCCAGCTCGACCGGTGGCATCAAAGAAGTGGTGGTCGATGGAGAGACCGGCTACCTGGTGCCGTTCGATCAGGACCCCGAAACCAGCTTCCCCACCGATCCCGAAAAGTTTGCGCGCGATCTGGCGGCGCGCATCGCGCAATTGCTCGGCGACCCCGAAAAATGCCGCCAATTTGGCAACGCCGGCCGCCGGCGCGTGGAAGAGATATTCAGCTGGACATCGATCGCGCATCAGACCATTCACCTCTACGAAGAGCTGATCGCAAAGAGCAAGGCTGGCAACGGACAATTATGAAACTCGCTCGGACTGAAGGACGCAAGCGCGTCATTATTGAGGGCATCACTCCGCAGGTCGATGGCGGCCGCTTCCCGGCCAAGCGCACCGTCGGCGACCTGGTCCGCGTCGAGGCCGACATCTTCACAGACGGCCACGACTCCATCGCCGCGTCGCTGCTGGCTCATCGCGAGGGCTCCGCTCGCTGGGTCGAAATTCCCATGCGCGCGCTGGTCAACGACCGCTGGACCGCCTCCTTTCGCGTCGGCGAGCTGGGCCGCTACGGATTCAAGGTGCACGGCTGGGTTGATCACTTCGAAACCTGGCGCGCCGCGCTGCTCAAGCGCATCAAGGCCGAGAACGACGCGTCGGTCGACTACCTTATCGGCGCCGACATCATCGATGCCGCCGCCGCCCGCGCCACCGGCGCAGACGCAGCCCTGCTGACCGAGCGCGCGGCAACATTGCGAAGAGCGCAAGCCCCGAAGGAACTGCGCATTCACTCGACCGACCCCATGCTCAACGAGCTCATGCTCCGTTATCCTGACAAACGCTTCGCCACCGAATCCGATCGTGAGCTGGCGATTGTCGTCGAGCCGGTGCGCGCGCGCTTCAGCTCCTGGTATGAATTCTTTCCGCGCTCCACGGCTGCCGAGCCCGGCGTGCACGGGACTTTTGAGGATTGTGAACGCCGCCTGCCCTACATCGCCGAGATGGGCTTCAACGTCGTCTACATGCCGCCCATTCATCCCATCGGCCGCACATTTCGCAAAGGCCGCAACAACAATCCAGAGGCCCAGCCGGGCGATTGCGGCAGCCCCTGGGCCATCGGCGCGGCCGAGGGCGGCCACAAGTCGATCCTCGCCGAGTTCGGCACGCTTGAGGACTTCCGCCATTTCGTCTCCAGGGCGCGCGAGTTCGATCTCTCCGTCGCGCTCGACATCGCCTTCCAGGCCGCGCCCGATCATCCTTATGTATCCGAGCACGAGTCGTGGTTTCGCAAGCGCCCCGATGGAACCATCCAATACGCCGAGAACCCGCCCAAGAAATATCAGGACATCTACCCCTTCGACTTCGAGAGCGAAGACTGGGCCGGCATGTGGGAAGAGCTGAAGAGCGTCTTCCTTTATTGGATCGACCAGGGCGTCACCATCTTCCGCGTCGACAATCCGCACACCAAGGCGCTTCCCTTCTGGGAGTGGGCCATTGCCGCCATCAAGCGCGACCATCCGGAGGTCCTGTTTCTCGCCGAGGCCTTTACGCGGCCCAAGATCATGTACCGTCTGGCCAAGATCGGCTTCAGCCAGTCGTATACCTACTTCCCGTGGCGCAACGGCAAAGCCGAGATTACGGCCTACCTGACCGAGCTGGCCCAGACTCCGGTGCGCGAGTTTTTCCGCCCCAACCAGTGGCCCAACACGCCCGACATCCTCACTGAATTCCTGCAAATCGGCGGCAGTGCAGTCTTCTCCATCCGCTTCCTGCTCGCGGCCACGCTCGGCGCAAACTACGGCATCTACGGCCCGGCATTCGAGCTGCTCGAGCATCGCGCGGTGCGGCAGGGAAGCGAGGAATATCTCGACTCGGAAAAATACGAGATCCGCCATTGGAACCTCGACCAGCCCGAGAGCCTGCGTCCGCTCATTGCGCGCGTCAACGCCATCCGCAATGAGAACGAGGCGTTCCAAAGCGACTGGTCGCTCAAGTTCCACTCCGTCGATAACGACCAGTTGATCTGCTACAGCAAGGAGTCGGACGACGGCGCAAATCTCATCCTGACGGTCGTCAATCTCGATCCGCATTACACGCAAGCGGGATTCGTGACGCTGCCGCTCGGCGAACTTGACATCCCCGCAGATCGCGGCTACGAGGTGGAAGACCTGCTCACCGGCCAGCGCTTCATGTGGCAGGGCCCGCGCAATTACGTCGAGCTCAATCCGCAGCGCCTCCCGGGCCACATCCTGCGCATCCGCCGCCGCACCCGCGTGGAAACCGATTTCGAGTATTTCCTATGACCCCCGGGTGTGCTCGCCCGCGACACCGGATCTCCACCAAACCGGGCCCGTGCATGCGCCAACCAGCCGCCAACCCGCGCAGAGGGGCCAACTCGCTGCATTCCGGCGCACACAGATTCCGCACGGCTTTTTCTGTCAAGTCGCCGCATCGAGCCCAATGCGCTAACCTGCACATTGCAAAGCGAGTTCCTGAAATGTCGCTGCGCTGATGAAACACGCAGAGAAGCGTCCGGTGGGTCAAACCTGGGATAGTTTCGCGAGTGTCACAAGCAACGAACGCAGCGCCCGGCAGTCTTGACAGAGGCTCGTCTTTCAGGGGAAACTTGTCTTGTACCCAAAACGCGGAACAAAGGACCAATATGCGAGACGCAGCGCCGCAAGGTACGTATAAAGTGCAGGCCCTGGACCGGGCATTTGCCGTTCTTGATCTGCTGGGCGAGAGCGACACGCCGCTCGGCCTGGCGCAGGTGGCCAGCTCCCTGCAGCTCCACAAGAGCACCGCGCACCGCTTCCTCATGGTGCTGGAGCGCCACCACATGGTCGAGCGCACCGTCGGCGGCAAGTTCCGCCTGGGGCTGCGTCTTTTCGACTTCGGCAACCGTGCCATTGAGCAGTACGACCTGCGCGACCGCGCTCAGCCCCACCTGCGCCGCCTCGTAGCCGAGACCGAGGAGACCGCGCACCTCTGTATCCTCGAGCAGGCGCACGTCATCTATATCGACAAGATCGAGCCGGCGCGCTCTGTGCGCATGATTACGCGCATCGGCGCCAGCAACCCCGTGCATTGCACCTCGGTGGGCAAGGCGATGCTGGCATTCCTGCCTGAGGAGCGTATCGCCGACGTGATTCGCCGCACAAAATTCGAGCGCTTCACGTCGCGCACCATTGCCACGGCCGAGGCGCTTCGCACCGAGATTGAAAAGACTCGCCGCCGCGGTTACGCCGTCGATGACGAAGAGCTTGAAGAAGGCCTGCGCTGCATCGCGGTGCCCGTACTCGACGCGCAGCGGCAGCCGGTTGCCGCGGTCAGCGTTTCAGGTCCGAGCTTCCGCGTCACCGCGCAAAAGCTGCCGGCCATCGCCAACCACCTGCTGCAATGCGTCCGCGGCATCTCGGTCGATATGGGCTTCAGCTCCGCCCGCCCCCATCGCACGGCCTTGTCGGCGTAGTCTCGTCGGCATGGAGCTTAGCAGCCTGTGGTGAAAGTCTGGTTTTGAAAGGGCACGACTTTAGTCGTGCCGTAAGTACCGCAAAATGAACACGGCTTTAGCCACTGAGGGATGTTTTTTCCGGAATCTTGACTTTCACCATAGGCTGTTAGGAGCGCCGAGTTCAAACCCTGTAGCGCCGAACTCCAATTCGGCTGTGGCGCGGGTTTCCAGACCCGCGCACATTCGTATCCCGCCAGTCATTCCATTCCATGTGAGATACAAAAGCTCTCTCTCTGCCGATAGATCAGACACTTGCATTTCAAATAAAATCATGCTATCTAATAAGTGAAGGATGAATTCAATGCGCGCCCAATTGCTCAAATCCGATCCCCACTCATCGTTCAGCTATCGGCTGGAATGGGGAGGCTTCGTGCGCTGACGCCATTGTATTGGTCAGTACCGAAGCCCTCCGAGAGATCGGGGGGCTTTTAGTTTAGGGGCCAGAAACTTTGTAACTGTGGGAGCGTGGCGAAACTGGAAGCCGCACTTGACTTAGAATCAAGCGCCTTCGGGCGTGGGGGTTCGACTCCCTCCGCTCCTACCAGAGTTGTGTCTACACGGCCTCGATCCGTACGAGGCAGCGAGCCGGAGAGTTGGCCGAGTGGTCGAAGGCGCCGCACTGCTAACGCGGAACACCGGGAGGTGTCATTCGTTCGAATCGAATACTCTCCGCCAAGTTTGATTTTCGGAAGCGCTGGGCACGTGGCGAGCCCACCCCGTTCGAAGCGGGCCGTCCATCGGGACGTGAGCGTTCAACTCGCTCCGCTTCCGCCAGTGTTATGCATGTGAGGCAGATATGGGTAGCTGCAGCGGTCCGTAAAACCGCGGCCTTCGGGTTAAGGAGGTTCAAATCCTCCCACATGCACCAGTGTTTTTGCTTTTTGCATCCGGGGTGGAGAAGCGGCCCATCTCACTGCTCTCATACGGCAGAGTTCGCACGTTCGAATCGCGACCCCGGAACGGCTACGTCGTCTAGCGATAGGACGCCTCCCTGTCGAGGAGAATGGCGCGAGTTTGAATCTCGCCGTAGCCGCCAGTTTCGCCGGTGTACGCTATGTTGGCTGGGCGGATGCTCTTTCAAGGCATTGATTCGCGGGTTCGATTCCCGCCACCGGCGCCAAGGTCTTTCGAATCGGTTCTCAACAGACTAAGTCGTGAAAAAACCTGACGCATCGAGAATAAGTCGGGAATTCTCGCCGCAGCACTTGACTTACAACTCAATTCCGGGTTAAGTTGTAAATGCCATGATGAACCGAGCGATCAATCACGGATTTACACCAGCGACGGCACATCCGCGCCAGGGTATACCCATCTAACCGCTCGGAGGACTCCTGAATCTGGATTCCAGCTACCCTCTGAGCCGATTGGCCAGAGGGTTTTTCATGTGTGCGGAAAGTTCTTTGACGAGACTGCGAAGC
>Ga0302324_100004587_pt1 | contig 30467 bp, 27 predicted proteins | sample Palsa_T0_1_FD_201949 | JGI IMG/M metagenome (GOLD analysis project Ga0302324, IMG submission 201949) | Peat permafrost microbial communities from Stordalen Mire near Abisko, Sweden - Palsa_T0_1 | ecosystem: Environmental > Terrestrial > Soil > Palsa > Peat permafrost | place: Sweden: Abisko... | reverse complement strand
CACGAGTGACCGTCAGCTGCACGGCGGTGGGAGCCGGGCCCGCACCGAGGCCACAGCCGCCCAGCGCGAGGGCGGCCGCCGCGACCAGGACCGGCGCGGCACCCACCGCGAGCGTGCGCCCGGCGACATCCGGGCGCACGCGGCGGCGGGCTCCGCTGCTAGCGGGCATCGCCCCTACCGGACATAGAAAACGATCCTCGAGGTGCCCCTTGCGAGCGTCGTGTGATTGCCCGCAGCGTCGGTCGCCTGCACATCGAGGACGTAGCGCCCTGGCGCCAGCGCTTCCGGCAGCAGATAGGAGAAGCTCGCCTGCGTGCCGACCTTGAAGAAGCCGCCCCCGCCGCAGCGCGCCGGGCCGAAGCGCCCACTGGCGCCGTTGTAGGCGTAGCAGCGGTTCTTGTAGGACCGGCGCAGGCGCAGGCTGACGGAGGCGATTCCGGTGTGGGCGAGCACCTTGCCGGAGAGCACCTTCGGCGCCCGGTCCCGCGGGTAGGTGTGCCCGTCGATCAGTCCGGCGAGTTTCGCGACGACCGCATAGGGGCCTTTATATGAGGAGCTCGAGTAGCCGAGCACGCCGCCGCTGCCCGAGGAGCCGGTCGAGGACCCGGACGGGCCGGTGGTGCCGCAGGTGCCGTCGTTGCCGTTGTGGACGCAGATGGTCACCTCGTCGCGGACCGATTCGGGCGCCGTCGCCTGCACCGTGTAATCACCAGGGCTCGGGAATCTCAGCGTCACGTGACCGCCCGCTTCGGTTGTGCTCGACGCACCCGTGACGCTCGCGCCGGCTACCGGCGACGCTTGTCCGGTTGCGCCGTACTTGACGACCGTGATCGGGACTTCGCCGATGTTGGCACTCGCCGGTGCTTCGATGCCGAGCGGACTCGGGCATTCCGTCGCTGTTTCAGAGCAGGGGAAGAGCAGGACTTCCTGACCGGTTTCCGGTTCGGCTTCGCATGCACCGACTTCTGAGCTCTTGTGGTTGATCCACAGATCCCAGTACGCGCCGCTTCCGAATTCGTGACTCTCAGCCTCGATCGAGTAGAGCTCGTACTGTTTGTAGGACGCGTCCCAAGGACCGCTCCAGTCACCGCCGGTGGCGAGCTGAAGGGCCCCGAGAGCGCTTGTCCCCGCACAGGAGTGTTCCGGGTTGCCGTCGTTGATGACGGGCGCGGTCGTCGTGGTGACGTCGGTCGGCGGAACGAGCGTTGCGTTCGTTCCCTCGACCCTGACCATCACTGACGCGGGCCCGGCCGCCAGAGCGGTGGACGCGACGGCCAGCAGGCACATACAGGCACAGATGGCGCTCAACGCAAGAGAAGTGCGACGGGATGAGGACATGAGCCAACCCCTTTCCACGAGGGCTTGTGGGCTTTCGGTCGGAGGCAGGTCTCCTGGCTCCCGGGCCTACCCCTCCGCGCCTTCCCGGCCCGCCGAGGGCGGATCGGTGGCTTCGCGCAGCACCTGCGCGCCGCGGTGGGCATCCCCGGTCACAGTGGCGGGTCCGCGCCGGACTCTCACCGGCTTCCCTTCACCACCGACCGTTGAAGCTACAGATCCTACTCCTAGCTGATCCGCGCGTAAATCCCCCGGCCGGCGGGCGTGGCCGACTCGGCCGCCCTGCTCAGCTGCCGATGGCCTTGAGGTCTGCGTCGAGATCGCCGAGCTCGCGTCGCTCCGCTGGCTCAAGCGGGGCTCCGCTGATGATCAGGCGACGAGCGGCGTCGAGGTCATCAGAGCGACCCCATGTGAGCGCCGCCTTCACGACCCCTTCGTTCAGGTACCAGTTGGTGAAGGCCCCATCCTCGAATGAACCCCGAACGATCTCCTCGTCCCACTCATACGCCGGTCCCACGTACTCCAGTTCGCCCCAGTCGGCGAACACGGAATAGAAGTAGGGCACCACGTCGTGGGGCAGATCCCTGCCGAGCATGTTGAGCGCCGCGGTCTTGCCCTGGTTGAAGGCGACGTCCCAGTGCTCGATCCGCATGGGGGCTCCGCCGTGCACGACGGAGTCGTATTCGCAGATATCCCCGGCTGCGAACACACCGGGTACCTGGCTCTGAAGACGCGAGGAGCAGCGCACCCCGCCGCGTTCGCCGATGTCCAGACCCGCCCTCTGTGCGAGCTGCACGTCGGGTGTCACACCGGCGCCGATCACCACCGCGTCCGCCGGCAGTTCACGGCCACCCCGGGTGACGACCTTGGCGACTTCGCCGTCGCCCTCGAAACGCTCCAGCTCGTCGCTGCCGTGGACGGTCACGCCGTGTGATTCGAGCAGCCCCTGGAAGAATTGCCCGCTGCGCGCCCCGAAGCCCCGTTCGAGCGTGGCCTGCTCCTGCATCACGAGCGTGCAGTGCTTGCCCAGCAGCGTCAGCGATGCCGCCACCTCGCAGGCGATGTAGGAGCCCCCGATGAGCACCACCTCCTCGGCGTCCTTCACACCGGTGCGAATCGCGTCTGAGTTGCCGAGCGTGCGCAGATAGTGGATCTGCTCGAGGTGGCACCCGTCCACATTCAACCGGCGCACGTTCGCGCCGGTTGCAAGAAGGGCCTTGTCGAACTCGATCTCCTCCTTGCTCGACAGCTTGGCCGTGCGCGCCTGGAGGTCGAGCGCCGTCACGCTCGTGCGCTTGAGCAGCTCGATGTTCTGCTCCGTCCACCACTCATCCGGCCGGAAGAACGTCGCCTCGCGACCCTCTTTGCCCTGTAGGTAGCCCTTCGAGCACTCGGGGCGGTTGTATGGCGGGTCGGGCTCGCGCCCAACCAGGAGCACCTCCCCGTCAGCGCCTTCCTCGCGCAGCCAGCGTGCGCAGTTCGCCGACGCGAGGCCTCCGCCTATCAGCAGGTAGTCGACCTTGCGAGCCGCCATCGGATGGCACCTTACAGCCCCGGCGGATGACGGACCGACCAGTGCGCCCAGGTCGGAATGTGGTCGAGGATCCGCCAGCGAGGGCCGCTTTCGTCTCGGTTGGGACCGACGTCGGTGCCGTTGTGGCTCGTATCCAACCTGAGTCCGGCGATGACCATGAAGACGTGCGGGGTGGGGCTGTCTGCAGCGTAGATGGTCACCCACCGTCCCGGGCCGGGCGCACCCCAGCCGACATAATCCTGGGCAAGGGGATTGTCCCTCAGAATTTCCCCTATCCCACGAACCCCGGAGCGGTACAGCACGTAGTTGACCGTGCTTGAGCAGTCCTCTTCGTAGGCCCCACGCGGATCCGGGTGGCCACCGGGGCCATATGGCAGCTGCTGCAACTCGTTGCCCGCGACCACCATCGCCTGCACCGTGGCGGGATCGCCGGCGGGCACAAGCGCCAGATGACCGTCCCCGGGCGCAAGCACGGCTCGATCTCCCGCGGTGAAGCGGACCGGAGTGGGACTCTCGCCTTCAAGGGCCCTGTCGGCGCCTTCCCCTTGTTCCGCTTCAGCGCCTACCAACTCCGTGGTCTGCGCCGCCGGCCCGCGATACCGGGCAGCCCAATTCTCGACCTCGACGACATACCAGCTCGCATGGTTGTACGCGAGCAGAGCCCGGCCGTAGTCACCCGGAGCACCTGACGCGCGCAGGTAGTTGGCGGCGCCGAAAATCGCATCCGCAGGATCCCAGCGGTCCGCTCGGCCGTCGCCGTCGCCGTCCACGCCGTACCGAGCCCACGTCGACGCGAGAAATTGCATCGGCCCGCCGGCGCCCGCCGAGTTGACGGCGCCCTGTCTGGTGCAGGACGGATCCGGGTCGCGCCCGTGATCACACTCGACCTTGCCGATGCCTGCGAGCATCGCCCAGTCGAGGCCATACCGTCGGGCGGCTTCCTCATATAGGCCGAGGTACCGGCGCGGGATTTCTCTCTGCGCGAGCGCCGAGACGCCGTCGCTCAGGACTCCCGGCTCAGGTTCCGGCGCTCCCGTGCCGAGGGGGAGCACCGAGAAGGTCATCAACAGTCCGATGACCGCGCCCGTACCCGTCACGAGCGCGCCGAGCAGCGCGAGCCGTCCCGGCACCGGCGCTCGCCCAGCCACAGCGCCCGCCGCGTCGGACAGGGCGATCAACTGTCGGAGTCCCAACCCAGCTGCCGTTTGCGGCGCGCGGCCACGGCGTGCGCGTCGCGCATCACTCGTGACTCGCTCGATCCCGGATCGGTACGCCCAACCTCCCGCCAGGAGTCGATTGCCGAGCGCTCAATGCGCGAGGAGGGGAGGCCATGGCCGCCGTCGCGCAACCTCTGCCTGAGCGTGCTGTCAAACGCTTTGTCGAGCTTCCGTCTCTCGCGATTCTTGAGATGCGACGCGTTCCCCTTGGCTGCGACCTCTGCAGCCGTCGCGTTCAGCTCCCTGCGCATGGCCAGCTCGCGGTCGATCTCCCGGCGTGCAGACCGGCGGCTGCGCGGATCGAGCTGCTCGTACTCCTCGCGCCCATACCCCGCAAGGGCTGCTAGCGCGGCGTAGTCGCGCCGTTCGCCGGCTCCCAGGCCGCGAGCCTGAGCGCTCGCCGGCAACGCCGCCTGCGCGTCCAGGAAGCGTGCTCGCTCGTCGGCCTGCTGCGGGGTGAAGAGTCCACCCCCGGCGCGCCGCACGTGCTCGCTGTCGCTCGTCAGTTGCCTGGCCGCATTCAGTCCCTGTTGAGACCGCTCTATGTCGCCTTCGATGCGCTGCGCACGATGCTCCAGTTCGAGCGCCCGACGCGTATCGCCGGATGAGAGTGCTCTGCCGTGCTCGCCCCTGACGCGCTCGAGTTGCGCGCGCCGTGCGGACAACCGTTCCTGGATCTCCGGAGCCTCCTCTAACCGCGCACGCGCGTCACGATGGTCATGCTCGAGCGTGCGGCCCACCTGCTCCGCGGAATCCGCCTTCGCCCGCTCGCGGGCGGCCTCGGCACGTGGGTTCCGGTTCTCCACGCTCTGGCCCTGCTTGGCAAACAGCGTCCTGGCGCGCGCAGCATTCCGCCAGACGGCGCTCGGAGTCTCCAGTGCCCCGCTCACCCGTCGCGCGAGAGATCTGGGCTCGCGCTGCTGGGCGTGCCCGCCGTGAGCGAAGCTCAGCACCTGGTGGCGCCGCGTGAACGCACCCCACCACATGACCGAGGTGAGCAGCCACTGCGTGAACCAGCCAAGAGCGGTCAGGTCGACCGTCAGGATCTGCTCCATCAGCAGGCCCACGCCCAGCACGAACGAGTAGATGAGCTTCGACATCACCGCGCCGAGCAGACGCGTCGACCATGCGCGAAAGGCCGTCCGCCCACCGTCCCCCAGCGCGGGTGCAAGGACCGCCGCCGGGGCGAGCAGCAGATACAGCAGGCTCGCAATCGCCGCTCCGAGCAGGTGCATCCCGATGAAGCCGAGCAGAAGCAGCATGCCCAGAGCGCCGACCCAGATGAAGACCAGTCCCATGAATCGCCAGAGCGTCCCGTGCTCGGTGCGAAATTCCGCCTCGGCGGCAGTTGGCCCCTTGCAGGGCATTTCACTGCCGCCGCACAGCACGTTAAACAGCGAGCCCTGATCGTTGATCGAGTTGCGTATCGCCTGGTTTGCGGGCAACGCCAGGAACAGCGCCCCGTTGGTTCGCGCTTCGCGCAGCTGCTGGACGCTCTGCTGCAGCGCGCGCGCCTGCACGCTGCCGGGCTGTGCACACGTGGCGAACGGGCCACTGCTGGACTGACAGCCGATTTGAGCGCGCTCGAGCGAGGCCGCGGTGAGACCTGCAGCGTGCAGCCGGGGATCCAGCCGAGCGGGATCATCGCACCACCCGACATCGCCAAACTCCATGAAACACCAGGGGGTCCCCACGGCACCGCTGAAGATGGATCCCATGCTGTCCGCGAGCGTTCTGTCCGGATGGCTTGGAGTCCCGCCGGCCGCGGCGCCGAGCGCGCCCAGCCCGGCGTCATTTGCCCATTCTCCGAGCGCTCCCACGGTGCCGGTCGGATTCATGATCACCCACAGACCACCGGCCATCATCGCCAGCATCAACAGTGCCTGACCGACTGTCTCGGCGACCCGGCGACGGACGAGCCCGTGGTACAGCGCAAGCACCGACGCCACCGCGAGCACCACCACCAGCCATGGCTGGGTGAAGGTGGCCTGCGTCTCGCGCAATCCCCTTGCAACTCCGCTCATCGCGGAGCTGTCGAGCAGGTCGATCGTGTAGCACCACTCGAGCATCACGACGATGCCGTGCACGGACGCGACCAGCACGGTCCAGCCCAGCTGGAGCAGATTCTGGACCCAGGCCGCTCCGTCGTTGCCCCATTTGGTGACCCCGGTGTTGATGTGCACGTCGAACGCGTAGTTGCCGGTCGGCTCAGACGCGGCCTCGAAGCCCGAGCTTCGGCAGTTGCTCTGACTGGCCGCCGAGAGATCGGCTTCACCTGAGCGACACAGCGGACTGCCGAGCCCGTTGCTGATCAGCGGGTCCCCGGCGCTCGACATCGCTGAGGCCGACGCACCTTCTTCGGCTCCCGTCACTTCCCCCGCTGGAGCGAGCGGCGGGCTGGAGGGCGCCCTCCTGGCGCCGGCTCGCGGATGGGCCTTCGTCGCCGGCGAGTTCGCCGCATGCGGCGGCCTGGCGGTGTCGGCGCGGGCGCTCGCCGAGAGCTCTCTGATTGGCCCACCCACGCCCCACAAGCCGGCAATCGCGGTCACCGCGAGCGCGAGCAGCGCGCGCGACTTCACGCCGACGCGGGAGTTGTTGAGAACGCTCTCAGCAACGACGGCACCACGACGTCGACCTGGATCGCCTCGATCCGCCCGCGATGGTCGCGGAACAGGCAGCGCCCGGATTCCAGCTCGAGGAGCGCCTGGCGCATCCTGCGGCTCTCGGGATCGAGTCCCAGCAACGTCAGCGCGCGCGCCGCCTCCGCCTCCGAGCGCATTCCGAACACGAACGTCGCGCCGATCAGGTTCTCAAGCGACTCGCGCTCGCCGATAAGGGCGTCCGTGACGAGCTGCGTGCTGATGATCGGTACCGCAAGCTCCGAGCGGCCCATGCGCTGCAGGGAGGCGAGCAGAGCTCGGCCGGCCGGGTCGCCCAACAGGCGCCAGCCCTCATCGAAGGAGAACAGCTTCAAGCGCCCGCGCTCCGCGCTCATCAGGTGCATCGCGAACATCGCGATCAGCCGCACGATCTGCTCGCCAACGCGCTCGGCCTGGGAGTACTCGGAGCGTTTCATGCCGGGCTCCGGCCCGGGCAGGTCGCGGATCGGCAGATAGGTGACCTGGCGATGCCCCACCACCGGCAGTCGCACCTCCGGGTCCGCGAACCCCAGCTGAGTTAGCCCAGAGCGGGCGTACACCTCCAGCGTCCTGCCCACCTGGGCGTCGATCTCGTCCCCGTCGAGCAGAGCCCGGACCACCTCCAGACAGGTGGGCTCGCGCGATCGCGTCACGACACGGTCGACCGCTCCAACCACCGCCGTCTCCCATGCCGGCTCTGCCCTACCCGGCAGGAGATCGCGTAGAAACGACACGGCAGCGTCCTGGCGCAGATGCTCAGGCGCGACACGCAGCGGATCCAGCACACCCCGCAGAGAGCGGTCCGGGCGCAGGGTCACACACTGTGCGTGGGGCGCCACCTCCTCGAGCAGATGAAAGCGATGGTCGCCCTTCGGGTCGCAGTCGATCACACGCGCGCCCTGCAGGAACCCCTCGTACTTGAGCTTCTGGTCGAGCGTCGTCTTGCCGGAGCCGAGCGCACCGACGCTGAGGATGGTCGTATTGCGGTCCCCGTCCGAGCCCTCCCTCAGGTTGAATCTCACCGGCTGCCTTGAGCCGGAGAGCGTGTAGCCGAGGTAGAACCCCCGTCGCGAACCCGCAGCATGCGTGGCGGTTGGCATCATCGCCGCGACCTGCTCTGTCGTCAGCGTGTCGTCGTAGCCCGCCACCCGCGTGCGCTGCGCCGGCAGGTGTTGCAAGAACAGCTGCAGCTGATCGCCGAGCGGCCGGTGCAGACGGATTTCCCCGTACGCCCGACGGCACATCTCCACCCGCTCCTCAACCTCCTCCTCGCTGCCTGCGGCCACCGCAATCGCGAGCGTGGCGCGCAGCAGAGGCGGCCGACTCGAGGCCTGCAGGTGTGCGAGCAGATCGCGCGCCTGCTGCGTGCGCTCATATGCGAGATCGGACACACCCTGCTCACCGTCGGACTCTGCCCGCATGATCTGGTCGGCGTCCTGGATCCGTTTTCGCGCGATACGCAGGGCCAACTCGTTCGGCAGAAAGCGCGCGTTCAAAGACAGATCAATCCCAAACGGAAGGCCCTCCGCCGGCGCGAACATCAGCTCGGCGCCAGAACCCGGAAACTGCATCTGCTCGGGAAGCGCCCCGACCACGAGCTGTGCCTGCCAGCTCGTGCCGAGCTCGGATTCGACACGCAGCACCCTGCCCCTGTGCTCGACGTAGCCGTCCATCCAGCGCATCACGTCGCCCTCGAGAGGTGCGAGCATTGCTTCCCCGTTGCGCTCGAAGACGAGTGCCCGCGGCTCGTGCAAGCCGTCGATGACCGGTTCCCCCACTCCTCGGCAGAACGCCCGCCGGATGAGCCACTGAAGCTCGACTCCTCGGGCCGGACGCACCGGTAGAAAGTCCGCCAGCCGCGCATGCGCCTGATCGGCGCGCACCCGTGCGCGCTCGAGCTCGGAGACCTTCAGTACGCGCCGATCGCGCGTCGAGAAGGCATGCCTGATGCCCGCCCACCACTCCCTCGGGTGAAGCTCTGCGACCTGCGAGACGTATGACGCCACATCCCGCTCAGGCTCGCGCAGGCTGACAATCAGGAACACCGCGGGTCTCGCGCTGCCGATGTGCTTCAGACGCCGCCCGTGCTCGGCCACATACTGCGCTCGCGCGCGTGCATGCGGCCGGGGGGACTCCCCCTCGCTGGACCCGTCTGCGCGACTGGCGCTGCCGAGCTCGAGCGCATATCGCTCGAGTTCCCAGCGCCGGCCGACCCGCAGGATCTGCACGTCCGCTTCGATCGCCTCCAAGCCCCCCAGCAGCGCAAGGAATCGGGCCCGCTTGCCGTCCTCGCTGAGCCACTCATATGAGGACACGTCCACCCTGAACGCGGCCCAGCCGTCGTCGAGCCCGTCGGCGAAAACGCAGTTGCCGTACACGAACTCGATCGGCGCCCTCATCGCCCCTTCCGATGCGTGCCTGCATCGGGGCGCGAGAGCAGTCGCGCGCCGGGGGCAAGCGCGATCACCTCGTTGCGGCGCGGAGCCTCGCGCCCGGGAAGTCCGCACAGAGTGAGAGCCGGTCGGCGCGCCAGGCGTCTCCAGCCCCATGGCCAGCGCTCGGTCGGCCGGCCCGAGCGCTCATGTTGCACCGCGACCAGCACGGCGCCGGGGCCCGTATAGCGGAGCCGGCGCATCCGGCTGTCCGAGCCGTCGGGGAGCAGCACGATCTCATCCGGGTACCAGCGCCCCGCCGGATCCGTGCAGCGACTGACGCCGGTGAGCCGGCGTGGTCCGAGCCGGTAGTGCGCCAGCGCCATCGCAGCGAGATGAAACGGCCTGCCCTCAACGCGGATCATGGTCAGCAGAGCCGCGCTTGCAGCCGGTAGCAGGAGATCGCCGAGGTACCACGGCGGCAGCCTGGCGACGATCTCCACCAGCGGCAAGCGCCGGGCGATCAGCGACCCGAGCAGGATTGCCAGGAAGTAGACGACTCCTCGCACCGGTACGCCGCCGGGATTCAGGCGCAGCCGATCGACGCGATAGATGCGCCGCTCCAGGTCGAACACCCTGCGGTAGGAGCGGATCTCCATCAACTGGACCCGAACAGCGACGTGACGGTGTCGCGCAACAGGCTCACGCCGGCCGGGGTGGCCAGCAGCACAGACACGATCCCCACCGAGAACACGCCCGCCGCCTCCTTGAAATCGCGACGAAAGGCGAGCACCGTGGCGGCGACCGCGAACGCCAGCCCGATCAGGCTCATCGCCACCGCGCGTCCGGTGTTGCCCGCCTTCGCGGCTGCCGATTCGAGCGCGCTTCCTTTCGGTTCAGTCCCAGCCGCCTGGACGGTGTTCGCACGAGGCGCGCTATCGACCGCCGCACGCGCCAAGGCCGGCGTGCCGAGGCAGGGGTACGCGCACAGCAGAGCGGTTACTGCACAGGCGGTCATGGCCCTCCTCGACGATCGCTCCACCGCCAGCGAGATCCGTCGACGTCCGTTCAAACGATTCATTTCGGGCTCCTTCGGTCGATGCTTGTTGTCCTGGTGGGGATGCGCCTGGCCACGGCCTTGGCGTCCGTTCGGACCTCGAGCTCACTGGTCCGGATCCATCTGCACGGCGGACACCTCCCAGCGGCCCTGCTCCCGGGCCACGTCGAGTTCGTAGTCGAGCGTGTACTGAGCGCCGCGTCCGTCCTCGGCCTGCACCGATGCGAGAACCGTGCTTACGCCCGGCCCCCAGTTCAGGTGCTGCACCGACTGCAAGCTCAGCGGCTGCTCCGGAAGCGAAACACGCGCGCCGCTCGTCAGATCTGCCGCGAGCTCGCCCGCCGAGGCATCGAGGTAGTTGCGCAGAGCGCGTTCGACCACCGTGGCCAGCGCGGGTTCCTGCACTTCGCGCAGGCGCGCGGGGACCTCCGCCGCGGCGGATGCCGGCGCTCCCACGAAGGCGGGATAGCCCGCCAACGCGAGACTGCCATCCTGACGGCGGACCACAGCCACCGTCAGATACAGCAGCCCCGCCGTGTCGGTCTGCGCTGCGAGTGTGTAGACGTGCGTACCCGCCACAGGCTCGCGTTCCTGCACGACTTCGTCCCACTCCACCTGCTGCTCGCCACTCGGCGGAAGCTGAAGTCCGGCGTCCGGTTCCATCCCCCCTCCTACAAACGGTGCCAGAGCGCGCTGGCTCGCCTGCGGTTCCGCGGCATTCCAGGTCAGATAGCGGCGCGCGAACAGCGACGCGTAGCCTTCCGCTGCGCGGTCTGGAGGCGACGGTGCGCGCAGGGAGGCGGCGGGCGCTGTGAACCGCGGGGGATCGATCGCAAAGCGGGCGCTGGCTGCAATCCCCGCAACCGAGAGCGCACCGATTAGGTACCTGAAGACCGATCGCGCGAAGCGGATCCGCCACAGCGGCATCGTCCTCACGCTCACGCTTGCGCCCGCCCGGCCTGCCTCCAGCGCTCCCATCAGCGCTCGAACCCGAACTCGCTCTGGGTCGGCGACCTCGCCGTGCGTTCGATCGCGCCAGCCTCGGCCGCGTCGTAGGCGACGGCGGGCGTCGCCGGGGCCCTTCCCGGCGGAGCGCTCAGCGTGCTTTCAGCCATCCGCCGCGGCGCCGCCGAGCGCGATGAACCGGCGGGCCTGCGGACGGCCGATCGGCGCACGGCCGCTCGCCGCCAGACGGAGCCGGCGCGATGCATCCCGCCCGTCCGGCGCGCACCGCCGCGCCGCACGGCGGGCGCAGGCTCGAGTCCACCTGCGCGAAGCGACGCACCCAGCGGGGCCGGAGTCCTCTTGCCGGCGGCGTGACGGCCTGAGAAGCGCGCCCCCATCCCCACCAACACGATCATCCCCCCGACCGCTCCCACCACTCCGGCCAGCGCTGCGGCTCCGCGCAGTGGGCTCAGCCGGCGCTCTCGCAAGGCCCCTTTCACGGGCGGCGTGTTCCATTTGCCCAATTCCTCGGCCCCTGCGAAGTAATCCGCTTCGCTGTAGACCCGGTACACCTCGCGTGAGGCTCTGAGCCGATTCGTCATCACGGTCCGGCCGGCCGGCTCGATGCGCGGCCTGGAGCGCCGGCGGCCGGAAGCCAAGCTCGGGAAGTGCCCGGCTTCCGGCCACAGGTGCGCGAATGGGCATCGCCGGGCCGTCGTTCATTGGATCGACCGCCGGCGTCCCAGAGGACCGGTCTATGAGTGGGGGGAGAGTTGCTCATGGGCGGGTCCTGGCTTCTCTTCCGACGCCCTTGCCGTCAGCGGGACACCGGCCTCAGCGTCGGCCATCAGCGCTCGCAACCGGGCCCGCGCGCGCTGCGCGACCTTGCGGTACTTCTCGAACGACCAGTCGAAATGGCGGCAGAACTCGGCTCGGCCGATCGATGCCAGCTGCCCAGCCAGCACCAGCCGCTGATCGGGCGTCAGCGCGTGCGCAACCTGAGCCAGACAGGTGAGTTCGTGGCGCAGCATGACCAGCCTCTCGAGCTCCGCGCGCACGTCAACTATCTCGACCGCCTGATCGCCTGCAGCTCCCAGAGACACCGAGGACTCCAACGCGGCCTGCATCGGGCTGCGCCCTGAAACGGCGCGACGGCGATCGCGAATCCGCGATTGAAAGCGCTGCTCGAGCAGGTTTGCCAGATGCAACCGATCGGCGAAACGGCCTCCCCTGCGTACGTACGCAACGAGCTCGAGCGTGGCCTGGCCGTAGCAATCCTCGAGATCCTCAGGCCGCAACTGGTAGCGGTAGACCCGCAGCAGCAGATCGCGCTTGGCTCGCACGACCAGCGCCACCTCCTCCGCCGGATCGCGGCCCGGCGCTCCCCGTCCGGACCACGGCCCGCCCCTGGCGTTCTCCGGCCAACTCCCGCCCCGAGCTCGTCTTTCGCGGTCATATCGGGTAGACACATAGGGATGTCGAGCGCGAGGGCCAGCACACCCCCCTCCCAAATGCGGGCCCACTCGGGCCGCCCGATGCCGAAGAGACCGGCGGGAGCACTGCGATGAACCTCAACGACCGCCTGCACGCCCTCGACCAACGCCAGCAGCAGAGCCCGCGGCTCAGCTTCGTCGCCGCCGTGATCAAGAAGTTCGGCGACGACGGCGCAAGCCAGCTCGCCGCCCTGATCGCCTACTACGGATTCCTCGCCCTGTTCCCGCTGCTGCTCGTATTCGTGACCGTGCTCGGCTTCGTTCTGCAGGGCAACGCGAGCGCGCAGAACAGCGTCCTTCACTCCACCCTCAGCCAGTTCCCGGTGATCGGCAACCAGCTGCAGAACAACGTCCACTCGCTCAAAGGCAGCGGCCTGTCCCTGGCGATCGGCCTGATCGGCTCACTGCTGGCGGGCCTCGGCATCACCGGCGCGACCCAGAACGCCTTCAACCAGGTCTGGTACATCCCCCACAAGCGCCGCCCCAACTTCCTCACCTGGCGCCTGCGCGGGCTGGGGCTGCTCGTCCTGTTGGGGCTGCTCAGCATCGTCTCGACCACCGCCGCCGGCCTCGTGACCGCGCAGACGGCCGGGGCGATCGAAGTGGTCGGCGGGATCGTGGTGGCGCTGGCCATCAACCTGCTGCTGTTCTTCACGGCCTTCCGGCTGCTCACAAGCGAGGAGGTTGACACCCGCGACCTGATCCCTGGCGTCATCGTCGGAGCGCTGCTGTGGCAGATCCTCCAGCACCTCGGCGGCTACTACGTCGACCACGTGGTGCGCCACGCGAAGGAGACCTCCGGCCTGTTCGCGTTCGTCCTGGGGCTGCTCGCATGGCTCTATCTGGGCGGACAGGTGACGCTGCTGGCGGCCGAGGTCAACGTCGTGCGCGCCCGGCGCCTGTGGCCGCGCAGCTTCTTCTCCGATCCCCTGCTCGAGGCCGACAGGCGCGCACTCACCTCAGCGGCGGAGGTCCAGGAGCGCATCGACGAGCAGAATGTCGAGGTCACCTTCGACGCTCCCGAGTAGCGCCCGCCACGGTACTTGCGCACGCAACCAACCCGCGCTATACTAACTACACTTTCGTAAGCTCATATGGAGCCGTTACCTATGCCCACAGCCACAGAGAATCCCCAGATACAGACCAAGCCGGTCCTCAGACTGATCCCCCTGGACGACACGGTGGTGTTCCCCAACATGGGAATCACGCTGACCGTCGACGTCGGCGACGACGAGCGCGTCGTGCTCGTCCCCCGCCACGAGAACGAGTTCCTCGAGGTGGGCACGATCGCCGAGGTCTCAGAGCAGATCCGCCTGCCCGGCGGCGGCCGTGCCGTCGCCATCTCAGGCGAGCACCGCGCGCTGATCGGCGCCGCCCAGACCGGCCCCGCCGGCGAGCTGCGCGTCGAGGTCGATGAGCGCCCTGACGAGGTGCCCGTAGACGGGCGCACGCGTGAGCTCGAGCGCGAGTACCGCGCAACGGTCGAGGAGATCCTCGAGCTGCGCGGCGACGACGGTCGCATCTCCGCGTTCCTCAGGGCGATCGCAGAGCCCGGAGCCCTCGCGGACTCCGCCGGCTACTCCCCCAACCTGTCATACGAGCAGAAGGTCGAGCTGTTGCGCACCCTCGACGTGACCGAGCGCCTCGAGCTCGCGGTCAAACTGCAGCGCGAGTCGCTGGCAGAGCTGCAGGTGCGCAAGCGCATCCGCGAGGACGTCCAGGAGGGCGCCGAGAAGCAGCAGCGCGAGTACTTCCTGCGCAAGCAGATGGACTCGATCCGCAAGGAGCTCGGCGACGACGACGCCTCGGTCGTCGAGGAGTACCGCGCCAAGATCGAGGACGCCGCCATGCCCGAGGCCGTCAACGAGCAGGCCCTCAAGGAGCTCAGCCGCTTAGAGCGGATGGGCGAGCAGACGGGCGAGTCGAGCATGATCCGCACCTACCTCGACTGGCTGATCGCCGTGCCCTGGTCAAAGCGCTCTGACGAGCACCTCGACCCGGTGGCGGCGCGAGCCCAGCTGGACTCAGACCACGAGGGTCTCGAGGACGTCAAGGACCGCATCACCGAGTACCTGGCGGTGCGCAAGCTGCGCTCCGATCGCGGCATCGAGGCCGATCCCAAGTCGGGGGCGATCCTCACCCTGATAGGCCCGCCGGGAACCGGCAAGACCTCCATCGGCGAGTCGATCGCCCGCGCCACAGGGCGGGAGTTCGTGCGCATGTCGCTCGGCGGCGTGCGCGACGAGGCCGAGATCCGCGGGCACCGGCGCACGTACATAGGCGCGCTGCCGGGTCGCCTCGTGAGAGCGCTCAGGGACGCCGGGACGATGAACCCGGTGATTCTCCTCGACGAGGTCGACAAGGTCGGCGCCGACTGGCGCGGAGACCCCTCCTCGGCCCTGCTCGAGGTGCTCGACCCAGCCCAGAACCACTCCTTCAGAGACCACTACCTCGACGTCGAGCTCGACCTGAGCCAGGTCATGTTCCTGGCAACGGCCAACGTCGCCGACACCATCCCCGGGCCGCTCTTGGACCGCATGGAGGTGATCCGCTTCGACGGCTACACCTCCGAGGAGAAGCTCGCCATCGCCAAGGGCTATCTGTGGCCGCGCCAGCGCGACCGCAACGGCCTGCGCGAGGACGAGGTCGAGATCTCTGATGAGGTGCTGCGCACGATCATCGGCGAGTACACGCGCGAGGCCGGCGTACGTAACCTCGAGCGTGAGCTCGGCACGGTGCTGAGAAAGACCGCGACCAGGATCGCCTCCTCGCAATCGAGCGAGAGCGCACAGCCGAAGGCGTCCACGGGCGCCAAGGAGGCCGCCGTCGAGAGCAAGAAGAAGCCCGCGGCAGCGGACCAGAAGAAGCCCGCCAAGAAGCCCAAGGCAGCCAAGGCGAGTGCTGAGACGGTCGAGTTCCCGGTGAAGATCGACGTGGAGGCGGTGCGCGATGCGCTCGGCCGCCAGAAGTACTTCCAGGAGTCGGCCGCGCGGACCGCCACGCCCGGTGTCGCCACCGGACTGGCCGTCACGGGCGCGGGCGGAGACGTGCTGTTCGTCGAGGCAACCGCCATGAAGGGCGCCGGTGACGGCGGCAACGGCCTGGTGCTGACCGGCCAGCTGGGTGACGTCATGAAGGAGTCGGCACGAATCGCCCTGTCCTACGTGCGCGGGCACTCAGAGGAGCTCGGCATCGAGGAGAGCGCCTTCGACAGCCGCCAGTTCCACGTGCATGTGCCGGCCGGCGCGATCCCCAAGGACGGCCCGAGCGCCGGTGTCACGATGGTCACCGCGCTGGCGTCGCTCCTGTCGGGGCGCCCGGTCAAGCACACGGTGGGCATGACCGGCGAGGTCACGCTGCAGGGCCGCGTGCTGCCGATCGGCGGGCTCAAGCAGAAGGCGCTCGCCGCCCACGCCGCGGGCCTGACCGACGTGATCCTGCCGGAGCGAAACCGCGGCGATCTGGACGAGATACCCGAGGAGGTCCGCAATCAGATGACCTTCCACCCGGTCATGACCGTCCAGGAGGTCCTCGACCGCGCCCTGGAGCCGGCCCGCGATGTCGCGCATCTCTCGTAGATGTGAGCCCGTCCCCGTGGAGGTCCGCCAGACGGCGGACCTCCTCGAGCGGCGCTGGCAGCTGTCGATCATCTACGCCGCGCTCACCGGCGCCCTGCGCTTCAACGAGTTCGCCGACGCGGTCGCCGGCATCTCGCCGCGGATGCTCTCAGAGCGCCTGCGCGACCTCGAGGCGGCCGGGCTGATCGAGCGCACGGTGATCCCCTCGAGCCCGCCGAAAGTCGAGTACCGGCTGACCGATCGCGGGCTCAGGCTCGGCCCGATCATCGACGCGATGCGTGCCTACGCTCGCGAGCCTGTGGGCTGAGCCTCGAGCGGACCGCCGTGCAGCGGCCGGGCCAGCTCGCTGCTGGCGCCGACGAGGGGACCGCCCGGGCAGGACTTGGCGTGCACCAGCTTGCCGGGGTTGCGAATCCCGACCGCCCCCACCACGCCCCCAACCGCGACGAGCGCCGCCGCGATCGCCATGCCCAGGTGAAAGCTGTGCAGGGAGGCCTCCTCGGCGGCCCTCGTCAGCGCATGGGCCTGTGTCGGGGGGAGCCCGTGAACATCGGGGCGACCCAGCGGAAGCCGCTTGGCCGCCACGAGCACCGCGCGCCCCGACGCCGCCAACCCGCTCCCCGCCAGGCGGCTCAGCGTCGAGCTGAAGGAGGCCGCCACGATCGCGCCGAGCGCAGCCGTGCCTAGCAGCCCCGCCACTCGCGCGATCGCGTTGTTCACGCCGGAGGCGATACCCGACTGCTCCCTGCCCGCCCCGGCGAGCACCGCTGCCGTCAGCGGCGCGACCGTCATCGACAGCCCCAGCGCGAACACGAGCACCGCGGGCAGGACTTCGGAGACGTAGTCGACCTTGAGGGTGACGCGCTGCAAGAGCAGCAGGCCGCAGGCTGCCACCAGCGGGCCGCCTGCCATGAACAGGCGCGGCCCGACACGATCGGCCAGCGCCCCGAAGCGGCGCGACAGCGCGAACATCAGGAGCGTCGTGGGCAGCGTCGCAAGGCCGCTCTGTAGCGGCGTGTAGCCACCGATCTGCTGCAGGAACAGCACCAGGAAGAAGAACAGGATCGACAGGCCCGCATACATCGAGAACGTCTCGATGTTCCCCGCAGAGAAGTTGCGCCGGCGGAACAGCCCGAGCGGGAGCATCGGGTCCGGAGCGCGGGCCTCATGGAAAAGGAAGCAGCCCAGCATCACGATCCCGGCGATCAGCGGAACGAACACCGCCGCGCTCGCCCATCCCAGCCGCGGCTGCTCGATGAGGGCGAACACGAACCCGCCGAGACCCCCGGCACACAGCAGCGCGCCGGGCACGTCGACCCGGCGCCCACCCGCCGCCCGCGGGGCGGACTTGGGAACCGCCACCAGGATCAGCGTGACGCAGGCGGCGGCCAGGGGGATGTTGATCAGGAAGATCAACCGCCAGGATCCGATCGCGAGCAGCCCCCCCGCGACGAGCGGTCCGAGCACCCCGGCGATCGAGGCCCACGCCGTCCAGCTGCCGATCGCCGCACCGCGCTCTGACTCCGAGAACGTGTTCATGATCACCGCCAGCGAGCTCGGAACGAGGAGCGCACCGGCGACGCCCTGCACCGCACGGGCGAGCACGAGCGCGCCGATCGACGGGGACAGCGCGCAGGCAAGCGAAGCGATGCCGAAGCCCCCCACGCCGACGGCGAACACCCGCCGCTCGCCATACAGATCCCCGAGCGAGCCTCCCACCAGGATGAGCGCGCTCAGCGTCAGCAGATAGCCGTTCACGATCCACTGCTGGGCGGCCAAACCGCCGCCCAGCGCCACCTGGAGCCTTGGCAGCGCGACGTTCACGACGGTGCCGTCGAGGAACGCTATGCCGGAGCCGAGGATGCAGGCGATCAGGGTCAGCCGCTTCACCGACGCTGAGCTGCCCGTGGCCATGGGTGGCACGCTACCGGTCCCGCTGATCGGGCCTGCGCCGGTGCCGGCTCAGGACCTGCCGGGGCGCTCGGGAGCGCTCATCAGCGCGATCGGGACGGCCACCCCGGCCGAGCGCCGCACGGTGGCGATGCGCCGTCCCGGCTGGACCGCGTCGCGGATCGAGCCGGCGTGCTCCCCCAGCACCTCCACCGTCTGCTCCAGGTCGCCGCTGAGCAGTGCCAGACCCCAGAAGTGCGCGGGGCGCTCCGCCCCGCCGAAGCGCTCCACGACATCATCGGGCTCTGCCACGAGCTCGAGTATCTCCCCGCCCAGCCGGAAGAACGCCTGGCGCGGCGCGCCCGCCGGTGTCGGCTCCTCACGCACCCGGCGCAGGTCGAGACCCGCCGCCTGAAGCACTCTCACGCTGCGGTCGAGGGCGGGCGAGATCGCAACCACGTGGTCGATCGCGACCACCCCGTTGGGGTGCTCGGGAGCGGTGGGCGGGATGGGTCGCTCGGACGCGACCGTCGCGAGCCCGTCGAGCTTGGTGCTGAGAATGCCCCGCAGCGACCAGGAGACGATCCCCCGGCCGGCCCCGGGGTCGGTGAATGCGAGCCGCACCCCGCCGAGCTGGACCGCGTCCCCTGACAGCGCGAACCCGAGCGCGGCCCACCGCTCGGGCTCATCTGCGAGGAGCAGCTCGTCTATCGTCGCGCCGGACATGGCGCTAATACAATCGAAAACTCGCGAGAGGACGCCCTTCATGGACTTCGAGCAGATCACCACCGAGATTTCAGAGGGCGTTCTCACAATCACGCTGAACCGTCCCGAGCGCCTGAACGCCTGGACCGCGACGATGGGCTCCGAGCTGATCGAGGCGTTCGATCAGGCCGACGCCGACGATGACGTCCGCGTGATCATCGTCACCGGCGCGGGCCGCGGTTTCTGCGCCGGCGCGGACCTCGCCGGCGGCGGTGACACCTTCGACTATCGAAGGCGCGAGTCCGCCGCCGCGGTTCCGCGCGACAATGGTGGCCAGTTCACGCTCCGCGTGTTCGCTTCGACGAAGCCGGTGATCGCCGCGATCAACGGCCCCGCCGTCGGCGTCGGAGCCACGATGACGCTGCCGATGGACATCCGCCTCGCATCCGAGGACGCCCGCATGGGCTTCGTGTTCGCCCGCCGCGGCATCGTCCCGGAGGCGGCCTCGAGCTGGTTCTTGCCACGCGCCGTCGGCATCAGCCGCGCGATGGAGTGGGTCGCCACCGGCCGGGTGTTCTCCGCGCAGGAGGGGCTCGAAGGTGGTCTCTTGCGCAGCCTTCACCCGCCCGCAGAGCTGCTCGGCGCAGCACGCGATCTGGCGCGCGAGATAGCCGATAACACCGCCCCGGTGTCGGTCGCACTGGCGCGGCGGATGCTGTGGACGATGCTCGGCGCCGAGCACCCCATGCTCGCCCACCGCGCAGACTCGCGAGGCATGTTCTTCCGTGGGCAGTCGGCCGACGCGGTCGAGGGCGTGACCTCCTTTCTGGAGAAGCGAGGCGCGCGATTCTCAGACCGCGTCAGCGATGGGCTGCCAGACATCATGCCCGGTTGGACCGCCCCGGAGTTCGAATAGGCTCAGCGCGAGCCGGCGAGCGCGGCCATCTGCTCGAAGGCGACCACCGGGTTCAGCGGCTCTGAATCGCCCGCCAGCTCGGCGTAGATGTTCGAGACATTGACGACCAGCCGCTCGGACTCGCCCCAGTCGGCCCATCGCTCAAGCGTTATCGCGCGTGCGGCCTGGAGCGGCGTCATCCCCTCGGCGCGGCGAGCCCGAGCCTCGTCGTAGAGATACTCGAAGTACGCCTTCAGCTCGCGCACCGCGGCCGGGGAGGCCAGCGGGCCGTGCCCCGGCACGATCACGTCCACGTCCATCGCGAGGATCCGCTCGCACGCGGCTATCCAGTTGGACACCGGCCCGGCCCACACGATCGGATGGGCCTGGGAGAAGAGGATGTCGCCCGAGAACAGCACGCGCGCAGCGGGCACGTGCACGAGCGTGTCTCCGCGCGTATGCGCCGGGCCGACCTCGATCAGCTCGAGCGCCCGCCCGCCGACCGACATCTCGACCCGACCGCTGAAGGTCTCATCGGGCAGCGCCAGCTCGATCCCCGAGAAGTCGAACGCCCCGAAGCACTCGAGGAAGAAGGCGCCCAGCTCGCCCATCTGCGGCGCCTGCTCGATCAGCGCGGCCATGGCGGCAGGCGGAAGCTCTCCCATCTCCGCCGCGGTGCGCTCGGAGGCGACGATCCGAGCGCCTGACACGAGCTGGTTTCCGTAGCAGTGGTCTCCGTTGGCGTGCGTGTTCACCAGCGTGTCGATGCGCGCAGCCGCCGGTACGGCATCGCGCATGCTCTTCAGCATCCGCTCGGTCAGAGCGAGGTCGTAGAGGGTGTCCACGAGCAGCGTGGCCTCGCCATCGGTGATCAGCCCCGCGTTGCTCCACCCCCAGCCGCCGTCGGGTTGCAGATAGGCAAACAACCCGTCGCCGACCTCCTGCAGGCCGGCCGTGTAGCTCATTTGACGAACCGGTTTCGCAGCACCCCGATGCGATCGATCTCGAGCTCGATCACATCGCCGTCGGAGAGGAAGCGGCCCTGCTCGAGGCCGCAGCCGCCGCCGACCGTGCCGGAGCCGAGGATCTCTCCGGGATGCAGCGTCTCCGAGCGCGACACGAAGGCGATCATGTCCTCGAAGCGATGATGCATGCTCGAGGAGCTGCCGCGACTCCACTCCTCCCCGTTGACCCGTGCGACCATCTCGAGCGCATACGGGTCGCCGAGCTCATCGGGGGTGACGATCCAGGGGCCGAACACGTTTCCAGTATCGAAATCCTTGCCCTTGGCCGGTCCCAGCGCACCGCCCATCTCGATCATCTGGGCGTCGCGCGCGGACGCGTCGTTGAAGATCGTGAAGCCGAAGATGTGCCCCGCGGCGTCCGCCGTCGCGATGTCCCTCCCGCCGGTCCCGATCACGCACGCCAGCTCGAGCTCGTAGTCCATCACCTGCGAGTAGGACGGCCACACGACATCGGCCTCGGGACCGCTCACCGAGAAGCGGTTCGCCTTGTAGTAGATCGGCTGCTGATACCAGACGGCTGGGATCTCGCGCTGCTCGCCCGTGAGCTTGGCCGCCTGCGCGAACGAGTTCTTCAGATGCTCCTCAAAGCACAGGAAGTCGCGGATCTGCGAGGGCACGGGGAGCGGGGCGAGTAGCCGCACCTCGGCGAGCCCGTGGCGACACTCGCCGGGCGCCTCGCGGGCCAGCTCGCCCGCGAGCTCGAGCGCCTCCTGCCCGCCCTGGATCAGCGCGAGCATGCTCTCCAGATCGCGCGAGTGACCTCCCCGCAGCCGCTCGTGCGCCGCCTGCATGGCGACCACGCTCGGACCGTCGACGACACCGAGCGCCGGACCCTCGGAGGGGCCGGCGAACGTCGCAAGCTTCACTTGACCGCCTTTTCAGAGCGACCTTTTGGTCGCTTCCGCGGGGCCTTGCGACCCCCCGCCCTTGGCTTGCCACCGTTTCGATGAGCGTGCTTGGCCGGCGTGACGAGCGCCAGCAGATCGTCCATTCCCCGCTCGATGCCCGCCGCGAGGACGTCTATGTCGGGGGCGCCGTCGTAGTCGCCGGTGATACCGAAGTAGAGCCCGCCGTCGTAGGAGAAGATCGCCACGACGATGCGAATCGAGCCCACCACGGGCACGAACGGATAGGACTCGAGCATCCTCCGGCCGAGCGTCTGGACGGGCTGCTGCGGGCCCGGGACGTTGGTCGTGGCGGTGTGCATGTTCAGTCGCGGCGACAGCGTCACCAGGCGGCTGCCCAGCGCCAGCAGCATGGGTGGCGCAAACCCCGACAGCGACGTGAGCACATCTCCGGCGACCGCCTGCTTGGACTGCTTGACCCCATCCATCTCCGCGCGGATCTGCTGCAGGCGCAGCGCGGGGTCAACCAGACCGACCGGCAGGCCGGCGAACACGGCTGAGACCCGATTGTTGTAGACCCCCTCCTCCCCGCGCCGGCGCACTGACACCGGAACCATCGTGCGGATGACGCGATCCCCGGGTATCTCCTCGCCGCGAGACTCGAGCAGCTCGCGGAACCCGTTGGTGATGAGTGTGAGCACGACGTCGTTGACTGTGCCGCCGAGAGCGACGCGGACCTCCTTGATGTCCGTCAGACGCGCCTGTGCCCAGCTCCAGCGACGGTGCGGGCCGATGGGACCCGTCAGCGAGGACGGCGCCACCGGTCGCAGCGTGCGGCTGGCCGCGACGGTGCCCCGCGCTATCTCACCGAGCGAGCGCAGGGTTTCCATCGGCGTGCGCATCGCGTGCTGCAGGGCGTCCAGCTGACCGGCGGGAGTCGCGCGGCGCACCAGTGTGCGGACGAGCACCTCGATCGAGGACGGCTCCGGCCCGGGCGACCACGCGTCCTCGGCGGAGCGGGCGGTGCTGTCGGAGAACATCACCGACATCAGGTCCGTCGCAGCCACTCCGTCGACCATGCAGTGGTGCACCTTGGACAGCAGCGCCCAGCGGCCTTCCCTGAGGCCCTCCACCGTCCACAGCTCCCACAGCGGCTTGTTCCTGTCGAGGTGCTGAGAGAACACGCGCGAGGCCATCTGCCGCAGCTGGGCCTCGCTGCCCGGAGCCGGGATCGCGGTGTGGCGCATGTGATAGTCGAGGCTGAAGTGAGGGTCATCGATCCACACCGGCGAACCCACCGCGAGCGGCACGAAGCGCACCTTCTGCCGGTAGCGGGGCACCAGGTCCAGCTTGCCGGCGACCATCGCCCGCAGGTCCTCGAACGGCGGCGGCGGACCCTCGAAGATGCTCACTCCGCCGATGTGCATCGGCGTGACGTCGTTCTCGACGTGCAGAAACGACGAGTCGATGGGGCTCATCCACTCCATGCACCCTCCTTCGTGGTGTCGAGCACGTGCTCGAGCATGCGGTAAACCTCGGGATGGACCGACATTCCACAGTGGCTCGAGTTGACCTCGACCGGTTCGGCGTGAGGATCAAGACATGCCTGCCAGTCGACGATCCCATCGCTGCGGGAATGCACGGCGACCGCCTGGATGTGCCCCGCCAGCGGAGCGATGAGGTCGTCACGGAAACGCTCACAGCAGGCGCCATCGGCACAGGTTCTCGAGAACACCCGCGGAAGCCCGCGGTCGCCGAGCCACGCCATCCAGCGTACGGTCCGAAGCACCGGCGCCGAGACCGCAAGCGGGTCGCACACCGGCGACCCCAGCATCACGAGCCCTGAGACGAGCTCCGGATTGCGCACGGCCAGCGAGCGAGCGAGCGTGCCACCGCGGCTCTGCCCGATCAGGAACACCGGCTGGCCGCTGTCCGCCGCGAGCGCGTGCAGCCGAGGCTCGAGCCGGCTGATGACCCGCTCGGCGCAGTCGACATTGGCGCGGATCCCGCTCATCAGAACGCGATGTCCTCGCCGCCGCAGCCAGCGCCTCAGCACGGCCATCGAGGAATCGCCCGCCATGAAGCCCGGGATCAGCATCACGGGCTGAGCCTCCTGCGGGCGGGCGGGCGCGCGGAACGCGCCGTCCGCCAACAGGCGGGCGAGCTCGCCGCTGTAGCGCAGCTCACCCCAGAGCGGCGCGACTGGCGACCGTGCGGCGTTGGCCTCAGCGGTCATGGGTTACATACAGTACGCCGTGCGGAGCGTTCAAACAGGCACGTCGCACTCAGCCGTGGTGGCGGCGGCGTCGCGCCAGCCCTCCTTCGGCGAGTAGTGCGCGAAGCCCGGGCCGTCGCCGCCAGCTAGACCCGGGCAACGCGAGCGGGCTCAGCTGACTTTGGCTGCTTTCGCCGGACGTTTGGCAGCGGTCCGTTTGACCGCCGTCCGTTTGGCCGCCGTCCGTTTGGCCACTTTCCGTTTGGCCGCGCGTTTGGGGCTGGCGCTTTTGCTCGCGCCGGCTGCGCCGGTGCGCGACGTGCTCGCCGCTTTTTTCGGCGCCGGCCGCGAAGGCGACTTGCCTTTGACCAGCGCGTGTTCGAGGTGCTCGATGTCCCTCGCGATCCGCCGGCGGCTGCGGGTGAGGTTCCGCTGCGTGGCCTTGAGCGTCTTGCCGATGTCCTTGAGCAGGTCGCGTGAGTCGCGGCTCACCTCGCCCTGCAGATCCTTCAGCGCGGTTTCGGCGGCCTCGATCGAGGCCCGCAAACGGTCAAGCGCTGCGCTGCCGGCCTGCTTCGCACGGCGGGTCTGCGGCATATCTCTTCCTCCGAATCGTTGCTACTGGCAATGGTCAGCGCAAGCGTACGCCAATACGCCAGCCGGGGGTGTCATCCCGCCAGGAGCGCCTCGAGGAGGGGCTCGCTTGCGCTGTGCGCTCCACCATGGGATTCGCCGCGCCGCGCAGCCGAGCCCGGAGCGCTGGCCGTGGCGGTGGAGCTGCCGGGCGTCAACTCGACGCGCAGCACCGCGCTGCCGTGCGCATCGGCGATGGCCCTCGCGTCCTCGACGACCCGCGCCACATCGTCCGCCGGCAGGGTGCACTGCTCGAGAAATTGCCGCACGTCGTCTTTGCACAGAGCCTGGGCGTCGGCCTCCAACTCCTCCACGTGCAGGCCACCATCGCCGGCCGTCTGCTCGGGCTCAAGGACGCACGCCACCATGTCGTCGGGAGCCCCTTCGGCTGCCGCCCGCACATGCTCGAGCAGATCGGACGCCTCGGGCTGTGACCCCAGGCCGCTGAGAATCTCGCGCAGGCGCTCGCGGCCCAGCAGCTCGCCCTCGCTGCGCGCCTCGATCAGGCCGTCACTGAAGAAGCACGCCGCCGCGCCCGCGGGGAGCGAGATGGTCGTCTGGCGACGCCCCGTCGGCGTGCCCCAGCCAACGGGCGGAGAGGAGCACAGCGTCAACGGCTCCGGCGCCTTTAAGCCGGTCAGGATCGGCGGAGGATGACCCGCGAGCGCATACGTGAGCGTGCCGGCTGCGGTGTCGTAGACGCCGACCGCGACCGTCGCGTATCGCTCGCCCAGCGGATCGGCCAGGACTCGCCCTGCGAGCGCGAGCGCCGCGCGCGGCTCCAGTCCCGCCTGCAGATAGGCACGCAGCGTGTAGCGCGTGAGCGCGGCGTGGGTGAGAGCCGCATGCCCGTGACCGGCGACATCTCCGAGCATCATCGCGACCTTGCCCGGCTGCGGCACGAAGAGATCGTAGAAATCGCCTCCGGCGGCCGGCCCCTCCGCCGGGCGGTAGGCAACGGATACCGCGAGCCCGCCGAGCAGGTTGGGCAGCTCGGGCACGAGCGCGGCCTGCATCGCGCCGACGTCACGCAGCAGCGCGGTGCGCTGACGCTCGAGGCGGCGAGCGCGACGCGCGGCGAGGCGTGAGCGTACGCCCAACCAGCCGGCCAGCAGAAGCAGCGCGATTATGATCGGCTTGCTCCAGTCGGGGACCGGTATCGGGAGCGGAATCGACCCCACGATGCTCGCCAACGGACCGCTCGACGCGTGCGGCGCCGGGGCGGGGCGCGGGGGCTTACCGTGAGCGGCGGGCGCGGCGATCTGCCTGAAGGCGACGAGCGCGGCGCCCGAGCTGACAGCCAGGGCGGCAGGGCGGCGGCGGGTGCGCGCCGAGACTCTCCTGTGCGCCGCCGACACGCCGACTGTGGCCGAGCGCCCGGGCCCGCTTGAGACCCGAGCGGGTGGACCGCTGCTGGTCGAGGTCTTCGTGGCGGCCGCGGCGGCCGGCGGGGATGTCGAAGTGGCCGAGACCGCCGGCGAAGCACCGGGCGAGCTGGAGCCGCTCGAGGAGCCGGAGGTGCCCTGCGTCCCGCCGGCGCTGGACGATCCTGTGGATTTAGCCGTCTGATGGCGTGAGGAGCTTGAGGAGGGAGAGTGGTTGCGACCGCCGCCATGGTCGCCGGCGTCGCGCTGGCCGGCCGTCTGCCCGGTCGATGCCGACCCGGAAACCGAAGCCTTCCCGGAGGAGCCCTCGCCCTGGGAGGAGGACGCGTGCTGTGAGCCCTGTTCGCCGGAGATCTGCCGTCGGTGCGAGTTGCCGCCTAGCTGCGCGGGTTCGGCCTGTGATTGACCCCTGCCCGAGTGCGAACCGCTCCCACCGCGGCCCGGCGGAGTCGGCTCACCGCCTCTGGGCCCGCTCCGGGGCGAAAGCAGAACCTTGGACGGCGGCTGGCCCTGCGGCGGCGGCTGGCCCTGGGGCAACGGCTGGCCCTGCGGCGAAGGTTGGTTGTTTCTGGCGCGGGGCCCGAACTGGCCCCGCGGCGAGGGCCTCCCTTGGAGGGCTCCCGCTGGCGCGGGCGCTGCGGGCTCACGCGCGGAGTCGCTCCCACGGGCATCCGCGTGGCCGGCGGCGAACGGCATCGCGCAGACGCCGATGGCCAGGACCCTCATGCCCGCGCCCACGGGGCTGGATCGCGGTCTCGCCATCGTCAGCGCCGGCGTCGGTCTGCGGCGCGCGTGGTCATGCGCGTGCCTTCGACAGGCGAACGGTCGTTCCGCCCGGCTCGATCTCGAGCTGGACCTCGTCGACGAGGCTGGCCATCAGCGCCAGGCCGCGACCGTGCTCAGCGCTCATCGAACCGTCCAGCACCGGCATCACGAACGTCCCGCGGTCGCGAACCGAGAACGTCAGGCGCTCGGCGTCGGCGACGATGCTCAGCTGGATCAGCCCGTTCTCGTCGGAGGCGCCGTGGCGAATTGCGTTGGTGACCGCCTCGTTGACCGCGAACACGAACTCGAAGCATGTGTCGGGGTCGAATCCGAACTCCGCCGCCACGTCGGCGACGTACTTGCGTGCCGCGCCCAGTTGCGAGCGCTCGGCGGGCAGCTGCAGCTCGCTTTCGGAGCGACTTGTGGTGTCCTGCTGGCGCGGGGCCCGCATGTCAACCAGCCAGGGAAAACGCCGAGACTGCCTCCTCGCGGGAGCTGTGCAGGCTGATCACGCCGTCAAGGCCGGTGATCTCAAAGATCTGAAGAACCTTGTCGTTCGTGGACACGACCGCGAGCGAGCCCCCACCGGCTTCGTCCAGCCTCGCGACCGTACCGGCGAGGACGCCGATCGCCGTCGAGTCGATGAAGGTGACGTCGGAGAGGTCGAGCACCAGGCGCCGTCCGCCGGCCTTGATGGCGCCGACCAGGCGCGCTCTCAGCTGAGGACTGGCCTCATAGTCGAGCTCGCCACCCATCGCCATGATGGCGAGGTCGCCGTCGCGCATATCGTCGTCCGGCACGTTTTCGCTGATGAAGAAAGATCTCATTCGGTCCTCCAGGGCTTTGACCTCGGGATGGACAGGGTTGGCGACGCTTGGAGAGGCGGCTGTGTCCTGCCTTTCCTGCTGTTTCGACAGCGCGGCGCGGTCCCTTTAGGGCGACCGGCCGAGATGGACGCGCAACGGACGCGCCTGCATCCGGGCGCACCGGTGCGTCGGCCCCTTTAGGATCTGAAGCATGAGCGAGCTTCCCTCGGTGTGCGTGATCGGAGCCGGCGTCAGCGGGCTCACCGCCGGCAAGGCGCTAGCCGACTTCGGCGTCCCCTACAGGTGCTTTGAGGCATCTGATGAGGTGGGTGGAAACTGGTACTTCCAGAACCCGAACGGAGTCTCCTCGGCGTATCGATCACTGCACATCGACATCTCGAAGCCCTCGATCTCATTCCGCGACTTCCCGATGCCCGAGCGCTACCCCGACTACCCCCACCACACGCACATCTTCGAGTGGCTGCGCGACTACGCCGATGCCTTCGCGCTGCGCGAGCGGATCAGCTTCAACACCCGCGTCGAGCGCGCCGAGCGCGGCCCGAGCGGCGGCTGGACCATCACCCTCGACGACGGCTCAAGGGAGAGCTTCGATGCGCTGCTGGTGTGCAACGGGCACCACTGGGACCCGCGCTATCCGGACTTCCCGGGCACCTTCGACGGGCCGCAGATCCATTCGCACGAATACATCGATCCGAGCACCCCGCTGGACCTCTATGGAAAGCGCGTGCTGGTGGTGGGAATCGGCAACAGCGCGGTCGACATCGTCTCCGAGCTCGCGCGCAAGACGGTGTCTGAAACGGTCTTCCTGTCGACCCGCTCCGGGGCGTACGTGATTCCGAAGTACATCTTCGGCAGGCCCGCCGATCAGGTCGTGAAGACCAACCCGCGGCTGCCCACCGGCCTGCAGCGGCGGGTCAGCCGCCTGCTGCCGCGCATCTTCTCCGGGCGCATGGAGGACTTCGGGCTGCCCACGCCCAACCACAACTTCCTCGACGCCCATCCCACTGTCTCCAGCGAGCTGCTCGGACGCTTGGGGTCCGGCGATGCGGTGGCCAAGGGTGACGTCGCCGAGCTCCTCGGCGACCGCGTGCGCTTTGCGGACGGCACGGTGGAGAGGATCGACGCGATCATCTACGCCACCGGCTACAAAGTCAGCTTCCCGTTCTTCGACCCCGGGTTTCTGGCTGCGCCCGACAACGTGCTGCCGCTGTACAAGCGAATGCTCAAGCCAGGTCTCGATGACCTCGCGTTCATCGGGCTCGGTCAGCCGATTCCCACGATCTTTCCCTTCTCCGAGCTGCAGTCAAAGCTCGCGGCGCGCTGGCTGAGCGGCGACTGGGCGCCGCCACCGCAGCGGGAGATGGAAGCCGAGATCCGCCGCGACGAGGAATTTCACACGAGCCACTTCATCGACAAGCCCAGGCACACCATGCAGCTCGAGTGGTACGCCTTCGAGCGCGAGCTCAACGCGCGCTCGATCCCAGCCGGCCAGGTCCGCGCCCGCCAGGGCGCGATCACCGGTGCGGCAGTTGCCGGGCGCGCTGCGGCGCTTGAGGGCGCGAAGCTACCCGCATGAGCGACGTTTCATTCGACAGCAACGGGGTGCGCTGTACTGGTGTCCACCTGGCGGGCGAGGCTGCCGCAGCGTTCGCGGGCGAGGACGGCCGACGGCCCTGCGTGGTGCTCGCCCACGGCCTGGGTGGCACGGTTGACTCGGGACTTCTGCCGTTCGCCGAGCGCTTCGCGTCCGCCGGTCTCGATGCGCTGGCGTTCGACTACCGGCACTTCGGGGCGAGCGATGGTGAGCCCCGGCAGCTGCTGTCCCCCGCGCGACAGCTCGAGGACTATGCAGCGGCGATCGCATTCGCGCGCTCGCTTGAGGGCGTGGATCCCGAGCGCATCGTGGTGTGGGGCTCCTCCTACTCCGGTGGACACGTCGTGCCGGTGGCGGTCGCCGACGGACGCGTCGCCGCAGCCATCGCACAGGTTCCCAATATGGACGGCCGAGCGGCGCTGCTCAGGCTCGCGCGCTACGCGGGCCTCGGCCAGCTTGCACGACTCAGCCTCGCGGGGATGCGCGACCTCGGCGCATCGCTGTCGGGGCGCCCGCCGGTGACGGTCCCGCTGGTGGGCCCGCCGGGGAGCCTCGCCGCGATGACGACGCCCGACGCCGAGCCCGGATATCGCGCAATCGCCGGCCCCACCTGGCGCAACGAGATGACCGCCCGCACTGCCCTGGCTGCGGGCACGTACCGTCCCGGGCTGCGTAGCGACCGCCTGCCCTGCCCAATGCTCGTTCAGATCGCCGACCGCGATTCCGTTGCCCCGGCAAAGGCCGCCCAGGAGGCCGCTTGGCGGGCGACTGGGCGCGCCGAGGTGCGGACCTACCCGATCGGCCACTTCGACATCTACGCTGGTCCCGCATTCGAGCGGGCGATCGGCGACCAGTTGCACTTCCTGGCACGGCACGTCGGGCCGCCCTCCCGCAGCCGGCCCGTCGCCGCGGCACCGTCAGCGGCCTAGGAAAGGTCGCCCCAGCGGGCGACTGCCCCCTGCAAGGCACCGTGTTAGGGTGCCCTAAGTGATGTGGTACCTTGGGCTCGGCAATCCCGATCCGGTGGATCGGATATGGACCACAAAACGCTATGCGCCGCTCTCCGCTGGTGCGGGCCCACAGGAGACAGACCATGTTCAACATCAAGCTCTTGGCCTCGAGCGCGGTGGCACTCGCCGCGACGCTCCTGCTCGCGGCCTGCGGCGGGTCCGGTTCCTCGACCGGCACGACTTCGCGCGCCGGTGGCACGTCCTCGTCGGCGTCGCTCGCCGGTCAGTCGATCACGCTCTACAACGGCCAGCATGAGCAGACGACCGACACTTTGGTCAGTGGTTTCGAAGCGGCGACCGGAATTCACGTCAGCGTGCGCAACGACGACGAGGACACCTTGGCCGACGAGATCGTCACGGAGGGGTCCCATTCTCCGGCCGACGTCATCTACACCGAGAACTCGCCGGCGCTCGAGTATCTCCAGTCCAAGGGCCTCCTGACCAAGGTAGCCGCGTCGACGCTCGCCCATACTCCGAGCAAGTACAACTCTCCGGTCGGAGACTGGGT
>Ga0302324_100004586_pt1 | contig 30473 bp, 30 predicted proteins | sample Palsa_T0_1_FD_201949 | JGI IMG/M metagenome (GOLD analysis project Ga0302324, IMG submission 201949) | Peat permafrost microbial communities from Stordalen Mire near Abisko, Sweden - Palsa_T0_1 | ecosystem: Environmental > Terrestrial > Soil > Palsa > Peat permafrost | place: Sweden: Abisko... | reverse complement strand
GAATCACATCGGGCGCTTGGCGCAGCGTGTTCTTGAGCGCCAGATGCCAGCTCTCGCAATCGACGCCGACTTCGCGGTGCGTTACCACGCATCCCTTGTGTGCGTGTACGTATTCCACGGGATCTTCGATGGTGACGATGTGGCCGCGAGTCTTCTCGTTGCGGTAGCCCACCATTGCCGCGAGCGAGGTGGACTTGCCCGAGCCGGTGCCGCCCACCAGAATCACAAAGCCGCGCTTGGAGAGCACGACCTCCTTGAGAACCGGCGGCAGCTCCAGCTCTTCAAGTGTGGGTATCTTGGCGTTGATGGTACGCAGCACGGCGCCGGTAAACCCTTGTTGAATGAAGGCGCTGACGCGGAAGCGCCCAATGCCGGGCGGTGCAATGGCGAAATTGCATTCCTTGGTGCCATCGAATTCTTTGGTTTGCCGGTCGTTCATGATGGCGCGGACCATCCCGGCACTCTGCTCAGGACTTAAAGAGCGATCCGACTGCGGCCTGATTTCGCCGTCGACCTTGATCGCCGGCGGAAAGCCGGCAGTGATGAACAGATCCGAGCCTTTTTTCTCGACCATGCGCCGCAGCAGGTCTTGCATCAATCGTATGGCTTGTTCGCGTTCCATTAAATACTGTCCTTGTTCTGCGCCTTGTACTTCGCTTCCTCGCGGCTGACAACACCTTTGCTCACTAATTCCTGCAAACACTGGTCAAGGGTCTGCATTCCTTGGCCCTGACCGGTTTGGATGGCGGAATACATCTGGGCAATTTTGCCCTCGCGAATCAAGTTTCGGATGGCGGGCGTGCCAATCATGATTTCGTGCGCCGCAATACGACCGCCGCCCACGCGCTTCATCAAAGTCTGCGAGATCACGGCCCGCAAGCTCTCGGACAGCATCGCCCGGACCATGTCCTTTTCCGCCGCCGGGAACACGTCGACGATACGGTCGATGGTCTTCGCCGCCGAACTCGTATGCAAGGTGCCGAACACCAAGTGGCCGGTTTCCGCGGCGGTAAGGGCCAGGCGAATGGTCTCCAGGTCGCGCATTTCGCCCACCAGCACCACGTCCGGATCTTCGCGCAGCGCTGACCGCAGCGCCTCGCTGAAGCCCAGTGTGTCGCGATGCACTTCCCGCTGATTGACCAGACAACGCTTGCTTTCGTGCACGAACTCGATCGGATCTTCGATGGTTATAATGTGATCCGGGCGGTTGTCGTTGCAGTGATTGACCATGCCGGCGAGCGTCGTCGATTTGCCGGATCCGGTCGGCCCCGTCACCAGTACCAGACCGCGCGGGAGCATGCATAGATCTTTGAAAGACTTGGGGGCGTTCAATTCGTCCAAAGACAGAATAGTGGATGGAATGTTGCGAAATACCGCCCCGGCGCCCCGATTTTGATTGAACGCATTGACGCGAAAGCGCGCCAGCTTCGGGATTTCGAACGAAAAGTCGGTTTCGTAGAACTCTTCGAAGGCCTTGCGCTGCTTGTCGTTCATGATGTCGTACACCATGCTGTGCACTTCTTTGTGCACCAGAGCAGGCATGTTGACGCGTTTCATGTCGCCGTCCACGCGGATCATCGGCGGGACGCCCGCCGACAGATGCAAGTCCGACGCATTGTTCTTCACCGCAAAGGCGAGAAGCTGCGCGATATCAACCGCCATTTACGGCTCCTAATTCGACTAAGGCGTTAGCCACCAGCAGTATATAAGAGGGCGTTGTCACCCAATATGTTAATTGGTCCGCAGAATTTGACGCTTCATGTGAACCACGTCCGGTCTCGGATACGTAGTGCAGCCATTGCGGCCGGGCGGGAGCCCGAATCGGTCACTTTGGTTGCAGTTACCAAGGCTAAGACTGCCGAATCCATACGCCTTGCCGCCACCGCCGGCGTCACGGATTTCGGCGAAAACTATTTACAGGAGGCGGAGGGCAAAATGGACCAACTCGCCGACTTGAAGCTCAAGTGGCATTTCATCGGCGGCATCCAGTCCAACAAGACTCGAGCCATCGCCGAGCGCTTCGACTGGGTGCAGAGCGTGGATCGCTTCAGCGTGGCGCGACGGCTGTCGGAGCAACGGCCCTTTCACGCCCTGCCGCTCAACGTCTGTATCCAGGTAGCGCTCGTCCCGGAGCCCGGCAAGGGCGGCGTAGCGCCGGATGAGCTTGCTGAGCTTGCGGCCGCCGTGGCCGCCTTGCCGCAACTCAAGCTGCGCGGCTTGATGTGCGTTCCTCCCCCGCAGCCCGACGCTGGCGCCGAGCGTGCCGTGTTCGGGCGCCTAAGGGCGGCGCTTACGGATCTGAACGCCGGCGGCCTCGAGCTCGATACACTGTCCATGGGTATGAGCGGAGATTTCGAGTCCGCCATCGCCGAGGGGGCAACGCTGGTACGCATCGGAACGGCGTTGTTCGGCGCCCGGTAGTGCAACTCAGACAGGCTCCTAGGGGAATTCGCATGAACAACATAAGAAGACTGGCCTTCATCGGCGGCGGCAACATGGCGGCCGCGCTGATCAGCGGCCTGACCAAGCGTGGATTACAGGCGAAGCGCATGGTGGTTGCTGATCCGAGCCAGGATCAGCTGCAACGCTTGGTGCGCGATTATGCAGTGGAGACGGCAGCCGACAACGCCGCCGCGGTGCAAGGAGCCGAGGTCGTGGTGCTCGCGGTCAAGCCGCAACTAATGCGCGGCGTGGCGGTTGGTTTGGCGCCGCATCTCGCCGCAAGCCGGCCCCTGGTGATATCGGTCGCGGCGGGGATCCCCCACGCATCTCTTGCGCGCTGGTTCGGGCCGCAGGTACCGGTGATCCGCACCATGCCGAACCGCCCTGCGCTCAACGGCTTTGGCGCAACCGGTCTCTATGCTCCCGCGAGCGTCGGCGCCGCTTATCGCGCGTTGGCTGAAGATCTGATGGGCGCAGTGAGCGCCACGGTGTGGGTGGAGCACGAATCGCAGATGGATACCGTAACGGCTGTGTCCGGCAGCGGCCCTGCCTACTTCTTTCTGTTCATGGAGGCGCTCGAAGCGGCCGCCCACGAACGCGGCCTGCCGCGCGAGGTCGCACACCGATTGACGCTCGAAACGGCGTTCGGCGCCGCGCAAATGGCGCGGCAATCCGCCGACTCGTTGGCAACGTTGCGCGAGCAGGTCACCTCGAAGGGCGGTACTACCGCGGCGGCGCTCGAGGTACTAAACGGCGCGGGCCTTCGTGCTATCGTCGCGCACGCGGTAGCCGCGGCCGACCGCCGTTCAGCCGAACTCGCCGCCGAATTCGGCGGCCCATGATTTTATATTTCCGGTCGGGGTCGCCTCGACTCCGTTTAAAGGTGGCGCGAAGCGCCTAAACAAGTAGCGCCTAAAAATGGAAGCGATCAGATACATCGTCGACATGTTGCTGTGGCTGCTGCTGCTGGCCTTCGTGCTGCGGTTGCTGTTTCAATTGGTGCGCGCCGATTTTCGAGATCCGATGGCCGATGCCATCGTACGCGTGACGAACTGGCTGATATTGCCCCTGCGCAAGCTGCTGCCGCCCGTCGGCAAGGTCGATACGGCCACGGTTGTCGCCGTGCTGCTGGTGGCTGGGGCGCGCACCTTCATCATTATGGCCATGGCCGGCGGAGTCGGCGATTTGCTCGTGTTCCTGCGCATCACCCTCCTGGATCTGGTGGGCTTGGTGCTGCGTATTTATCTTTTCGCGATGTTGTTGTACTGGCTGACGAGCTTCGTCAGCCCAAGCGGCTACGCTCCGGGAGTCCGCCTGCTTGCTCAGCTGTGCGAACCCATACTAAAGCGCGTGCGGCGCATTATTCCGCCGATCGGGCAAATTGATTTTTCCTTCCTGTGGGTCTCGATCGCAATCGGCGCGCTGCTGGTGCTACTGCGTTGAACATCGGCTCGTACATGCCTGATATCACAGTGAACGAAGCAACGCATTGCGAGGCGAATCCGCGCTTCGCAGACGCGGAAGCCTGAAAAACCAGGGCTAATTGCATCGACGATAAAAATCTTTTTTCGCAATTGCGCTAAACATCGGCTTTTTTCTATGTTATTTTCGGCGCCGAGTTGAAATTTGCGGGCAGTCGCTGTCCGCTCGCGCAAACATTAGCAGGAGATTAAATATGGCGAAAAAGAATGCAGCACCGACCAAGTCTGAAATTCTCGCTACCATTTCGAAGGAAACAGAGCTCTCTAAGAAGCAGGTCGGAGCCGTGTTTGACTCGCTTGGGGGTGCAATCAAGAAGAGTCTGCGAAGTCACGGCTTATTCACGCTGCCCGGGCTGTTGAAGATGAAGGTCGTCAAGAAGCCCGCCACCAAGGCACGCGAGGGCGTGAATCCGTTCAATGGCGAAAAAATGATGTTCAAGGCCAAGCCGGCGAGCAAGAAAGTGCGCATTGCCGCACTCAAGACGCTGAAGGAATTCGTGAACTGATTGATTTTGGCTTTTAGGAGCGGCTGAGACAGCTCGGCCGCTTCAAATTGCCTAGCCGGCCGCGCCTATTCGATTCCGACGAGTTCAACGTCGAATACTAGAGTTGCGCCAGGCGGTATCACCCCGCCTGCGCCGCCATCTCCGTAGGCCAGCTCGGGCGGAATGATGAGCCGACGGCTCTCTCCGACCTTCATGTCGATGACGCCCTGATCCCAACCCTTGATCACTGAGCCTGTGCCCAGAGGAAACTTAAAGGGCTCGCGGCGCGTGAGCGAGCTGTCGAATTGCTTGCCCTTATGATCCGCGGCGCCCGCCTCATATAGCCAGCCGGTGTACTGGACCACGGCAATCTGTCCGCTGCCGATGGCGGCGCCGGTGCCGGGCTTGAGCGTCACTTTTTGCAGGGAGGTCACTGGACTTGGCGCAGCGGCGGCGCTCGGCGGCGCCTCGGTTTTGCCGCCGCATGCCGCACTCAGTGCAACGCAAGCCACCAGAGCGATTTTGGGAAAGTTCATGGATGCCATACGGCATCATAATGGAATTTACCGGAGGCGGTGCGTTCAGGCGACGCCGCGCAAGAACGCAGCGCACACCGCACAAGTCGCGGCGCTGCTGGCAATCGTGAGGCCGATTTCCTCACTCCAGCCCATCGCGAAGAGTCGCAACGCACCGACGGCGTCATCGAGTTCGTCCACCACTTGCAGCACCCATTCCATGTGCCGAAGTCTAGGTGCAAGGCCTACAGCTAACCGTGAGTGGAATCACAACCTAAGCCTAAGCATCGGCTTGCCATGACGCCTGGGCCTGCGTAGGCTCTAGGGACATGCAGCGCATTCTAGTCCTGAACCCTAAAGGGGGCTCAGGCAAAACGACGATAGCCACCAATCTCGCCAGCTATTTTGCGAGCCAGGGCGACCGTCCGCTGCTGCAGGATAACGACCCTCAGGGCTCCAGCAGCCGCTGGCTGAAAAAGCGCAAGCCCGATCAAGCCTTCATTCACGGTGTCGCCGCCTTCGAACGCAATTCGCGCATGACCCGCGCCTGGCAAATGCGCATACCGCCCGACGCGGCGCATGTCATCGTCGATACGCCCGCCGCGGTGCCGGCGCAAGAAATGCCTGATATGACCAAGAGTGCCGATGCCATCATCGTGCCGGTACTGCCTTCCGATATCGATATTCACGCCTGTTCGAAATGTATTGCCGATCTGCTTTTGATCGCCAAGGTACGGCGCGATGAATACCGCATTGGCGTGGTCGCCAATCGCGTCAAACGCAACACCGTGATCTATCAGTCGCTGATGCGTTTCCTCGAGACTTTGCGCATACCCGTCATCGCCACCTTGCGCGACTCGCAGAACTACGTGCGGGCGGCGGAGCAAGGCACTGGCATTCACGAAATGAAGCGCTACGTGGTGGAGCAGGACCTGGAGGATTGGCAGCCGATGTTGGCGTGGCTGAAGGCCAAGGAAGACAAGGCGAAGGAAGCGGCGCATCCAAACGCGGGCATCAGTCCGTTGCCCGTCACGGCCTAAAGCCGCGCGCAGGACCTGAATCTAAATCTACTTCTTCTCGTCGAAATTGCCGCGGGCTTTCTCAGCCCAGTTCTTATAGCTGTGCCAGTTGTACAGACTATTGGTGATCGCGGCATGGCGACCGCCGGTTTTGGCGACGGCTGCGTCACCGCGCGGAGCCCTGCGGTCCACCCCGGTGTATCGAGTCTGATTTTTGAGTTCACTCATCTCGTTTGCCTCTGTCGATGGGAACGACAGTAAGTGCCGTGACCGTTCCTCGACAGGAACTGTGTCACGAGGAGCCGGCGCTGTCGTGCGACGGCGACGCGCATTGGGATGCGCATCTCACGATGCGTCGCGGTAAGTTAAATGGATGAATTTGGGCTCCCTTGCCAGGCATCGAACAGGGGCTTCAATTCCTGCAGCGAAGACTCGAGCGCAGCGGGCAATAGCGTCGTATACGAATCAAGCAGCGCCATGGCGTTGCGCGCGGGATCCGTTCTGGTCGCCGCACCCAAGCGACGTGACATATCGCGATTCACGACGTGCAAATTCTCGTACAAGTCCTTGAGCTCCGCAAAGCCTGAAGATTCGCCTGCGCTTTTAAGGTAGCGCGCCAATAGGAACATGCAGACGCTGCGATACACCGTTTCCGCTTCGCTTGCAAAGGGAAGATGAAATCGAGCCATCGGACGCAGCCGATCCGTCCAGGGGCAACCCGAGGTCGCCATGATCAATCCCAGCACGGAACTCAAGGCCTGCTGCGCCGAGGTTTCCACGTGTACCGTGCGTTCGGCCTGCGTAACCGTTACGCCCACCGTATCGAACGAGACCAGCTCCTTGAGCGACTCGACGGCCGGCGCCATGTGCAGTGCCGAGGGACAATGCTTGTGTTCGTCTTCGCTCAAGGGACAATTCGCGCATTGACTGAACTTCAATTCGGTCCAAAACGGCGGTTTGGCCGGTACTTCATTGGTTAGCCGGAAATTCTTGGCATCGAAGCATAAATCGACCTGTTTCTTTGACCCGTCCGGCAGGTCGAAACCATACCGAATGCGCAGACTTTCCTTCATGCCACGAGTCGATAGCAGGGCTTGTATTCGGCGCCGGTGAATTTCATGCGGCCCTGCGCCACGAACGAGCGCAACAGCTTATCGAGCGGCTCCATGATGGCGGGCTCGCCGGCGAGTTCAAAGGGACCGTAGCGCTCGATCGCGTTGACTCCATACTCCTTAATGTTGCCGGCAACGATCCCGGAGAAGGCGCGGCGCAAATCCGCAGCGCGCTCATGCACCGGCTGATCGAGCGACAGGCGCAATGCGCGCATCGAGGCATGCGTGACCTCGAACGGCCGCTGGAACTCTAGCGGTATTTTCAGCAGCCAATTGAAGCCGTAGGAATCGCTCGTCTGGCGGCGGTAGTCGCGCACTTCCGCCATTCCCTGCACCATGGCGCGCGCCACGCCGGCGGGATCGTCGATGATCACTTTGTAGCGCGCCTGCGCCGCCGTCCCTAGAGTCGCGCCAATGAAGTTATGGATCTGCTGGAAATACTCGGCGCTGTCGGCAGGACCCGTGAATACAACGGGAAACGGCAGCTTCTGGTTGGCCGGATCGAGCAGAATGCCGAGCAGGTACAGGATCTCTTCGGCGGTGCCGGCGCCGCCCGGGAAGATGACGATGCCGTGGCCCAGACGCACGAATGCTTCCAGGCGCTTTTCGATGTCCGGCATGATGACCAATTGGCTCACGATGGGATTGGGCGGCTCGGCCGCAATGATCCCAGGCTCGGTGATTCCCAGGTAGCGGCCATCGGTGATGCGTTGCTTGGAATGCCCGATGGTGGCTCCCTTCATCGGGCCTTTCATAGCGCCGGGGCCGCAGCCCGTGCAGACGTCCAAGCTGCGCAGCCCGAGTTCGTAGCCCACCTTTTTCGTGTAATCGTATTCGAAACGGCGGATCGAATGGCCGCCCCAGCAAACCACCAGATTCGGCCGCACTTGCAATTCCAGCACGCGCGCGTTCCTTAAAATATGAAACACGGCATTGGTAATGCTCGATGAGGAATTCAGATCGAAGCGGCCGCTCTCCATGATCTCATTTGATATGAACACCACATCGCGCAGCACGGCGAACAAATGGTCCTTCAAGCCACGGATCATCACGCCATCGACGAACGCGGCGGCCGGTGCATTCTTGATCTCCAGCTTGATGCCCCAAGCCTGGCGCACGATGCGCAAATCGAAATCGCGGTACTTTTCGAAAATGACCCGCGCATCGTCGATCTCGCTGCCGGAATTGAGAACTGCCAACGCGCACTTGCGAAACAATGGGTACAGACCGCCCTGCCCGGAATCCAGCAGCTTGGCGATTTCCTGCTGGGAGAGGTGCTCCAAGCTGCCTTTCGGGGCCACCCGCGCATCGACCATGTCAGACGATAGAATCGAGGCTTCCACGCAGCACCTTTTTTAGGGGTAGATATCGATCGGAATATTGTCCTGCGTGCGCATCCACACTTCGACCATGTCGGAGTTCGAGAGAGCTATGCAGCCGTCGGTCCAGTCGTTCGACTCATAATACGCCGAAGGATGGTGCGGCGAGTTGGGGAAACCATGGATCATGATGGAGCCCCCTGGAGCCCAGCCTTTCTTGTGGGCTCGCAGTTCATCCTCTTTATTCGGATAAGTCACTTGAATGGCTAGAAAGTACTCGCTGCGGGTATTGCGGCGCGCCAGGTAGTAGTGGCCTTCGGGTGTTCTGAAGTCCCGCTCCCGTTCCTTCTGCCCGACCGGGCTCAAGCCGAGCGCCACCTTGTACACGCCCATCAGGTGCTCGCCATTGTACAAGTACAGCTTGTGCTCGGATTTATGGACCACGACTCGATCAGCGAGCGCATTTTCCGAGGAGAAAGCAACGCCGGTGATGAGCGCAGCCGTCGCCGTCACCAGACACATCCAAGCACTCATCGCCGAAATACGGCCAAATCGCATAACCATTGGTGAAAGTATACCTGGTAGCCGCAACTCAATAATCGGCTCTAGCTCACGTCCCGGTATACTTGGAGCCATGCGCCTGCCTGCGGTTGCCATTTGCGTAAATTTAGTGCTGCTCTCTGCCTGCGGCACTCCGTCTGCCATAAAGCCGGTGGAGTACCTGGACGATCGCACCGCGATGACCGTCGGCTCGCTGAAGGAACCGATCGAGCTGGTGCCGACCCTTCGACAAGGGGGTCTGCACGTCATAACCAATCTCGGCAAGCGCGTGAGCTTCGCCTACCTGGGTCCGGTTGAATGGGACCGCAGCGGATCGATCGTCTACGGACTGTGGGTGCACATCGCACCCGGCACCGATCATCCCATTGCCGACATTCGCTCGAACGCGGCCCTGACCATCGTTCTTGATAACGGCACGCGCGTGCTGACCCCGATCGATGCGCCGCAATTGGGCCGGGGTGCCTACCAACCCGTCGCATCCTGGGGCCAAACCGCCTACTTCGAGCTCACGGTGGAAATGCTGAAGCAAATGGCGGCCAGCGAGAAGCTGGAGCTCAATGTGCGCGCGGCGGACGATTCCGTCGTGACCTTCGTGGCGTCCGGCGACACGCGTGAAACGCTGACCGACTACATGCATTCGCGCGGTATCACTGGCGATTGATGGCCTCGACCCGCGGCAGGGCAATCGTCGCCCCGGGTCGAACGTCGCCAAAGTCCACATCGGGGTTGTATTCGGCGACCAGCCATACCGGCAAGTCCGCGTGTTGTTGCGCGATGATCCACAACGATTCGCCTTTCTTCACCACGTAGTTTTCAGTACCTGCGATTCTGTGGGTCGCAAAAAAGCTTTCTTGCAGTTGTCGATGGTAGTCGCGCCGCGCCGCCTCGAATTGCGCGGCGCTGACCTGCGACAGATCCAGCTTTACCTTGTGGCCGAGCGTCACCATGGCATTCTTATGCAGCTTGTTCTGCGTACGCAGGGCGGCGGAGCTGACTTTCGACCAATCGGCGAAATGCCCGAGGGTTTCCCCGGCTTGTACCACCACGGTGTTGTCCGCGCCGACGCTGTAATCCGTGTTGTCGCCGTTGCCGGAAGGCGAAGCGGCCGGCAGCAAAGCGGTACTTTCAGCCTGCCGCTCCGAGACCGGCTCCTTCGGAGGCGGCGGCAGGCGTGCGAGCGCGGGCGCAACTTCGCCGGCCGCGGCGGCGGCCGGCGCCTCGGCAGCAGGCAACGCCTCGGCGGGCTGCGAAGTTGCGGCGACCGTGGCAGCAGTGGCGGCTGCGGCGCCCGCGGCGGCGCCTTCGGCGCGGGATGCCGGCATGGGAATGCGGACAGTCTCGCCGCGCGCCAATTCGCGCACGCTGCTCAAGCCATTGGCGGCGAGCAGGCGGTTCAGCGTCACTCCGCTCACCGCCGCAATGCCGGCCAGCGTCTCGCCGCGCCGGGCCCGGTGCGTCCCGTCGTTCCTTTGCGCTACAAAGCGCTCCGTCGGCGGCAGCCGCGCCCAAGCCGCGACGATATCGGCTGCCGGCGGCTGTCCCGGTATGCGTAATTCGTAGCCGCGCGGTACCAGGCGTGTTTTATTCCAGATGGGCGGCCGCAGTGCCGGATTCAACACGCGCAGCGCACCCAAATCGGCCTTGAAGGCCCGGGCGAGTGCATCGACCGCAACATAGTCCGGCAACGTGACGACGGTACTCTGCGTCTCGGGAAGGTGCGTAAGAGGTCCGAAATATTTCTCCGCGTTGCGATCCACCTCGAGTGCCGCGAGAAACGCCACGTAGAAATTCCTCGAGGCAAATCCAAAGGTGGCGCCCTGATAGTGCTTTACGATCACCGCGATATTGTTCGTGCCGAGTTCATCCTGGGCGCGCTTCAAGCCGCCCGGTCCGTGGTTGTAGGCGGTGACCGCCAAGGGCCAGCTGCCGAGCAGGCGGTAGTTGTACAGCATCAGATTGGCGGCCGCCTCCGTGGCGCTATAAGGATCCAGACGCTGGTCCACCACGCCATCCACACGCATATAGCGCCGGGCTGTACCCGGCATGAATTGCCACAAGCCGGCGGCGCCCACGCGAGAGTACGCGGCCGGATTGAACGACGATTCGACGTGTGGCAGCGCGCCGATTTCCGGCGGCACGCCACGGTCGGCAAGAACGCGGGAAATGCTCTTCTCATACTCCTGGGCGCGGATCAGGCCTTCGTGAAAGCGGTCGGCCTGGCCGAGCTGAAAACGTATCCGTTCGATGGCGTCGCGATATTGCGCCGGCGTGGTCTTGTCGCCGAACGCATGCAGAATGCGGCGCTCATGCGGCGTGAGATTTTCCGTGTCCCCGGCGGCGAAGCGCCGCAGCAGGGCTGCGTAGCGCGCCTTGGCCTGCTCGACGATGCGCTCGCGCTGCCGCGGCGAATCGGACGGATCAAAGCGCAGCGCCTCGTAAACCAGCCCTAGGTACCAGTCGTCGTGCAACAAGCCTTGATCGGTCGTGACTTCGGTGTAGATACGAATCCAAAAGCGCACGTCGGGCTCGAGCTCCGGCGGATAGGCAAAGGCGTCGGATGTATCGGCCCGCAGCGGCGCGCACCACACCAGCGGCGCCAGCAGCAACGCTAAGCCAAGCCAATGGACGCGATTCGACTTAAAGGTGAACAAGCGCGCCTAAGCCGTAGCGGCGTTTTTCCCGCCAGGCCGAAAGACCAAGCCGAACACCACGAAGATCGCGAGCGCGGCCGCGGCGGGAATCGGCCAGATCGCATGCCAATCGTGCGTCACCTGGAGGCAGGTATGCGCTGCAGCCGCCGCATCGCTGCAGCTTGAATTGCCGACGGCATAGCGATTCACGATGGCGCCGGAGACGAACGCGCCGACAAAATATCCCAAGCCATTGGTCACGAAATTGATCAGGCCTTGTGCGGCGGCGCGTATGGTCTCTCCGGCACGCTGATCGGTGTACACCTGACCGCCGACGAAGAAGAAGTCGTAGCACACGCCGTGCAGCAGGATTCCCGCATAGATCAGCCACATGGCGCTCTCCGCATTGCCGTTGGCGAACGCGAAATAGCGCAGGGCCCACGCCATCATTCCGACCAGCATGATGACCTTGATGCCGAAGCGGCGCAGCAAATAAGCCAGCAACAGCATGAAAAACACCTCGGACATCTGGCCGAAGGTTTGAATGAAGGCCGCCTCCGGAACCTTGATCTCGTTCAAAAACGGATTGGCGAAGGTGTAGTAAAACTGCAGTGGAATACACAGCAGGAATGAGCCGACTACGAAAATCAGGAAGTCGCGCTGCTTGAGCAGCTGCAGTGCGTCCAACCCGATGGCGTCGCGCAGGCTGAATTTCGCGCGCGCGGCCTTGGGCGGCGTGTGCGGCAGCAGCAGCGCGTACACGGCCATGAGGAGCGAGGCGCCGGCGGAGATTTGCATCGGCAGCACCAAAGCATCGGCATGCAGGCTCTTGCCGACCAGAATCCCCGCGGCGATCCAGCCGATGGAGCCGAGCACGCGCACGTAGGGAAAGCTGCTGGACTCCTTGAGGTGGTGGAAGGCGATGGAATTGGTCAAGGACAGCGTCGGCATGTAGCACAGCGCGTAGAGAATCAGCAGCGGATAGAACGTCGCGAATGCCGTCTGCTGCGACACCATCCACATCACGGCAGCACCGACGAGGTGCAGTGCGGCGAGCAGTTTTTCGCTCGCGAACCATCGATCCGCGACGATGCCGATGAAGAAAGGCGAGACCAGCGCACCGATCGCCGTCGCGCCATACGCCAGGCCGATGTGCGAATCGGTGAAATGCAGGGTCGCCCCGAGATAGGTGCCCATGGTCACGAACCACACGCCCCAGATGAAGTATTCCAGGAACATCATCAGCGCGAGACGCGCTTGGGTCATGGCAGTTCGCGGATGCGGATGTGTCGCAACTCCAAGGAGCCGGGATGATCGCCCTGAATGCCGATGTAGCCTTTCTTGGCCAACCCGTAGTTCGGGTACTTCGAGAACTTGCTCGCCGCGACCTTGGCTTTCCAGTCGGGACTGTTGAAGTCGTATTCGACGACTTTTTGGCCATTCAACCAATGCTCGACATGATCGCCATTGACGATGATGCGCGTCTTGTTCCACTCGCCGAACGGTTTGACCACGCCCGCGGGAGGACCGTAGAGTCCGTAAGCGGAGCCTGCGGCGGTGAGCCGGCTGCGGCCATCGCCAGCGTTGGCGTCGTCCAGCAGCTGATACTCCGGGCCGCTCCAGTAAATGTGGTCGTATTCGCGCGTGGCGCGATAGAAGACGCCGCTGTTGCCGGCCTTGCCGATTTTCCAGTCAAGCTCGAGCTCGAAATTGCCGAACTGCTCCTTGGTTACCAGGTCATCGACGTCGCCTTCCTTGGCGAGCGTGCCGTCAACGACGTGCCAGCCCTCCGGCATGCCTTCCGAGCGCCAACCGCGAAAGGTATCGAGCATTTTTCCGTCGAACAGCGTGTGCCACTTTGCCTTCGGCGCAGCCCCTTGCGCGCTTGCCACGCCACCGGCCCCTGCCAAAAAACATGCACCCACAAGCAGCGCCGCTCTTCCGACAACTCGATGCATCATGTTCTGCTTCTCCACTCTCCGCGGGCAACCGCGGGAATAAATGTATCCAGGTCAGGCGGCGGAAAATCCAGCGTCTTGCCCTGTTCGGCGCTCATATAAGCGGCCATCAGCAGCGATACTACCTCCAGTCCGTCGTCGAAGGTTAAGCGAGGCGCTTCCTTGCCGAGAAATGCCCGCACAAAATGCCGGTCTTCGCTTTCATAGCCGTACGCTGCCGCCTCGCTCGCCACCACTGGCATCGATCCGATCTCCGCATTTTGCTTTTCGACCAGATCCTCGCCGCTCGAGCCGCGCACCTCGCGCGAAAAAAACAGATTCAGCCCGCTATCCAGGGTGTTCCACGACATCGAATACTCCGGACCCAAGAGCTCCGCGGACAGGCGCAGCCCTGCGCCCACAAAACTCCATGAGGTCGAGGCTTCGCCGATCAAGATCTGGCCTTCGGGCGTCGCAAACTCGATGCTCACGCTGGCGAAGTCTTCCGAGGGGCGCTTCGTGTAGTCGACCTCCCGCCCATACAAAGCGGCAAGCTTCGCGGGGTAGGGACCCTTCGACCATTTCAGGCTGGCGATGTGGCCGGTGACGCGAACCGGCCGCACCGAGGCACGCGCGGCCCCCGGCTGGGTCAGCAAATGGCGCACCAGCAGGACCGAGTGGCACATCATGTCGTTGAGCACGCCGCCGCCTTGCAGCTCTCCGCGCCAGAACCACGGTGCATGCGGGCCGCTATGTTCCTCGGAGGCGCGTGCCAGATAGGGCCGGCCGGTGGCGGCCGCGCCGCGCGCCCAGATCCGCGAGCGGCCGGCTTCGATCTGCGGTGCGAATACCTGGTTTTCCAAATAGCCGTGCGCGACGCCGCTGCGCTTGACCAGTTCCAGCATGCGCTTGGCCTCAGTGACGTTGCGCGCCAGCGGCTTCTCACAAGCAATGCCCCGCAGGGTGCCCACGCCGCCTTCGAGAGCATGGACGATTTCCTCCATGTTTTCGAGCCGCATGTGGTTCGGTCCGGTGAGCCACAGCGCATCGATTGAAGGGTCCGCCACCATGTCGCGGATCGACGCGTAGGCTTTGGCCGTGCCGATGTCGAGATGGCGCGCCAGCGCCGCTGCCGAGCTCGCGTGCTCGAGATTCGGGCTCCAGACCCCGCGCACTTCGACGTCGCGCACGGCTTGCAAGCCCTGCATATGGAAACGCGCATTGAAGCCGGAACCGACGAATCCCACGCCGAGCCGCGCGGGCGCGTGGTGATTCGAAGTGCTGCTCATGTGTGCCCGGGACCTAAACCAAGTTTTTGCAGCACTTCCGCCGAAGCCCCCTCGAATTTTGTCAGCGGGACGTTGCCGATGTAGCCGATGTCTTTCCAGCCCGTCGGCGTCGAATAAAAAGCACCCACGGTAAGGTCGCGGTAGCGCGTAAAGAACGCCGCGGCGCGTGCGAATTTCGGCGCTGTCTTGGGTTCATAGCAAATGTCATCGCAGATCGCGTGCTGCTGAGACTCATCGAGTTCCGCAAAGTATTTCTCGAACCGCAGCAGGGCTTCCGCGTCCATCCACGCCAAGCCCTCCATTACAACCGGGCGATCTTGAAGCTGCTGCGGATACGGCGCGCTCACCCATTCGTCGATGAAGTCCACCACTCCCACGCTGTTCGCATCGGGCGAGCGCCCATCGTCGGGCAGGATCACGTTGCACAGCGCCCTGGCGGTGCGCCGCTGCGCCGCGGAAAGCGTCAGCGGCCAGACATCGCCTGGCTTGTAGATCTTGGTCAGGTCCGGATCTCCGCCGTAGCCGCGAACCGCGGGCCACGCGGTCACCTCCTGACCCCAGGCGCGCTGGCGCAGCAGCGGCATCGAGGCGGCTACGCTGAGCATCCACTTGATTGTCGTGCGCCGATCCGTCACAGCTCCTTCCTCCGCATCATATCGGCAATGTGGTCCGCTGAGCGCCACGCCAACGCCATGATGGTCAGGGTTGGATTCTTGTCCGCATTTGAGGCGAACACGGCGCCGTCGGTCAAAAATAGATTTTTGACGTCCCAGGTCTGGCACCATTCATTGGTCACCGATTTCTGGCGGTCCGCGCCCATGATCGCGCCGCCGACTTCGTGGATGATGAAGCCGCCGGGTGCAATAGCTTCCGCCCCATCGCTTTGAACCTTGCTCGTGACGCGTCCGCCCATCGCCTGCACGATGTCGGCAAAGGTCTTTTGCATGTGCGCGGCTTGGCGCGTCTCATGGTCGGACCATTTCCAGTGAAAGCGCAGCACCGGGATGCCCCATTTGTCCTTTACTTGCGGATCGATCTCGCAATAGGAGTTTTCGTTCGGGATCATTTCGCCGCGGCCGGCGAAGCCCACGAACGATCCATAGTAGCGGCGCGCGTCCTCTTTGAGCTTCTTGCCATAGCTGCCGCCGGTGAAGCGCTCGATCCCGTGCAGCGTGCCCGCTCCCGGCATGCGCCGGCCGCCGCCGAATTCGATGTGATAGCCGCGCGCGAATCCCAACTTGCCCTTCTGCTGATCCTGGTAACCCCACCAGGGCGCGTAAAATGCGTGTCCGCTGGCGCCGTCCTCGTTTTGCGGCGGCAGCGATTCGAGCAGCGGGATTTGACCGCTCAAGTCGGCGCCCACGGTGTCCATGACGTAGCGTCCGACCTTGCCGCTGGAATTGGCGAGGCCGTTCGGGAACAGCGCACTCTTCGAGTTGAGCAGAATTCGCGCCGTCTCGCAGGCGCTGGCGGCGAGCACGATCACCCGGGCAGTCGCCTGATGTTCCGCGCCGCTGACCTTGTCGAAGTACTTCACGCCCTTGGCGTGCCCGTTCTTGCCCAGCACCACCTGACTGACCATCGCGTTGCACACGATGTCGAGGTTCCCGGTCGCGAGCGCCGGCGGCAGATGCACGGTGGTCGACTGATAATTCGCCCGGATCGAGCAGCCGCGACCGCAGTCGGTCGCCCAGATGCAGGCCGCTCGCTGCTGCATATGCTGCGCGATAATTTTTTGTGCCTTCAGATTGCCGGGATGCAACAGGGCCGGCGAGCGCTTGAAGTCGAGCTGCTGCGTGAGAACCGCACGATGGCCCGGGACGATGGGAATGCCTAAGCGCCGCGCGCGCTGCTGCACCAGGTAATCGCTGACCACGGGTGCGGGCGGCGGCAGGAGACATCCTGGCGAGGAATTCGGTGTGTTCTCGAGTCCCTCGGACGTACCGTACACGCCGATGAGCCGCTCTACTTTATCGTAGTACGGCGCGACATCCTCGTAGGAGATGGGCCAGTCCATCCCCAAACCGTCGCGGCTGTGAGGTTTGAAATCGTAGGGCCCGTTGCGCAACGAAATGCGGCCCCAGTGGTTGGTGCGGCCGCCGAGCATGCGCGAGCGCCACCAGGCAAAGCGTCCATGTGGATCGCTCGTCGACTGCACGTACGGTTCCCCAGGAACCGTCCAGCCGCCATCGACCGTGGAATCGTAAAATCCGAAGTCTTTCTCAGGCGTTGAGGCGCCGTGCAGGGGGGCCTGATCGTACGACTGGAACATGGGCGTTTCTTGTTCGGGCACGTAGTTGCGCCCAGCTTCCAGCATGAGCACCTTGACCCCTTCCATGCTCAAGGTATAGGCGGTTTGTCCGCCCGCGGCGCCGGAGCCGACGACGATGACGTCGTAGTTCTTTCCCTTGGCTGCGGGGGTTGGGATACTCACGCCGACATGTTACTGCGGAATTCGCTCCCAGGCTCGTTTAGCCTATCCGCACTTCGAATCGCCGCAATTCAAGCAGGTGTTGCAGCCATCCATCATGACCACCGCGGCGGTGCTGCATTTCGCGCACAGCTGCGCGCCCTCTGGAAAATGCGATTTTGAAAATGCATCGGTCTGCTTGGTGCGGGCCTCGAACTCCGCGCGCTTTTGTTCCACCAATTTTCGCTGATGAACATCGAGTTCCGGCTTCTTGAGCAAGCCGATCGACTGCAGGTGGCGCTCGATGACATAGCCCAGTTCCGCGATGGTCGAGGGCATGAATTTGCCGCCCGGCTGCCAATAGCCGCCCTTCGGATCGAATACCGCCTTGAGTTCGTCGACCAAAAAAGTCGTATCGCCCCCCTTGCGGAATACCGCGGAAATAACCCGCGTCAGCGCCACGATCCATTGGAAATGGTCGAGGTTCTTCGAGTTGATGAAGACCTCGAAGGGGCGTCGCTGTTCATGCGGCGTGCCTTCGTTGAGTACGATGTCGTTGATGGTGACGTACATCGCGTGGTCGGAGACCGGCGTCTTTATCTTATAGGTCGAGCCGATCAGGACTTCGGGCCGCTCGAGCTTCTCGTGCATCCATATCACGTTGTCTAAGGCGTTTGGCGCGTTTTTGAGCGCCGGCGCAGGCGCATCCTTTGCCTCGGGTTTCTGCACGCGGTACTTCGCGATCTTCTTGCCGATTTTGATATGAGCCATGATCAGAACTTCCCGTAATAGCCTTCTTTCAGCGCATCGAAGAGATTTGCGGCGGTATGCATTTCACCGTCGTATTCGATCTCCTGATCGCCACGCGCCTCGACTTCCGTCCCATCCTCCAATGTGAAGACGTACGTGGTGTTCTTCAAGTCGTCCTCTTTGACCAAAACACCCTGGAAGGCTTCCGGATTGAAGCGGAATGTCGTACAGCCCTTGAGACCAGAGTCATAGGCATACATGTAGATATTCTTGAAATCCTCATACTTGTAGTCGGTCGGCACATTCGCGGTCTTCGATATCGAAGAGTCGATCCAGAGCTGCGCCGCCGCCTGAATGTCCACGTGTTCCGTGGGGCCAATGTCGTCCGCAGCGATAAAGTAGTCCGGCAGCTTCTCGGCGGGCAGCTGCGAATTCGGCATGGCGCGCGGATTGATCAATTCCCGGTAGGCCAACAGCTCGAAGGAAAAGACATCGACCTTTTCCTTGGATTTCTTGCCCTCGCGCAGCACGTTGCGAAAATAGTGATGCGCGAAGGAGGGCTCGATGCCGTTGGAGGCATTGTTGGCGAGCGACAAGGAAATGGTGCCGGTGGGCGCGATCGAGGTGTGATGCGTGAAGCGCGCGCCGACTTCGGCGAGTTCATCGACTAGCTCCGGCGAGGCTTCGGCGATGCGTTGCATGTAGCGGCTATAGCGCGCGTGCAGCACCCGACCGGCCACGCGTGCGCCGACCCGCCAGCCGTCCTTCACCATTTCGGGACGCTTGCGCAGCATCTCGCGCGTGACCGTGAACTCCTCGTTCATGATTGGCGCCGCGCCTTTTTCTTTGGCCAGATCCAGCGCGGCTTCCCATCCCGCCACCGCCATCTCGCGCGAAACGTTTTGGGTGAACGCCACCGACTTCTTCGACCCGTACTTCATGCACAGCATGGTGATGGTCGAACCCAACCCTAAGAACCCCATGCCATGGCGGCGCTTGCGCATGATTTCGTCGCGTTGCTGCGCCAAGGGCAAGCCATTGACCTCGACCACATTGTCCAGCATGCGCGTGAATATCTTCACGACCTTGCGATAGGATTCCCAGTCGAAGCGGGCATCGTCCGTGAACGGGTCGACCACGAATTTGGTGAGATTCACCGAGCCTAGAAGACAGGAGCCGTAGGCAGGGAGCGGTTGTTCGCCGCATGGGTTGGTGGCGCGGACATTTTCCGTCCACCAGTTGTTGTTCATCTCGTTCACCTTGTCGATGAGGATGAAACCCGGTTCGGCAAAATCGTACGTGGAGGTCATGATCACGTCCCACACGCGCCGCGCCGGCAAAGTCTTGTAGATCTTGCAGGCGACCAGTCCCTCCTCGTTCGCGACATAGCCCTGCGTGTAGGGCCACTCGCGCCACACATACTTCGTGGTGTCGGAGAGATCCGGGCGCTCCGCCTCGAATTCCTGGAGGCCGAGGGGAAACGCCAAGGTCCACTCGCCGTCGTTTTTCACCGCCTTCATGAATTCGTCGGTCACCAGCAAGGACAGATTGAACTGCCGCAAGCGGCCGTTCTCGCGCTTGGCGCGAATGAATTCCAGCACATCGGGGTGCCCGATATCGAATGTGCCCATCTGCGCGCCGCGCCGGCCGCCCGCGGAGGACACGGTGAAACACATCTTGTCGTAGATATCCATGAACGACAGCGGGCCGGAGGTGTAGGCGCCCGCGCCCGACACGTATGCGCCGCGCGGCCTCAACGTCGAGAATTCATAGCCAATGCCGCAACCGGCTTTCAGCGTCAGGCCCGCTTCATGGACTTTCTGCAGAATGTCGTCCATCGAATCGCGGATCGTTCCCGAGACGGTGCAATTGATCGTCGAGGTCGCGGGCTTGTGCTCGAGGGCGCCGGCATTCGAAGTCACTCGGCCGGCAGGGATCGCGCCGTGACGCAAGGCCCACAGGAATGACTCGTACCACTGTTCGCGGCTGGGTTCGCTTTCCACATCGGCTAGCGCGCGCGCGACTCGCTTATAAGTATCGTCCATCGTTTTGTCGATGGGCGAACCATCCTTCGAGGTCAGCCGATACTTCTTATCCCAGATGTCGAAGGAGGCTTCTTGATAAGGAATGCTGCCGACATCTTTGGGCTGTATTTTGACCACCGTATTCATGGGTATCTACGCCGCTCCGTTATAATTATCGAGCAAAAAACTGAACACAATGCGGTGTTCGCGCCAAAAAAATCGTTGGTGACTTAACAGAAGACCGATGGGACTTAAGCTGATTGTTCCGAACACAACATCTTGTGTTTGAGCCGAGAGGGTACGGCGCTATGGCAATCACCGTCAAGACTTTTTTTGCAGTATTTTTGGTCAAAAAAACACTGACATATCAATTAGATAGCGGATTATGCGCAGAAATTGCCTGATTACACTTTCACAAGCGCAGGTCAAGAGGAACAAGTGCAAATCGCAAGATATTGTGTTTGCACACGTTATCCACATTATGTTCTATTGACTTTGAACTGCGTCACACTTTTTCGCCGCTACCCTTAAGCCCGCCAAATTTGCCGGCGCGCGCATCGCGCGAGTTGAAATGCAACTCAAGCGACCCAATTTCCCGAATCACGCGCGTGAGTTTCGATTCACAGGAAATTTATCACCCAATTTTTCTTATCTATTTATAGGAGTTTTCAAGCATGACCGTCGTACGTTATGAGCCGTGGGCACTCGTGAGCCGGCTCCAGAAAGAAGTTGACCGTTTATTTGGGGCACCGTTGACCACTGCCGCCGATTCCGGCGCGTGGCTGCCGCCCGTGGACATCCGTGAGGAAGCGAATCAGTTCATGCTGCATGTAGATCTGCCGGGCGTCGATCCGAAGGCCGTGGAAATCACCTCGGACCAGGGTGTGCTCACCATCCGCGGACAACGTGAGGACACACGCAAGGAGTCGCGTGAGGGCTTCCGCCGCATCGAGCGCATCACCGGCGAATTCCAACGCCGCTTCAGCCTGCCGGAAAGCGCGGACGCACAGAACATCAAGGCGAAAGTCGCCAATGGCGTGCTCGAAGTCGCAATTCCGAAGCTGGCCCAAGTGCAGCCGCACAAGATCATGGTGGAAGCCGCCTAAGGGATCCTTGGCACGCGTCCTTCCGTGTAATATCGCCTCGATACTGGGCGGGGAGGCCGGACTTTTAGTCCGGCCTTGCCTAACCTGCCGGCCGTGAGGTCTCCCGAAGGATCGCGCATGAATCTGCGTCTCAAGTTTGCAGCAGCCGCGCTCGCCACGACTGCATTCAGCGGGGCGGCGTTTGCCGCGGTTCCGGCAGCCGATGCCGCTCCCATGCCCACGCTGGCTCCCATGGTCAAGCGCGTCTCGCCTTCCGTCGTGAACATCGCCACGCGCGGGACCGTCAAGGAACAGCCGGGCCGCAATCCGCTGCTGGATGACCCATTTTTCCGGCGATTTTTCGACGCTCCGCAGGATTCGAAACCCCGCGAGCGCCAATTCCAAAGCGCGGGATCGGGCGTCATCGTCGACGCGAAGAACGGCTACATCATCACCAATCATCACGTCGTCGAGAACGCCAGCGAGATCACCATCACGCTGCTCGACAACCGCACTTTCAGCGCCAAAGTCGTCGGCACCGATGAAGGCGCCGACGTCGCGGTATTGCAGGCAAAACAACCAAACCTGGTGGCCATGCCGCTCGGTGACTCGAGCAAGCTCGAGGTCGGCGACTACGTGGTCGCCATCGGCAACCCGTTCGGATTGCAGCACACGGTGACCGCAGGAATCGTCAGCGCGCTGGGGCGCAGCGGCATCAATCCCGAGGCCGGCGGCTATGAGGATTTCATCCAAACCGACGCCTCGATCAACCCCGGAAACTCCGGCGGAGCCTTGGTGAATCTGCGCGGCGAGTTGGTCGGCATCAATTCCGCCATTTTGTCCCGCACCGGCGGCAATATCGGTATCGGCTTCGCGATCCCGGTCAATATGGTCCGCAGCGTCATGGACCAGCTCATTAAATACGGTCAGGTAAAACGCGGCGTCCTCGGTGTTCAGCTTTATAGCGTCAATGCGGACATCGCCAAGGAATTCGGCCTCACCGAAACCACCGGCGCCTTGGTGGCCGGCGTCGCGCAAGGATCGGCCGCGGAGCGCGCCGGCATCAAAACCGGCGACATCATTACTTCGCTCAACGGCGTCACCATGAAGAGTTCCGGAGAGCTGCGCAACGCCATCGGCATGCTGCATGTCGGCGATAAAGTGGAATTGGGGCTGCTGCGCGACGGTAAACCACGCAAGGTCACCGCGCTGATCGCTGAGCGCTCGGAGGTGGAAACCGCGAGTGCGGCCGACCTCAATCGAGGGCTCGACGGCGCTGACTTGGCGGATGCGCCCGACGGCAACGGCGTGATAGTCAATAAGGTGCAAGAGGCGAGCGCCGCGGCCCAGGCGGGAATTCGCGCCAATGATGTCATCGTGGGCGTGGGGCGAACGCCCGTGAGCGACATGAAATCGTTTCGCGAGGCCGTGAAGGGCGCATCGGTGCTGGTGCTCAAGGTTCGAAGGGGCAGCGATACCCTGCTGCTGCCGGTTCGCTGACTTATGCGTCTTAAATCCATCGTCGTTCTCGGCGGTACCGGATTCCTGGGTACGCGGCTGGTCGCCCGCTTGATCAAGGACGGTCATCAAGTCACCGTGCTGTCGCGGGACCGCGAGCAGCATAAGCACCTGCTGGTGCTGCCCGGGCTCACCCTCGAGAACTGCGATGTGTATCAGGAACCGCAGCTGAGTGAGCGATTCCGCGGCAAGGACGTCGTCATCAATCTCATCGGCATCCTCAATGAGCGGGGCTTCAGCGGCACCGGCTTCCGCCTCGCGCATGTCGAACTCACCCGGCATGTCTTGTTGGCGGCCCGATCCGCGGGCGTCGCGCGGCTGCTGCAAGTATCCGCCCTGAAGGCTGCGCCCGATGCGCCGAGCTACTACCTGCGTTCCAAGGGCGAAGCGGAAAAGCTGATCCGCGATCAGAGCGCCGTGGATTGGACCATTTTTCAACCGTCGGTCATTTTCGGTCCCGGCGATTCGTTTCTAAATCGCTTTGCGGGATTGTTGGCCGCGATTCCCTTGGTCTTTCCTCTCGCCAGGCCGAACGCGCGCCTGCAGCCTTTGTGGGTGGACGACATGGTGGACGCACTCCTGCGCTGCCTGCACGGCGGCGCGACCAGCCGTCAAACCTATGAACTCGGCGGCCCGCAGATCTACACCTTGAAGGAAATTGTTGCCTGGGTGGCGAAATTGACGGGCCGGCGCCGCTGGATCATTGGACTACCGAATTTCATCGGGCGCACGCAAGCCTTCTTCATGAATTTCGTTCCCGGCCGTCCCTTCTCGGGCGACAACTACCATTCGCTCACCGTCGACAGTGTGTGCAGCGAGGACGGCTTCGCGAAACTCGGCATCAAGCCCAAGTCCATGGGCGCATCCGCAAGGCTTTTCTTGGGTGCGCAAGAGGACAATGCGCGGCTTAGCCACGATCGCGCCGCAGCGGGCCGCGCCAAGTCAGCCTGAATCAGGACCCGTCGCCGAGCGGGCCGCGTGCACGGCATCGGCCGTCGGCAAGTACTCCTTCGCGATGGCCAGCGCCAGGAAATAAGGCTCCGGTTCGTCGCGATTGGTGAGCACCACCACGCTCAAGTGATGTGCAGGAAAGCGCACGATGACGTTGCGAAATCCCATGGTCTCGCCCGAATGCCACAATGATTCGCCGGTGATGCGCCAGCCGAAACCATACTGGACGGCGGGGTCATCAGTCTTCGTCGCGGGCGCAAAAGCCGAGTGCAGCGATTCCTGGCGCAACAGGCGGTTGTCGTACAGCGCGGCATCCCACTTCGCTAGATCGTCAATTGAGGAATAAATGCCGCCATCCCCCAATACGGCGCTGGTCAAGCTTTGATCCGTCCGCGTCCACGAATTGTTCACGAGACTGTAGCCATATGCGCGACTGACGACCGTCGAGACGCCCTCCTCGAACGCCACCGTGTTTTGCATGTCCAGCGGCCTGAAAATGCGCTCGCGCAGAAACGTGGCGAAATCCTTGCCGGAGCAGCTCCTCACGATCAGTGCCAGCAGCGAATAGCCGCTGTTGCTGTAGCGGTACTGCGTACCAGGCGCAAAGTAGGTGCGATTTTCCGCTTCCAATAAATGCAGCACGTCGGCGTCGTGCAATTGCTGCGTGGTCCCTTGCGGCATCAGATCTTCGTAATCGATCAGTCCGGAGGTGTGCGTGAGCAGATGTTTGAGAGTGATGTCGTTCGCAGCAGCCGGCAGCGAGGGCAGCCATTTACGCACCGGATCGCGGAGCGTCAGCCGCCCATCCTCCGCCAGCAGCAATATCGACGCGGCGGTGAATTGTTTGGTCATCGACGCCAACCGGTAATTTGTCGCCGCAGTGGCGGGCGTTCCAGCTTCCAGATTCGCGAGCCCGTAAGCGTGGCGGAAAACCGGCAGTCCGTCGCGAACCACCAAGACACTGGCCCCAGGGACCGCACCTTGATATGACCGCATCAACGCGTCGATCCGGTCCGATGGATCGTGCGCGGCCGGAGAACAGCCGCCGAAGGCAAAGAGTGCCGCGAACAGCCATCCGATCGAAGCGCGCGCGCCCAATTTTTTCACGTGGGCGGTGCCGGAAAGGCCTTGGCCGCCGCAAGGATCCACTCGCGAAACAGCCCCACCTTGGGCAACGCGAGAAAACTTTTCGGACACACGAAGTAATAGGCGTGCGCGTACGGCAGTGCCCCACGACCTGCAAGTTTGAGCGTGCCCTTCTGCAGCGCCCGCGACACCAGCGTCCACCGTCCGAGCGCATATCCCAATCCTTCTTCGGCCGCAGCCAGCAGGCCCGCGGAGTCTTCGATGCTGGGTGCCCGCGAATGCCACGCCTCCTCCTCGGAGGTCTGCGCCCAAACATGCCAGGGCTCATCGCCGCTCTCGAGCAGCGGGAATTTGCTCAATGCGTCACCCCGTTCGATCATGCCGTGCTGCTTGATGAGATCAGGACTGGCTACCGGCACCAGCCAATCGTCGAGCAACTTCTCGCTGTGCATGTTCGGGTAGTTGCCGCGCCCGAAGCGAATTGCAACGTGATTTTCCGACCGCGAGAAATCCACCAATTCGCGCGAGGTGTGAAAGCGCAATTCGATGTCGGGATGCTGGCGCCGAAAGGAGCGGATACGCGGCAGCAGCCAGATCTGCAGGAACGAGGACAGCAAGCTGATTTGCAGAGGTCCCGCCCGGCGGTGATGTTTCATCTGCTGCAGGGCCGACTCGAGTTTTTCCAGTCCTGATCTGACCGCGGGCAGCAATTCCAATCCCTCCTCGGTGATTTCCACGCGCCGCCCGCTGCGCCTGAACAGCGGCACCTGGATATAGGCCTCCAGCGTTTTGATCTGTTGGCTGACGGCCGCCGGAGTGACATTCAACGCATCGGCGGCTTCCGAAAAACTCAGGTGCGCGGCGACCGCTTCGAAGACACGCAAGGATCCCAAAGGCAATCGGTCGTACGCGGATGGCACTTTAAGCTTTCCTTAATGCTTGATCAGGGATTGAATTTGTTCGGAATCGGCGCGAAGTCGATCCTATGCACCGTGGGTTCAATCTTCAACGGAGCATATATCATGAACGATTTATTCCTGGTCGCAAGATTGGTTCAGGGCCTTCTCGCGGTGACCATCGTATCCGCCATCGTCATGGCGATTCAGCTTTCGATGACGGGGCTTTAAGGACTTGCCGATGTCCCGCACACCAAGAGATCCCGCTGCGGCTGATCCAGTTTCGCCAGCTCGCGCACGCGGCGGTAGAAGGCAGGCAGGTTGCCGCCCACTGCCTGCAACTCCCGTTCGAAGCCTGGCACGCAGACGAAATAAGTGGCAATCGACGCCAGGTGCGCATTGTTGATGTCGTGTGTGAACCAGCCGTCGAACGGCGCATGACCGCCCCATTGCTCACGCAGGGCGGCATAGGAATCGCGCAGCGCCTCGAAGGTCTCGCGCTTGCGCTCGCGCATCAGCGGCGGCGGCAGGCCGGAGGCATAGAGCGCGCCCAGCTGTTCACGAGTCGCCCCCAACAGCGCGATCACCTGCAGGTAACGCTTGTGCTCCAGTAGGTGTTCCGCTAGATCCTGCTCGCGGCCGAGGGCCGAGAGCCAGCGCCGCACGCCCTCCTCCTCCACCGTGGTCGCCAGCGCCTCGTTGAACGACGCGTCGTTAGGAACGTACAGCAGCTGGTGAGTCAATTCGTGAAAAACGATCGCCGCCAGTTCCACATCATCCCAGTTGACCATCGTGCTCAATATGGGATCGTCAAAGTGTCCCAACGTGGAGTACGCCGCGACGCCGCCGACCACCACGTCGAATCCTTGCGCGTGCAGGCCGGCGGCAAAGCGCCGCGCCCTGGCCTCGACGAAATAGCCGCGGTAAGCCACGCAGCCAACGATGGGGAAACACCATTTCTTCGGGTCGACGGAAAACTCCGGAGCCGCAACCACATTCCATACGACATAGGTACGGCCGATATCCGCGTACTTTCGATAGCTGCCGTTGTCCGGCAGGCCGAGCTCGCGGCTGGCGAAATCGCGTATGGCCGTGACTGACTGCAGTTGCGCGCGCAGCTTGGGCGGCGTCGAGGGTTCATCGATGACGCGGGCGATCGGCTCGCGTTTGGACATGAGAGACAACTGGCCTTCGGCGCTCTGCAGCAGGTAACAGCCGCCGCTCAAGCTTGCGATCAATGCAATCGCCAGTACAGCGCGGATCGGGACGGCGATGCTGTTAATATTCACGCATGCAAGTGTATCTGGTTGGCGGCGCCGTTCGTGACGCGCTGCTGGGTTTACCCGTCAAGGAACGCGATTGGGTGGTGGTGGGCAGCACCCGCGACGAACTGCTGCGTCTCAAGTATCGCGAAGTGGGCCGCGATTTTCCCGTGTTCCTGCATCCCGAGTCGCACGAAGAATATGCGCTGGCCCGGCGGGAGAGAAAGACTTCGCCGGGATATCGCGGCTTCGCAGTAGAGTTTGGGCCGGAAGTCAGTCTCGAGCAGGATCTGGCGCGGCGCGATCTGACCATCAATGCCATTGCGCAGGCAGGCGATGGGTCCTTCATCGACCCTTTCGGCGGGCAGCGCGACTTGAAGGCTCGCGTGTTGCGTCATGTATCGCCTGCTTTTGTCGAGGATCCGGTGCGTATATTGCGGCTCGCGCGCTTCGCCGCCCGCTTCGCACCGCTTGGCTTTACGGTCGCCCCCGAGACCATGGCCCTGATGCGGCAAATGGTCGAACAGGGAGAGGTTGGCGCCCTGGTCGCCGAGCGCGTGTGGCAGGAAACCGAAAAGGCGCTGCGCGAAACCGGCGCCAGTGTTTTTTTCCAGGTGCTGCGCGATTGCGGCGCCTTGAAGATCGTGTTTCCCGAGATCAACGCGTTATTCGGTGTGCCGCAACCCGAAAAATGGCATCCGGAAATCGATACGGGCGTGCACACCTTGATGGTCCTGGATCAAGCGGTGCGCTTGAGCGCGGATACGAAGGTGCGCTTCGCGGCGCTGGTGCACGATCTTGGCAAGGGCACTACCCCGCACACGGAATGGCCCGGGCACAAGGGGCATGAGGAGCGCAGCGTCACGCTGATCGAATCGCTGTGCGATCGCTTGAAGCTGCCGAGCGAGTATCGCGAGCTCAGCGTCATCGTGGCGCGTTATCACGGCAATGTGCACCGGGCGTTTGAGCTGCGTGCCAACACAATCTTGGGAATCCTGGAGAAAACCGATGCGTTCCGCCGGCCGGAGCGATTTGCGCAGGCGCTCCTGGCCTGCGAGGCGGACTCGCGCGGCCGCTTGGGGTTGGAGCAAGATCCTTATCCGCAGCGCCAATATCTGCAGGCGGCGCGCGATGCGGCAGCCACCATCAAGCCGACGCCCGAGGATATCGCGGATCAGGTGGGGCCTTTGATTGCCGAGCGCATTCACCAGCGGCGCCTGCGCGCCATCATGGAATTGACTTCTTCGCGTCCAGCCACGCAATGATGTTTGAAACCGTGTCGCGGTAGAAGCGTTCGTACAAGCCGCGCGATACGTAACCGATGTGCGGCGTCGCCAGCAGATTGTCCAGGTTCCTGTACGGATGATCGACCGGCAGTGGTTCCACGTCGTAGACATCGATGGCCGCACCGGCGATTTGACCCGCCTTGAGCGCCGCGATCAGCGCCGCTTCGACCACGATGGGCCCACGCGAGGTATTCACCAAGCGCGCGCTGCGCTTCATCAAGGACAATTCCGCGGCACCGATCAGGCCGCGCGTGCGCTCGCTCAATACTAAATGCACGGAAACAATGTCCGCCTGCCGCAGCAGTTCTTCTTTTGATACCAGGGCTGCGCCGGCGGCGGCGCATTTCTCTGCGGTGAGATTCTGGCTCCAGGCAATTACCGACATGCCAAACGCCAGGCCAATCTTTGCCAACTGCGACCCAAGATTGCCGAGTCCAATGATGCCCAGCGTCTTGCCTGACAAGTCATCGCCGATGCAATGCTGCCAGCCGCCGCTGCGAACCGCTGCGGCTTCCGCGACGATGTGGCGCGCACCCGCCAGAATCAGCGCCCATGCTAGTTCAACCGTCGGGCTGCCGAAGTAGCCGGTGTGAACCACCGCGATGCCGCGCGCGGCCGCGGCCTTCAAATCGATGGACGCGTTGCGCGGACCAGTAGAGGCGATGAGTTTCAAGTTCGGCAGCCGCTCGATCAGCGCGGCGCGCAGCGGCGTGCGTTCGCGCATTACGCAAATGACGTCATAGGGGAGCAATCGTTCGGCCAGGAGATCCGCATCAGCCAAGTGGTCGCTGAATGCCTCCACGTCGGCGCGAGCCGTGACCGCGGACCAGTCCGCCATCTTCAGTGCCACGCCTTGATAGTCGTCCAGTACCGCGATTTTCGCGCGCATCGTGCCCTCCAACTGAAGTCCAAAGATCCGGGATTATCCAAAGGTCGGTTTATACAAAGGTCAAATTCATTAAAGCGAATGCCGCAAATCCAGGAGGCCGAAGCCCGACAGCGGCATGTCGAGCCCGCGCAGCCATGCCATCGCCTTGAAGCGTTCGCCCATTTCGCCGGGCATCATGAGCTGCCGCGCCTGATTGGCGAGACGCGCGAAGTGATTCTCATCGCTGCCTGCCGCAAGCCGCATCTCCCGATCAATCTTTAAGCCTGCCAGAAAATGCGCTTGCGTCGTAAAGCCTGCCAGCTCAAAGCCCCCCTCCCTGGACGCTTCGGCGACACGCGTAAAGTCCACCCAGGCGCTGATGTCCTGCAATCCGATGTTGGCGAAGGGATCGTCGCCTATGCGCTGCCGAAAATGGCACACCAAGGTGCCGTCGTGCCGCTCGGGCAAATAGTATTGCGCGCGCGGCAGCCCATAGTCGAACCACAGGACCGCGCCTCGGCGCAACGGCTGCGTGACTGCGCGCGTCCATGCGCTTAAGCGAGGGCAGTATTCGGACACATAACCGTCATTCCAGGGACCGCAAACTTCCGACAGTTCGCGGCAAATACGCAGCATCGCCGCGTTCGCGGGACGCGCGCCCCACGTGAATTCCTGGCCCCGAATTTCGACGCCCAGCTCCTCGACCGCGCTGGCATGCCAGCGAAAGCGTGCCACCGGCAACGCGTCCAGTACCTCGTTCGCGAGAATGACGCCATCGAAGGATTCCGCGGGCGGCCGATCGAGCCAGTGCACGCGGTGAAGCAACTGCGGCAGCCGTTTTTCCAGATGCTCGCGCTGCCGCTGACGCAGATCCGCGCTGACTTCGAGAATCCAATAGTGTTCCGGCAACTGACCGAGGGTTTCGAGACGCGCCAGGAGATCCGCAGCCAAGCGGCCGCTGCCCGCGCCAATTTCCATGATGGAACCAGCACTTAAACTCCTCAGGATCTCGGCGCATTGCACGGCCACGCAAGCGCCGAACAAACCCGAGACTTCCGGCGCCGTCGTGAAATCGCCGCCCATGCCCAGTTTACGCGAGCCGCCGCCGTAGTAGCCCAAGCCTGGTGCATACAGCGCAAGATCCATGAATCGCTCGAAGCTGAGCCAGCCGCCGGCCGCCTCGATTTCAGCAGTCAGCCGCTCGCGCAGGCGCGCGCTGTGCTCGTGCGGCATCATTTCGCGCGGTCGCAGATCTTGGGGTATCGTTGCGGCGCATGGTCGTCATGAATGACAATTTTGCGCTGCGCGATCAAGTCGTATTGATCACTGGTGGCGCGCGCCGCGTTGGCGCCGAGATTGCACGCGCGCTGCATGCGGCCGGCGCCAACATTCTCATTCATTACCGCTCGTCGGCGGCGGCCGCCATTGGCTTGGCGGACGAATTCAACCGCATACGCGCGCACTCCGCCGCGATCTTTGCCGCGCATCTTTTGAATGCCGACGCGCCGGAGAAATTGGTCGCGGCGACCCTGCTCGAATTCGGCCGC
>Ga0302324_100004581_pt1 | contig 30481 bp, 25 predicted proteins | sample Palsa_T0_1_FD_201949 | JGI IMG/M metagenome (GOLD analysis project Ga0302324, IMG submission 201949) | Peat permafrost microbial communities from Stordalen Mire near Abisko, Sweden - Palsa_T0_1 | ecosystem: Environmental > Terrestrial > Soil > Palsa > Peat permafrost | place: Sweden: Abisko... | reverse complement strand
CCGAGATTCCAGGAGTACCCGAACCTTCAACCCCGCTCCGGCAACGCGTTGTAGCGCCTCTGAGCGCGCGCTCCTCTGGCCGCGTCCAGCCGTTCCGAAAATAGTGACTACTACCACGGGCTGCTAGAGCACCGCATGGAATCGTTTTGCTCTTGCACGTTTAGCCATCGTCGGCTACTCGTGAAACCGAGCTGTACCGAATGGAACGGGCTCGCCGGGGCAAGGCGAAGCCACGTGGCGACCGAAGGCCAGAACTCGTGCTTTAGCTGGCGAGTCCGGCGGCTTGATACACGCACCGTCGATCCGGTAAGTTTGTCTTGGAGCTACCGATTTACATCATGGACGTTCATCTGATCGACGGCACATACGAGTTGTTCCGGCACTACTTCGCCCTGCCGCCGGAGCGGGATCGAGACGGCCGCGAAGTAGCCGCCGTGCGCGGCGTGGTGGCGTCGGTGATGGGGATGATCCGCGGCGGCGCTACGCACGTAGCTGTGGCGACCGATCACGTCATCGAGTCGTTTCGAAATGGGTTGTGGCCGGGGTACAAGACCGGGGAAGGGGTGGCGCCGGACCTGCTGGCGCAGTTCGGGTTGCTGGAAGAGGCGCTGGTGGCGGCGGGCGTCGTGGTATGGCCCATGGTGGAGTTCGAGGCGGACGATGCGCTGGCCGCGGGGGCGGCGATTGCGGCTCGGGACCCGCGGGTGGAACACGTCGTCATCTGTACGCCCGATAAGGATCTCGCGCAATGCGTGCGCGGCACGCGGGTAGTGCAGTTGAACCGGCGGACGCGGATGACGTTCGATGAGGACGCCATCGTCAAGAAGTTCGGCGTCCGGCCGGCGTCGATCCCGGATTATCTGGCGCTAGTGGGGGATGCGGCGGACGGGTATCCCGGCCTGCGCGGGTGGGGCGCGAAGTCGACGGCGGCGGTGCTGGCGAAATTCGGGCATATCGAATCGATCCCGGCGGACGCGCGGGAGTGGAGCGTGGATGTGGCCAATGCGGGATCGCTGGCGCGGATGCTGGCGGGAGAGAGGGAGATGGCGCTGCTGTTTCGGACGCTGGCCACGTTGCGGACGGATATCGCGCTGTTTGCGGATGTGGATGAGTTGGAATTTGGAGCGGGGCTACAGCCCCGCGCCGGCTGAAGCCTGCCCTCCAGTTTTCCCTGTGTTACCATCCGGTTTCAAAACGGGAGGTTTCCTGTGAAGACATACGAAGGCAAGGATATTCGGAACGCCGGTGTGGTGGGCCACGGCGATTCCGGCAAGACCACGCTCACCGCCGGGTTGCTCTTCACGGCCGGGGCCACCAACAGGCTGTTGCGGGTGGATGAAGGCAACACCATCACGGACTTCGACGAAGAAGAAGTCCAGCGGAAGGTCAGCATCTCCACCGCCATCGCCGTGGCCGAGTGGAAGAAGGCCAAGATCAATATCCTCGACACGCCCGGCTACAACATCTTTATCAACGACACGCGCGGCGCGCTGGTGGCGGCGGATGCGGCGCTGGTGGTGGTCGACGGCGTGGCCGGCGTGGAGGTGCAGACCGAAAAAGTTTGGAGCTATTCCGAGAATTACAAGCTGCCGCGCGCCATCGTGATCAATAAGCTGGACCGCGAGCGCTCATCGTTCGAGCGGGCGCTGGCGAGCGTGCAGGAAACCTTCGGCCGCACCGCGATACCGGTGCAGATGCCTATCGGGGCTGAGCGGGATTTCAAGGGCGTGATCGATCTGGTCGGCATGAAAGCCTACACCTACGCGCCGGATGGCGATGGCAAGGGCAAGGAGAGCGCCATCCCAGCGGATCTCGCCGATGCCGCGCAGGCCGCGCACGAGGCGCTGGTGGAACTGGTCGCCGAGGGCAACGACGCGCTGATGGAAGAGTTTTTCGAGAAAGGCACGCTGCCGGCGGAGCATATCCTGGAGGGGGTCCGGGCCGGCACGAAGGAGATGCGGCTGTTCCCGGTGCTGTGCTGCTCGGCGCTGCACAACATCGGCACGGATCTGATCCTGAATTTCATCGTGGACAACCTGCCCGCGCCCACCGAGCGTGAGGTGGTGGTGCAGATGAACGGCGAGGAGAAAGCCTGCAAAATTAACGATGCGGGACCTTGCTCAGCCTATGTTTTCAAGACCACGGCCGATCCGTTCGCGGGCCGGATCACCTTTTTCAAGGTTTACTCGGGCGTGTTGAAGAACGACGCCAACCTCTACAACCAAAAAGGCACGGCGGAGCGGTTGGCGCATATCGGGGTGCCGGTGGGAAAAACCATCAGTCCGGTCACGGAAATACACGCGGGGGATATTGGCGCGGTGGCCAAGCTGAAGGACACGCTGACGGGCGATACCCTAGGCGAGAAAGGCGTGGGGTACGCGTATCCGCCGGTACACCTTCCGGAGCCGTCGATTGCGTTCGCGATCGAGGCCAAATCGCGGCAGGACGAGGACCGCATGGGCAACGCGGTGCACCGCATCCTGGAGGAAGACCAATCGCTGCGCTTCTACCGCGATCCGCAAACCAAGGAATTCCTGCTGGGGGGTAGCGGGCAGCAGCACGTGGAGGTGGTTGCCAGCCGGTTGAAAAAGCGCTACGGCGTGGAAGTGATCCTGAAGGCGCCGAAGATTCCGTATCGGGAAACGATACGGGGGCGGGCCGATGTGCAGGGACGGCACAAGAAGCAGACTGGCGGGCATGGCCAGTTCGGCGATTGCTGGATCAAGATGGAGCCGCTGCCGCGCGGCGCCAAGTTCGAATTCGTCAACGAGATCTTCGGCGGGTCGATTCCGAAGAACTACATCCCGGCGGTGGAAAAGGGCATCCTGGAAGCGTCCGAAGGGGGCTTCCTGGCGGGATTCCCGATGGTGGATTTTCGCGTGATACTGTACGACGGGTCGTACCACGATGTGGATTCGTCGGAACTGGCCTTCAAGCTGGCAGCGCGCAAGGCGTTCAAGAACGCCATGCAGGAGGCCAAGCCGACGCTGCTGGAACCGATCATGAACGTGGAGATCCAGGCGCCGGTGGAATACGCGGGCGACCTGATGGGCGACCTGAACAGCCGCCGGGGGCGGATCGCGGGCATGGATACTAAAGGTAACACTCAGTTTATTCGGGCCCAAGCGCCCATGGCGGAGATGTTAAACTATCAGAACGATCTGACATCCATGACGCAGGGGCGCGGCACCTTCACCATGGAATTCGACCATTACGATTACGTGCCGGCGTTGCAGGCGGACAAGATTATCGCGGCGGCCAAAGCGGCCAAGACCGGAGAAGAGGAAGAAGAGGAGTAGGGCGGCGCACAGCGGCGCCGGCTCGTCCCTTTACAAACATTTACAGCGGCTGCGTCCAACGTGTGCCATACTCCTCGCTGAAGCGGGGGTGCGCATGCGGATGGGAAGCGGTTACCGGACATTTGTCTCGAGCTGGGCAGCGCTAGCGTGGGCGGCGGCGATGCAGGGTGCGTCACCGGTGCCTTCTTTTAACTCCCCCAGAATTTTCCAGGCTTCCGGCGGCGTAGCCGCGGCAGCGGATTTCAACGGCGACGGAAACCTGGACTTGGTAGTGATGTACAGCAGTGGTCTGCCTGGCTCGGTGAGCATCCTGTTGGGCGACGGGCGCGGCGGTTTCCGGACCGGCCCAAGTTATACGGTGGGCAGCGAACCGAGAGGCGTGACGGTCGGCGACTTCAACAAGGACGGGAAGCCGGACTTGGCCGTGACCGCGTTTCAATCAGATGCGGTGTTCATTTTGCTGGGCAACGGCGATGGGACCTTCCAACCCCCCGTGGCCTATCCGGTCGGGCGCGAACCCATCGGGGTGACCGTCGCGGACTTCAACCGCGATGGCAACCTGGATTTGGCGGTAAGCAACAGCAACGAGAGTACTGTCTCCATACTGCTGGGCAATGGCGACGGCACATTCCAGCCGTCGCTCTCCCAGCCAGCGGGGATGATCCCATGGGTATTGGGGGCCGCGGATTTCAATGGCGATGGCAACCCGGGTCTGGCGGTGATCAGCGCTGCCGGACAGTCGCCCGGCGTGGTGTTCATTCCGATAGGCAACGGCGATGGCACCTTTCAGCCCCCGGCCCCGTACAGCACAGGCGGGACATCTCCGGATTCACTCCTCATTGCCGACGTGAACGGAGACGGAAAGCCGGACCTTGTGGTGGCCAACGGAAGCGACTCCGGTAACGTGACCGTGCTTTTCGGAGATGGAGACGGCACTTTTCAGCCGCCGGCGATCATTTCGAATGGCACGGCTCCCGGTGCGGTCGCCGTGGGCGACTTCAACGGCGATGGGATACCGGACGTCGCTTTTGAGAACGGCCTCAATACGAACCTGGTCTCGGTCCTGCTGGGCAATGGCCATGGCAGGTTTCAGCCGCGGGCCAATTACGCGGCGGTGGGGTTCGGACTGGTCGTCGGCGACTTTAACCGCGACGGCAATCCCGACTTGGCAGTCGGGGGCGTTACGATCCTGCTGGGCGATGGCAGCGGGGGCTTCGAGCAGCCGGCCAACTACGCAGCCGGGGGCGCGGCCGATTCCGTTGCGGTAGGCGACTTCAACGGCGATGGAATACTGGATCTGGCGGTGGCCAACGGTACCGCGGCCGGAACGGTTTCGATTTTGATGGGCACCGGCAGCGGGACGTTCAAACCGCCGATCTCTAGCCCGGCCGGCGGCCACCCTGCATCCGTAACAGCGGCGGATTTCAATCGCGACGGAAAGCTGAATTTAGTGGTGCGGAACGTCGGGGCCGATAGCGTCTCGATTCTGCTCGGCAACGGCGACGGCACCTTTCAACCGGCGGTGGCATACGCCGCCGGCGGCGAGGCACTCTCGGTCGCCGTCGGGGACTTCGATGGCGATGGGAATCCGGACTTGGCAGTGGCCATCGGTTCGGGGGGCTCGATCCTAATGGGCAATGGCGACGGAACGTTCGGCCCGCCAGTGGTGGTGTACCCCGCGGGGCCTCACCCGACGTTCGTGGTTGTGGGAGACTTCAACGGGGAATGGAAGCCGGACTTGGCAGTGGCGAACGACATCCGGGAATTTTCATCCTGCTGGGCAATGGAGACGGGAGTTTCCAACCGGCGATGAAGGCCGCCACTATCGAGGACGTTGCCGGCCCCCTGGCGGCCGCCGACTTCAGTGGGGACGGAAAGCTGGATTTGGCGGTGGCCTCGTCCTTCGGCGTGGTGGTTCTGCCGGGGCATGGCGACGGCACTTTCGGGCGCGCCGCGAGATATACGCTGCCGTACCAACCGTCGTTCGTGACGGTTGGGGACTTCAACGGAGATGGACATCCGGACTTGGCGCTGACCAGTGCCGTAGGCGATGCCTTATGGATCTTGCTCAGCGAGGGCGATGGCACTTTTTCGACCACAGAATTCGGCTTCGCAGTTGGCGCCAACCCGCAGTGGATAGCCGTGGGTGATTTCAATAGCGACCACAAGCCAGACTTGGCGGTCGCCAATTCCGGCTCAAACAATGTGACCGCGCTGATCAACACGACGCAATAGCCCGTTCCCTTCCGTAAACATCGGCGAAGACCTCCGCGTGTTTGCGATCTGGCGAAGTGCTAAACTGTCGTAATGCTTCGTCCATGACGCAGGGGCGCGGCTCCTTCACCATGGAGTTCGATCATTACGATTACGTGCCGTCATTGCAGGCGGACAAGATTATCGCGGCGGCCAAAGCAGCCAAGACCGGCGAAGAGGAAGAAGAGGAGTAGAATAGAGGGAGACGAACTGTGTCGTTAGGACACACTTATTCTTTGGAACGCAGTTGACCTTGGACTGGGCAATGCGCTAGAGTCTAGGTTTCAACTTAGCTACAACTTCCGCTGTCGGCCTGTAAAGCCTTTATAATCTGTTCGAAGGATCGGTTTAGTGACCAATCGAACCAAGAAATTTATCTATATTTTCGCGTTCTCCGTGGCCTTGGTGATCTCAGGCTGCTCTTATAACAAGCAATCCAAGTTCCAAACCGCCTTTCTGCCCTCCACGCCGGCCCCGGCGGCTGCGGAGATGGAAGAGCCACCCGCGCTGGAGCCGAATCTGTATCTGCATGACGAACCTGCCGTTCTGGTGCAGAAAGTGCCGGTTGCGCCGTCGGAAGGCGACCTGATGATGCAGCGTGCCGATCAGGCTTTCCTGCGCGGCAAGCGGGCCTATCAGGCGAACGATGCCGAACAGGCGCGTCGGGAATTCGACACGGCTGTCGATCTGATGCTGGCGGCGTCCGAAAATCACCCCTCGGAACGGCTGGCATTTGAAGCCCGGCTCGACGCGATGGTGGATGCCGTGCACCGCTACGATCTGGCGGGGCTGGGCGCCGGCGCGGAGGTGGACCAGGCGCAATTTGAAAAAGCGCCCCTGGAAGACCTGCTGCAGATGACGTTTCCGGTGGATCCCAAGCTGAAAGACAAGGTGAAGGAGCAGGTACAGGCGACCGCTTCGCAGCTTCCGCTCTCGTTCAACGACGCCGTGCTGGGCTACATCAACTATTTCTCCGGGCGCGGGCGCAGGACGCTGATCGCGGGACTGGAGCGCGCCGGGCGCTATCGGCCGATGATCGAGCGCATTCTGCAGGAGGAAGGCATTCCGCAGGAGCTGATCCACCTGGCGCAGGCCGAATCGGGATTTTTCCCGCGGGCCATCTCTTACAAAGCGGCCGCCGGGATGTGGCAGTTCATGGCGTTTCGGGGCCAGGAATATGGGCTGATGCGCACGGCGTATACGGACGATCGTTTGGATCCCGAGAAGGCGACGCGCGCCTCGGCCCGGCATCTGCACGATCTGTACAACATGTTTGGCGATTGGTACTTGGCAATGGCCGCGTACAATTGCGGTCCGGTGGCGGTGGCGCGGGCCGTGGAGCGCACAGGATACGCGGATTTCTGGGAGCTGCGCAGCCGGCGTGCGCTGCCGGAGCAAACGACCAACTACGTGCCGATCATTCTGGCCATGACCATCATGACCAAGAACGCGGCGGAATACGGGTTGGAGGGCGTGGTGCCGGAAGCGCCGCAGGAGTACGACACTATCGCAGTGGATGCGCCGACGCACCTGGGGCTGGTGGCGGATTTGACCGACGCGCCCATGCCGGAGTTGCAGGATCTGAATCCCGCGCTGCTGAAGGGCGTGGCCCCGGCGGGATACGTGTTGCATGTTCCCAAGGGGACGGGCAGCACGCTGTCGGCATCGCTGCAGATGATCCCGGCCGAGCGGCGCGCTTCATGGCGCATGCATAAGGTGACCAGCGGCGAGACGCTGGCAGCCATTGCGAGGCATTACGGCATGGCGGGCGGCAGCATCGCGGCGGCGAATGGGCTGAAGCAGGCTTCGCCGGCGGCGGGCGACCGGCTGCTCATTCCGGCGGCGTATCGGGAAAGCGCGGCGCCGAAGCGGGTGGTGGCTTCGGCCAAGCATCGCGCTGCGGTGAAGGGGCAGCCACGGAAGCGGTTGCCGGTGGTCACGCACTCGGCTTCGAATCGGGCGGTGCGCGGGTCGCGCAGCGCGGGCGAGTAACCGCAGAGGAGTTGCGCCCTTTATCGGTTCCCCCGCTCTTTTTTCGTAATTCGCCGGCCCCCTGTAATAAATCCGAAACTCAAGTCACATTATATGGAACCAAGCGCCGGCGACGGGCTTGGGGGCATGTACTGCGTCGGGCAGAAAGGCGAAACGGCCATTCTGCATAAAAGGGGTTTCGATGCCAATGGAAACGATTGCCTTCCGTGAAGGACGGAAATTCAGGCCGCAAGAGACCGCCGTGGCCGGGATGGTTGCAGCGCTGGGATTGCTGGCCGGGTGCACGCCAGTTACAGTGGCTACTTATCACAACGACAACTATAGAAGCGGCTGGAACCAGAATGAGAGCAACTTAACGTCGGCAAAAGTGGCCAGTGCGTCCTTCGGCCAACTGTTCAACATTGCGGTGGACGACCAGGTGGATGTCCAGCCGCTCATCGTGCCGGTTGTGGGTGTCACGGCGGGGCCGAACCAGGGCGCGCACAACGTCGTGTATGTCGCCACCGAAAGCAACACCATCTACATGATCGACGCCGTTAAGGGCACGGTATTGTTCTCCAAGAATTTTGGCACTCCCGTGCCAACGCCGCTGGGATGCAACAATAATGGGCCCAATGTGGGTATCGACGGGACGCCGGTCATCGACGCCAAAAGCAACACGATGTACGCGATCACATACACTCTGGAGGTCGGTCAGCCGGTATACCGGATCCATGCCCTCGACATCGGCAGCCTGGCAGATAAAATGGCAAGCGTGGTGGTGTCGGCCAGCCACTTGTTGAGCGACGGCACGACGGTGTTCCAGTTTAACGCCCAATACCAGAGGCAAAGGCCCGGCTTGCTGGAAGCCAACGGCAATATTTACGCGGGATTCGGCAGCTTCTGCGATTGGGGAGGCAGCAACTCCCGCGGATGGATCCTGGGCTGGAACGCCTTAACGCTGGCGCCGCTGGCCGCCAACCAGATGAACGACACCCAAACCTCGGAGCCTAATGGCATGTTCCTCTCGTCGGTTTGGATGTCTGGTTACGGACTGGCGGCCGACGATACCGGAAACGTGTACTTCGTCACCGGAAACTCGGATTCCAGCGGAACGACTTACGACGGTGTGACCAACATCCAGGAGAGCGTGGTAAAGGAGTCTCCCGATCTGAGCAAGGTGTTGAGCCTCTTCACTCCGTCCGACGTCGGGGTCTTAGATCAGGGCGACACCGATTATGGATCGGGCGGCGTGCTCCTGGTACCCAAGCCGCCTTCCAAATCCGCCAGCATGGGCGCTGCTGCGGGAAAGAAGGGCCAAATGTATCTCCTCGACCTCAGCAGCCTGGGAGGCAAATCAGCCACCGGAATTGGCGGCACTCCCGTCAGCGTGGGCGGCTGCTGGTGCGGCCAATCTTACTTTAACGACGGAACCGGGCACATTGTCAGCAGCGGCGGATCGAACCTGATTCTTTGGAACGTGCAAACGTCGCCGTCGCTCTCTCTGGTGCAATCGGCGACATCGGGATCGATCGGCGGAGGAACCCAGGATCCGGGCTTCTTCACCAGCGTCTCTTCGGACGGAACGAACTCTTCATCGGATCCGATTGTGTGGGCCGTCTCGCGGCCCGTCTCCGTGGGTTCAGCGTCGAGCCCGGCGCCGATCAGCCTTTGGGCCTTCAAAGGGCAGCCCACCGGCAGCACCCTAACGCAAATATTTCACGGCACGGCGGGCGGCTGGTTTACTCCAGGCAACAATGCCAACGCCAATATCGTACCAGTGGTGGCGAATGGCAACGTCTTTGTAGCCAGCTACAAGCAGGTTCGCATTTTTGGACTTCACTGAGGGGGATATGATGGAGCGAATTCGGATTCCGGAATGGATACTCGTGGTAGCCCTCGTCGGCTTGACGGGGGCGCGCGGCGCCGCCTGGGGCCAGGCGGCACCCGCGGGCAAAGCGGCTTCAGCAGCCGCGGTGCAACACCTGATCTGCGGCGTGGTTCACAAGCTGGATGGCGCGAAATTCGCGCTGGAAACTCGCAGCGGGAAAACCGTGCAGGTGGACGCATCGGCCGCCGTCCGCGCCGAGCGCAGCGTGACTCTCTATGAAGGGATCGCCATTTCGGCTTCGGGCACCCTGGATAAGGGTGGGGCGCTGCACGCCGAGATGGTCAATCGGATCAAGAGCGCGCGCGCGACGTGGCCGGAAGACCGGTAGTGGGATTTGCTGCGCATCCGTATTCCTCGGGTCCGGCGCGCTATCTTCAATGAAGTTCTGGCATCGCTGCACGCCAACGCTCAAATATGGCGGACCGGTTTCCGGGCGATGGAAGCTTCTGTACATTCTGGATGCGTGGCCGGACGGCGGAGAGCCTCCAAACACTGAAATTTGGTCTGGGGGGCAAATGATCGATGGCATGCTCACGGCAATGCACGGCCTGAAAACGATTATGGGACGGCCACGAAATTGGGTTGGTATCACGCCCCTCATGATCTTCCGCAGTGCAGAGGGATGGAGTCCATCCACCAGCGCATAGGGGGTGGGGGTACGCGGAGGGCCGCAGAGCACCGTTTCGCCTCGACCCGACTTTGGATACTGCCCCCCCACGCACCTCACCAGTCGCGCTATACTAAATAGTTTGGAATAAGATGCCGAAACGTACCTTTCAACCGAACAATCGCCGGCGCGCGAAAACGCACGGGTTCCGCACCCGCATGGAAACCAAAAACGGACGGGCAGTCCTGGCGCGGCGCCGCGCACGGGGCCGCCACAAACTCACGGTCAGCTCCGAGAGGTAAGCATCCCTGCCTTCACGAAGCGCTTTCCGAAACGTGTTCGTCTGTTGCGATCCACGGATTTCCGCCGAGTCTACGACAGGGGTTCCCGTTTTTCGAGCCCCTTCTTCGCGGCGTTCTGCGTGCGGGAGCCGGAGCCGAGCGGTCCCAGGATCGGTTTCACCACGCCGCGCGCGCTCGGCAAGGCGGTGGTGCGCAACCGCATCAGGCGGCGTGTGCGCGAGGCGGTGCGCCTGCATCTCGAGCAATTGAGTCCCGAGTGGTCAATAGTCTTCAATCCCCGGCGCAAAGCGATGGAAGCCCCGTTCCCGGAACTGGAGCGGGAGATTCTTCGTCTCTTTCAGCGGTGCAGCGCGCCGTGATCGGAACGCTGCGGTTCTATAAACGGTACCTTTCGCCGCTGCTGCCCTCGGCCTGCCGCTTCTACCCGACCTGCTCGGAGTATATGATGCAGGCCGTCGAGAAGCGGGGCGTATGGCGCGGGATTTGGATGGGGACCAAGCGGCTGGCGAAGTGCCATCCGTTTCACGCGGGTGGCGTCGATCCGGTCCGGTAAAAACGAAACAGCATGGCTGAACCTAATAGCGGCGGAACACCGGGTGGACCGGGCAAACCGAAAGAGTTGTCCATGGAGCTGCGGCTCCTGCTGGCCTTCATCCTGATGGGCGTGGTCCTGTTCGTGACGCCTTATTTTTACAAGACCGTCGCTCCGCCGGTGAAGAAGACGGCTCCGGCCGCCAATAGCGGGCCTGCGCCAGCCGCACCCAGCGCCACCGTGGCGGCGCCGGAAACGGCCGCGGCCCCTTCCGCTGAAACCACTTCCGAAGCTGCCGTGCCGCCGATCGCCGCGCAGAAGGAAGAGACGAGCACGCTGGAAACGGATCTCTTTCAGGTGACGTTCACCAACCGCGGCGGCGTAGTGAAGGGCTGGCTGCTCAAGAAATACAAGGAGCACAGCGGCGCGCCGCTGCAACTGGTGAATACGGCATCCCACGCCGATGCGCCGCTGGCGCTCTACTTCCCGGCGCAGAAGCCCGCCGTAGACATCAATCAGGCGCTTTACGAGGTGCACGCCGATGCGGACGGTCTCGCCATCGCCTTCGATTATTCCAATGGCAAAGTGGCGGCGCACAAATCGTTTCAGTTTCGGAAATCCAGTTACCTGCTGGATGTTTCGACCGAGGTGACGCAGGGCGGGACTCCGCTCCCGAACCAAATCGAATGGCGGGGCGGGTTCGGCGATATGGGCGCGACGAATCCGGCCGGCGACCAGCAGACGCTGTACTTCGATTTAACCGAGGCAAAGTTGAAAAAGAACGGCGCCAAGGCGGGTAAGGACGGTCCGGCGACGGTCACCGGCAACTATTCTTTCGCGGGCATCGAGGATAAGTATTTTGTGGCGGCGTTCCTGCCGGAGCGGAGCGCTACCGTGGCTATGACCACCTTCAGCGATAACACGGCCATCCCGCGCGAATCGAAGGAAGTGCCTTTTGCCGGCGCGGCGGCGGGCGACGGCCCGGTCAACCATTTTTCGCTGTACGTGGGACCTAAGGACATCGACACGCTGCGCGCGGTCAATCCGAAGCTGGAGCAGGTGGTGGATTTCGGCTGGCTGAGCATTCTGTCGAAGCCTTTGTTCCTGGTGGTGAATTGGCTCGCCGACCGCGCCGTACACAACTACGGCTGGTCGATCATCCTGGTGACCATCGGGCTCAACTTCGTGCTGTTTCCGTTGAAGATCACCAGCATGAAGTCGATGAAGAAGATGCAGGCGCTGCAGCCGCAGATCGCCGAAATCAACGCTAAATACAAGAACGTCGGGCTGCGCGACCCGAAGAAGGCGGATCAGAACCAGGAGGTCATGGAGCTGTACAAAAAGTACGGCGTGAATCCCATGGGCGGCTGCGTTCCGATGCTGCTGCAGATCCCATTCTTCATCGCGTTTTATAAAGTGTTCTCGGTATCGGTGGAGATGCGCGGGGCGACATGGCTTTGGGTCACCGACCTTTCACAGCCGGAAACGCTGGCCATTCACCTGTTGCCGATTATCATGGTGGCCAGCCAGTTCGTGATGCAGAAGATGACTCCCACGACTACGGGAGGCGATCCCAGCCAGCAGAAGATTATGCAGTTCATGCCGCTCATGTTCGGGTTTATGTTTTATAACCTGTCGAGCGGGCTGGTATTATACTATTTGACCAGCAACCTGGTGGGCGTCGCGCAGCAGTGGTTCTTCAATCGCACGTCAATCGCCACTGTGGCCGCACAGTCGGTGCAGCCGCCGAAAAAGAAAAAAGATGGCAGGAAGTAGACTTTGAATCCTCGCAAGTATTCGGTATCGTCGGTAGGTCCCCGCATCGAGCAGTTCCTGCGACCGTGTCTGGAGCAGGCGGGTTTCCGCATGGGCTATGAGATGGCCGATGGGGAGGCCACGGACGACGACTTCGAAACTCCGGACATCGTCGTAAAATTCAACGGGCCGGACGTGGAGTATCTGCTGGCGAACCGCGCGGAACTGCTGCTGGCGCTGGAGCACGTGACCATGGAGGCGCTGCGCATGCCTTCCGAGGATCACTCGCGCATCTCGTTCGATGCCAACGATTACCGGCTGCTGCGCATCGAGGAACTGCGGCTGAGCGCCGCGGCGGCGGCCGAGAAAGTGAAGCGCACGGGCCAGCCCTTCCGGTTCAACCCGATGAACAGCCGCGAGCGGCGCGTGATCCACCTGGCGTTGCGCAACGAAACCGAGTTGCGCAGCGAATCGAGCGGATCGGGCGGTTACCGGCAAGTGGTGGTTTACCCGGCGGGAATGGCCAGCCTGCCCGAACTCCCGCCGCCGCCGTTTGCGCGGCGCGACGGACCCTTTGGCGGGCCACGGCGGGACTCCGGACGCGACCGCGATCGCGGTGGGCACGACAGGGGCGGCCGTCCGCAACGCCGTGGCGAGCGCCGCGGGCCCCGCTAGCGTCCTGTCGCGCGGAATTGACTAATGACCCGTGGGGCGGGCCTCCAGGCCTGCGGCAGGCGTCCACGCCCGCCTTTCGTGCCAAGATATAGCTGATTTTGTTACGCGAAGAGCGGGTTCTGGAGAACCCGCGCAGACCTGGAGGTCCGCCCCACATTCAACCCGAAAGTGGTTGCTTGTTGAACCTCACCGACACTATCGTAGCGATATCCACGCCCCTGGGACGCGGCGGACTCGGTGTCGTGCGCCTTTCCGGTGCACGCGCGCGCGAAATCGCCACGCGCATGGTCCGCTTTGCGGGCGCGCCCGACTGGCGCACGTGGTCCTGTCAACTGGCCGACCTACTCGATACCGAAGGCCAAGCCGTAGACCAAGTCGTGGCCGCCTTTTTCGCCCGGCCGGGCTCATACACCGCCGAAGACGTGGTCGAGATCTCGTGCCACGGCGCGCCGGTGGTGTTGCGGCATGCTGTCGCGCTGGCATTGGACGCGGGCGCACGCCTGGCCGAACCGGGCGAGTTTACGTTGCGCGCGTATGTGAACGGCCGCATCGATCTGCCGCAGGCGGAAGCCGTGCGCGACCTGATCGATTCCACGACTCTCTACCAGGCGCGCATCGCCGCGCAACAGGCCGGCGGTTCGGTGTCGCGGCGCATCGCGCCCTTGAAGGAGCAGTTGCTGGAACTGATCGCGCTGCTGGAAGCGGGCATCGACTTCGCGGAGGACGATGTGAGCGTGGCGCCGGCGGCCGAGATCCTGCGGCGTCTGCGGCCGGTAATCGCGGGCGTCTCCAGGCTGGCCGGGAGCTTCGCGTTTGGGGGCCTGGTGCGCGCGGGCTTAGCACTGGCCATCGTGGGGCGGCCCAACGTGGGCAAGAGCAGCCTGTTCAACCGCCTGTTGGAGCAGGACCGCGCCATCGTCACGGAGTTTCCCGGCACCACGCGCGATGTGGTGTCGGAAGTGGCCGCGATTCACGGCATTCCGGTGAAGCTGTTCGATACGGCCGGTATCCGGGAAGGCGAAGGGCTGGTGGAGACGCTGGGCATCGAGCGCAGCTTCCAGGCCATGGCGGATGCGGATCTGACGCTGGTTGTGGTGGATCTGTCGGCGCCGGTGGCCGTCGCAGACCGCGAGCTGATGGCGCGGGCGCGCGAGCAGGGACGCTGGATCCTGGTGGGCAACAAGTGCGATCTGCCGTGCCGCGCGGAGCCGATGGAAGGGCTGCACGCGGTGTCGGCGCTCACTGGCGAGGGGATCGAGGCCCTGCGGGACGGGGTGTTTCAGGCCGTCGCGCCGGCGGGAGGCGTGGAACTGGAGACAGGCTTCATCACCAGCGTGCGCCACGCGCGGTTGCTGCGGGAATCGCTCGAATATCTGGAGAAGGCCGCCGCGGCGGTGGCGGAGAATGTGCCGCATGAGATGCTGCTGCTGGATCTCTACGGCTCGCTGCGGCCGATTGATGCGATTACGGGCGCGACCACGGCGGACGATATTTTGAACCGGATTTTTTCGACGTTTTGTATCGGGAAGTAGGTGCACCAGCCTACTGGGACCCATTGCCCTACGAGTGAGCGCGAAATGCTCCGGTACTCACTGCGTTATCAATCTGATTTCGAAACAGTTCAAGCATTTCGAGCACCTCGCCTTGCAATTTGAGGACGTCATCGACATCGAGCTTCAGGTATTCTCCGTGCGCGACTGTATTGCGAACACTCACAAGCCGCTCGTCTATTAGGTGGCCCTTGGCTCGTATGGGCCATAGTCCAAGCCCAGGCAGTCGGTGATCTCGTGGAACACACGCGACGACAGATTGCTCCGCGTCGTAATGGCGTCCTGCGGAATGGTGCAACGCTCCGCCATGCCGGTTCGCAAGAGATTCGTTACTTCAAGGTAGAGTCGAACGCGATTACCCTCAGAGGCGGCCCGCAACTTGCCTCGAATACACAGCGCCAGGAAACTGGGTGCCAGCTCTTCATAGCGCAGGCGCTGAAATCGGAGATATTCGAGATAAACGCGGGTCGCCGTCCGAACAAATCCCTCCAAATACGCGTAGAGCAAGGCTACGCCGCTTCTCAGAAACAGAGATCGGTGATCAGCCTTAGTGGCGCTTCCCTCTATAAGGAAACGGAGTGCCGTAAGCTCCTTTTTGCGCCAAATTAACTCATTCGATAGGGCGCTATTGACGGCGTCTACGGTTCTAAAACTCATGATGCGAATTTGGCGCGGCCGTAGGGAATTATCTTGGGCACGCGCGATGACGCCCGGATGCCGGATCCCGAGTTGGATACGAACGCGTCGTCTGCCCACATGAGCTTTACGCCCTGCGGGATTTTGGCCGCATTAGCCTTGGCCTTTCGATAGTTGTATCCGGCTCCTATCGCTACGGCTTCGAACGCGGAAACTGAGAATCCACCCGAGAACCGTTGCCGATCAGAGTCGTACCTCCGGAAGACATCGTCCCCCAGTAGTGAGGCGAGGATCGAGAACGTCTCCCGGAATGCCCTCTCTTCGCCTGGGTAGTCAAAGCTTCGGTTCTGCGCGAGCGATTTTGACTGATCTGTGAGGAACTCGCCAAGATCACCAAGCTTCGATAGTGAACTCGGCGACATGGTACGGAAAACAATAAATCGCAGGACGAGTTCCATGTCGTACTGTTCCTCAACCGCCCGGTCCGACAGTGCAGCACAGGTCTTGAAATTCGGGTCTTCCGCCAGAGCCCGGATCCACCGGTAGAAGTCGCGGTTCATCATTACTAGGATGCTGTTCCGGACCTCTTGATCCGAGAGCATCGAGCCGCCTGTATTCAATCGCTGAAACAGTTCGTATCTCGCGGCGTCGTCGCTCTCTTTTAGGATAATGCTCACGCTGATCTTCGCGCGTTTGATGAGAAGCCGTTGCGACACTGTCAGCGACCGATCCGGATGATTCTCGTCCTCCCAGCGCCGCCCCCCTAACGACGGCAAATATGTGGTGGGCTCAAGCGACAACGCGGGCAAACGCCGCTTCTCCTCATCCAACAGGATTCCGACGAACTCGAAGATCGTCGATAGCCGCTGGAGGCCGTCCACGACGTCCCAGACACCATCGGTTCGCTGAGCGACGAAGATCTGAGGCACTGGAATACCAAGCAGGATCGATTCAATTAGGCGCGACTTTTGCCGCGTTGACCACCGGAAAAAGCGCTGGAATTCTGGATGAATGTCCAATTCGCCCTTTTCATATATGCTGATCCACTCTCCGATAGAGACCGCATAGCCGTCGGTGCGGATCTCGGCGCGAGTGCGGTCGATTTCATCTTGCAGCCCGCCTGATTCTTCGCTGCGTCCATTGGCCGCCTGCTTGAGTATAGAACTTCTCATCTGGTAACGTCCTTTGGCCACAAGAAAGGCCCAAGAAATAATCGGCTCATGAGGTCGTCCTAATCCGCAGCCTACCACACCCTGCAAGGGTTTGCATGGTACTGGTCGGACCGAAAGCCGGATTATGCCAAAATTCGATCCGCCGCGCCGCGCGGAGCCGATGGGTGGTTTGCACGCGGTGAAGGCGCTCACCAGCGAGGGCATCGAGGCCCTGCCTTCGGAGACTGAGATTATATCCACGTGCCGTCGTCAACACTCTCCAGGAAAGAGCGCCGCACGATCATAGCCTGCTCCCGTCGAATAGGCTTCGGCGCTCCACAGCTTCGCCAAGGTACGGATGGAAGTTTCTACGGCAGTACTTCGCAGGGCGGCCCGGGGCTAACGCCCCGCGGCGGCGCATGGCGCCACCCCACTTATAATGCGGTTATGCGAAGACGAGAATTTCTGGCGCTGGCAGGCGCCGTCCCCCTGGCTGGCGCGCCCGTATCGGCCTCCAAGCTGGCGGCCGATCCGCACCGTCCCCAGTATCACTTGCTTCCGCGCGCCAATTGGATGAACGATCCCAATGCGCCCATCTACTGGCAGGGCAAGTATCACATGTTCTACCAGTACAACCCCAACGGCGCATTTTGGGGCGACATGCACTGGGGCCATGCCATCAGCGACGATATGGTGCGCTGGAAGCATCTGCCGATGGCGATGGCGCCGACGCCAGGCGGTCCCGATAAGGACGGCGTTTTCAGCGGTTGCGCGGTCATCGACAACGGGGGCGTCACCGCCATCTACACCGGCGTGAATCCGGAAACGCAGTGCATCGCCACCAGCGGCGGAGACCTGACCGAGTGGAAGAAGTTCCCAGGCAACCCAGTGATCGGCGCGCCGCCCGCCTCGCTCGCCGTGACGGGCTTTCGCGACCCCGCCGTGTGGAAAGAGGGCGATACCTGGCTGATGGCGGTGGGGTCCGGCTTTCGCGAAAAGGGTGGCGCCGTGCTGCTCTACGAATCCAAGGACCTCCGTCATTGGAATTACGTGAATCTGCTGCTTACCCGCAAGACGAATAACGGACCTAGCGCCAAGGATCCGGTGGACAGCGGGGAAATGTGGGAGTGCCCGGACTTCTTTGCGATCGACGACAAGCATCTGCTGATCGTCTCCACCGAGCGGGTCGTGAAATATTTTCTGGGCGTTTATGCCGGCCGCCAGTTCCATCCGGACACCATGGGCGGCATCGATCACGGTTCGTACTACGCGGCGCGCACCATGACAAATACGGGCAGCCGGCGCATTCTCTGGGGATGGCTGACCGAGGGCCGCACCGCCGAAGCGCAGCGCGCGGCCGGTTGGAGCGGGGTGATGGCGTTGCCGCGGGAGCTGAAGTTGAATGCCAGCCAGGTGCAGATGCGCCCCGCGGCCGAAGTCGAGACACTGCGCGGCAAGCGGCTAGGCGGCGACGCGGAGGGCGACTGCCTGGAGATCAAGGCGGAAATCGATCCCGGAGACGCGCCGCGGGCCGGGCTGGCCGTGCGCATCGCGCCGGACCGCAGTGAGCAGACGCCGATCTACTACGATCGCGAGCAACGGACGATATGCGTGGACCGCAGCCAGTCGAGCAGCGATGCCAGCGCGGATCGCGGGATGCAGTCCGGGCCGTTCATGTTGGGACGGCGCGAGACGCTGCGCCTGCACGTCTTCCTGGATGGGTCGGTGATCGAGATTTTCGCCAACGACCGGTTCTGCCTGAGCGCGCGGGTGTATCCGGCCGGTCCGCGAAGCACGGGCGTGGCATTGCACGCGAGCGGCGGCACGGCCAGCATGGTGTCGTTCGAGGCGTGGGAGATGCGGCCGATCTCGCCAGACCGGCTGACCGGGTAGGGCCGTCGTAGGAGGGCGAGCTTTGCCAGCGCCAATCCGCGAAGGGCGGCATGACCGATTATGAGCGTAGGGCGCGCACCGGGTCGATCCGCGAGGCACGCCAAGCCGGCACAAGGCACGCCGCCAGGGAAGCGATCGCCGTGACTACGCACGCCGCTCCAAAGGTTAACAGATCCCGCGGGCTTACATGGTAGAGGAGACTGGCGGCGAGCTTCGTGAGCACCATCGCGACGGCGATACCCAGGAGGATGCCGGCGGCGGTGAGCGTCAGTCCATGCCGGATGACGCCGCGCAAGAGGTCCGCGGTGTCCGCGCCCAGCGCCATGCGCAGCCCGAACTCGCGCATACGCTGCGAGACCGTGTAGGACATCACGGCGTACAGGCCGATCGCCGCCAGCAGAAGCGCCAACCCGCCAAACAGGGCGAGCATGCCGAGCGCGGTCTTCCGAACCGCGGTGGTGCGATCCACCTGTTCGCGCATTGTGATGACTTCACCGAGAATCAGATTGGAATCGAGTTTTTGGATCTCGCTACGCAACGCCTTCGTCAAGGTCTCGGGCGGAAGAGCCGTCCGCACTTGCAATCCGGACCCCCCGCCGGTCTGGAGAAGCGGCGTGTAATAGAACGGCTGGGGGATTTCCGTGAGGTTCCGGTACTTCGACATCTTCGCAATCCCGATCACCTGCAGCCATTGGCCGTTGGCCTGAAAGCGGCGGCCGACCGGATCGAGGCCCTTCCAGTACTGCGACGCCATCAGTTCATTGACGACCGCCACGGGCGGAGTTGCGCCGGTATCGGTGCGGGCGAACTCCCGGCCCGCGACTAGCGGGATTCCCATGGTGGCGAAGTAGGAGGGGCCCACGCCGACGCAGGCGACGGTGATCTGCCGATCCGGCGGGGCCTGATAACCTTCCACCGCGATCGATGCGGACTGATAGCTGCGCATTGTGAAGGGCGCGAGACCGGTAAAGGCAGCCGATTGCACGCCTGCCAGCGATTGCAGGCGATCGACGATCAATTCCTGAAAGTTCCGGGTGCGATCGCGGTTGTATCCCGCCGCGGCAAAGTCGACGGTGGTTGCCAGCACGTTCCCAGTTAAAAAGCCGGGGTTGGTGGCCTCGACAGCGCGGAGACTCCGCATCAGAAGACCGGTTCCCACGAGCAGCACGAAGCTGAGCGCCACCTGCACCTGCACCAAGCTGGACCGCACCAGCGCTCGCCGGCGGCCGCCGACCACGCCGGCGGATTCGGCCCGCATGGAGCCGGCCAGATCGATATCGCTCGCCTGAATGGCGGGAACCAGCGCGAACAGCAACGTGGAGACGGCACAAACTCCGGCGCTCAGTGCGAGGACGCGCCAATCCAACCCGCCGGGCAAATACATGGAGACGCCGCCCCGGGCCGGAAGGAGCAGCACCAAAAGGTTCCGGCATGCGTATGCCAGAGCGAATCCGCCGGCCGCGGCGAAAGCGGCCAGAATAAATCCTTCGGTAAGAAGCTGTGCGAAGAGACGGCGGCGCGCGGAGCCGATGGCCAGACGCACGGTCATTTCGTGCCGGCGTCGAAAGGATCGGAGCAGCAGCAGGTTACTGACGTTGGCGCACGCGATCAGCAGCACCGCGATGGCCACAGCCAGCGAGATTTTGAGCGTCGGGAGCAACGTGCCGGCATTGTTGAACGGTGTTTGCCAAAGAGGATAAAGCTGAATGCCGCGGCCTCGGTTGGTGGCCGGATAGGTGTCCTCCAAGCGCTGGGCCACGGCGGAGATCTCGGACTGCGCCCGCTGGCGACTGACGCCGGGCTTGAGGCGCACAAAACCTTCGATCCAGCGGGCGCCGCGGTCTTCGAGCTTGTACCCGCCGGGGTCGAACAGTTCCTGCATGGAGAGCGGCAGCCAGTATTGCATCCCCCAACCAACGAAGGTGCCGCGAAAATTTTCCGGGGCCACCCCGACGATGGTGTGCGGCAGGCCGTTCAGCATCTGGGTCTTCCCAACGATGCCCGGGTCGCCGCGGTACCGCTCCCGCCACACCCGGTAACTGATCACCGTAACGGGATGCGCGTTGCGTCCGACGTCCTCGGCCGGTTCGAAGCCGCGGCCCAGGATCGGATGGACACCCAATGCGTCGAAGTAATTCGATGAGACAATGCTGGCTGGCGCGCGCTCGGCGCGGTCGCCGGTACTGAGCGTGATGCCGGTGATGCGATCCACGATGAAGGCGTCGAAGAGCGTGCAATTTTTCGCGAAATCCCGGTAATCGGGACAGGAGACATCGTCGTGCCCAGGCTCGCCGCGATTCGTTCCCGCGACTGCCATCATGCGCTCCTGGTGGGCGACCAGAGGAAACGGCCGCAAGAGAATGCCTTCGATCCAACTGAAGACCGTGGCATTGGCGCCGATGCCCAGCGTGAGGCAAAGAATCGCCAACAAAGAGAAGCCCGGATCGCGCCGCAGCATCCTTAAAGCAAATCGCATATCTTGCCAAAACGCTTCGATCATCGGTAATCCCCTGGTTTCGCGATAGGTTTCTTTGGTGCGCGCGATACCTCCGAACTGCCGCCGGGCCGAGAAGCGCGCTTCCTCCGGCGGCATGCCGCGGCGAATCAGGTCGGTAGTTTCCATTTGGAGATGGAAGGCGAGTTCGTCCTCCAGGTCGCGCTCCAGACGGTTTTTCGAAAGCATTCCGGCGCACCGGCGCCACAGAACCCGCAAACGCCTCATGACGCCGCGCCGCCAGGTCGGAGAAAGCGGCCGATGATGCCGGAGATCCGCTCCCAATTTTCGGTTTCCGCGGCCAATTGTTTCTTGCCCGCGCGGGTGATGGAGTAGAATTTGGCCCGCCGGTTGTTTTCCGAAGTGCCCCACTTGGAGGCGATCCAGCCCAGTTGTTCGAGACGCAGCAGCGCGGGATAGAGCGAGCCCTGGTTCAACTCAAGGACATCGCCGCTGGTCTGCTCGATGCGGCGGGCGATTCCCCAGCCGTGTTGCGGACCCATGCTGTCGAGCGTCCGCAGCACCATCAGAGCCAGCGAGCCGTGCAGGACGTCGGGTTTGTCCGGGGGCATTGGCACTCCTTTTGGTAACCTACAGAAGTGTACAACGGGAAGGGCGTTTGCGTCAAGAGCGGGGGATAACTAAGAGCGGGTTCTGGAGAACCCGCGCAGGCCTGGAGGCCCGCCCCACAAGGGCTGAGTTCAGTTGGAGTTGTTATTGAGGAGCACAACCACACCATCGGTGGTCGCCGTGACAATGTCGCTACGGTCGTCCTGGTTGAGAGCGCCCACCGCGATGGAGTTGCAGAAGCTGCCGGTGGGGAAAGACAGCGGCGTGCGGAATGTGCCGTCGCCATTGCCCAAAAAAACGAGCACTTCGGCGGAGACGTCGGCGCACACGGCCAGATCGGCATTTCCGCTGCGAGTGAACGATCCGATGCGAAGGGATACGGGTCCGTTTCCGGCCGCGTAGCTCACGGCCGGCTGAAATGTGGCGTCGCCGTTGCCGAGCAGCACGGACACATTGTTCGACCCTAGATTGGCAACCGCCAGGTCGGTCTTACCATCGTGATTGAAATCGTGCGCCACCAGCGCGAAGGGCTCGAACCCTACCAGCATCGTGCCGCCGTTGCGGAAGGTGCCGTCGCCGTTTCCCAGGAAGATATAGATCAACTGCTGGCCGAGGATGCCATTGGCAACCGCCAAATCCGGGATGCCATCGCCGTTGAAATCGCCGGTCTTAATGCCGGTGGGGGAACTGCCCACAAAAACGTTAGTCGCCGGCCGGAAGGATCCATTGGGTTTGCCGAGCAAAATGCTCACGTCGCCGGTGAGGCTATTGACGACCGCCAAGTCCATGTTGCCGTCGCCGTTGAAATCCGCCTCGGCGATAGACACCGGACCTTCGTGGACGCTCGCGTAACTGCCGACGCGAAACGTTCCATCGCCGTTGCCGAGCAGGATCGAAACGTCGTTCGTCAGATTGTTGACCACGGCCAGATCCGGCTTGCCATCGTGGTTATAGTCGCCGGATGCGAGGGCCATGCCGCCCAAGCCGCCGGTGGCGCTGGTGATGGGCGCGGAAAAAACACCGGCGCCCTGGTTCAAGAGGACACTTACAGTGTCTGAGCCTCCACCATTAATGACGGCAATGTCCAGCTTATTATCCCCATTGAAATCAGCCAAACGGACAGATGTGGGGGAGTTGCCCGCGGAAATCGTCTGGGCTGTGAACGACAGCGTTTGTGCCGCTAAAGGCCACACGGCCAACACGGCGAAAATAGTCAGGCTTCTCAGAAAATGTCACCCTTCCTTGGCAGAAGTATATAAGGAAAGTGCGAGGGAATCAAGTCCTGGTACTTACAATTATGCGGAAATTGGCTCAGTCTTAGTACGAATCAGCTCTAAGTAGTACGCCTAGGACGTAAGGGGTATCCTAAGGGAATACCCTAGAGAAGGGCGGGCGTACCTACGGCTTCATCCGCTCCAGCTTTCGGTATAGCGTCTTGCGTTCGATGCCCAGGATCTGCGAGGCGCGGCTCTTGTTGCCGCCGGTAGCGGCCAATACGCGGCGGATCTGCTCTTCTTCGGCCTCAGCCAGGGTCTCGACGGGATCCTCGCGCGATTCCATGATGGTGAGGGCCTGCTGTACGGCTGCCGCATCTACGCGTCCGCTGGGGGCCAGAATGGTGAGACGCTCGATCAGGTGCTGCAACTGGCGGACGTTGCCGGGCCAGGTGTATTCCTGCAGGGCTTTCAGGCCGGATTCCATCAGACGCGCGGATTGCCGGTAACGCGCGTTGTACTTATTCAGGAAAAACCGGGCGAGCAGCGGCACATCGCCGCGCCGGTCGCACAAGGGCGGAATCACGATGCGCACCACGTTCAGGCGGAACCAGAGATCCTCGCGGAACTTGCCTTCCTCGACCAGCTTCTGCATATCGCGGTTAGTGGCGGCGAGCACGCGCACATCCACCTGCTTGCCGCGCGCGGCTCCCACGGGGCGGATTTCGCGCTCCTGCAGGAAACGCAGCAGCTTGAACTGGAAGTTCAGCTCTATATCGCCGATTTCATCGAGCAGGACGGTGCCGCGATTGGCGGATTCGATCACGCCCATGCGGTCGCGGTCGGCGCCGGTGTAGGAGCCTTTGAGCGCGCCGAATAGTTCGCTTTCGAGCAGCGCGGGGCTGATGGAAGCGCAATCGACGGGCACGAAGGGCTGGCTGGCGCGCGCGCTGAAGCGGTGGATCATGCGCGCCACCAGTTCCTTGCCGGTGCCGGTCTCGCCCTCGATGAGCACGGTGGCGTCGGTGGGCGCCACCAGCGAGGCGGTTTTGTAAATTTCGACCATGGCGGCGGAACTGCCGATCATTTCGCTTTCGGGCAGATCGTCGGGGCCGGCCTCCTTCTCCTCTTTGCCGCTACGGGCGGCTTCGGCGCGCTTGATGGTGTCGAGCATGCGGTCGATTTCAAACGGCTTGGCCACATAGTCGAAAGCGCCGCCGCGCGTGGCGGCCATCACGGTTTCCATGGTGCCGCGCGCGGTCATCAGGATCACTGAGCACAGGGGGTCTTTGTTGCGCGCCGCGTCGAGCACGTCGAGGCCGGTGCGGTCGTCGATGTAGATATCCGAAATCACGATGGGGTAGCTGTTTTCGGAGAGACGTTCCAGGGCTTCGCCGGTGGAGGACACGGCATCGACGGAGTATCCCTCCAACTCCAGGAACGTGACGACAGTGGTGCGCACCGCCGGATCGTCTTCGACAACCAGTAATCGCGGCATCAGCTTTCCTTCGTTACTTTTTCCGCAGCCGGGGCGGGAACCGGCGCGGGCAGAACCATGGTGAAACGGGACCCGTGTCCCGGCTGGCTCATCACTTCAATGGTACCGCCATGCTGGGCGACAATTTGTTCGACGATGGAAAGTCCGATACCAGTACCCACTTCGCCGGATTGTTCCGCACGCTTGGTGCGGTAGAACTTCTGAAAGATCTGCTTGACCTCCTTTTGGTCCATGCCGATGCCCTGATCCTCCACCGAGACGTACGCCTGCGCGTGCTTGCGGGTGGCCGCCAGGGTGACTTGAGTGCGCGGCGGCGAGTATTTGATGGCGTTGGTGAGCAGGTTGTAGAAGGCGTATTCCATCAACTCGCGGTCGCCCGTGAGAAGGACATCCTGCGGGGCGGCTTCGGTGAGGATGCGGATCTGCTTGCGCTCAGCCAGAGGGAGAGCGCGGGCCACGCATCCGGCCATGAGGCCGCCGGCGGAGAAGGTCTCCTTTTTGAGTTCCACCTGGCCGGCGGAGAGCCGTTCCATGCTGAGGAACATCTCGATCATGCGGCCGAGGCGCTTGGATTCGGCATTAATGAGCTCGGCGATCTGTTTGCGCTTCTCTTCCGGAAGGGCGTAGCGGCCCATCAACTCGCTGGAGCCCTGGATGGCGGTGAGCGGCGTGCGCATTTCGTGGGTGACGAAGTGGATGGTCTGGCGGTAGCGGTCGCGTTCGGCTTCGGATTTGCCCAGGCTGCGGCGGACGACCAGCAATTGAAAGCCGCTGGCGGCGATCAGCGACAGCCAGGCCGAGGATACGGGTGCGCAGAACGAGAAAACGATGCGGTGCGTGAAGAACCAGTAGGGCGTGACGTGCGCGACTACCAGAATGCCGGCGGCCAGGCCGTTAGCGATACGGCCGGTGAATCGGCTGTAAGTGACGCCGATGGCCGCGACTAAGAGCAGGCTGAACCCAAGTACGGCCGATGGTGGGGCATCGGGCAGGAAAAGGCCTTGGGCGATGGTTTCAAACGCATTGGCGTGGATTTCGACGCCCACCATCGGCGTGCGGGTGGAATAGGGCGTAAAGAGCCAGTCCTTGGCGGCGGTCTGCGAGGTGACGCCGGCGAAGACCACTTTGCCGGAGAAGTCGGAGGCGCGGCGGGGATCGTCGAGGAGCGCCTGGAGTGAAACGCGCGGGATGGGCATGGAGGGCGGCCGGTAGCGGATGCGCATCAGGCGCCCGCTCGACTGCGTGGAGGGGATCAGGCGTCCGCCCACGTCGAGGTCGGTGGGGGATTCCACTATCTGCAGGCTCGGCGCGCCGCGGCTCAGGCGGTAAGCTTCCAGGGACAACGCCCAGCGGCGGTCGCGGCCGGCGGCTTTTTCGAGAGGCAGGCTGCGGCCGACCGAATCCAGTTCGTCCGGCTCGGCGTGGACGTGGCCGAGGGCGGCGGCTTGGGCGCGAAAGCGCGGCAGAGGATCTTCCCAGGCGGCGCCATCGGGCAACAACTGGCACGCCAGCACCAGATTGCGGGTTGCGTGCAGAGCTTCTTGCAGGCGCGCGTCAATCGCGGGATCGGTGTTGTCGGCCAGGATCAGATCCACCGCGACAGTTTTGGGCGCGGCGGCGGAGATTAGTTCCAGCGCTTGGGCAAGAGGCTTGCGTAGGGCAGGGACGCCACCGTAGGCATTCAGGGACGGCTCGTCGATGGCCAGCAGGATGCTTTGGGTGGTCCAGGCGGGTGGCTCGTAGTGGCGGAACATCCAGTCGTAGGCGTCGTTATCGAGTTGGGCGCCGAGGGTCCAGCTTGCGGTCAGGGCTACGGCGAAGGACGCGGCCAGGAGCGCCCAGTAGATCGCGGTTTGGCGGCTTATGCGCATTTGAAGAGGGGGGTCCTGGAGGACCCGCGCAGACCTGGAGGTCTGCCCCACAAAATATCAGCGGTCGAGGGCCTTTTCGATTTCGCCGGGGTCGCGGGGAAGCGCGCCGCTCATCAGCTTGGCGCCATCCTTGGTAACCTCCACCATATCCTCGATGCGGATGCCGATGTTTTCTTCGGGAATGTAGATACCAGGCTCGACCGTGATGACGTTGCCTTCGGCGAGCGGCTGGCTGAAATCGGTGGCGTCGTGCACGTCTAGCCCCACATGATGGCTGACGCCGTGCGTGAAGTATTTGCCCAGCGAGTCGCCGTGCAGGTCTTTGCCGTGCGTATTGATGTACTCGCGGGCGATTCTGCTCAGGTCGCCTAACGGAAGGCCCGGCTTGATGGCCGCGATCACCGCGTTCTGCGCGCCCAGTACGATTTCGTATATCTCGCGCTGGCGTTTGGTGAACGGCGCGCCCACGGGGATGGTGCGGGTAATGTCGGCGGCGTATCCGGCGCACTCCGCGCCCACATCCATCAATAGCAGCTCTCCGCGATCCATTCGGCGGGAGTTGCGGGAGTAGTGCAGGATGGTGCTGTTGGGGCCGGATCCTACGATGGGCGCATAGGCGTGGCGTTCGCATCCTGCGTCGAAGTAGACGGCGGACATGCTGGCGGCGACCTGATATTCGTATTCGCCCGGCGCCGCGCGTTTCCAGGCGGCGCGATGCGCTTCGAGCGTGACGTCGACGGATTTCTGGAGGAGAGCCAACTCTTCGGGCGACTTATGCATGCGCAGGCGCGCGATCATGGGGCCGGCGCCGGAGATATCGCGCATGGGGGCCAGGGCCTTAAGCTGGGTGGTGCTTGGGTCACCGATGGTGTAAATGGCGGCATTGTGGTCCAGTTGCTCGCGCAACTCGCTCTCGAAACTTTCCGTTGGCAGCACGGTGTCGAAGCCGGTAAGTTGGCCGATGTTGGAATCATCCGGTCCGGCTTTGCGGCCGGTCCACTTTTCGGTGTCGGGATGGCGGCGCGGGAGGAAGAGGACGACGTGCGGCTTGTCGTCCTGGGGCGGCGCGACTAACAGAATTGCGCCAGGCTCCTGCCAGCCGGTGAGGTAATAGAAATTGGACTCCTGGAAGAAGCCGGTGCGAATGTTCTCCTCGCTTTTGTCGGTGGCGCCGAACAGGACCAGCACGCCGTCGAGAAGCTTCTTGGATAGCTCGGCGCGGCGCGCGCGATACTCGTCGGTGCCGGGTGCGGCGAGGCCGGGCCGGGCGGCGAGCAGAGCGCAGAAGAGGTAGAGGAGGCGCATTCCTATACAGTATAGCGGCTTGCCATTCGGTTTCTGCGGTGCTAATGTGAAAGTACCGCGTCCGCGGAGATTCCATGCAAAATTCGGCTGTAATTACGCTATTGTTGTGCGCCGTTGCCGCGCACGCCGCAAGCTATACCACTTATATAGGCGACGCGAACCAATACCAGGTGGCGGCCATCGCCACGGACGCGAGCGGGAACACTTATGCGACGGGCAGCCGCGTGATTGTGGCGGCCTCGCCTGGCTCTAACAGCCCGGCGCTGACGGATGTTTTCCTGAGCAAGCTGGATACTTCCGGAAACCTCACTCTGCTGGCCACTTTTAGCGGCAAGGGAACCGACGAAGCGAACGGGATCGCGGTCGACGCTTCGGGGAACATCTACCTGGCCGGCAGCACGACTTCGACGGATTTTCCGCTACGCAATCCGCTGCAGAGCGATATCGGCGAGGGCGCGGGTTTTCTGATGAAACTCGCGCCCGATGGATCGCCGATTTACTCGACGTTTCTGGGGGGAACGTCGGGGCCCAGTTCGATGTACAGCGTAGCGGCGGATGCGGCGGGAAACGCGTACGTCACGGGTACAACGGAGGCTGCGGACTATCCCCGCACGCCCGGTATGCCTGCCGGCGTCGCTTCTTGCTGTGCGATCACGACCATCTCCAGCGCGTTCTTCGCCAAGATCGACCCTACCGGCAGCCAGATGCTCTATGCCGGCGGCCTTACCGGTCCGGTGCCCGGCTGCGAGAGCGGCCAATCAGGAAGCTCCTGTTTCTTGAGTTCGGTTTACACCTCCGGGTCGGCCATCGCGGTGGACCCGGCGGGCAATGCGTACATCGCGGGGAACTCGGGTGGCACGGGCCTGCCTACCACGCCTGGGGCCCTGCTGGCGAATGGGATTGGCGCTTTCGTCGCGAAGGTGAATGCCGCCGGGACGGGCATAGTTTACGTGACTTATTTGGGAGCTGGAAATTTGCAGCCTGGACTTGGCACAGTTGCCACCGATTTCGTCTACGCTATCGTGGCAGACGGAGGGGGGAATGCTTATATCTCCGGTTCTACGGCGGATCCGGCATTTCCGGTGACGTCCGGCGCCTTTCAGACCACGCTCGTGAACGCGGCCACGCCCCCATCGGTGGGTCCCTCCGACGCATTCGTGGCCAAGCTCAATCCCACGGGAAGCGCTATGGCGTGGGCGACGTTCTTGGGCGGGACGAGCGCGGATGCGGCGCGGACCATTGCCACCGATTCGGCGGGCAACGTGTGGGCGTCGGGAACCACGCAGTCCGGCGATTTTCCCACTACGGCGGCCGTGACCCCGGGCGGCGGCGAATTCCTGGCGGAGTTGAACGCTGGCGGGTCGGCGCTTTCCTATTCGGCGACCTTCCCGAGCGGCACGGTGGCGCAAGCGCTCGTGGTGGATGCGGGCGGCACGGTACACACTGCCGGCGCCGCAGGGCTGATCTCCGCCTTCCCGGAGGCCGCCGCGCCGGGCCAGTCTGCCGCTCCCTGGATGTTCGGCGTCATCAATGCGGCTGGCGGCGTACTGTCGGGACGTGTCGCGCCGGGTGAGTTAATCTCCATTTACGGGCTGCACATCGGCCCGGCTGCACCGGCATACGCGTCATTCGATGCGGACGGCTTCCTGCCAACGATGCTGGGTGGAGTTCAGGTCACGATCAACGGCACTCCCGCGCCGCTGCTGTACGTCTCCGAGACGCAGATCAATGCAATAACGCCGGTGGAGTTGGCCGCCGGAACCGCCGTAGAATTGCAGTTGGTGCAGAACGGCGCGCCGCTGACGGATTTCCGGATGATGGTGGATATCGCCGCGCCGGGGGTGTTTCTATTCCCGGGTGGAAACGCGGCGGCGCTGAATCAGGATGGCACGGTGAATTCGCAGACGAATCCGGCGGCGGTGGGGTCGTATGTCTCGGTCTGGGCGACGGGCACGGGCTACTTTCCCGGGAGCGACGGGCAGATCGCGACGGGCGCAAATCAATTCTGCAGCGCGTCCGGCAATTGCGAGATTCTGAATATATCCGCCGGCAGCGGCACTGTCAATGTATTGTACATCGGCGCGGCGCCCGACTTGGTGAATGGCGTTGTGCAAGTCAATTTCCAGGTCTGCGCGGGGTGCAGTTACAGCCTTAGTGTGGACGGGATCAACAGCGCCACATTTGGCGTTCACACGTCGCCTTAGACTTGCGGCGGGCTACAGGAGATGAAGGGCTGAACCGGTATCGCGGCAGAGGATGTTGGCGCCCCGGCGATTGGTCAGGATACCGTCCAGTTGGAGCAGCGCATCGTCGGTTGAGACGAGCAGGTCCGCGTCGAATTGGATTGCGCTGGCGGCGTGAAGGGCGTCGGCGGCGCGGATGCCGCGCGTTTGGAGCGGGCCGCTGTTGAAGCTGGAGGTCGAAGGTCCCGACGGTAAGATCGAGGATCGAGATCTTGAAGAGATCGGCCACGGCTTCAACTTGGAACATATCGCGCGGGCGGTAGGAACCAACAGCACGTCGGCGCGCGGAACGCCTTTGGTCGATTGCCTGAGCTGCCGGTAGTTTGCCTCCTCAGCCTCGTAATAGGTCAGACACGAGGTTGCGCGCAGATTGATGCCCTTCGATCCGAGATGCGGCAGGGCTTTGCCGAGCTGGAACTGAGGCTTACGAAGCAGATCCTGGAGTTGGATCACCGCGTCGAGCGCCTGGAAGAGCAGCGCGGCCTGATCCGCACTTGACCTGCGGTGCAGGCTTGCTCAAACCTCAGACGTGCCGCTCACTTCGTGAAGTTGATCAGCACCATCACGTTGCCATAGGAGTCGTCCGGCGCGACTATGTCCGGCAGGCCAGCCTTGGGCGACTGCCCGTGCAGGTTCTGCAATAGGATCTGGCCGGCTCCCACGCCCACGCCCAGGGCAAACGGAGTCAGGACGGTGCCGTCCCCCTTGCCCAGTGCGATCCCCAGGCTGCCATCCGCGGGCATCAGCAGGTCCAGGATGCCGTCTCCATTC
>Ga0302324_100004580_pt1 | contig 30483 bp, 26 predicted proteins | sample Palsa_T0_1_FD_201949 | JGI IMG/M metagenome (GOLD analysis project Ga0302324, IMG submission 201949) | Peat permafrost microbial communities from Stordalen Mire near Abisko, Sweden - Palsa_T0_1 | ecosystem: Environmental > Terrestrial > Soil > Palsa > Peat permafrost | place: Sweden: Abisko... | reverse complement strand
GGTTTTTGTTTGCTTGGATGCCAGCCAGCCTATTTCCCGGCCAGGCCCTGAACGCTGCCGAGGCCCGTCGTAAAATCCCAACCGAAGGCGGCATTGTATCTTCCCGAAACGCCGGAGGTAATGTCGCGGAATTCCGTGGCGTTCAAGCAGGACGTGGAAGGGCCGCTGGCGCAGATGCTGTAGATGTGGGTGAGTTCGGCGGCGCTGCCGGATTGAAAGGAATGGTAGAACGAGGCAGCCGAATTCACGATGCCGGCCAGGGAAGGCGAAGCCACGCTGGTGCCTCCGATGATCCACCATCCTGCGGAGCCGTCGTAAGCCGTCGAGTCGTAGATGAACACACCGGTATTCGGGTTGGCGTCGAAGGATAGATCCGGCGAGCCGCGCTTGCTGCCCACCAGATTCTCGACGGATTTTTGATAGGACGGAACCGGCTCATAGAAGCTGGGCCCGCCGCCGCCGTCGGTCCAGGTCGTCTCACTTGACAATTGGCCGTTCGCGGTGCGATTCACGGACGTGCCGCCGGCCGAGACGACGTTCGGCGAGACGCTGGGATAAATGGTTTGACCGCCGGTATCGCCGGCAGCAGCGACATAGACGACTCCCGCCGTCTTGAAATAGGAGTCGTAGGAGGCCTCGGTCGAGAATTCACTGCCGCCCCAACTCATAGAGACTTCTCCCATCCCGCCATTTTCGGTGACCTGGGCACTCGCCACCGTCACCGCCTGAAATAACGCTGTGAAACTGCTTGAGGAAGCTTCCACCAGGACGATTTTTGCGTGCGGCGCCATGGCATGCGCCCATTCAATATCCAGGGACTCCTCAAGCGCCCAACTGGAATTGGCGGCGGGCTTGGTCCCGGCAGCGTAGACCTGCGCAAACGAAAAGCAATTGGCGGTTACAGTCGCGGAGCAGGGGGCCGGAAGACCGAATTGGTTGGAGAAAACCGTGATGTCATTCAACGCCGTCGGATAGTCGTAAGCGTCCACGATAGCGATGGTCTCGGAGCCTCCCGTGGGGTTGGGAAGACCGTTGTTGCCGCTGGCCAGATTTCCGGTAATGGGGCATCCGGTGCTGAGGCTCGCTGAAGAGATCTGATAGACGCACGCCAGCGATCCCGGCGTGTCCCCCACGGGAGTCTGGGAGCGCGCTTCGCGTATCCGCTCGGGGCGCAAAAGGATCAGGTGATTGGAGTGCGCTCGGACGCCTCGATCGCCGGGAAGTTCGGTCGTCGATCGAGGCACTTCCACCATCCTCTGCGCCGGCAAAGAGGGCGCGAACGCCGCGAATGAAACCGCCGCCGCGAAAACCGCTGCCATGGCTCGTACGCTTGCCTTTGCACACGTTTCCCGAATATCCATCACAATCCTCCGCGCGGAAGCCGAAATCTTGAATAGGAGCAGGCAAATTTTTCGATAGGTCCTTCGTAAGTCTAGACATGCGGCCCGCGTGTCTTCCGATGGCCGAGTCTAGAACTTGTCATGATGAATTTTCACGCGCTCGCCGCCAGGCGTCTACTGACCGTTGGTACAGTTTGGGGATGATTATTTTTAGCTGTCCCGCCCTTTTAAGGTTACGGACAAGGAATTCCCACACCAAGACCCTCATCGTTAAGGTATTTGCCGACAAGCGGACGCCATATCGGATGAGTATCCAAAATACTTTCGGGCATTCCAAAGATTTCCGTTCTGGCTCACCGGCGGAAGAGCCTATGTAGCAATAAACGCTTCGATTCGCCGGCGGCTAAAGCCTTACTCATTTCAGGCGCGTTTACGGCACGGTTGAAACCGTGCCGTAAACAAGGATTCCCTGCTTGCCACGCAGGCTCTGAAGGGTAGAGTTAAAGAGATCCCGCCGGAATGCGCAGATTTGGATAAACGAAGATGAAAGATTTACCTTTGCAAATAAATGGTCGCGCGTCCCTGATCGTACGAAAGAGCCCGAAACCCGAGCGCGCGCACGCCCAGCAAGCCGTCGAATATGGGATCCGCGTTCCCGGGAAGGAAGTAAGCTCGATCATCGGTGAAGTGCTGGCCTCCGAGGAGAATGTCCGCCGCGGGAAATACCTGAACTTTCATTTTCTGGTCGCCCAGACTGGCACCCCATTGCCTGGTGCTCCGCAGCGCCAGCCGTCTCGCCTCCGCAAAGTTTCCTCCAAAGAGCACAATGGCGTCCGAAGCCGTATCGACCAGGAAGCGCTCATGCTGGCCTTCGATCCTCACCTCCGCCACGGCGATGCCAGACTGCGCATCATAGGGAACAGGGATGCCCAGGTGCGAGACGCCGCCAAATTGCAGTTCTCTTTTCTCGTAGTCCAGACGGAAACTAGATTTTGAGAGTACGTCCATTCCAAGAATCCCGGCGATCGGGATGCCCAAATACCGTTCTAGCCGCGACAGGTCCTGCACCTGGACCGGCAAAGAGACGACGCGAATGGGGCCAAGGTCGACCTCAGGGAGATTGCTGGCTTGTGCCGGGACAGTCTTGCCGAGCGCCCGGAATGTCGAGGGCAGGGATTCCAGTCCAATCTGTCTCGCCAACCTTCCGTTTATTATGCTGGGAGCCGTACCGGTGTCCAAGAGGAAATTCTGGATCTCTGGGCTGCTTCCAAGTTTGCCCTGGGCCACGACCAAAAAGTTACGGAAGATTCTCACGGGAATGCTCCGCGGCTGCCCATCCTCGCGGGATCGGCCCGGGATTACATGGGTATCCGAGGCGCGTGCGGGTCCGGGCGGTATAAAAGCTCCGGTCAATAGAAGTAAGCTGGCGATCTTCCCCTTGAATTTGACGCTCAATGTTGCCGCACCTCCGTATCGCGGTGCGGCTCAAGTTAGGGTCCCGGCAAGGAATCGCAAGCGTTTCCGGGTGAATTCGGGGTAGATTGTATGTGGCCGGCTAACTGCAAGTGAGTTCGAGAGTTATTTTGGCGAGGACAGATGAATTTCCATGCCTGCGTATAACGATTTCGGGCATATTCGCGTCAAATAAGCAGAGGTCACCATGGGTGGGTCCTATCCAGGCCGGGAGTGTATTCGCTTTGGTGATTTTGAATTGGATTTGCATGCCGGGGTTCTGCGGAAGAATGGAATTCGGATTCGCTGCCAGGAGCAGCCTCTCCAGGTTCTGGCCGCCCTAGCGGAACGACCTGGCGAGCTGGTCACCAGGGAGGAATTGCGGCGGCGCGTCTGGCCCCAGGATACCTTCGTCGACTTCGATCACGCGCTGAACACAGCGATCAAGAAGATTCGCGCGGCATTGAATGACGACGCCGACTCGCCCCGATATATCGAGACGGCGCCAAGGCGTGGCTATCGGTTTGTGGCGCCGGTGGAACAAGAGTCGCCCTCTTCACCCGCCCCGGCACCTCCCGCATCGGGCCCTCCGGTCCGAGCAACGCATATCCGATTATTCGCCATCCTCGGCATTGCTATTCTCGTTGTGATTCTTTTTGGATTTTTAAGGAAGTTTGTTCCCTGGCGTGAAGACGCGTCCACAACTCCGCAATTCCAGCGGCTGACGTTCGATCTGCCCGACCTCGGTGAAGCTCGCTTCACGCCGGATGGTGCCTCCGTGGTATACACGGCCGGCCAGTATCCCAAAAAGGCGAAAATCTTTGCGCAGCGACTGGGCGCTCCCGGTCCTCAGCAGCTTGGGATTAGCAACTCGGAGCTGCTGTCTGTTTCACCCCAGTCTGAGCTTGCCGTCCTGGGCGAAGCCCCGGATTCCAAGCCGCCAATTTCCAATGTGGGGATCCTTGGGACACTGGCCCGTGTTCCGCTCAACGGAGGAGCGCCGCGCGAACTCGTTCCGGGGGTATTAGCCGCCGATTGGTCGCCCAGCGGCGAGTTAGCCGTAGTGAGACGAATTGGAGACAAAAGCCGCCTCGAATTTCCCGTGGGCAAGGTGCTTTACGAAACCGCGGGCTGGATTGCCTCGCCGCGTTTTTCGCCCAGTGGAGATTCGATCGCTTTCCTGGATCATCCCATCGTTCCCGACGATCGCGGCTCGGTTGCGGTCGTCGATTTGAGCGGCAATAAGAGGACGCTCTCCGGATTCTGGGAAAGCATGCGCGGCCTAGCCTGGAGCCCTCACGGGGATGAAATCTGGTTTGCTGCGACCCGCTCAGGCCTTGCCAGGGCTCTTTATGCTGCCAACTTGAACGGACGCGAACGAAGAGTTTGGACAGTTGCCGGGGGTCTGTCCCTGCGTGACATCTCACGCGGGGGGAGCGTGCTGATTTCCCGCGACAATGACCGGGTCGGCATCGTGTACGTGGGCGGCGGTGATAGCAAACCCCGCGACCTGTCCTGGGAAGACTGGTCCTTGGTTACGGACATTTCTCCGGATGGAAAGGAAATCCTATTCGGCGCGGAGGGAGAGAACTCCGGGTTCTCATATCAAGTGGGATTGCGGCCGACGGACGGCTCCGCTCCGGTGATGCTTGGCGCGGGTGGAGCGCAGTCGCTGTCGCCCGACGGCAAGTGGGCGCTTTCCGCCATGCCACCCCCCAATGCGCGAATCGTATTGCTGCCAACCGGGGCGGGGAGTGCAAAAACACTGGAGCGCGGCCCGATCGAGCAATACGGGCACAAGGGAGCGAACTGGTTCCCCGATGGCAGTCAAATCGTGTTCGTCGGCTACGAAGCGGGCCACGGCCCACGCTGCTACGTGCAGAGCGTCGAAGGCGGAAAGCCCCGCGCGATCACCGCGGAAGGAATGTTGCTCTGCAATGTTTCGCCCGACGGGCGCATTCTGGCGTTCACCGAGGACTCACGGGCGCTGTTGTACAGTTCCCAGTCCAGCGAAAAGCCCGAAAAAGAGTTCCAGTTCGAGCACGGGGAGGTGCCCAGCGCTTGGACTGCGGATGGCAAGTTTCTTTATCTTGTTCGGTTATCGGATACGCCCTCGACGATCACGCGTTTTGAAATCGACTCAGGACGTCGCTCGCTGTGGAAACAGGTTTCTTTGCCGCCTGAAATACCCGGAACGAAGTGCGATGGATTGGTGATTACACCGGATGGAAAATCCTACGCCTTTACGTACAGCGATCACGCTTCAGAACTGTATCTGGTGAGGGACCTGAAATAGTTGTTTTTGCGTTCATCACATTTTGGATGCATTTCGGGTGGATTTCGGGTGCCGCACCCTTTGCGGGTTTCAAAAGGTGCGGGTTTAAATGTTGCGATGACCGGACGCGCAGAGCGAAGCAAGGCCGAAAAACCGCACCCTTGCAAACTTCGCAAGGGTGCGGCACCCGAGGCTTGAGTAGCCCTGGCTTCTGGGGGATTTACATGGCCACGCGGACGTAGCCGCGAAGCTGGAGAGTGGTAATCGTGGTCATGGCCCACTGATCGATTTGGATTTCGGGCTGGATGGTAGCCATGTCGATTTTCCTGCTCAATACTCCCTGGCCGCAAACGCGGAAGTCGACTCCAGCCTGCTTCATGCTGCGAATCAAAGCGATGTTGGGGTTGTCGTGGCCATCCTTAAGGGCTTTATAGGCGGCGTTGGTCAGGGCCAGTTCGGTGCCTTCCTGATGAAACACCACGACGAATTTTCTGCGATCGGCCGGGACGCCGCCTTTGGCGAGCGTGTTGAAATACCGCGAGATGGCGATTAGCCCGGGATTCACGTCATCGATCTTCGGGGCCGCCTTGGCGATATCGAACACAATCTTGTAGGTCAGGTTTGGATCGGGCATCTCGTGTTCGTTGGGGAAATCGATGGCCGCATCGACGCTGGGGATGGGCAGGGCTTGCGCCGATTGCGCGTGCGCCGATCCCGGAATAGCCATCCAAATCGCAACCGCCGCCACCGCACCGATCCATGCTTTTTTCATTTCGCTCTCCCTGAATTGAGACGTTCGTTTGGCGCGTTCACAAGTGCAGGCATTTTACACCCGTCCGGCCGGCTCGCCGAATTTTTTCGGAGGCGCTTACACCTTCGCCGCCGTTCCGCCGTCAATGCTACCGATTTCCGCGGTAATGACGCGAGAATCAATCGGCCGGCAGAGAAAGCGATCTCGAGCGAGCCGTCAATTTCCAAATGGAGCGAAGGTCCGTCGAGGAATTTATTTCCCTGACGGCATCGACGATCTGGCCGGCGCGCGCGGTCGGGACGACGCGCGCCGCCAATGCGTGGAACTTTGCTGACAATTCCAGCCAGCTCAGCGGGTTTTCCGGATCGCCCTTCGGATAGCGGACGTATTTTTCAAACCGCACGCCGCTCTTCAGTTGAATCGACACCAGGGCCGGCCATTCCGCGGGGAAGTTTTTTTCGATGCGGTCGTTTTTTTCCAGGACCACTTTGCCCATCAGGCTTTTGATTTGCGGAGAATGGATGCTCTCGCCGCTAAATTGATCGAGGCCGGCGGCTCGATCGGTCAGCGCGACGGCGGCGCCATAGGGCATGGAAAATTGCGCGTCCACCGTATTGACCGGCGCGTATTTTCGTTGCCGCGGCTCGCATACCAGCGGCCATCCGGCTTCGAGGACGGCCACTTCGACGCGTTCGATCTGCTCGGGATCAATGTCATGCTCGGCGGCTAGTGCGATCAGGCCGTCGATGGGCGCCTGCATGTAGCGGCAGCAGGCATGGGGCTTGATGCTGGTCCGCATGATTTCAAAATTTTGTCCCAGGTTTTCGGTGACGAGTTCGGGCACGGTTTTGCGCGAGTATGCGGAAAGAAATCCATCGCGGCCTTCGAGGATTGTGGCGGGGCCTCGAAAACCTTCGGCGGCCAGCTTGGCGGCCAGGATGCCGTTTTGCGCGGCGAGGCCGGGATGCAGACGCTTGGTCCACGCGCCGTCGGCCAGGAATTCGAGGGAGCCCGCGGCCATGCTGCCGGCGATGCCGACGGCGGAAAGCATTTGCTCTTCGCTGAGCCGCAGCAGTTTGGCGGCGGTGACCGCGGCGCCGAACACACCGCAAGTGGAAGTTGGATGGAAGCCCAATTCGTAATGAAATTTGGGTTGCAGGGCCTTGGCCAGACGGGCGGCGACTTCGTATCCGGCGACCACAGCGGCCACAAATTGATCGGCGGAAACGTCCGGTTGAATTTCGCTCAGCGCGATGGCCGCCGAAAAGATCACGACGCCCAGATGGATGGAGCCGGCCTGGTGCGTGTCATCCAGCTCCAGGCTGTGAGCCGCGGTGCCGTTGGCCAGAGCGGCGGATTCCGCGGAAGTTTGCCGTGTCGTGCCGACGACCGTACAGGGGCCAGGCGATGGCGAATGCGCCAGCATCCGGTAGATCGGCTGCGAGGATTCCGAGAGAGAGCCGGCCAACGCCACGCCAAGATAGTCGAGCAGCAAATACTTGACGCGCTCTCCGACTTCGCCGGGGAAATCCTTGGCGTGGAGCGCGTGAGAGAAAGAAACGAGGGTGCGAGTTATGGGTTCCATGATCTCTCCGTCCCGCGGCGTACCGGCATTCCCCAAGATACCTTACAAATTCTTTTCTGCTATCCTGCCATCTTGCCGTTTGTGAATTTAAGCGATTGCGTATCCGTCGGCACAGAGTTTACGCTAGCGCTCGCCGTAGGACGAGGTTTTCCCTTGAATCCAACGAACCGCTTTGTGGAAGATTCGCACCAGGAACTAATATCCGCCGTTCGCGAACTGTGCCGCGAATACCCGGACAAATACTGGCGCGAGCTCGACGAAACGCGATCCTATCCCGAGGCGTTCGTCCAAGCGCTGACGGATGCCGGGTATATGGCCACGCTGATTCCCGAGGAGTACGGCGGCGCGGGCTTGGGCGTCACGGAAGCTTCCGCGATTCTCGAAGAGATCCATCACTCGGGCGGAAATGCAGCGGCGTGCCACGCGCAGATGTACATCATGGGCACGCTTTTGCGGCATGGATCGGAAAAGCACAAGCGGGAATATTTGCCGAAGATCGCCGACGGCTCTCTGCGATTGCAAGCCTTCGGAGTGAGCGAACCGAATACGGGCACCGATACCACGCAGATGAAAACCATGGCGGTTAAAAATGGGGACCGCTATGTGATCAACGGGCAAAAAATCTGGATTTCACGTGCCGAACATTCCGACTTGATGCTGCTGATTGCCCGTACCACGCCAGTGGACCAGGTGAAGAAACGCACCGAGGGCCTCTCCACGATCTTGGTGGATATGCGCCAAGCCGTGGGACATGGGTTGAGGATTCGGCCCATTCGCACCATGATGAACCACGCCACCACGGAATTATTTTTCGATAATCTGGAAGTCCCCGCTGAAAATTTGGTGGGCGAAGAAGGCCAGGGATTCCGCTACTTGCTGGACAGTTTGAACGCGGAGCGAATCCTGATTGCTTCGGAATGTATCGGTGACGCGCGCTGGTTTCTGGAACGCACTTGCCGCTACGCGAACGAACGTGTGGTCTTCGGCAGACCGATCGGGAAAAATCAGGGCGTTCAATTCCCCATCGCCCGCGCGTACGCCAACCTGGAGGCGGCCCGGCTGATGGTTACGCGTGCGGCGAGCCTTTTCGATGGCGGCAAACCGTGCGGCCCGGAAGCGAATATGGCCAAGCTGCTGGCGGCCGACGTGTCCTGGGAGCTGGCGAACGTAGCGGTGCAAACGTACGGCGGATTCGGCTTCGCCGAAGAGTACGACATCGAACGAAAATTCCGAGAGACGCGGCTGTATCAAGTGGCGCCTATTTCCACCAATTTAATTTTGAGCTATTTGGCGGAGCACGTTCTCGGCTTGCCCAGGTCGTATTGATGCTGCCGCTCGAAGGAATCACGGTGGTGTCGCTGGAGCAGGCCGTCGCCGCGCCGTTTGCCACGCGGCAACTGGCGGATTTGGGCGCGCGCGTGATTAAGGTCGAGCGGCCCGACGGCGGAGATTTCGCGCGTGGCTACGATGAGGCCGTGCGCGGGATTTCCAGCCACTTCGTGTGGCTCAATCGCTCTAAGGAATCCTTGACGCTGGATTTGAAACACGCGGACGCCAAGCTGGTCCTGCATCGCCTGCTCGAGAAGGCGGATGTCTTCGTGCAGAATCTGGCGCCCGGAGCCACCGAGCGGCTCGGCTTTGGCACGCAGGTGCTGCGCAAAAAATATCCGCGCCTGATCGTCTGCGATCTTTCCGGCTACGGATCCTCGGGCCCGTACCGGGACAAGAAAGCGTACGATATGCTCGTCCAGGCCGAGGCAGGCTTGATTTCCATTACCGGGACGGAGGAAACGCCGTGCAAGGTGGGCATTTCCGCCGCGGACATCGCCTGCGGGATGTATGCCTATTCGGGTATTTTGACCGCGTTGCTGGTGAGATCGAAAACGGGCCAGGGCGTGACGCTGGAGACTTCCCTTCTCGATGCGCTTGGGGAGTGGATGAGCTACCCCGCATACTACACGTTCGGAGGATCGGCGCCGCAGCGCTCCGGTCCGAATCATGCCACCATCGCGCCCTATGGGCCAGTTCGCAGCGGTGATAATCAAATGGTATACATAGGACTGCAGAACGAGCGCGAATGGAAAAAGTTTTGCGAATTGGTTTTGAAGAGGCCGGAACTGTTCGCCGACCCTCGCTTTGATTCCAATACGAGGCGCGTCCAGAATCGCGCGCAGCTCGATCTGGCGATGCAGGAAATTTTCCAGAACCTGACGGGCGCCGAAATTATCGCGCGTTTGGAAACCGCGCAAATCGCCAATGCAAGGATGAACACCATGCAGGAGTTTGTGGAACATCCGCAATTGAAAGCCCGTGGGCGCTGGAGAGAGGTGGGTTCGCCCGTGGGCCCTTTGCCGGCTCTTCTTCCGCCGGTCACTATGGAAAATGTGGAAACGGTGATGAATGACGTGCCGGCTTTGGGGCAGCAAACCGATGCGATCCTCGGCGAATTGGGTTTTGACGGGGAAACGATTGCGGGCTGGCGGCGCGAAAAGATGATCTGATTTTACCTGAGAACGCCAATCTCCCGATTGGCGGCGCGAGAAACGCCCATCGGGAGATTGGCATTCCCGGGAAACCGTGGAAGGACGGCGACGATGGCAATTAAAGAGAGTTGGACAGGACGAGTGTTTGAGGACTTCGAGGTGGGCGATATTTATCGCCACGGCCTGGGGCGCACGGTTCTCGCGACCGACAATATTTGGTTCACGCTGCTGACCATGAATACCAATCCCATCCACTTCGATCATGCTTATGCGGCCAAGACGGAATTCGGCCGGACGCTCGTCGATTCCACGTTCACTCTGGCGGTGGTCACGGGCCAATCCGTCGCCGACATTTCTCAAAATGCGATGGCCAATTTGGGTTGGGATGAAGTGCGGCTGCCGAATCCGCTCTTCGAGGGAGACACGCTTTATTCGCAAAGCGAAGTTCTCGAGAAACGGGAATCCAAGTCCAGGCCGAACGTGGGGATTGTGCGCTTTAAATCCACAGGCTTCACGCAAGAGGGGACCGTGGTCATCGAATTCAAGCGAACCGTGATGATTTACAAACGGGGGCACGTTCCCAAGCGGATCGAAGGCCCGAAAATCGTGGCGTCGAAAGCATAATGCGAGGGCGTTCGGTAGCGCCGGCGGGACGCTGGCGCTACTAATCCACTTCTTCGTGTTGCGACTTGATATCCACAGCTTATCTGGTTTAGCGTTTCGCTCCGAGGTCCCGTGGCCCACGCCCAGTATGTCCCCTGTTCGAATCGAAAACCATTCGAGGAGAGAAAATCTCAAAAAGGAGAAAATAAAGATGAAAGCTGAATCCGATTTGGAGCGTTTCCTCGCACCCGAAAAACGGTTGCCTGGCCCGGGCGATGCGTTCTTTGAGATCTCGCAGGAATTCGCGGATCAAATCACTCGCCGTGCGTACGAGTTGTTCACACTCCGAGGATCCGTGGATGGCTACGATCGCGAGGATTGGCTTCAGGCTACGTCGGAAATACTCCTGAACGTCGCCGTCGATATCCTGGAAACGGAAGCTGGACTAACGATCCGCGCGGATGTGCCGGGCTTCGCGGAAAACGTTTTGGAAGTGCGAGTCGCTCCCCGCTCGGTGTGCATTACAGGAAAGCGAGAAGAAGTATCGGAACGGAATGACGAGAAAACCATCTACGCAGAGCGGCGCTCCAACCAGATCTTTCGCGCCCTGGAATTGCCGGCGGAAATCGATCCGGACCAGGCAGTCGCGACAGTAAGCAACGGCGTTCTGGAAATCAAGCTCTTAAAGGTTGGTTTGGGCAAGAAGGTTCCCGTGTTTGCCAAGGCCGCCTCGGCCTGATTCGTCCCGAAAGGAATGCTCCACCGCGACCTGTCCCAACGGACAGGTTGCGGAGAAGGTATTCCTGTGCCATTTTCCCGTAGCCTCGTTGGGCCCAACCGCCTAAAGTGATTCTAGATTGGCCCGTTGCGGCCGAATCGAATTTTGAGTGGAATGTGGAGGGAGTATGTGGACTAAGGAAACGCAGCCCGAAGTGCCCGGTTCTACCCCGTCCAAAGAGTCGAAAATTCCAGGTCCGCCGTTAAGCCCGGGCCCGGCCGGCATCCGCCCGAGCGCTCCTTCCGCGCGCGTCCTGGCGTGCCTGGGGGCAACCATCGTAGTGAAGGGCGAAATCGTCAGCGACGAGGATTTGCAGATCGACGGCAAGGTCGAGGGCCCCATATCGCTTCAAGGGCATCGTCTGATTGTGGGGCGCACGGCCCAGCTGAAGTCCGAAATCACGGCGCGCGAAGCGATCGTTTACGGCGTTGCGACAGGCAATTTGCACGCACGCGACCGCGTCGAGATCAAGAAGGACGGCCAGGTCATCGGCGATATCGCCACCAGCCGCATCAGCATTGAAGACGGCGCCTATTTCAAAGGGCATATCGAGATCAATCGCTCCCAGTCTTCGGCGCAGACCAGCAAGGAGACCGAGGAGATTCCCGCTGGAATCGCGAGCTACTGAGCCGCCGCTCGCTCGGAGATTCGAACGGCTGGAAAAGAGAGAGAGTTCGCTCCGAGGGATAGATTGTGCCCACGGATGGGTGCCCCACGTGTTCTCGCCCGCATTCCATGCCACCAACCTGACCGGCAGTGCGTACACCAGCAATACGAGCCAGGCCGCGGTTTGCTGTCGTGGTCCGGAGATAGTGCCTTAAGCGATAACAGGACGCCGCACGGGATTCGAGTGGCCGGGAATGTAAGAATGAGTGCGTTTAAGGAACTATTTACCATTCTCTGTGCTGCTACGGTGAGTCACGAAATCGGTCATCTCGATCGAAAACCGTCCTTGGGATAAGTCCAGTGTTTGCGGCAGGATTGCCTGTGACCAACAGAACACAGCGCGTCAGGAAAAGCCGCTCCCCGTTCGCCCTTGGCCCGGACGTTGCTCCCTTTCGAATTCATGTTCCGCCAACCAAACGGCCGTGGACAATCGAGCGAACCGATGAGGATGCATTGGTGGTGCGTTAGCTGCCTGGCGCAGACTGCGTTGGACACCCATGGCCGGTGTGGCGCCTGCGGGTCCGATGCGATCGACGCGATCGATGGGCATGGCCTGGCCAGCCTCCGCAAGCCTCAATTTGAAATGCAGACTCGCACGTAAACGAATCAGCGATTCGCAGTACATCCATTGTGGAAATGATTCGTTAGATTGCGAAGTGAAAAGGGGGGAATATGGCTCACCCGGCCCGTTTCCTGTTCATCGTGTTCTTATTCGCTGTACCCGCCGTTGCGCAGGATCAACTGGCGCAGGAAGCCCCTGCACAGGATGTTCCGGCGCAAAACCTTCTCGCCAAACAAGAATTGCCTGACAAGCCCTCCCCGCAGGGCAATATCGTCACCCGGCCTTTCTATGACAAGCGTGTGAGGTTGCTCGCGGAAATCAATGCCGGGGCGGCCTTGTGGGACGATATCGCGACGCGCATGGTGATTAACCGCGGGGGCTTCGAGAGGGATCCCTTCATGCGCCCATTCGTGCACAATTCCGGCACGCTGGCTGTCGAGACGGTGGGCGAAGTGTGGGTCGTGGCCTTCCTCGGTGACTGGATGAAGCACTCCAGCCACCCCCTTCTCCGCAAGACTTGGTGGCTGCCGCAGGCCCTCGATATCACGGCCAAGCTCTACGGCGGTGGCAACAACTCGGCTAACCTTGCGCGATAAGCGGCGCGACGCTCACCCCCAATTCGCATCGGCGAGCGCGACCCCGTGAGATTCCCTGCTGCTGCGTCATTTCATTTTTGTGGCGGCGGCTGTTGCGGGCGCGGCTCCGAGGACGGCGGCACGATGCTTTTGATCCGCAAATAGGTGACGAGATTCCCGTAAATTTCATTGTTGTGGCCGTAATTCAACATAAGCAGACCCATGCGTGGAACACGTGCCTGCCGTCCACTCTCCTGAGTAATGTCGATCACTTCCGCACCGGAGGCGTCCGTCAAGGCCGCATAGGCGCTGTCGCAATACGTAAAGGCATCATTCAGCGCTTTCAATAAATCGGCTTTCGTTGGCAGCTTCTCAAGATCGGTGCCCGCGCTGGGATTCTTTTCGCCCTTGGCCTGCGAACACCACAGGTAATTGAAGCGGGCCACGTGTCCGACCTGTTGTCCAAACGTGCGCACTTCCTCCTGCGGGCCAGGACGCATGCCGTAATTTTCTTCCGGCATTTTTTCCGCGGCACGTGCGATATTGTTGCGACTGTTCGTGTAGCCGTTTCGAAGCCAGGTAGACACCGGATTGGCCGGAATTGGCTGGGCCGTTTGGGCCGCGGCGGTAACTGCCGGCAAAAATCCAAGCAGGAGAACGACAAGAGATTTTTTCATGGAATCGTGGCTCCGAGGCAAAGGGATTGGCTCGTCGCAACGAGCCCAGCGAACCCTAGCTTATATCAAAGCCGCTGTCGGGGCACGATACGGCGCGCCCCTCGTGTGAGGCGATGGCGCAATTGTAGGGGCACGGCATGTCGTGCCCATACACTCCCTCACGCTAGCGGCACGGTTCGAAATCGCGAAAGCACCTGCGAAATGCGAAGAGGGCCGGACTTCTGCCCGGCCCTCTTCTGATTCTTGCCGCGATGGACTTACCTTAGAACATCAGCCTGAGACCGATTTGGATCGAGCGAGGTCCGCCACTGCCTACAGTGGGATTGACGATGCCCACATCCGGCGTGGAGTGGGAGGAGCCAAACGTGCCGGGCACCCCGACGGTGCCAAGGTTAGTGAAATAGTCCACCTGGTTTAGAATATTGAAAGACTCCAGGCGGAACTGCCCACTGAGCCGCTCCGTAAACCGCACCTCTTTCGAAAGGGATAAATCCCACTCATGGAACGGCTCGGCGCGGAATTCGTTGCGTGACTCGTTGCCCCAAGTTCCGAAGGCCGGCGGAATCATGACCGAGCTGCCGCTGACGAAGCAGCCAAATTTGGCCAGGGCGGCCTGATATCCGCCATTCGGTACGCCCGGAACCGTGTCGGTCCAACTCGAAAAAACCTGCGTGTAGTTTGCGTCCAGGGTTGCGGCCTGGGTCTTGCATTCCTGATAAGCTGCGGCCCCGGCCCCGGTCGACGCGCTGGTATAGTAAGGATCTCCGACGGTTTTTTGGTTGCTGAATGCAGTGGGATTGCCAAAGAAATCCCAGCGATCCTCGAGCTCGCCCGTGCCACTGACATTGTTTTTCGTGTCGGTCACGTTCCAAGGCAGCGCGGATTGGACTTTCACAACGGAATTGAGGCTCCACCCTTCGAGCATCTGCGCAAACCCTTTTCTGCCGGGCAAAGCATAGGTAAGCGACCAGGTCAAACTGTGCCGCACGTCGGTCAAACAATCCCCGTAGTCGGCCTTGGGATTGTAAACGTCCGAGGGAAGAATGGCGCCGTTCCAATCGCCCGATCCCATTTCGAGGCAGTGCGCATAGACGTAGCCCACCAAATAATTCAGTCCGTGCCACGGCCGTTCGGTCAATGTCACCTGCAACGAGTTGTAGTTGCTGATGTCCAGATTCTGGATTTGGTTGATGTCGGAAAGGTAAGGGAATTTGCTGAAGTACGGCCTGGTTACATCCTCGCAAGTCGTGCTGATCGAACTGGACGGCCCGGCGCCAGGGCTGCACGTCCCGGTGGTGGCGTTATACGTCTCCCATCCGGATCCCGGCGCCGGTGGGTTGGCGTCATTCAACCCGAGCAGCTTTTCGGCATGGCTGCCGACGTAGGCGACCTGCAAGGAGAGATTGTTGGTGAAGGCGTGCTGGAGACTGAGGTTCCAGGCTGGCGCGTAGGGTCGGCGTAAGTTGGGATTTACCGCCAGGATCGGGCAGGGATTGTTGCCTTCAGCTTTGGTGAGCAACGGTGAACCACAAATGAGTTGAGTGGGCGCGACGCTGGGAAAGACGGGTGCGCCAAGGCCCCAGGTAACTCCTGAAGAAAAGGTGAGGATCGCCGTTTCCATGTTGCCTGGGCCCGGAACGGGAACGCCAGTACTATTCAGTAAAGCCCCGGTGGGAGTGGTGTTCAGGCCTGTGGTGGTCGGGCTGGTGCCTTGCTGCGAGATAAACGTGTTGAAGCCTTCCAGCACGTAGATGATATTGAAACCGCCTCGCAGCACCCATTTGGAATTGCCGGTTAGATCCCAGGCAAATCCGATGCGCGGCGACCAGTTGTTCCAAGCGGGATAAAGACTATGGGTTTGGCCAAGTTGTACCAATCCAGAGGGCGTGTTGGGGTCGAAGTTCGCCAACTGATTGTTGGCCTCCTGAATGGGCGTCACGCGCTCGAAGCGCACTCCCAGATTTAGTGTGAACGTGCGGGTCAGACGATAGTCGTCTTGTGCAAAGAGCGAATAGCCCCTGTCCGTCACGTGAACGTCGGGGGTGCCCACCAGTTCGGAAGGCAGCGTCGTTGTGGACAGGTTGCCAAGCAGAAACTCTTGCAGTCCGGTACATGGGGACACCAGACACGGTCCAACGGCACCGGGCGCAAACGTGATGTTTCCCCGCGAGGCGCTAAAGGTCCCTTCCTGAGTGCTCATGTGGCGCGCCTCGCCGCCGAATTTGAACGAGTGCTTGCCGCGAATGTAGGAGACGCTGTCGATGCCCTGGACGGTGTAGTCGGGGCCCTGGATTTTGGGGAAACTGCTGCAGCATCCTGTTCCATTCAATGTGTAGCCTGAAATGGTGAGTGGGGGCATGCCGCAATTCGCAGGCTCCCCTGTTTGGGGAATGACCGTCGACTGGGTGCCCCAGTCGATGCCTTCCTCACCCGCGGGCTGCCCAATGTTGGCGCAGTCACCCGGGTAGCTGGGTTGGAAGAAGCGGTTCACGCCAAAGTGAGCCTCGTTCACGACGTTGGAAGACGGCAAATACGTCCAGTGGGCGCCGACAATCATGGACTTGGCGTGGGCGTGGACATCCCAATAAGGCTGGGCGGGAGTGCCTTGAAATCCCAATCCATCGAAGTTGCCCATAAAGTATTCGCCACTGAGGGTGTTCTTGTTATTCAGATGGTAATCGACCTTGGCGAGTCCGTTGTTCACCTTATCGGTGCCGATCGGCGTCACGATGTCGGCGCCGTTGTTGACCAAGGCAGTCTGGAAGACACCCGTGTAAGGAGTAGTGACGGTGCAGCTTCCGGGCGTCCCGCCATAGCTCAAGCCCGCGAGCTTGAGGCTGAGTGTGTTCGGCGCGCTCGTCAAAGCATTGCAAGCGGTCAGAGCGCTATAGGTGGTCGCGTTCGCGACTCCCGTCAACGGGTTGACCGTCGGCAGGCTGTCCGTCCCCGATGTGGGGGCGCTGATCAGGTTGTTTTGCCCTTCGTAGCCGAAGAAGAAGAATAGTTTGTCCTTGATGATCGGCCCGCCTACGGTGGCGCCATAGGTCTCGATGGCCGTCAGCTGCTTGGGATCTCCCGGCGGGATGAAGCGGTTTTCGGCGTCCAGCGCGGCATCGCGCCCGAATGCATTGGCCGTGCCATGAATGGCGTTGGTGCCGGACTTCAAGCCCACGTTTACGATGGCGCCGGGCTTCCAGCCGTATTCCGCCGTGGGATTTTGTTCGGTATTGAATTCCTGGATGGAGTCGACCGGAAGGATCGAAGTGGCGTCGCCGAAAACTGGCGAGGAGTTCAGCACACTCTGCGAGGAAAAGCCTTCGACGGTATCGATACCGTTCAGGATATAGACGTTGTGTTCGGGGCGCATTCCGTTGGAGCTTTGGCTCCATTTCCCGCTGCCGGGTTGGACGTAAAGGCCGGGTTGGAGGTCTAGCAGGCGGTTGAAATTGCGGCCATTAAGGGGCAGGTCAGTAATGAGCTCGTTATTGAGCGCGCCGCCGAGCACGGCGTTCGTGGTTTCCACGAGTGGAAGCTCTTCCGTGACGGTAATCGTCTGGGATTGCTCGCCCGGAAGCAGGGTGAGGTCGACGCGAATTTGCGTGCCGACCTGAATCAAGATGTTTTGCCGCTCCAGGGATTCAAAACCTTTGTATTCGGCTTTCACCGTGTAGGTGCCGGGCGTCAGGTTGGGCGCGCTGTACTCACCTGCGGCGTCCGCCGTCAATGTTCTGGTCACGCCTCTCTGCGTATCGAGGATGGTGACGGTGGCGCCGGCAAGCGCGCCTCCGGACTTGTCGGAGACGGCCCGGACGATGCTGCCCACATCTCCGCCCTGCGCGTGGGCGGATACGCTCGCGAATAGCAACACACTGAGACACAAGGAATGGAAAACAGCAGAGGCTGGCTTCATGGACACCCCCCGAATTTTTAGGCGCTAAATTTGACTTGCGGGAGGGAATCCACATCCCCCAATTACCCTCCCGGTGCGGGACCCAATTACAATGCTATGGGCGGGATTTTTAACCCTTCGTATAAATATGTCAAGGAATAACTTACTGGATTTTTCAACGGCACGGGCCGCCACCAGTTTGTGCACGCACAGAGGATGCGCTAGCAATGGATGAGCGCGGTTCTTCGCGGCGCCGGAGAGGCGCCGACGCGGCCACGCATCCTTCAAAGCTCAATCCATTTAGTTCACAACAAAGCGCCCCGCGATTTCGGAGTTCTATTCGATTCGCCCGTGCGCGCGAACATCCATGCGGGGCACGCGTTGTGATAGGCTGGCGCGCGAATGGCCCGCGTCACACGTTGCTGAAAGAGTGGTCAATTTTGTCATTCCGAGTGGAGCGAGGAATCTCTCCGGGTCTCCGGCCATGAAAAGAAAGAGAGATTCCTCGCTCCGCTCGGAATGACAAAATAGTGGGCGTGCGTGTGGGGGAATTTTTCCGCAGCCTATTCACCCTCCGCACCCGGAGAAAATTTGCCCAGGGGAGTCGAGGATGAAAACGATGCTGGCGGCTCGTTTGCATGAAATCGGCGGGCCTCTGTCGATCGAGCGGATTCCGATACCGGAGCCGCGCCCAACGGATGTGCTGGTGGCCGCGAAAGCCTGCGGCGTGGTGCCGAATCTGAAAAACGTGCTCACGAAATGGCGGGAGTGGTTTCCTTATTTGCCGCTGCCGAAACTCTCCGCGATCCTCGGGACGGGACGCAACCAGGCGCTACTGGACCGCGTGAAAGCCCTCGCGCCATCACGGATCGGGGTGCTGGCCGTGGGAAAACGCCGGGTCCAGGAATGGGCCTTTGATTTAACCGAGCAAGAAGGTGTCGATGCGGTGATCGACACGCTGCCGCCCAGCTCTCCCTCCAGCGCCATGCAGGACGTGCTGAACGCGCTTCGGCGCGGCGGCCGCGGCGTCAACATCGGCGGCGTTGGCGAACCCCTGCCCCTCAACGTGCACCGGATGATGGGCATGAATATCCAACTCATCGGTTCCTGCTAGTTCAACACCGGCGAGGGGCAAGACCTGGCGGAGATGGCCGGCGCGGGAACACTGGACCTCTCCGTGTTGGATCACCGCCGAATCCCCCTAAAAAACGTGAACGAGGGCCTCTCGTCTCTGCAGGACGCCAATCGCGGATTCAACAATTTTGTCGTGATTCCGTGATCGCAGCCGATTGGGCCACATTCCGATGATCCTGTTCTTTGGGCTTGGCTCACTGGCCACGCGAGGGTAGATCTATGTTTGCCAGCATGACAAATTAGGTATGCGAAGAAGAAAAAGAGAGGCGGAAATCGCGCGTCGTACTTCTCCCAACCCACTCCAAGATGAAGCAAACTAGGAGCAAGAGGGATTAAGCGCTCCGAGCCTTGTGCGCCCGAGCGTAATTTTCTGTGGCAAGCCCTTACGCGCACAACTGGTGTTGTGGCAAACTGCCGTCTGGTTCGTTTCTTGAGCCAAATCCTCCCAAGAAAAATCCGTGTGCACAAGGCTCATGAAGATTCCGCGCAAGCCGCAGGAAGGGCAATCGTAGATGAGTTCCACGGTCCGCACGGGACGACCCGTGAGGAGATCGAGCTCGCGGGCTTTAAGTGGGATGAATTCGCTGATTTTTCGATGAAATCTTACCCCACACGCCGGGCAAGTAATCTTAGCGACGCTCTCTGGACCGACCCGCCGCTGGTCCAAAACCCATAAAATCGTGAACTCTTTGCTGCACGTTGCACAACTGGTGACAAACTCATAGTCCACAAAGTCTCCTTTCCCCGGGACTTCAGCGCTCTTCGTAATTCTTCAGGTGTGTAGTCTCTGGAGAGAGGGCTGCGCGGAAAGGATACCGAACTAGAATTCGGGCCACTGTTCAAAACAGCACACTCTCGATAAGCGCTGTTTATTTGTCCGACACGGTAGATGATGCGGCTGCTTGGCCACACTTCGATCCGGTCCAAGTCCCGATAAGTCGTTTATCAGATGGGAGGGCAATTGCAACTGGAGCGCTTCGCGAAAGATATCAGTGGGGGAGACGAGCCTTTGCGGGAGTCCGATACCTAGTTTGACGATTCGCGTTTTTGACCGACTGCCGCTGCGCCTTCAGGTATTGCTTGGTTAGTTTCCGCTGATCCTTGGCTGCCTGCTTGCTCGCCTTCTGGGACTGGCGCGCAAATTTTGCTACACCGGTGTCTATAGCCTTGGCTGGTATCGACCAAGAAAGACTCGAGGTGACCAGAAGCGTGAAAACGGCGATTCGGTTCATCCGGAATTTTCCCTCTGACTTCAAAAACGGCACTAGGGGTTCAGACAGCGCCCTTATGAGTGTCTCACAATGGAGACCTCATTTCCCTGGAGAATACAAGAATATTTCCGAGATTCGCAAGCCGTGGGCGTAAAACGAACCCGTCTAAGATTCTCGTCCAGTTCGCCCTCCCCTCTCCCGAGAAGTCTAAAGGCTATAATTGTTAAAACCGATCCATGAGCATGAAACGCTTATGGTAATAGCACTCAGCGCAGAGACTCGGAACTCCATCGGAGCTTCGTTGAAATCTCTGGGATCATTGAAGTCCCAGGAGGTTGATGTAAAAGAATTGGCTTCGCTGGGAGAATTGCCTGCGGCCCTCAAGAAGTTCTGGGCCAGCGGAATCCTGTTAGAAGTAATGACCTCAATCAAGGCTTCGCAGAACGACAAAGAGGCCACCCACCACTTGGTTGAATTTTATCCCTTTGCTAAATTCAAGCTTGTCGGGAAGGAAGTCATGGTTCTCGGCAAGGCAAGATCTCTGGAAGAGTTCGTGCACGGGTGTGGGCAGTTCAATCCTAGAACCATCCGTAGAGGAACCCGGGAAATTGGGCATCTTGCAGTTTATCTTTCCTCGGACGATACATTCGACAATGCCGAGAAGCCTGTGACAGTCAACATTTCGGAAGCCGGTTGCTTCGTGTACAGCATCCGGTAGTGGAGCGTCGGTGATCGCGCATGGTTACGTATACTCTACGGTAACGTCTAAATTTATAGAACAGTTTCCTCCTGCCACCTTTGGGGCAACAACAAACTCATCTCCGGCATTAGCATTCATCTCGATGTCGAGCCGGCTTGGCCTTAGGCGTTTTTGGCGCGCGCGGTTTCGATTTCAGACCGCATTGCGCTTCTTGAGGGATTTAAAATCCACCCGAGGAATTCCGCGCCATCCCGCCCCAAAAAGCAGCGCAGCGAAAGCTTCAATTTTGAGTTCTCAAATGCGGCCCAAAGACCCGCTACGTGCCCGTCCATTTCGGCGCGCGCTTATTCAGGAAGGCGTCGAGGCCCTCGCGAAAATCGCGGCTCATGTAACAAGCGAGGATCAGATCGTTATCTTCCTCGGGGATCATCTTTTCCTTAATGCGGCGCAAGGCTTCCTTGGTGACGCGCAGGGTGAGGGGCGCCTGGGAGGCGACCGTGCGCGCGAGTTCGTCCGCGCGGACTTGCAGGGCCGCGTAATCGGGCAGTACTTCGCTCAGCAGTCCTATCGCGCGCGCTTCGGCGGAGTCGATCAATCGAGCAGTGAAGATCATTTCCTTTACGCGCGCCGCGCCCAGAAGAGCGGCGAGGCGGGCGTAATTTGACATCGATAGGCAATTGCCCAGCGTGCGACCGATGGGCACGCCAAAGCGGGCGTTGGCCGCGCCGATGCGGAGGTCGCAGCACGCGGCGATTGTGGCGCCGCCGCCGGTGCAGGCCCCGGCGATGGCCGCGATGCTCGGAATCGGGACGCGCTCGAAGGCGTCGAGCAGGCCGTTGATGCGCGCTTCGTAATCCAGCGCGTCCTGAGCGGTGGAAAATTTCCGGAACTCGGAAATGTCGGTTCCCGCCGCGAACGCTTTTTCATCCGCGCCAGTAAGCACCAAGACTTTGACGGACGAATCGGCCGCCGCTTTCTGGCAGATTTCCGCAAGCTGCTCGTACATCCGGAACGTGAACGCATTGCGGGCCTGCGGGCGATTGAACGTGATGCGGCCCACGCCCTCATGAACTTCGTAGAGGATATCCTGGCTCATCGTGTCGCGCCTTTCTTGGTGGAATCCGGCAACTGGATGGCGCCTTGCTCCGCCATTCGGTCGATCTCGGCGTCGGAGAAACCGTGCTCGCGCAGCACTTCGCGCGTGTGCTGGCCGAATACCGGCGCGGCCCTGCGCACTCCGCCCGGAGTTTCCGAGAATTTGATGGGCAGGCCGATCGCTTTTACATTTCCGGCCGTGGGGTGCGCCGTTTCGACGATCATTTCCCGCGCGAGCGTTTGCGGATCGATGTGCATCTGGGCGATGCCCAGCACAGGTCCGGCCGGGACGCCGGATTTTTCGAGAAGTTGCAACCATTCGGCCACGGTGCGGCGCTGGAATAATGGCGTCAACACCGCGGTCAGCGCCGGCAGATTGCGCATTCGCTCCGCGTTGTTCGCAAAGCGCGGATCGTCGCGCAGCTCAGGCGCTCCGAGCGCGCCAAGCAGACGCAGCCAATTTTCCTGATTCGCCGCGCCGACGGTGATCCAGCCATCCGACGCGGGGAAGGCCTGATACGGCGCATTCAAGGGATGCGCTGTGCCCAAGGGACCGGGCGCTTGGCCGGTGGCAAAACAAATGGCCGAATGCCAATACGTGTGTGTGATCCCCGCTTCAAACAGCGACGTATCCACCATCTGCCCCTGTCCGCTGGACTGGCGAGCGTGCAAAGCGGCCAGCACGCCCACGCAGGCGAGAATGCCTGCGGTGATGTCGGTCACCGGAGCGCCTGCCTTCATGGGCGGCGCGCCTGGCCGTTCTCCTGTGATGCTCATCAATCCGCTCATGCCTTGGGCCACCAGGTCGAATCCGCCGCGATCGGCGTAGGGCCCGGTCCGTCCGAAACCGGAGATCGAGCAGTAAATCAGTTTCGGATTTAACGCATGGAGGGTTTCATAGCCGAAGCCCATCTTTTCCATTGTGCCGCGGCGGTAGTTTTCGATGAGCACGTCGGCGTCCTGCAGCAGGCGCGACAGGACGCCGCGTCCCGCTTCCGTCTTCAAGTCCAAGGCGATGCCGCGTTTGTTTCGGTTCATGATCAGGAAGGCTGCGGATTCATCGCCAACGGCTGGCGGTAGCATGCGCCGCGAATCGTCGCCGCCTGGCATTTTTTCCACCTTGATGACGTCGGCTCCCATGTCGGCCAGCAACATCGAGCAGGCGGGGCCGGCCATGATATGCGAAAGATCGATCACCTTCAGGCCTTCGAGCGGCCCGGCATTTTTCTGCTTTGTGAAGTTGGACATCGCCGACCTTTCCCGCCTCCGTCGCGCACACAATACTAACCTCCCGCGCTCGCGTCGGCCATGCGCGGTTGGCGATATTTATGTTTGTCGAGAGATGCATTCGAATTCAAGCGGCATTCGAGGCAGAAGATCCGGGGTGGGGGGGTTCTTCGTCCTCCGAGGCAGGAAAACGAACTGGCACCGCCGTCCTTCAGAACATCTTTCCGGACGGCGGTGCGCGAGTTCTATGGTGCGCTTCCGGCGGAACGCAAGCTAGATTCCTGCGACGCGGGACAGCGCCGTGTAACTAATTCGGATTCACGTGAACCGCGACTTGCTCGGTCGACTTGGGCAATTGGGCCAGCTCTTCTGCCTTTGCGCCCGCGGGCGGAAGAACCTTAAATTTCGCGTGAAAGCGCGCCACTTCCAGGGAAGCGACGGCGTATCGATCGCCTTGCACCGCGAGATTCAGCGAACCGCTCTGGCACCTTTCGCAAGCCCAATCGCCATGAACGAGCACACGGACCTTCTGATTTGCCCCTTGAACCGCGAACAGGTCCACATTTTGGCCCGGGACGCGGCTCACCTGGAACGTATATTCACCGGCCGGAAGGACCGTTTTGTCCAATTGGGTGGGATGGTGCAGCGTAAATTTGCCGGCCAGGGCATCATTGGCGCGGACGGCGAAAGATACTAGACCGATTGCGAGCAAGCCAACCGCAACGGCGAAGAACCTGGGTAGGAATCGCTTAGGCATCGAGGCCTCCTTAAGATGGAGTGTTCCGGTCGACTTTGACCGATCCACTTTTTTGATTCATTGCATCAGGATTTTGGCACCATCCCGGAACGGCACAGATGGTACGCGCGTACCAGAGGGCCTCGAAATGGTTACCTGTACCTTTGGCCAGAGCTGGGGAACGGACGCGTTGACATTGTAAGTGCCACGATTCGGGGCACTTATCGCCGATCTCGCCCGAATCCGCCGCGGCGCCGCTTAAGGGATGATGAGATTCAGGGTTTAGGTGCGGGACTCGGGATATCCCGTGGCGAGCATAGCGATTCTTACAACTTCTTGCGGAAATTCATTGCCGCACGTGATCTACATTTGCTTCCACGTGCTCCATCCCGTTCCACGCGTTCTTCATTTCTCGTTCCAGCAACTTGATCTGGATCAGGTGTTTCGGGTTGAACGGGAGCGACGGATAGTAGGAATTCGATTCGTGCGTGCAGAAGCATCCATCCGCGGCTTTCTCGCGGCGCGCCTGCATGGCGGGGGAAAACCAAAGCTTCTGGAAATCCCAAGCGTAATCCCGCAGATTGCCAACGGGTTCCAGGTTTTCGCAGGAGGAGACGGTTCCCTCGTCGTAGATCACGCCGCCCGCGGTTCCGGCGTAGCACGTCATCTGGGCTTGCTGCGTCTCCTGAGTTTTGGCGATCAGGCCGTGCATGTAAACGTCCAGGGCCGCCTTGAAAAAGCCGATGCCGCCTGCGTAGTGATTCCTGAGGGCGCCGCTGCGCGAGTCTTTATCGATCGTGGCGGCGAGTTTTGCGTATCGCGCGGCATCGATATTTAATTCGATCGGATCGGCGGCGGGAGGGCGAATGTAATTGAAATTCACCTTGTCGGGCTTCAATTCGTACTTCAAAAAATCATACCAGTCGAAAATTCTGTCCTGATTCGAGTGCATGAAGCAGGTGCAGGTTTGCACGTCCAGGCGCGGGTATTCGTTCTTCATCGCCATAAGCCGGCGGGCCGTGTCGATGACGATGTCCCACGATCCGGGTTTCTGGCGAATCTTATCGTGCTGCTCTTTCAAGCCGTCGATGCCGAGAGCCACGGTGACATTTAGCCGCGGGCATTCCTCCAGGATTCGCGTGACATCGGGAAAAACGCGCTTCTGAATTTGGCCGTTGGAGGTGATGTAGACCGATTCGAGATGGTTGTTGCTATAAAACGCGCGTGTGATTTCCGGCAGGTCTTTTCGCGTGAAGGGCTCTCCGCCGGCAAGAATCAGGACGCCCAGATTGCCGCCCAGCGTTTCGGAAATTTTTTCGATGTCGCGAGTGGTCATTTGCAGTTTCTTGCGGGGGGCGTCATCGAGCTGCTCAGTGAAGAAGCAGTGCGTGCAGCGCATGTCGCATACCGATGTCACCAGGATATTCAGCACGGCCGGGGAGAACGGTTTTCCGAGTGCCAGCTTCGCGTAGCGCTTTAGAAGATCTCTCATGGTTCAAAAAACTTTCAACACAGAGGACACCGAGAACACGGAGAAAATCCACAGAGAGCACCGACCTAAACAGGGATTTCCCCTGTCGATTTCATCCACCCTAGTGACGATACGCCCGGCACCATCCCGGGTCAATCGCGGCTCGTCCTTTTGCGGCTTGGATACCAATGACGATTCCACCCGCAAATCCGGTTGAAAGTTGTTGTGAATGGAAACGCAAAACTAGCGCTGCTGGTGATGGTCCGAGTTCAGCAGACGGTGCGCATCGTCTTCAACGCAAGGAGGCGATTCCTCGAGGGGATCGGTCGAGGGTGAAATCACACGCGGGGGCATGATCCATGGGGCCGCGAGCACTTTCGGATCGTCAACGCTGGCTTGCCAAGCCAAATTCTTGCCGTCGCGCCACAGCCGTTCGGTGACGTGCATGGCGTCTGTATGGAAATACCCGCCTTCGCCGAACCAGCCGTTCTCCAAGAAATTGGTGACGTCCACGACCAGAGTGTGTCCCTCCCAGTGGGCGACGGAATCTCCGTAATAGGACGGGTTGGCGTCCTTGCGGTGTGCGCGGCCATCGGTGGGGATGATGCGGTAAGGGTCTCCCGAAATGTCTTCGTACAGGAAAACGATCTCGCCGGGCAATTGAATGATCCTGCGCGGCGGGCCAATGCGGGGAACTCCGGGTTTGCCGCAATAGAACACTTCGTCGGTCTTGCTCTCGTTGTCGAAAAGATCTTTTACTTTTTGGCGGAACTCCGGTTTGTAGGAAGGGGCGGGAGTCGACGGCAGGGCGCCGGGAACGGGGCCCTGGGCGGGCCTGGCCGCGCTTGAATCGATGTCCGTGAGAGAGACTTTTCCGTTGATTTCCTTCTTCAAAGTCACGGGAGGCAGATCGATCGCAAAGGCCCAGATGCCGCTCAGGTCAGGATGGCCGTCCGCGGTGCGCGGCGCCTTTGTGGCGGTTGCAGGATCTTTCGTGTCGGCTGCAGCGAGTCCAGCAAGAAACAGCGCCGCGGTAAAAGCGAAAACTAGCCGGTGTTTCATGGCAGGGGTACTCCTTCTCACTGAGAGTTGAGCGGGCCCTTGACTACGAGCTCCAGAGAGTTGCCATCTGGGAAGGTGATCTTCAAGAGATAGCCGTAAGCCCCCCCCGCCTTGGCGCGGACTCCCTCGACCGTCACGGTTTGGCCAATGGCCTTCGCAAAATCGTCCCTGGCGAGTGCGACGCGCCGGAACCAGGAAGGCGGGTTGCTCTCGAACTTCCAATTCTCGATGCTGCCATCGTCTTTCTTCGCGTCCAGATAGACAGTGATGTGGGGATTGTACCAGTCGACTTTTGTGAGCGTGCCGGTCAGCGTGAACGGCTTCGACATATCGAAAACAGCCGAAGGCGAATGGTGCGCCCACACCGCTCCCGCCGCCAGGAGCAGGGCGACTAAAATCAACGTTGCGGAAATCTTGTGTCTCAAGGAGGTCCTCCCTTTAACACTGTGGGCGGAGTATACCACGAGAGCGCGGAGAGTCTAGTCTGGCGTTTCGTGATTGTTATGAAAGATCGAAGCGGCTGGCGCAAGCGGCTATCTGATGCAGGTTTTTGTGGCGCCGGCGTCTCGCCGGCGTTTTTGCGATGTGGCAGGATCGGAAAAAATCGCCGGCGGGACGCCGGCGCCACAACACATCACGGTGCGATTTCCTCGAGGGGGCGGTCGCTCGTCTCCACCATGTAGGCTGCGGCGAATGCGCCAACGATGCTGATTCCGGCGAACATTAGGAAGACCGAATGGATGCCTTTCGTATCGACCAGGAAACCGACCAGCGCGGGGCCTACTGCCGAAGCGATCCTCAGCCAGGAGGTGGCCAGGCCAGTTCCAATCGCGCGCATGCGGGTGGGATAAATTTCCGGCGTGTAAAGGTACAGGACCGCGTTGATGGATCCAATGAGACCGTAACCTAACGTCGCCAGGATCATCACGCTCAGTACGTTTTGCGCGCCAACGATTCCTAGAAGCGCCAGCATACCTCCGCCCAACAGGAAGGACGCGACTGTCCAGTTCCGGCGGCCGATGCGATCGATGCTGAACGCGCAGACCAGCAGGACCGCGACTTGTGCGACGTTGGTCATGGAAGCGGCGCGCAGCGATTGGCGCAGACTCAAGTGGTAAACGGTGTTGTAGAGGCTGGGCATCCAATTATTCAGGCCGTTGGCGATGAAGAAAGCGCTGGCCCAGAGAGTCCATACGATTAGCGTGCGCCCGCGATAAATTTTCGAGAGCAGTTCGCTCCATCTTCCGCGTTGCGTCAGGCTGGCTGCCGATGCGGCGGTGAAATTGGTCGTCGCCGGGACTCTGCGGCTGGTGCTGGCTTCAATCTGCTCGACAATCGCTTCCGCTTCTCGCGAGCGGCCCTTGGAGATGAGCCACCTCGGCGATTCCGGAAGGCGCGCCACGAGGAAAGTGATGAACAATCCCGGAATGCCGCCGAGGAGAAAAATCGTTTTCCAACCAAAGGCGGGGACAATCCATGCGCCGATCTGGCCGGTGGCCATGAGTCCCAAAGGAAAAATCATTTCGTACAGCAGGAAAAATCTTCCCCGCCCGTGCGCCCGCGACAATTCATTGATGTAGGTAGCGGCCACCGGCATTTCGCCGCCCACGCCAATTCCCTGGAGCACACGGCACGCGAGCAGCGCGGGAAAGTTCCCCGCCAGCGCGCAGCCGAAACTCAGGATGGACATGATGGCGATCGCGGCCGTCGTGCCGCGAATGCGCCCGACTTTTTCCGCGAGCGCGCTGAACGCCAATGCGCCGGCCAGTTGCCCCACGTAGCTCGCGGAGATGAGCAGTCCGCTTTGCCTGGGAGAGATGTGCCACAGACGGATGAGGGTGGGCAGGGCAAACGCAAGCGACAAGGCATTGAACGCATCGAAGAACGTCGCGCTGCCCATGACCAGGCGGGCATTCCTGTGCCAGCGCGAGAACGGGACCCGTTCCATTCGCGCGATCAGGCTGGCTGCATCGGCGCCGCTGCGGCGAGTCTCGTCACTTTCGCGCCAATCCGCGCCAACCGGGCCTTCGATGGATTTCACGGAATCTCGCAGTCACATCAAGGATGAAGTTCGATTCGATCGGCAACGGATAGACATCGCGCAGCCTTGCCGCAACCGCGGCTACGCGCCGGCAATGGTTTTTTGAAAATCCGATCGCGCCAGGAGCGCCAACAGTTGCTCCGCGATTTGGTCCGGGCATTCCACCGGGGTCAGGTGCCGGCCGCCGGGAAGTACGGTCAGCATCGAGTCGCGGATCGCTTCGTGCAACTGACGCGACATGGCGATGGGCGTCGCGTAGTCCTCTTCCCCGACGACCACCGCGACCGGCATGGTCAGCAACGGCAATTTAGGACGCAAATCCATCTCGCCGAGCATCACGCAGGTCGCGGAGTAACTGTCCAAATCGTTGGCCAGAAAAATCCCGGTCATTCGCTTGACGATCTCGGGATGCGCTTTCCGAAATCGGTCACTGAACCAGCGCGTGGCCTGGAACTCGACCAGGCTCGCAAGGCCTTTCGAGCGTGCCGCGGCGGCGCGCTCCTTCCAATTTTTGGGAGCGTCTTTCCCGTACCATGCGGTTGTGTCGATCAGTCCTAGTGCGCTCACGCGTGATGGGGTTTCAGCGGCGAAGGCCTGCGCGACGCAGCCTCCCATCGAGCATCCTGCCACCACGGCGGACGGCCAGCCTAGATGATCGAGCAATTCCGCTAGATCGCCGGCGAACAACTCCGCGGTGAAGGACTCCGCGTTCCGATCGGATTGCCCGTGTCCGCGGCAGTCATACGTGAGAATCTCGGTCCGGCCCGACAATTTTGCCGCGACGCCGTCCCAGATGCTGCCATCGAGCGCCAAGGAATGGATGAGCGCGAGTCGCGGCGCGCCAGGATTTCCCAGCGCGGGCCGCAGCGTGTACGCGATGGCGCAGTTGTCGGAAGTCGTGAAGGTTTTTTTTTGGAGGTCCATTTCCATGGGAAATTTTCTCAGATCGCCTTGACGTAGGGTTCCGTGGGAGTCAAGGGCACGTTCCACGCATCGTAGCCGTACAACCAGCTCGTGTCCTCATCGCCGCCTTTCATCCACGTGTTCGCGCTGGAGATGGCCTGAATGCGCGACGTGCGCGGCTTGCGATGAGCTTCATAACGCTGGAATGCGTCCTCGATGTCTTCTCCCTCGATTTCTTCCAGGCAGCGCGCCAGGATGGCAGCATCCTCGATCGCCGTCGCTCCACCTTGCGCCATGTAGGGCGTCATGGAATGGCAGGCATCGCCGAGGAGCACGACGCGTCCGTCGCTCCAGCGCGGGAGAGGCTCGCGTTCGAGGATGGCCCATTTGTGGCAGTCCGGGCACGCTTCGAGCACGCCGCGAACATCAGCATGAAAACCTTCGTACGCTTTGCGCAACTCCATCACATCGCCTTTTGCCGACCAGGATTCGCGCGTCAACCATTCGGCCGGTTCAGGCACGCTGGTCACGAAATAAAGCTCGGTGCGAGTAGGATTCGTATAGTAGATGACGATATGTCGATCGGGTCCCCACCACTTCGTTCGCGACGGCCCGATATCCAAACCCTTCAGCAAGGCCGAAGGAAAAATAGCGCGGTAGGCGATGCGTCCTTTGTGGATGGGCGCGTCGGGACCGAGGATCAGTTCGCGCGCGATGGAATGAACGCCGTCCGCACCGATCACGGCGTCGGCCTGTGCGCGCGTTCCGTCGGCGAAGGCCAGCGTGACCTGTCCCGCGCGTTGTTCCAGTCCCACCAGTTTTTTGTCGAGGTGGACGATGTCTTCCGGCACCACTGCGGCGAGAGCGTTGTGCAAATCCGCGCGATGCATGCAGAGATAAGGCGCGCCGAAAAGACTTTCCGGCATGGGCAACTCTCTTATCACCTCGCCGGTATCCCACCTCCGATTCAAGTGTGAATACGGCTGGAAAGAAGTAGCGAGAACTTTTTCCTCGACACCGATCCGGCGCAGCACCTTCATCGAGTTCGGCATCATCTGAATGCCTGCGCCGATCCGCAGAAAACGCGGCGCTTGTTCGTAAACGCGCACGTCGACGCCGATTTGGCGCAGAGTGGCCGCGGCAGTCATTCCGCCGATTCCGGCGCCGACAATGGCAATGGAAAGTTTTTTCGCGCTCATTCTAATGTCTCTTTTGCGTCCGTGGCGCCGGCATCTCGGCGGCGGTTTTTCTAATCTCCACGCATCGC
>Ga0302324_100004579_pt1 | contig 30484 bp, 27 predicted proteins | sample Palsa_T0_1_FD_201949 | JGI IMG/M metagenome (GOLD analysis project Ga0302324, IMG submission 201949) | Peat permafrost microbial communities from Stordalen Mire near Abisko, Sweden - Palsa_T0_1 | ecosystem: Environmental > Terrestrial > Soil > Palsa > Peat permafrost | place: Sweden: Abisko... | reverse complement strand
CCGCGGATACGCGGCCTTCTATTCGGCTACCTCATCGGTGGTTCGAGGCTTAGGTCTGGATCGGCTAGGGCTTGGATCGGCTTGACACTGCTGGTGGAGGGCACGACCTAAATCCATCAGTTCCGAGATCGCTTGATCCCCACGCCACCTCCACCTAAATCGACGTGCTGATCTGGCGAAACGATGCGCGTGAACGACGGTGCGCGATCTGGGCGAGACATCAGTGCCGGGGAGAAGCGGTCCCGCACGTGGGAGAAGTAGCTGACATCGTGACCTGCGTCGGACCGCTCGGCCCGAAGCGTGACCTTTCCCGCCCCGTCGACCTTGTCGTGGCGGACCCGATAGCCCTCGACAACGATGCCCGGCCGTGATGGGCGGGCTTTGGTCCGGCCCCAAAGGCTGACCGGAGCGGACGTAGGAGGACTTCGGGCGCTTGTGAGGCTCAGGAGTGACAAAGCCACGCGCCTTGAGCACCCGCCAGATGGTGGTCGTGGACGGGATGGCCCGCCGATGTGCCCGGCGCAGATGGACAGCGATCGTCTCGGCCCCGGCATCCAACCCCGCCTCCGTCAGCTCTTTTCGGATGCGGACGATCTCGTCTTCGTAGCGGTCGGCCATCTTGGTGGGTGAGTGGTGCGGCCGCCTCGAACGAGGGACCAACCCCGCCCCGCCTTCGGCCTTGATAGCGGGCCAACAGCTCGTAGAGCCAGGTCTTGGCACCCCGTCGTCCTCGGCCACCTCTCTGACCCCACGGCCTTCCACCAGCACCGCAGTCACCAAGTACGCCGCCATGTCCATCGGGCCACCTCCTCGAGGTGTCCACGAAGTCTCGCGACATGTGTCCGCCATCTCATGAACTCATACACCCCCTCCGACACCAACAGAACATCTAATCTTGATCCTGTCCGAGGGTGCTGTGTTACGGGGGTGCGCCCGGTAGTCAACAGCATCGCTCGCTCACATGCGCCCAAACATCAACACACGTCTCTGGAGTTTCTGCCGACTAAATGGCTGGGTAGAGGCGCCATGCAATGCGTCCGCTGTCCACATGCAACCGCATCGCATCTGATACGCAACCGAATTCCCACTTAGTGTCATTAGGGTCATTGGCATGGTTCTCCACAGTCGACGTGGCTTTGTCATCGGCTTACGCTCGTGCTGGGCATGATTGTGTCCGCCGTAATCTCATCCCGGTGACGAGTGCTTTGTTCAGATCGGCCCGACCCTAAATACGTCCGGCGGATCACGATTCGCGAGGTTTGGGTTCGTCGCCATTTCGACACCTCGGCCGACATGCGCGAGATCCACCTCGGCCACGACTACTCGGCGTCGGATCCCGGCGGACGAATGCGTCCTAAAGACACTCTGTGCAGGAGCTCATAATTCGATGGTGGAAGTCGTTGAAGCGGGGCACGGAGAACCGACTCCAGACACGGTGATCGCCTCTTTACTCGCCCAGAACCCCGGCGCCCTGGTCGCGGCCATCGATCAGGACGGCCTGTTCGTGGCCGTGCCCGAAACCGTGCCGCTCAATGGCCAGCGCGTCGCAGTGGCGCGCTCGGCGCTCGATCTGGTGGCACCCGCGTCACGCCACTCCGTGATAGCTGCCTGGTCGGCGGTCAAGGAGGAGGGTTATGGGAGGGCGTCCGTTGCTTTGGTCGGCGCCTCGGAGCCGAACGCCGTGATGTACTTCATCGATGCCAGAGCCACCCATGGTGTGTTTCTGAGCATCGTGGCGATCGGTCCTGCCGGCGAAGCGAGCCTGGCCGAAGTGGCCGACATCGTCCCGCCTCCACCCCGGCTGGCCCGGACGAAGAAGAACGAGCAAGCCATCCTGACCTACGCCAGTGCGGATGTCACGGCCATGCTCGGCTGGGACGCCGCCGATCTCGTCGGCCAAGGCTCCCTGGGTTTCATCCATCCCGATGACCACGAGCGGGCCATCGACCTGTGGATGGAATGCCTAAGTCACCCGGGAGCTACGTGTCGCGCCCGATTGCGCCACCAACACCGGGACGGCCGTTGGATTTGGCTGGAGTTCTCCAACCACAATCTGCTGGATGATCCCGTGGCCGGATACGTCGACTGTCAGATGCTGGACATCTCGGAGGAGATGGAGGCCCAGGAGATGGTGCGGGCCAGTGAGCAGCTGTTGAGGCGGCTCTCCGGGGCTCTTCCGGTCGGGGTGGCTCAGTTTGACACCGATGAACACATCCGATACGCCAACGAACGCCTCTACGAAATGATCGGTGCCAGCTCTAGTATTGACGGGCCGACATTGCTCAGCAGCATGGCCGATCCCGCTGCCGTCACCGACGCCTTGGCTGCGGTCTGCGACGGCGATGACGTCGACATGGAAGTCTTCGTAGACCGTCTGGATGGTTCCGGTCGCCGCCGGTGCACTCTGGCCTTGCGCGCCCTGACAAATGCTGACGGTACCGGTTCGGGTGGCGTCATGTGTCTGGCCGATATCACCGATGCCGCCCAGATGCGAGCCGAGTTGGAACAGCGCGCCACCTTCGATCCCCTCACGGGATGTGTCAATCGCGCGACGATAATCGCAATGCTTTCGTCCCTGCTCGGGTCCGAACCGAGGTCTTCGGCGCAGTCCGTCGCCGGCCTGGGCATCGTCTTTGTGGACCTCGACAACTTCAAGGCCGTGAACGACCAGTTTGGCCACCCGACGGGGGACATGTTCCTTTCCGCCGTGGCGGCCCGGCTGCGAGAGGTGGTCCGCGCCGGGGACTGCGTGGGCCGGATCGGAGGAGATGAGTTCCTGATCATCTCCCCGGATGTCAACACCGATGCGGAGGCGCGCTCACTGGGTGAGCGAATTCAAGCGGCCATCCGGGCGCCCCTGACGCTCGGGTCCGTTCGCGTGAATCCCACGGCCAGCGTTGGCATTGCTTGGGCCACAGGTCAGCACAGGATCGAGGCTGAGGCCCTCATCGCTCGGGCTGACGCGGCCATGTACACGGCCAAGCATGCGGGCGATGGCCGGCCGGTGGTGGCCGGCGACGACCGGTCTGAAACCGCCGCGGCATGGGATGGCGCCCTGGTCCAGGACCGCGCCGAGGCGATCGGGCCGCAGCTGCGGGAGTCCCTCGCCCGGGGCGAGTTCGAGATTCATTTCCAACCAGTTCTCGATCTGGGCATGGGCGTTCCCCTTGGGTGTGAGGCCCTGCTCCGATGGCGGCGCAACGGTCGACTCTTGCTCCCGGCTGAATTTCTTCCCGCGGCCGAGACCACGGCAATCATCTGTGAGATCGGGCCTTGGGTGATCGACGCGGTCTGCCGCCAGGCGGTGGCCGCCCGGCGCGACGACCTCAGCTGGTTCGTCAACCTCTCGCCTCGAGAACTGGCCGCTCCCCGCACCATTGCTGCCTTCGAGACGGCCATCGGACGTTACGGAATCGCCCCTTCCTCCCTGGTCGTCGACATTACCGAGGAGAGTCTGCTGCCCGAAAACGGCGCGGCCCAGAGAACGGTCAGCGACCTTCATCGCCTGGGTGTCGGTATTGCCCTGGACGACTTCGGTACTGGGTGGTCGTCTCTGTCCAGTCTGCTCTCGGTTCCCGTAAGCTGGTTGAAGATCGATCGGCGGTTCACGGCTGAGGCGCATACCGAACGGGGTGCCGCCATCGTGCGGGGGATCGTCTGCCTAGGGGAAGGTCTCGGGGCCGCCGTCGTGGCCGAAGGAGTCGAGACGGCAGCCGAGCGAGCGACGGTGGAGTCGCTCGGCGTTCGGTACGCGCAGGGTTACCTGTTCGCACGACCCCAGCCTTTCCGTGAACTCGGCCTGGGTCTCGAAATGGTTAATCCGGCGCGGTAGACCGGCGGGTGGCTGGGGGTCTACGCACCGTTATCGCCACGGCCATTCCGCCGGTGGTCGGCTCGATATCTCAGTAGCTGTTGTCCTTCGCTCTCAGCCGAAACACCTCCCGAACCCGAACTGCATCCTCGCCCGGGACCAGCTCACTATCGATCAAGTAATACCCGCGTCCTCGGTTATACGGCGCTACTTACACGCTGGGACCCTCCGAAACGCCACTAAGCGGCCTTGAACAGGACCTTTCCTCTGAATAGCGCCGGCGTACGAGGTGAGGTAAACGCCCCTCCGACACCAGGGTTGGGCTGGGATGTCGTCGCTCCCCGCGCTCGGTCCTACTCGGCTCTCAGCACTAAGGCCGTTGGGGTCCGTGCCGCGATTCGACCCGGGATTGCTGCCACGACGTTGGCGAAGATCAGAGCACCGAGGGCGACGAGAACCACGGACACGACCGGCACAGTGGGGTCGGGTACCGCGTTGATGTTGCGGGCGAACAGCGTCCACAGTTGGCGCCCGATGACAATCCCGAGCGGAACGCCGACGATGACGCCGACGACGGCCGTCACCGTCGATTGCCACGCGACCACGGAGGCCAGCTGTCGTGGGGTGAAACCGAGAGCTTTCAACAGGGCCAGGTCCCGCCGGCGGTGCCGGACTGATGCCACCAAGGTGAGCGCGAGTGCCACGATCGCCCCGACGGCGAGCCCCACCGCCAGGATCACCGGTGTGGAGCCAATGCTGCGGTAGTTCACGATCTGGACCGGACGCTGCACGCCGAGCACGGTGACGTTGTCCCCGGCGGCATTGGGGTCGGCGGCAAATTCCTTGTTCGCCGCCTCGGCGATACGCTGCACGCTGGCCCGGCCGGCCGCGCGGCTGACACCGCTGCGCAACCGCACGAAGACCAGTGCAGGGCCGTTGAGAACCGGGTCAGGGCTGTTGATCGCCCGGTTGAAGGCGGCAGGAATGACAGCCGTGGAGACCAGGGCCCCGGTACCCATGGAGGTGTGGTCGGCCACGAAACTCGAGTAGCCCACCGCCGGAAATGTGGCGGTGCCGACGATCCGGAGCGGAGTCGGTGGGATGTAGATGGGGGCGTCCTTGGGCGTGCCGACGCTCATCATCACTGTCTCGCCTACGTGCTTGTGCAGCACGGCCAACGTGGCCGCCCCCAGCACGATCTGGTCCTTGCCCTCCAGATCGTGCCCCGAGAGGATCGGCGGAGCCAGCTTGGGGTGAGGGCTGCTGATCAAGAAGGGGACGGTCTGGTTGTCGATCTCGGCGTCGGTGTAGGCCACTCCGGTCCACGCGCCGACGTCAGGGTCATGGTTGAGCAGCTTCAGGGCCTCGGGTGGGACGTCGTCGCTCGGGTTGAGCATGTAGTTCCAGTTCCACCCGTACAGCGCCGGAGTCGATACCAGGGTGTGCAGACCGCTGGCGAAGGTGAGAGTGCCGACCAGCAAGGCGACGGCCAGGACGGTTCCCAGCAATGCCGAGCGGACTGGCACTGCGGTTCGGCCCCGCCCCGGCTCCAGGGCGAAACGCACCCCTACCGTGCCGGCAACGGGCATACCCGTAGCTTCGGCGCCGCGGCTGACTCTCGAACGACGAGTGACGGGTTGCCGTATCTGAGCGATGCGGCTGGGCGCCCCTCGATAGGCGAGTGCAACCGCGGCGATCCCCAGGCCGCCCACCAGCACCCCTAGTCCCACGCCGAGCACCGTCCAGTCGAAGGCAATGCCCGGGTCGGGGTAGACCGGGCGCACCGGCCCCAGTGGGGCAAGCGGGGAGAGCCCCACCGCCACCACCGCGGCCAGAACTGAGCCGAGGACCACGGCTCCCAGAACACCGATCAGCCCATCGCCCGCGGAATCCACCGGGGCCGCTCCGAGCGCGCGCAGCACCCGCCGGTCTTCGTCGCCCCACCGCAACTGACGGGAAACGGCCTGGACCCCCAAGACCAGAGCGACGAGGGCGGCGATGACACCGAATGCGCCCAAGGCGACCGACTCGGGCTTGATCGCCAGCTCCACTTCGATGACGACACGGGAGGTCACGTGGAAGTTGTACGTCATCTGCGGCGGGACTATCCGGATGATCTCCTGCTCGACCGTAGGAACATCACGGCTGCCATGGTCGAGTTGGATCCCGTATCCTTCGGACGCAGCCGCCCCGGGCGAGAGGGCGACGGCCTCTCGAATGAGCGCCGGAGTCACCACCGTGAAGCCGTAGGCCCGGTCAATGTCATCTTGGACCACCTGGTTGTCGAGAGTGACGATGCCCACCAACGTGGCGTTCACCCGCAGGACCGGTGGCACCCGGGGCGTGCCGAACCCCGGCAGGTTCATCTGCGCCTGCACGTAGAAACCCACGGGAACCACCTGGCCGACATGCACGCGGAGTAGACGAGCGGCGCTGGCGGTCATCATGATCTCGTTCGCCCGCTGCGGGTTGGCCAACCGCCCCTCGGTGGCCGTGAGTCGGTCCTGTGTGAAGAGCTCCCCATTGAGACTGCCCACCGTGACCACAAGTTGCAACGTGCTGAGCCTCGGGGCGCCATCGGCAGCAAGGGGTACGAACGTCGGTGTGACGAGGCTCTCCACCCGTTTCACTCCGGGCAGACGGGCGATCTTGGCTCTCAGCGGCGGACCTGGACCACCGTCGGTGGCGGGGTTGTACACCGCCACGTTCAGATCCGACGGGTTGGTCCCGGCCAGGAAGGTCGTGTACGACGACTGCGTCCGCCGGGCCCCGGCGATCGAGGCCATGGCCAGGCCACCCACCAGGCCGATGAGGAGGACGAGAGAGAGGTATCCAGGCCACCGGCGATGAAAGGTGGCACGGAACCGGTACCAGGCAAGAGTCACACCGTGCTCACACCGTGCTCACACGACCCGAGTTCTCGACATGCCCGCCCCCGCCATCGTATCCAAGTGTCGTGCACGCTCGGCCAGTCGCCAAGGGAGGCAGCATCCGAACGCCCTTCGTGCCAGCACCCCGATTCCGGTCCACAGGCGCACGAGCCCGCGGCACGGGTGCTTGACCCGCAGGCCCGATGGCGGCCATGCGGCCTGGACTTTCCCTCGCAGTGCCGCTCATGAGATCGCCAACGCCATCCGCTCCCTTGTGGATGGCCGGGGCGGCTACCCCTCCCTCTGCTCTGCGGCTAGCACCCTTGCTCGCCCACGGTGAGCGCATTCATCATCGACGCCATGGCAGTGCGCAACAGGATCGGACGGTGCCGGTCGAGGGCCGGCATCCGGTGACGGTGGCTTGGTACTGGTGGCGGGCCACCTGGCGAACGGCGTGGCGCCCGGCGCTGGTGGTGGTCCTCCTTACCGGCCTGCTCGGCGCCGTATCGATGGCCGCCCTGGCCGGAGCCCGGCGGACCGAATCGGCCTACGGGCGCTACCTGCAGTCGATCCACGCCAGCGATGTGATGGTCAATATCCCCTCCACGAACACCGCGCTGATCACCAAGGTGGAACATCTCCCGGGCGTGCGGTCTAGCGCGGCCTTCGCTGGACTGGACGCCAACCCGGTCGTGCGCGGCCGCGTCGACGACTCGTTCCTCACTAACTCGGTCGAAAGCAGCGTCGACGGTGCGTTCTACCGCCAAGACACTCTGAGCGTACTTTCCGGGCGGCTGCCCCGTCCGGCCGCGCCCAACGAGATGGCCCTGAGCCCGGGCATCGCCAGGCTCTTCGGAGTGGGTGTGGGCGGCACCGTCCACTATCAGCTCTACGACGCGACGGCGGAGACCCAGAAGGTCATCGGTTCGGCTTCGTTCCGGATCACAGGGATCGTGGAGGCCCCGCCGGCCCTCGTCGACCAGTTCGATGAGGAGGACGGCGCCTTTTTGTCCCGGGCGGCCACAGCGCGGTTCGGGCGGGAGATCTCCTACTCATGGGTGGGGCTCCGACTGCACGGGGGAAGTGCGGGCCTGCCGTCGCTCCAAACCTCCCTGGCCCACCTGTCCGCCAAGGTCGGCCAAAGTTACAACTTCAACGTCCGAAGGCTGGACACAGTGCACCGCCAGGTTCAGGACGCCATCCGTCCCCAGGCCGTCGCCCTGGCGGTGTTCGGCGGACTGGCGGCCTTGGCCCTCTTGATATTGGTCACTCAGAGCCTCGCCCAATGGCTCCAGCGCTCGGCCGGGTCGCTGCGCACCCTCCGGGCGTTCGGCCTCTCCCGCCGCGATGCCGCGACGACCTGTGCCCTGGGCCCCGCCCTCGCCGTCGGGGTGGGGGTGGCGCTGGCCGTGGTGGGCGCGTTCGCCCTCTCACCCCTGGCCCCCCTCGAGCCGGTGCGACAGTTCGACCCTCAGCGGGGCGCCCAGTTCGACTCCACGGTTCTGGTGGGGGGCGCATTGATCCTGGGACTGATCCTCCTGGGCCTCCTGGCCGGGATGGCCTGGCGCCGAGCCCAGGCCCGCCTCGATACGGGAATGCCATCCCCCTCGGCAGTCGCCCAAGCCGCCGACGCCGCCGGCCTGCCGCGGGTGGTCGCCCTCGGCATCCGGTTCGCCCTGGAGCCTCCGGCCGGCGTACGCAAGTCAGCGATGCGGACCAACCTGGTCGGGACTGTGACCGCCGTCCTCGCAGTGGTCACCGCGGCCGTCTTCGGGGCTAGCCTCGACGGGTTGATCTCCCACCCAAATCGCTATGGATGGAACTGGAACGTCCTCATCCAGAACCAAGGGGGTTACGGCAGCTTCCTGACCTCCGCAAATCCGGCCACATTCCACGGCGGCGACGGGGATCTCGATCGGCTGATCGACTCCCAGCTCGGTGTGACGGGATGGTCCACATTCGGCTTCACCCAGCTCCTCATCGATGGTCGAACCGTGCCCGTGCTCGGACTGACCACCCTCCGCGGTTCCGTTGAGCCGCCCACGGTGAGCGGGAGTCCTCTCGATGCGTCCAGGCGGTACCGACTCGGGACGAGTCCGGAAAAGGTATCCAACCAGATCGAACTAGGAGCGGTGACCCTGCGCCAGCTAGGCAAGCGTGTGGGGGACAGCGTCACGGTGGGCACCGGTCGGACGACGCGTCGACTGACCGTCGTCGGGATCGTGACACTTCCGTCCATCGGAGTAGGTCTGACCGATCACGTCGATCTGGGAACCGGGGCCATGCTCTCCGAGGCCACGCTGCTCTCTGTCGAGGGTCTGCACTCCTTCAGCACGTCCACCAATGAGGCCATCTCCGCCCTTCCCTCTACCGTGGCCATCGATCTGGCCCCCGGGGTTCGGCCGCGATCTGTGGTACGGCCCATCGTCCATGCCGATCCTGGGGGAACGCCCGGGGGCGTGTACCAGGTGCCACGCGTTTTGGGCGCATCCATTGTCAATGCCAACCAGATGAGTGGGCAGCCGCTGGCTCTGGCCCTGGCCCTGGGTGTCGCCGCCCTGGTCTCCCTATCAGCGGCGGTGGCGGCAAGCGCCCGACGACGACGCCGGGAGCTGGCCGTCCTCCAGGCACTGGGGCTCACCCGAGGTCAGCTGCGCAGCATTATCGTCTGGCAGACGCTCACGCTGCTGCTGGTCGCCGTGGTCGTCGGGCTGCCGCTCGGCATCATCGCGGGGCGCTGGACCTGGACCGGCTTCGCCACGTCGCTCGGCGTGGTGCCGGTCAACGTCGTGCCCGTGATCTCTCTGGTCGTGGGGTTGGTGGTGTTGGTGGCCGCGGGAGCGCTCCTCACGGCGCTGCCGAGGTTCTACTCCCAGGGGGCCAGCACGGCGTCGGCGCTGCGGGCGGAGTAATCGCAATCTCTCATTCCGCCCTGAGCATGCGTCCCGTTTAGAACTGGCACACCGGCAACGACAACCCCATTGAGCGCAACTCCGACCAATGCGGGTGCCACCAACTCAACGCGTATGCGGCCACCTCGACCTGCCAGACCGGCAGTCGGTTTAAGGTCAAGTCGCCCTCCGACACCGGTCGTGCGCTGGGGAAACGCGGCCCTATGCGGAGCGGGCCGATGGCGAGGTCAGTTGCTCAGATGCCGATGTCGTGGGGCTCAGCGTTGATCCATCCGTGAACCTGTTGCATCGCTGGGACGAGCTTCTCGTAAGGCAGGCCGGCGAGGTAGCCATCGATCAGACGCTGGTAGTTGGCGATCATCCCCTCGATTCGGTTCGACAGTCGCATGTACTCAAAACCTACGGCGTGCAACCCTTTCTGCTGGATCGGCAGGTTGGAGTAGTCCTGGGCCGGTATCGGTGGCCAGCGTGGGTCGTCCGGGAGCATCGGGACCGGACGAGGCGGCGCCGGCGGCTGCTGGCCCGGCGGGTAGCGGGTGAGCGACCAGAGCTCGAAGAGGCACTCCTCGGGACCGAGCGGACGGATGCGGTAGGCCGAGGAGCTCGAATAGGTCGGCAGCAAAAAGTAGTGCGGGAAGCAGAATTCGACCCCGAGGACCATGCCGCTGTTGGTGATGAAGTTCAGGTCGGGCATGTCGATGCCCTGGCTCGTGTGCCAGTCCATCACGGCGTCGTTCAGCGTCTTGTTCCAGGCTCTCACCGCCTCCGGCAAGTTGTCCGGGAGCTCAAGGTTCGACAGCCCCTCGGCGATACGAACGTCCTTTTCGTGGGTCATCCCGGCCATTCCGATGCTGAGGGTCCGCATCGCGTGGATCTGCTCCTGTATGAACTGTCGCGGGTCGAACTGGCCCGTCAGACCAAGCTTCTGGCGGATCCGCGTCTCGGGGTCCTCGCTTGCGGCGTTCAGATCCATGTAGACGTTCCGATTACCCGTCTTCGGATAGAGCTGGGGGTGGGTCTGCATGACGTGATACCCCTCCATGAAGGCCTCCATGGCGAGCTTCCAGTTTACCGGCATGCGGCACGAGGCCCACCACTCGGGCCAGAGCCCTTCGACCTTCCACACGTCATGGAAATCGGCGTAAGCCTCGATACACTCGAGGAGCGGCGGGGCGTTGTCGTCGAGGTTGATGAACGCGCACCCGCCCCAGGTCTCGACCCGGCAGGGGACGAGGGCAATGTCCTCCGGACGGCGGTTCGACTCGTCGAAGAGGTCCGGCTGGTACAAGAAGGTGTTCGCCCCGTCGAGGCCGTAGCACCAACCGTGGAACGGGCAGATGAAGCCACTCTTTACGTTGCCATGGCCCTCTTTTACGACCTCGACGCCGCGGTGGCGGCAGGCATTGTGAAAGGCGCGTACCGTCGTGTCGTTGACGCGTACAACGATGATCGACTTGTCCAAGATCTCGTATGTTGCGTAGTCACCGGGCGTGGGGATTTCGGCGAGATAGCACGCCATCTGCCAGACCCGTGGCCACAGCAGCTCGTTCTCCATTGCGTAGAACTCGGGGTCGTAGTAGCGCTTGGCCGGTACGCGATCGGTGCGGCTCATCGCATACGGTACGGGCAGCGCCGGCAGCTCAAGCGGAGCCCTCGAGAACTGAGGCTTCTCGTACTGAGGCTTGTCGAGGGTCGTCACTTCATCACTCCCCTGCAATTCGCCCTTGCAGACTCTGCCCGCCGCAGCGCCGAGGGCGACTTCATCTGAACTCCCTCAGCATAGACGCTCTGGACAGACTCGCCCACCCCCGCCAATCCCCTTGACCGACCCGGCACGATGACAAGACTATTGCTATGTACTCTGTCACCGCCTAGCGTGCGTTCCCAGTGTGTTCGAACACACTGGGGTGCCGGGGGGTTTGACTCCATGACCACACTGCTCGATGGCAAGATCGCCATCATCACGGGAGCCGGCCGCGGAATCGGCCGGGCGTGTGCCGCGGTCTTCGTGCGCGAGGGGGCACGGGTGGCGGTCGTGGACATCAGCGGCGCCGAGAAGGACGTTGCATCCGAACTGGGCGAGCAGGCGATCCCGATCCACGCTGACGTCAGCTGCGAGGACGACGTGACGGACATGGTCTTCGAGGTGGTCTCGAAGTTCGGCCGCGTTGACATCCTGGTGAACAACGCGGCGACCGTCGCGGGACGCGGTGGGGAGGCGGGATACCTCAGCACCGAGCAGTACCTGATCCACACACCAGTCACCTTCTTCGGTGTCCTCGTCTGCATGCAGAAGGTGGTACCGGTCATGCTCGAAAACGGTGGCGGATCGATTGTGAACGTGTCATCTGTCGGCTCCCTAAACGCCGAGGAGCTTGCGCCGGCCGTCTACGCGGCAGCCAAGGCGGGGGTCAACAGTCTCACGAAGTCCGTAGCCGTTGAATACGGCTTTCAGGGGATCCGTGCGAACGTCGTCGCCCCGGGTTTCAGCTATACGGAAGTGACCGAGCAGATTCCTGCGGAGAAACTGCTGGCGATGTCGCAGAAGGCGGCGATGGGTCGGGCGGGGGAGTCCAGCGAACAAGCGGAGGTGATCGCGTTTCTCGCTTCGGATCGCGCTTCGTTCGTGACCGGAGCCGTGGTGCCCGTCGACGGCGGCTGGTCGGCTCGCCTCGCGTGACTCGAACGAAAGGACACTGACGATGCCCGTAACCGTTTTCACCGACAACCTCTGCGAGGTCGTCGCACCCGGGGTCCTCCGCTCCCGCCTCGAGCCCGGCCGTAAGGAGGGACCCGGCGGTGTGGTGCGCGAGTCGCAGCAGATCGGCGGCGGCTGCTGGAGTCAGATATTCACCCTCGGCCGGCGCGAGGACCCCTGGCGTTATCTGATCCCGGACATCCGCATGGCCGCGAACCAGGTCTGGCCCCTCCACTGGCACGACTGCTGGACCGCGGTGGTCCTGTTGGACGGCAGCCTCCTCATGGGGGACTGGGAGATGCACCCCGGTGACGTCCTCATCGCCGAGCCGGGTGTCGAGTACGGGCTGCTCCTGGTAGGACCACAGGGCTGCCAGCTGCTCGAGGTGTTTGCCCGCGACGTCCTGTCGCCGGGTGGGTACGGCGAGGAGTACCGGGACCACCCGACGCTGCAGTTCGTGAAGGGTCTGGCGGGCACCAACTTCGTCTCCCGCCCGCCGGCGCTGCCGGAGAACGGGGGCAGGCAGGTCGTGCCCGTCGAAGGGACTCCGGGCCTGCGCAAAGGCCGGCTCGACGGCAGCGCCTACTGGGACCTCGGTGTTCCGGATGACCCAGAGCGGGGAGCGATCTTCGATCGCAAGCTGGGCTCGGGGGCTGAGGTGTCCGCAGCATCCGTTGCGGACTGGCGCGGTTTTCTCGTGCTCGACGGGTCGCTCACGGTGGGCGACAAGAAGTTGGGGATCGACGACCTGCTGTTGGTCGAGCCGGACGCGAAAATCCCCGCCGCAGTCGCAGGCCCGGAAGGCGCGCACCTCCTCGAGTTCGCCCGCACGGCTGCGGCCATCCTGCGATGAAACAGAAGCTGAGCGCGCGGCTCAGGGACGGACAGGAACGCCGTATCCTTCGACCAGTCGCCTGAGTAGACCGATCAGCTCCTTCCGATCGGCCGGTTCGAGCGGGGCCACCACCTTTTCAAGAGCGGGCCCCGTCGCCTCGCTGCACTGTTTTAGAAGGCGCTTGCCCTTCGCCGTCAGCTGCGTTCGCACGGCCCGGCTGTTGCGCGTCGGCCGCCCAGAGACGAGGCCCTTCTTTTCTAGGGTCGCGAGCGCTACCTGGGCCGCCTGCGAGCTTATGAAGGTCTGCCTCGCGAGTTCGGCACGAGAAATACCGGGGAAGAAATCCAGGCGCTTCAGGATTGAGAGCTGTGTGGCGGTGATCCCCAGCTCACGTACGACTTCTTCGATCCAGCGCCGGGAAAGCCGGAACGCCTCACCGACGAGCCATACAATGGTTGCGCCGTCTTCTTGTTCCTCTACGCCCATGGCAATAATCTTTGCATACGTGTTGTCTTTGACCTGATAGTGCCCGACACCGGACGCGCGCTGCTCATGCCCTCACCGTGGGCCTCGGGGGCGCTCGCCCGCGGTGACCACACGTTGCATGATCCGTGTCGTGGTGTAGTCAGGCACTGCGTAATGCTGGACGGCGCAGTTGTCCCAAAGCGCGACGTCGTTCGGTGTCCACTTCCAGCGCACCATGAAATCCGGGGACTTTACGTGCTCGAAGAGGATCGCGAGGACGTGGGAGCCCTCGGCTTTCGTCAGCTCGACGATGCTGGTGCACGACGACTCGTTCACGAAGAGCGCCTTTCGTCCCGTGACGGGGTGGACGCGCACGACCGGATGCACGACTGCGGCGCCGTCGCGCTGACCGAGCGCGTCAGACCGGTCCGCTGTAAAGATGCCGCTGCGACGGACCAGGTCTTCGCTCGTGTGGATGGCGGTCAAGCCGTCGAGGAAGTCGCGCATCGGAGCCGATAAGGCTTCGTAGGCCGCGTACATGCTCGCCCACAGGGTGTCGCCGCCTACGGGCGGGATCTCCACCGCCCGCAGCACCGTCGCCTGAGGGGGTTGCGGGACAAACGTCGTGTCCGAGTGCCACACGGAGGTTGCCCGTTTCGCTGGCTGGAGGTCAGCCTGCCCAACGGCGGCAGCGTCCAATGCCGGGTTGGGGATAGCCGGCTCGGGGATGGGGTGTCCGAAGTAGCTGGCGAAGTTGTCCATCTGCTCGTTGCTCAGCGCCTGATTCTGGAAGAAGAGCACGCCGCGGTCGCGGAGCGCTTGGTGCAACTGCTCCTCGACCTCCAGCGCGAGAGGCTGGGTAATGTCCACGCCCTCGACGATAGAGCCCACCACAGTCGTTACGGGTGTGAAGTCCAGTGTTGTTGTAGCCGTCATTTCTGCACTCCCGTCCTCACCCAACACACAACTGTTGGCATATCTTGTAGGGTTTCGAAACTAATGTGCGCTGGCTGTCGGTGCCAGAGTCAAGACTGTTGTGCTGCGGGGACGCGAGAAGGATTCTGACCATGATCGATACGAACCTCAACCACGTTGGCATCGTCGTCCCGGATATCGACAAGGCGATGGAGGTGTTGTCCGCCAATCTCGGTGTCACCTGGGCCGGAGTCCACACGCCCGAGTTGCATGTGCGTACCGAGCAGCTTGGCCGACACGTGATCCAGCACCGAATTGCCGTGACGGCGCAGCAACCCTTTCTTGAACTGATCCAAGCGGTCCCCGACTCGCCGTGGGCCCTTACCGGGGACCGGATGGTGCTGCACCACGTCGCCTATTTCGTGGACGATCTCGGAATCGACAGCGCGGCGATCGCCGGCCCGTGCCCCATCGAGATCGAGGGCATCGGCGCGGCTGGCGACGTCCCCCGCACGTTCACCTACCAGGATCTGGACGGCCTTCGCTTCGAGCTCCTAGAGCGCCGCACGGCGCCGCTGGGGTAACCGGTTCGCCATGTAGCGCAAGGCCCTGGTCAGGAAGGTCGGAAAGCCGGACCAATAGCGTGGCACCTACCCTCCCCGTGGAAAACGGACAGAGTAAGGTCCGAGGGCCGGGCTATACGGAGGCATCATGGAGTACGACGTGGTGGTTAGGAACGGGTTTGTGATCGACGGCTCGGGTGCACCGGGTGCACTGAGCGATGTCGCGGTAGTTGGCGACAGGATCGTGGCGATGGGCGAGGTGGAGGGTAACGGACGCGAGGAAATCGACGCCGAGGGCCACGTCGTGGCGCCCGGCTTCGTCGACGGCCACACTCACATGGACGCCCAGGTGTTCTGGGACGACCTCGGCACCTCGTCCTGCTGGCACGGCGTCACCAGTGTCGTGATGGGAAACTGCGGGTTCACGCTGGCGCCCGCGCATCCGGACAAACGAGACCTCGTAGTGCGCAACCTCGAACGGGCCGAAGACATCTCAGCCTCGGCCATGGCGCAGGGGATCACCTGGACGTGGTCTACGTTCGCCGAGTATTTGGACGCCGTCGACGCTCTCCCCAAGGGGATCAACTACGCGGGCTCCATCGGACACTCGGCGCTGCGGACATGGGCGATGGGTGAGCGGGCCTTCGAGGGTCCCGCCACCGAGGATGATCTCCAGGTCATGACCGAGGAGCTGCGCGATGCTTTGCTGGCCGGAGCCGCGGGTTTCAGCACGTCGCGTAGCGTGGCGCACGAGACTTCTGACGGTCGACCGGTCGCGTCGCGCCTCGCCGCGTGGGAAGAAGTGGTCGCGCTGGTGGACGTCGTGGGCCGCAATAGCACGGCTGCCTTTCAGCTCGCGACGGAGGTCTCATTCGACCCTGAGACCCGTTCCGACCAGCACCGACGCCTGCAGGAACTGGCACTGTCGAGTGGTGTGCCCGTTTTGTTCGGCGTGTTCGCGTCACGGCACTCGACGGGAAAGCTGCCGATGATCGAAGACACCGTGGCGCGCGGCGGCCGCATGTATGGGCTGACCCACTGTCGTGGCGTGCAATCGGCACAGTCCTTCCTGACTCGACTCGCCTTCGACGGCCTCCCGGCCTGGCGCGAGGTCCGGCGCCGTCCTCTGGCCGAGCAGCGGGTGCTCCTGCAGGACCCGGACGTTCGGGCCCGTCTGACGTACGAGGCCCACCACGGCCACTACCCGGAGAGCGTCGGGACCGAGGCCCGCAAGCCGGACTACGAGAGCTTGACCATCCTGTTCTCGTCGTACCTCCCGAACCCGACGGTGGCAGACGAGGCTCGCCGGCTCGGGATCGACCCAGTGGAGGTCATGATCGATGTCGCTCTCGAGCGCGACTTCGACATCTTCTTCCTACAGCCGCTCACTCCACAGCCCGACGATGCCCTCATCGATCTGCTCCGCCACCCGATGACGGCAATGACCTTCTCCGACTCGGGTGCCCATGTCAGCCAGATCTTCGACGCTTCGATCCAGACCCACCTCCTCGCCTACTGGGTACGCGAGCGTCAGGCCTTGACGTTGGAAGAAGCAGTCCGCATGATCACCAGCAAACCGGCCCAGATGTGGAGCCTCCACGACCGGGGCCTGCTGGCACCCGGCTACGCCGCCGACATCACGATCTTCGACCCCGCAACGGTAGCGCCCCTTATGCCCAAGGTCGCCAACGACCTGCCTGGCGGCTCGGCCCGGATCGAGCAGCGTGCGCAGGGCTATGCGGCCACGATCGTGAACGGCCAGGTGCTTACCCGTGACGGCAAGGCAACGGAGGCCCGCCCCGGCCAGCTACTCCGCGCCGGCCGAAGCATCGACGGTAGCCAAACCGATACTCACAGATCGGGGCGAACTCGGCGCCGTTGAACCTACGTTGAACAGCAAGATCCAACGAGGCGCGATATCGACGACTTCCGCAAGGGTCTCCGGTTCGGTCCGGCATCCCGACTTCTCGCAGCCCGTGGCCACGATCAAGGCCGGCCTGGTATGAGCATGGCCTGTCGGGGAGAAGGGGGCCCATGAGACGGGGCGGACGCTTTTCGGGGACGGGTGATGGCCCGCCGTAACTCCCTCCGAGCTCAGCTCTACCGAGTTCTCGCGACCTGGCAACGTCGAAGCTGTCGAGAGGGGGCCAGCTGCCTATGGGAAGCACGTCGTGACACGGAAGGTCAACGGCTCGCTGGGGCGTGCGTTGCGGTGGCTCACGTTCGAGAAATGGCCCTTCGCAGACGTATAGCCTGTAAGAGGCACTATGACGAAACACCCTATGCACGACATGGACTTCAGCGCCGCAGCGCAAGCGCTTTCAGCACTGAACAACCTCGGGATAGATGAGCTCGGGGTTCTGTATAGGCTCGAACTCACTGCTGGCGCGGTGTACGGCGAACTTGCCGACCGACTGGACGATCGGGCTGTCGCAGAGGTGTTGCGTCGAAATGGCCGAGAGGAGTTTGGCCACGCAAAGCGTGTCCGAAGAGCGATGGTAATCAAGGCCGGAATCGACTACGTGCCGCCGCCATACATCGAGGATCGGTACTCTGCGGCCTTGCCCGAACGTGTGACCCCGGAGATGCTCGTCTCCATGGTGGCAGGCGAACGTGCGGGCGACGGTGACTATCAGCGCTGGGCGGAGTCCGATCGTAACGTCGAGGTGGCCGGGCTACTGCGGCTCAGCGGCGCAGAAGAGACCAAACATGCGGAACGCCTCGCTGCCGCACTCGGCCTCGAGTAGGTTCGGCATTCCCGAAGCTTCACGCCTGACTGAACGCACGTCGGATTGTGCCGGTGACCACGGTCCTGGTCGGCCGCACGGTCGTCGAGATCAGCGACCCGACCACCCCCGTCGACTGAGCTGGCGTTTTTTTGGCCATCGTTTCAAACGCGGGAGGTCGTCTCGGCCCACCAGGTCGGCTCAGGGCGGAACGGCGCTGCCGGCCGGCCGTTGGCATCTGTGTCGAAGCGGTACACGAGCCCGGCAGCGGGCTGGGCGCGACGCTGTTCGTCGCTCCAGCCCTCGGTCGCGGTGGTGACGTAGAGCCGATTGAGCTCCCGGCCCGCGAACGCGCAAGAGGTGCTCTGAGCCGCCGGCACGAGCAGCTCCTCGCGTAGCACACCTTCCGGCGAGTAGCGCTGGACCCGTCCGCCCCCGTAGATGGCCACCCAGATGTCGCCGTCGGCGTCGACGGTTAGGCCATCGGGTGCGCCGACCTCTTCGGCTACCCTGATCAGTACCCGGCCTTCCGAGATCTGGCCCGAGAGTTGGTCAAACTTGTAGGCATGTACGAGGCGCGGTCCGCTGTCGGCCAGATACATGGTGGCGCCATCGGGACTCCAGCTCAGTCCGTTGGAGATCGTCAGATCGTTCAGGATCAGCTCGACGTGTCCGTCCGGGTCGAGGCGGTAAAGCGCTCCTCCTCCAGGGCGGGAATCGTCAGCCAGCGTTCCCGCCCACAGCCGGCCCTGCGGATCGCACGCGCCGTCGTTCATCCGCGTCCCCACTGGGGCGGCCTCGGCGATGGACCGCAGCAAGCCATCCGGGGACAGATGGACGAACCCTTGGCCTGCGGCCAGGACCCAACCCTCGTCGCCCTCCACGGGTGCGATCGCGCCGACTGTGCCCGGCACGCTGTAACCCCGAATGAGGGTGAGGTCACCGTCGTCGGTGACGTGTCCGCGGTAGACCCGCCCGGCCAAGATGTCCACGGCCAGTATCTCGTCCCCGCGCGCATCCCATCTGAGTCCTTCGCCGAGCACGGCCTGAGTGATCGTGCAAGCTACCGCCTCGCTCGTCACCCCCGCCTCCCTGCGTAAGGGTCCCCGTCACTCGCGGTCGACCTCCTGATGTAGCCGCCAGCCTTCCACACGGAGCGGCACGAGGCGCGAGTCGGCACCTAGTCGGGCTGCGCGCCCTTTGCCAGGAGGACGAGATCGCGCAGATGCACACCACGGGACTGGCGCCTCAGCGCAGTCTCGATGTTGCCCTCCGGTACGAGCATGCGTAGGCCCTGTGGATGCGCTCGGAAGGTCATCGGCGTCTCCAGCTCGAGGGCCTCGCCGTCAACGCCGGCGTACGCAATGCCGGAGCGGGACCTGATCTCGAACCTCTCACAACTAAATTCGAAGGCGCGGCCGCTGCGTGCGCCCTGGCCGGCCAGGGCCAGGGTGATCACCTCGGCTGCCTGTGCGCGCGGTCGTCGCAGTCACGGCGAACACGCCGAGGCGCCCCGTGTCGAGACGGAGGCGCTGGGACGTGCTCGGGGACGCGGCGAACACGTAGGGGTTGTTCGACACCATGACGAGAAAGGACCCGTCGACCTCGGTGCCGTCGGGCGTCTCGAACTGCAGATCGAAGGGCTCTGTCGTCTCGCCCGACAACTCGGGGAGAAGCTGTTTCGTCGTCTCCACCTTGGCCTCCCGGTAACCCTCCTGCTGCACGATCGTGGCGTAGACGCCCAGTGAGACATTGTTGACGAAGAACCGGTCGTTCACCGTCGCATAGTCGACCCGGCGCTCGAGGCCGTCGCGGAAGGCGTACATGCTTTGGCGCGGGTCGCGGCGGTTCAGCCCGAGATCAAGGGCGAAATGGTTTCGCGTCCCCGCAGACACGCACATGAAGGGAAGATCGTGCTCCACGGCGATGGAGGCCACCAGTGCCTGTGAGCCATCTCCGCCCGCCATCCCCAGGCAGTCGGCGCCCCCCGAGATGGCGTTGCGGGCCAGCTCGGCGAGGTCAAGCCCGTGGTCGAGCATCACGGCCTCGACTCCGAACGAAGTGGCCAACTCGACCAATCCGAACTTTTGGACCTTGCCACCACCCGACCACGGATTGCACAGCAGGACCGGGTGCAAAGGCCGTCTGACGCGGTGCGCCCGACCGGCGGCAGAGGTACGGAGGCTGGCGGCCAACGCCGCCCGAGCCGCCACAACGGATGTAGCGAAGAGTGCCAGGCAGATGACCGCTCGGACGAAGGACTGCCAGTCCTCGTTCCCGGCTCCGAGCAACGCGGCGACCAGGAGAGCCGCGCCGACGACCAGCCCGATGACCCCATACCCGCGGCGCGGGGCGTGTTTCGTGATTGCCCACCACGTTCCGGCGACGCCAACCCCCAAGCCGGCCACTCCGACGATGACGTAGACGCCGTTGCGAACCAAGAAGGCGATCAGGGCGCCAGCGAGTAGCAAGACCGCGACGAGTGAGAGGACAGCGAGTGCTCGCTGTCGAGCTGTGGAGACGAGACTCGAGTCAGCCACGTGCTGTCGCCAACCGCCGGCCTGGCTGAACTTCCCGGGGTCCTCTCGCGCTCGCGTCACCGGGAGGACGGAGCCTCCGATGCCGCTTGGGTGTGGTCATCACCGTGCACCATTCCCTGGTCTTCTGCGTGGCCGCATTGTAGGTTCGGCGGAGGAACTTGCGCCATGGCCGAAGGTCAAGGGATCGGGAGGTGAACGAAGAATCTTCGGGCGTCACGAGATGGATACCGGGACTCACTCACATGGCGTTGGTAGAGATGCGCACCCGGCTGCAAGATCACGTTTCGTCTCTACGGTCTGCTCTAGACGCTCGATCGTGACCGCTTCTATCCCACCCTCGATACCGCCATCGCGGCTATCGGGGAGTTCTGAGCTGCTTCTGCGCGTCAGTCGCACCTCCATGGTTGTGCCTCCCAGTCCAAGCTGGAAGCCCGGCTTTTGTGCACGATTTCACGACGTCCCCGGTTGGACCATCTCGGGTAACTCCGTTGATTTCCAACGTGCTTGGGCATATGTTTGTTGTTAGAGCGTCCTGTGACTTAAACAATATTCTGGACGATCTAAAGGACCAGCGATGGTGGCTGTACCCGCGCAGAACACGCAGGCACGCGAGAGCGAAAACGCTGAACGCGTTCGCGCGATCTCGAGATCCATGGAGGACATCCCCGGCCTGATCATGTGTCACATCTGCAGTCGCAGCCGTCCCGGCATCGATGACCTGATCCTGCTACCCGAACTCGAGGAGGGGGCGCTGCGGGCCGGATGGCGTTACGACGAGGAAGATCGATGGATGTGCCCCGAGTGCCTTGCCGGGCTGTAGCCCTCGCATGCACGAGTGGTCGCGTGACGAGCCCCGCGAACACTCCAAGATGATGACCGTGGGTTCCGCGGCGCGGGCGAAGCAAGCGAAACGTAATGGGACTTGGTCCGACGTATGAACGAATGGATTTCGCACCATCCGGCCGCGTGGCACTTCGCTCTATACGTCACGGTCTTTCTCCTGGAAACGGTCAACAATTGGGGGCACACCACCCACGTCAAACGGGAGGCGCGGCGGAACGTGTACCGGGCCGCCAACTGGGCGACCGGGGGCTTCCTGCGCAAGGCCTTGGGGTAGCTTCTGACACGCCCCGCCCAAAAAGCGCGTGCAGGTGGCTCGCGCAAAGCCGTGGTGCCGGGGTCGAGCTGCATGGACGGCTAGTAGTGATGGTGCTGAAGCATGGACTTGAGGATCACCATCGCCACACCCAAGAGCCCGGCAATGACGGTAACGATGACCAGCCGCGTGCCACGTAAGCCGGCTGCACGCCCCACCGTAAAGCCGTGCATGATCAGGAGCACCACACTCACAATGAGAGCCGCTTGGGCCGCATCCGACGAAGACGCCCCAAAGAGGACGGCGGCGCCGATTGATGCCACGGGCAAGAAAGACGCGGTCACCATTGGCCACGTCTCCGCCAGGGAGGACCGGATATGGCCGGCGCTTGGTAGTCGACCGTCGCGAGTATGGGAACCAAGCAGTTCCGCGTACTGTTCGGCAAGCCAATACACAAGCAGCGTCACCACGACGGTTGCCGCAAGTTGTGCGCTATTCAACTGATTCCCGGCAGCAGCGATAACGGCCGCTGTCACAATTGTGCCGTAAATACTTGCCGTTCGGCGTCGACCACCGCTCGTCGAAGCTGACCCGATGTGGGTTCCTGATGAGCCTGAGCCAGTTTCGGTGCCGTCTGCCATGCCTTAGCTTGGCATCGCTCCATGATGGATGTCATCGGGGTCGAGTGCATCAGGAGTGGATAGGCGTTCGACATCACGTCCACCTAGCTGGCGAGAGTCCCCCTCGTTAGGATGCTCCTGTGGGCGAGGTCCTGGCGATCGTTGTAGCTATGGCCTTCGCGTTGGGAAGCAGTTACTCATCAAGTCGGGGTTGATGCAGGCGGCCAGTGACATCTTCTTGGGATGGACGAAGGGGGTCGAGGCGAACCGCCACCTCTACTGGCGCCAGCTGCGCGACATGAAGGGGTTCCGCCCTCGTGGAGACGATGACCCCGATCGCCCTCGCCTTCTACGCCGGCATCTGCGGCTGGACCTTGGCCCGCGCGCATGCCAGGTCGGGGGATGCCATCGAGTTGGCCGCATACTTGGGCAAGAGCGACAAGTTCGACAGGTCGGTCACCGACTTCTCTGAGCGCTACGCCGACCAGAACGAGCGAGACTACCGAGCCTTTGACAAGGCGATCCGGTCTGGGGAGCTGGAAGCTGTCGAGGGTATCTGAGCTGGGACACATAGCGTCGGTGCCTGCGCGTCGCGCTGCGCCTCACGCGTGAGCGGCATCGGCGATGGGTCGCTGCGTATTTTCAACTGGTTGAAAGGATCTTCGCCTTTTGCGCCTCGAACTCGGCGTCGGTTAGAACGCCCTGAGACTTGAGTTCGGCCAGCTTGCTCAGTTCGGAGGCGACGCCGCCTCCTGACGTTCCTGCGGCCTCCTTGACATATTGGTCGAAGGTGGTCTTCTGCTGCGCAACCTCCTGCACCTTACGCTCGTGCATCTTGCCACCACGAGCGATGAGGTAGACGAAGACACCTAGGTACGGGAGGATGATCACAAAGATGACCCAGAGCGCCTTAGTCCAGCCGTTGAGGTCCTGGCTACGGAAGATGTCGAAGAAGACAGTGAACAGTATCCAGATCCAAATGAAGATAAGGAAAAAATAGAGCATTGACAGGAATATGCCGCCAAATGGGTAGTTGTATGCGAGCACCCGAGCCTCCTGATCGTTGGATACTCCCCTATGTCTACCTTCCGATTCGATCAATTGCGAGGGATCTGGAAAAGATTCGTGCGAGGAGTCGGGGCCTCAGGCAGGATCTTGGTGGAGTGTCGGAGTGAGGCTCTTCTCGGTGGCCTGTTTCCCAGCGATTTCCCAGCGTCAGGTCGTCGCCCAGACCGGCAAGGGGTGCGAGACAACGGCCCGTACCTGAGCGCGGACAGGATCAGCTTCGTCAATAGGGATCGTTCAGTAGCGACTGACCTCGCTTCAAGGCGACGAGTGAGAAGCCCGCTGTCCGCCGGTACTCCTCGGTTGCCTCTGCGATCTCCTGGGGCGTGATCACGCCAGCGATGTCCGCAAATCCGTCCGGCGCGCGCTCTTCGACAAGCTTCATGGGCAGTTCCGGTCCGAGGCCGCGATTCGCACGGACGATTGCAGCCGTGGCTGGTCGGCGAGCCAATTCGTAGTGGTGCAGAGCCACGTCGATGTCATCGTGGTGACGCCGGATGCAGCCGGCGAGAACGCGAGCATCAAGGATCGCCTGAGAGGCGCCGTTCGAACCAATCGGGTACATCGGGTGGGCGGCGTCGCCCAGAAGGGTGCTCCGACCGAAAGTCCAATGGGGGACTGGGTCCCTGTCGACCATTGGAAAGACAAAGGTTTCGGGCGCCGCCTGCACGATAGTCGGCACGTCCAGCCAGCCAAAATCCCACTCTTTGAAGTACGGCAGGAAGTCGTCGAGCGACCCCCTTCGGCTCCAGTCCTCCGCCTTACCGAGTTCGGAACCAGGTCGACGAAGCTCGGCGATGAAGTTGAACGCTTGCTTGCCTTCCGTCACGCCGGCGATCGGGTACCCGACGAACTTCTGGTCCGGATGCCCGGCCCAGATCATCGTCTGTCCGTCCATCAGGGGTTCGATCTCTGCCACCCCACGCCACAACAGTGACCCGTTCCACTGGGGTGGGCCTTCGGATGGATAGTGCTGGGCTCGGGCCGCGCTATGGATACCGTCCGCGGCAACGACGACGTCGGCTTCGAACTCCCCGTCCTGAAACTCCACAACAGGGCGAGCACCCTTCGAGCCGACATGGACGAGCCGCCGATCCAGATGCAGAGCATCGGGCCCTAGGCGGTCGAAAACGGCCTCGAGCAACACTTCCTGCAGAACGCCGCGGTGGATTGAGAGCTGCGGCCAGGGGTAGCCGGCGGAGAGTCCCCGCGGTTCGCGCCAGATCTCCTGTCCGCGCTTGGTGCAGTAGAGGAGGAGCGACGGTGCGATACAGCGCGCTCGCAGATTCCCGAATAGGCCGAGGGAATCGAGCTCACGCACCGCGTGAGGGAGGAGGTTGATGCCAACGCCGAGGGGACGCAACTCTTGCACTGAATCGAACACATCTACGGTTGCTCCGACTTCGTGGAGGCTCAGGGCTGTAGTGAGGCCCCCGATGCCGGCCCCGATGACCGCACAGCGCGGTCCGGAGTCGATCGGGCTCACAGGATCTCGTGGACGTGAATGCGGACGACGTCCCGCTCCCGCTCGCCCGTCGCTACCGCGAGAATGTCGTTCAGCCAGCCGAGACGCGGTGCCCAGGTTGCGAGTCGTATGTGTGTCCGGAAGTAGTACTCGTCTGGCGCCACGGGATCCCCTCGAGTGATCCGTCCGGCGACGGCCTCTGAGGCCCTGCGGATCCCCTTAGACCGCACCTCGATCGCCTCATGTCTGTCCGATTGGAGTGTGTAGTGGGCATCGATGTCGAGCACGCCATCGGAGCGTACGTTCTGCCAGTCGATACCTCCCTCGAGGACGGTGCCCGCCGTCCCCTCCAGGCCCTCATATCCTTTGAACGAGCCCCCGTCGAAAGGAATGAACCTCCGCCCACCGCCGAGATCCACAGGAGAGCGCACCTGGATTTCAATCACGAGGAGCTCCTGCAATTTGACCGCTCTCATGGGCGACCGCACTCCTTCCTAGCTGTGACTGGGTGCAAGCGGCACCCGCTACCTGATCGGTGAGTTTGGTGATGGTAACAGTCAGTCTCACAGTTGGATGCAGGAACGCCGTGCCCAATAATGACCGCTGGATTCGAAGAACAGGCTCGTGATTTCCACGGTTAGGAGTGCTGTGATGGGTTGCCGCCTCCCGGTGTTCGCGAAAGGATGAGGTAAGGCACATAGAGGGGATCGATCGATGGCCGTTCTGTCCGGTCCGGTGACCACCGGCGAAAAGGTTATGCCGTTCGGTCGTCCGAATCTGGACCTCGCGAGTCTCGGCTACCAGGAAAAGGAGTACTTCCTCGAGGGGACCGCCACGAGATACCGACCGAGGGCCGGGACCGACCTCGGGCGAGATGGCCGGTGGGATGTCGAGCCGGCCGGCACCGCTCCTTACCGAACCCGATACGTCGTTTACCGGCCGGCCGACGACGCGTTCAATGGCACGGTTCTCGTGTCGTGGAACAACGTCACGGCTGGCTTCGACGGCTACACCGTCGACAGTGCCGAGATCCTGCATAGCGGCTATGCGTACGTGGCAGTCACCGCTCAACGAGCTGGGGTGCATGGGATGGGCGAGCAACCCATGGGCCTGGTCCAGTGGGACCCGGAACGATACGGGACCTTATCGATATCGAGTGACGACTACTCCTTCGACATCTTCACCCAAGCCGCCCGAACGGTGAGCGCCGAGCGGTCCCGGTCGCCGATCGATCCTCTCGAGGGGCTCGACATTCGCCACTTGGTGGCATTTGGAGGGTCGCAATCGGCCAGCCGGCTGGGTACCTACATCAACGCCATCCAGCCGATCGAGGGCCTTTTCGATGCTTTCCTTCCGTATCTCTATTTTGGAGGGGGGTCACCGCTGGACGTGGGAAAGGAGGTCTTCAACCCCGGTGCCAACCGCCTGCAGCGATCCAGTTTGCCGATGATCCCGTGTCGGATCCGCGACGACCTCGAGGCACTCGTCATGGTCGTCAACTCGGAGGTGGAGGCTATCTCCTGTTACCCGGTGCGCCAGTCCGACACCGAGCGGTACCGGTATTGGGAGGCCGCCGGCACGGCCCATGTCTCGCTTCAGTCGATGCAGAGTCGGGCTGCGGCGATGGGACAGGACCAAGGGGTGGCGTTCGTAGCGGCGATGAAGGGCATCAACGAAGTGCCGCTCACTCCGGTGATGGAGGCCGCATACCTTCGTCTCCAGGAGTGGCTCGAAACGGGGACGGCCCCGCCTGCCCAGCCACTCATCGAGTTCGGGGGTGACCCGGCTGACGTGGTTCGCGACGAGAACGGCATCGCTCGGGGAGGGATCCGGCTTCCCCAGGTGGGGGTGCCACTGGCCACCAACTCGGCGGTCCCAGCACCCAACAACCCCCTCGGCTTCCTCGGGGGCTCCTGCATACCGTTCGCGCCCGAGAAGATCCTCGCCCTCTACGGTGACTCCGAGAAGTACTTGGCCCGATTCGAGCAGGCGACTCGGGCGGCCCACGAGGCCGCGGTGATCCTGGATCGCGATGTGGAGCCGCTGCTGCGCGAGGCCGAGTCTGCATTCGATCGCGCAATCAGCGGCGCGTAACACCACCCCATGGGCTGACTCAGCTTTGTTCTGGCTGTAGGAGTGCCACTGTCCGTCCCACCGGCACAACCGCGTAGCACGGGGCGGTGGTCCAAGCAGCTCGACGCACCCGTTGTTTCGCTCATGGTCCGATGGCGCACGGCACTATGCGATCTGAATCTTTGCGCCTGTGTTAACCTGCCGTTCATCTTCCGGTAACCTTCCGATTACTCTAGATTGTATGGACTCGGTCAGCCTGATGGCGTCGCACTCGCTCGCGGCCACTTCACCGAATATTGAGGGGTGGCGCCAGGTGAGCGAGCTTGGACTGGCCCTGTTGCTGTCCGCGCTCATAGGTCTCGAACGAGAGATGCGTCAAAAGAGCGCCGGTCTGAGGACGCACACCCTGGTCGGCGTCGGTGCCGCGCTCTTCATGCTGATCAGCAAGTACGGATTCAACGACGTTCTCGAACCGGGACGGGTCATCCTCGACCCGTCGCGGGTCGCCGCCCAGATTGTCACTGGGGTTGGGTTCCTTGGTGCAGGCCTTATCTTCGTCAGGCGCGACTCGGTGCGCGGTCTCACTACTGCGGCGGCCATCTGGGTCACAGCGGCTGTCGGTGCGGCTTCCGGTGCCGGGCTACCCGTGCTCGCCGCCATGACCACTGGCATCTACTTCGTGGTCGCACTCATCTTTCCAGCCGTAACCCGACGTCTACCTCAGTCCTCCTCCGCGATCTCTGTGATCCGTGTTCGTTACCCCGACGGCAGAGGCATTCTGCGTCATCTCCTCCAAGTTGCGACCGATCGAGGATTCGCAATCAACGACGTGTCGACCGAGGCGATTGATTCACGGACACGATCCAATGATTCCACCGATGCAAAGAGCCGAGCGGTGGCCGAGGTGACGTTGCATGTCCATGGAAAATCCTCCATAAACGAACTCGCGGCGGTCTTCTCTGAAGTCGATGGAGTCGAGGCCGTACTGGCCGACGACATAAATGCTGCCGACGAATGAACCTCAAAGACCGGGTTGAGCCGCTCGCAAAGCCGTCCCCGATTAGGGAGTTCGCGCTATGCCGTTTTCAGTTCCGGGCCCGCGGGATTTGTGACTGCCTCTACCGGGGTAACCCGACCCGGTAGAACACTAACTTCGTCGGCTGAGATGTCTTCTAGCGTCCGGCCGGCTGGTTCTGGGAGCATTGAGGTGACCAGGAAACCCAGGACTGCGGATACGCCAGCGACCGCCAATAGGCCACGTAAGCCGATGTGGTCTTGAAGGACTGGCACGAGAAAGACCCCGACGAAGGCGCCCAGTTTGCCGATGCCCGCCGCTACTCCATGGCCGGTTGTCCGCATGCTCACCGGAAACACCTCTGAAGGCAACACGAAGGTCGTCATGTTCGGACCGAACTGAATAAAGAAGTAGCTCAGGCCGAGGATGGCCAGAAATGGTGCCACGTGCTCGGTCAGGGCCGGGACGATGGCCAAGATCACGAAGCACAGCGCCATGACGGAGAATCCAATGAACTGCAGACGCCGATGCCCGATACGGTCCATCTTGGCCACGGCAAGCAGGTAGCCCGGCACAGCAAAGATCACGAACATGCCCAGCGACCACAGGAGCTTGGTTTCGAGGGACGCCGTCGGATTGACCTCTTTCAAGATGGCGGGCAGCGACAGCGTGTTCCCGTAGTAGGCGTAATCGAAGAGGAACCACGCTCCGGCCGTGCCCAAGATGAGCTTGAGCATGCGGGGGTCGGACAGGAAGCTGCGAAGCCGCAGGCGTCCCGAGGGTGTGTTTGAACCAGTGGGCTGGGCAATGACGCCGTCGGAGAATCGTCCAAGATCCTGGGCGGCCCTTGCCGACTCGCCCTGTACTTGGGCCAGGTAACGAGGCGATTCGGGCATTTTGGAGCGCAGGTAGACGACGGCGGCGGCCGGTATGGCTCCGAGGCCGAGCAGGATGCGCCACACCACTCCGTCTCCGATGCCCGAGGACAACAGCAAGAGGGCGATGAGCGGGCCGACGATCAGGCCGAGCGCCTGCATGGAAAAGACCAGCCCGACCAGGCGACCACGATCCTGGCGGTTGGAGTACTCGCTCATGAATACCGCCGAGACGGGATAGTCGCCACCGATGCCTAGCCCGAGTACCAAACGAGCGATGACCAGAAGCATGAAGTCGGGAGCGAAGGCCGAGGCGACTGCTCCGAAGATCATGATCACAGCGACGGTGACGTACACTTTTTTTCGGCCGATGACGTCGGCAATGCGCCCGAAAGTGAAGGCCCCGACAAAGGCACCCAAGATGGCCGCTCCGGTGACCCAGCTGGTCTGAAGCGTGCTCAGGTGCCATTGCACGGCCACCAAGGCGGCCACCGTGCCAATGACGAAGAGGTCGTAGGCATCGGTGAAGAACCCGACCCCCGAAATGATCACCGTGCGGCGGTGAAACTTGCTCGCCGGAGCTTCGTTCAACAGGTCGGTAACTGTTTGAACTCCCGGAGCGGGGACGTCGACCTCGCTCTCGCCCGCGGCCTGCTCGGGCGAGCGATCTTCCCCCCATGTGAGCACACGCCAACTCTTGCTGACCTGGGTAAACCACGGGCCATCTGAAGATGAACGTTACGCGAACGAATCGCGAAATCTTGGTTATCTCTCCAGCTAGCCTGGGTTGGCCATGGATCTCATACCTTCGGAACTCGACCCCATTGAAGCAGGAATGATGCAGTTGTTCGCCTTGGTGTCGGAAGCCCTGGCCGGAGCCACGGAGGCGCTGTTGGGCAACGATGCTTCCGCGGGATTGGCAGTGGTCGACGGCGACCAAGCGGTCGACGACCTCACCGCCGAAGTCGAGCTGATGGTCTGGCGTCGGATTGACGACGACAGCACTCCAAACACTGCCCTACGGCACTTGGTGGCCCTTCTCCTCATTCTGCCCGAATTGGAGCGCAGCGGAGACCTGGCCGAACACATCGCCCAGCGGGCGGTTGCCAACCTGGGCGCAGACATGAGTCCGCTCAGCAGGGGCATCGTGCAGCGTATGGCCGAAGTCGCCCTGGAAATGTGGCGTGACGCCGCCGATGCCTATGCAGATCGATCTGCCCTATCGGTGTCCCTGCACGAGGACGACGAGGAGATTGACATTCTCCACGACCGGTTGACCGGCGCAATAGCCGCCGAAACGATGCCCACCGCCGTCAGCGCCCAGGTCACGTTATTGGCCCGGTTCTACGAGCGGCTCGGCGATCATGCCGTCAATCTCGCTCGCCGAATCGAGATGCTGCGTGAGGGTGAATGACTCGCACGCCACCGCCACCACACCATCTAGCTGGCCCACAGCGTCGCGACCGTGCGGTCGTAGCGCGGCTCCCACACATAGCGGCAGAGCACCCTTACCGGAGGCGGGGGCATGCGGAGTACGGCATTGCGCTCAACTGCATCGGCCCCGTCGAAGATCCATGGAAAAAAGCGGGCCGAGCCGCGGATGCCGACTGCCTTAGCGGTCGCCTTGCCGAAGGATTCGAACTCTTCAACGCTGAGCGCCTGGTCGATGACCGGAAAACAGCGCACTTCCTCGTCATTTAGGTGTGATTCCAATTGACTCGCCAGAGAATCGAGCTCGTCCCCCAGCTCCGCACCAGCGTGCTCATTGGGCTTCGTGGCGAAGGACGAAAAGCCGACACCGATGGCCTCGCACGGGGGCACAAGAGTTATGTGTTGGGCCTCCATCTCGGAGAGCACAGCCAGCTCATCGTTTCTGCCGGAAAGCTTGGGCCGGACCAGCGGCCAGAGCGAGGCATCTTCGACCTCGTGGTGGTGATGGA
>Ga0302324_100004578_pt1 | contig 30484 bp, 32 predicted proteins | sample Palsa_T0_1_FD_201949 | JGI IMG/M metagenome (GOLD analysis project Ga0302324, IMG submission 201949) | Peat permafrost microbial communities from Stordalen Mire near Abisko, Sweden - Palsa_T0_1 | ecosystem: Environmental > Terrestrial > Soil > Palsa > Peat permafrost | place: Sweden: Abisko... | reverse complement strand
GAAAGTCTCCGGCGGCATGCGAACCCTGACCGGCGCCGAGCAGTTCTGCGCGATCCGCAGCTACCTCGCCACCGCGGCCAAGCACGGCACCTGCTTCTTCGAAGCCCTCGTCCTGCTCGCCGAGGGCAATCCCTGGCTGCCCGAAGACGCCTGATAAACATCACCGGTTCGACAGGACCTGACCAGTTACGATGATGCTTGCGCTAATGGCCCCGATCTCCTCACGCTGCTCCGCGCTAACCGGACACGGCCAGGGAAAACTCGTGAACACGGTGGACGCCGTGTACCGAAGATCGCCCTTGATGGTCGAGGATCGCGACCAGCCCCAGGCGCCGTGCACCGACGACGCCAGGATGCCCATTGCGTAGTCGTCATCGAACGCGAGGACGTTGGTTGCGTCACTCGCCAACGTCCAGGCCTTACACCAAATGAAGAGAAGCCGTTTTCCATGTCGAATGCCCGCTATGTACCGGTCGAGCTCGCGGAGGGCAGTGCGCATCTCCCGCCGCGCCTCGGCAAACTGCCACCAGTAGCGCCGGTACCCGGCTCGGTTGTTGCTCTCACGGATGGGTTTCACCCGGTCGCGCACGATGTCCAGCGCCCCTGGGTACTTCATTGCCTCCTCGAGCGGCAGCTTGGCAAAGTCAATGATCCAGCGCCGCGGCTGCTGTCTTGGATCTTCTGTGATGTCATCGCTGTCGAGGTACGGTCGCACCACGTTTCGGTACTTGGCGTCGGTGCGAGCGAGCAGGACCTCGGCCTCGGCTGGCGGCAAGATGAACCCAGCGCCGGCGGGGATGGGTCCCTCGAAGCATTTCCCCTTGTTGGCGGTCAGCTTGGCTACGACGCCTGTGGAGCGCTCAGGAGTGCGCAGTTCGGCGGTGATGCCATCCACTGGCTCACCATCCAGGACAAACTCAGTCGGCGGCGAGCCTGGCTTCTTGACCCAGTTCACCAGGCTGACGTGGACCTTAGCTTCCCCGGGCCACTTCTGGGTGGAGATCGCGTCGGTGATGATTCCGTCATTGGCGATGATGTATTCCAGCGAGACGCCACGAGCTCGGTTCTGCGAGATCGAGTTGGTGCCTACGAGGCCTGCACGACGGTTGGCGGTCAGATGGTCGTGCGCCCGGCGGAACCAGTACACGCAGTAGTCCTTCACCCCGATCTTAAAAGTGGTCTTCAACCACTCGGTGTAGGCATCACCGCGGGTTGCGCGGATGTGCTGGGAACCTAGGAAGGGCGGATTGCCGATGATGCAATCCGTCTTCGGCCACTCCTGGGCGAGCGCATCCCCGACCGCGATGCCGGAAAGGTCGACCAGCGGCAGGACCGGCTCGGCCGCGCCGACACGGTCGATCATCTGCCGCTGACCCATCCACAGCGTCACTCGCGCGATCATGACGGCGGTGGGCTCGATGTCAATGCCGTAGAGGTTACGCAGCGGGTAGTACGGGAGTCCGTCTCGTTCCGGTAGCGGCATGCCCGTCTTCTGGGCCACGGTCACCAGTCGTTCCTTGAGCTCGTGCTCGAGAGAGCGCAGCTCGCGGTATGCAACGTATAGGAAGTTGCCACAGCCGCAGGCCGGGTCCAGCACCCGGAATGCACATAGCTCCTCAAGGACCCGGCGTACCTCGGTTACCGTCTCCGAGGCATCGATGCGCTGCCGCCACGGCTCGACGATCGTCGGGCGGACGATCTTCATGATGTCGGCCTCGTGGGTGTAGTGGGCGCCGAGCTCCCACCGGCGGTCGTAACCGAGACAACCCTCCATCAACGAACCGAAGATGGTCGGGTCGACCTTTCGCCAGTCGAATCGTGCAGCCTCGGCCAGGCGCTGCAGCTCAGCTGGCAGGAGGTGCACCTTTGCGGGCTGCGCGAATAGTGAGCCGTTGACGTAGCGTGTCCCCGTGTAAACGCCGTAACGGCCGTAGTCCGTGGGATCGTTCAGGACGTCGAATAGCGTGCCGAGCTCTGTAAACGAGGACCGGTCCGGATGGCGGATTAGATCCTCGACAATGCGCTGAACTGGATGCCCCTCAAGCATTCCGAGGTCCTCGGCGAACAGGCACCATACGACCTGCAGCACGAACGACCGCAACGTCTCCGGTGCCGCTGCCCTCCGCTCGAGCAAGACCTGGTAAAGGTCGGTGACCACCTTTGCCGCCTCGGTGGTCAGCTCCTTGAAGCTGGTCCCGAATAGCGGCTCCTGGTCCGTGCCACTGAAGAACAGGAGCTTCTCATACTCCTGCGGAAGCTCTTGCAAGGTGAAGTCGGCCCGGGGTCTGGACGGGAACCGGCCAGGTTCCCACACCTCGAATCGCTGGAAGGCGCATAGCACCACCCACCGCGGCGCGGCGCGGTCCTGTGCTGAGTCGTCCGAGCTACGCCAGTAGCCGAGGGCCTGCTCGCGGTGCACGGGAAGTCTGTCTGCCTGGCTCGGCGCCTTCATTTCCACGATGCAAACGCCAGGCCAGTACATGTCCATGATGCCGTTGGCTGTGTGGGCATCCTCGAAACGAGCCCCAACCGCTCTCCGGTCGGCCCCGTAGCAACCGATCAGCTCGTTGAGGAATGTCTGAGCCTCGTTGCGCTCACCCTCCGCATAGTTCCGCCACTGCGCGACGAACTTACGCAGGGCAGCCTGGATCTCCTCACCACTGCGCATCGATTCAGATCAGCCGCTGCTGATCGCCACCGAAGTACGCGCTTTGGAACAGGCCCTTACGGACGGTCTCGAGCTGCTCGACGGCGGCGTCAAGACACAGCTTGAGGTTCTGCTCGTTGCCCCCTCCGGGGATGGCCTTGCGACCGCGGTCAGCTCGCTTGATGGCCTGCTCAATGTTGAGCAGGGTCTCCTCTACCTCATGCAGCGCTGCCTCACGGGCCACCTGGTCTGGGGAGCGCTCCGTGTCAGAACGCGATTCGATGACCGGACGGTAGTCGTGCCCCGATGTCGTCGCCATCTCGCCGTTCCTCCTCGTTTGCTACTCGGCCAGAGTAACGGGCTAGCCAGTCCCTTTGGTGGTGCCACCGCGGCGGACCTACAAGGGGTGCCACCACAGGCCAAACTCGATGCCCAACGCCCACCTCGGCCCTACGTCCCGTTGCTTATCCAGATGGCGGAGAAGGCGCGGAAATCTGCCATGTCCTGATCGTCGGTGCCGGACTGGTTCCGCAGCCACGCCTCAACCTCAGCGGGACTGAGCTCGTCCCTGCCCGGACTGTTGCCTTTCGTCCGCCACACTTCGACGAGCCGGGGCATGTCTGCCAGGTGTGCGCCTGGCCGATCGCGGTATGCGGCCAGGAGACCTGCCTGGGTACGCAGGTACCGCCCGAAGCCGGGGTCGGTGTATGTCGGCATTGGTAGCGTTTCTCAACCTCTAGTGATGTCGGCCCGCTCGGGGTTAAGCCGGGCGTGCCCGGCCACGACACCCACCATAGCGGCGGGTACTGACATTCCGCCGGCGTGTTCCGTGACCGCCCGGGCGGACCCGGATCCGCCCGGGGCGCCGTCACGGATGGTAGACGTCGGCGAGCATCGGCCCGGACGGGGCATGGGTATAGCTCAGTCGGTTGGAGCGCCCCTAATAAGGACGAGGCCGTGGGTTCAGGGGTCCCGCCAGCGGTCACGCTGGCTAAAGCGCTGAGCGGCTACTCGTAGCCTTAGTGATGCCCGGGACGACACCGGTGCTCGTCGGCATGCGGCCCGCGTTCTGCCCTGCGCGAGGACGGGCGCGGGTTGTTGTCGGCCCGTGCTCCTTCAAGATCGGATACATATTTCCCTGAGATCTCGCCGTTACGACAGGAGAACCGGGTGGATCTCGACCTCGAGTATCACGGAACGCGCCTGCTCGAATGGCTTTACGACCAGCCACAGCCGCAACAAGGCGTCACCTACTTCGACTTCACCGAGTTCACCATCGCAGAAGAGCTGCCGGAGGGATCCGATCTGGCGCTGGCCGAGCATCTCCAAGCCCAGGAGCTGGTGAGAGCCATTCGTCCGCTGACTGACCGTCCTGCAGCCAGGATCACCGCAGCCGGGATCGCTCACCTTCAAGGGATCCAGGCCCGCCGCCGCGATCCGGCCTCTCTCGCTCGCACCCTGCAGCAACGGATGCTGCAGTGGCTGTACCGCCACGAACAGGCCGCCGGAATGGATGGCATGGCTCCTCCGGACTGGACTGGTTTCCTCGGCAGCGACGGCGCCCGCATCCTCGGCGAGCAATTCAGCCGGGCCGAGGTGGAGCAGGCGGCCAGCTACCTGAGCAACAGGAACCTGATCACCGCATTCAGCATCGACCAGGTCGGCCCGGGATGGGTCCGGCCCAGACTGACCGACGAGGGACGCGACTGCGTCCTCGAGTTCAGCGGCAGCACATCGGACTACCTCAACCGGCGGAACGGGGGATCGGTGAACACCTACATAGGTAATAACTCGGGCAACGTCGCGGTCGGCAGCGAGAACTTCACGCAGAACGTCACGACCGGACTTGACACGACGAAGGTGCTGGACTTCGCCGCGGCTGTCAGCCAGGCTCTGCCAGTTCTCGGACTTGCCCACGATCAGCAGTCCGAACTCGGGGACTACGCCGTCGAACTGCAGGCTGCCGTCGGCGCATCACAACCTGACAAAGGCAAGCTACGGGCCCTGATCGACGCGATCATGACGGGCCTCACGAAGGCCGCAACCCCCTTGGCCACCGGGATCGCTACAGGCCTGGGCAACGATGCTATCCGCGCGATAACCGGTCACTAACGCGAGTTCAACCCCTGCTCCAGGCTCACGTTCCCCTGGCACCGACTTGACCAGCACCGAGTCCTGTTCCTCGGCGGCCGCCTCCCCGCTGTCGCCTTCTTCGGCGGCCGCGTCGCGCCGGATCAGCTCTGTGCCGCGTCTCCCAGCAACGAGGTGGACATGCCAACGTACCCGCCCTCCCGCCACCGCCGCCGGCAACGCGCAGCCTGGCCTCGCATCATCATCCTGGTGATCATCCTGGTGTTCGTAATCGTCATGGCCGCGCTCGGTTACGCGCCCGAGGCCGCTGCCGGCGTTGCCGCCGCGGCCCTCGCGGCGGCAAGCTCGGCAACCGGCGAACCCCGCGACGAGCCGAGCGGGGAAATCCCCGGTGCCCATGCCTGAGAGTCACCTCATCACTGTTATCTGGGCCCCCGTGTCGGTGGGCGGTGGCCGGGGCGCCGGTAGATACCGTTGGCTGCCATGGACATAGCCGCTCTGGCCGTAGCGATCGTGTCCGCCCTGTGCGCGGCCGGGGCCGTCTGGTACGCGCGCCGGTCGGACCGGTCCGCTGCCAGGTCCGCGGTGGCGGCGTCGACCACGGCGGCGCTGGACATTCAGCGCCGCAACGCCGAGCTCACGCCCCGGTTCCGGGTCACGTGCGAGCCGTCCAACCCCGGATCGCCGACGCTGCGCCTGCGCGTGTTCCTGTCCGGGCCGCCCGAGCTGGAACGGCTCGACGCGCTGACCGTGACCATCCGGGATGACCACCCATGGCGCAGCCAGGGCACGCCCCTGGCCGGCAGCCCGACATCAGAACAGGTCGCCGCGCAGATCTGGGGACCCTACCGATTCATTCCCGGCACCGGGCCCGGCGCCGACTCCGTCCGCGGTATCCCCGGCGCCGATCCGACTGGGCGCACCACGCCGACCGGCGGGCTGCCAGTGGGCGAGGAACTGCCGTTCTTCCTGGAGCCGACGTTCCCGCCGTCGTGGTCGCAGCAGCCGCAGGACCACTGGCTGACAGAGAGCGCGCCAGTGGTGCGGCTCCGGCTGGAATGCCGCCGCGACGGATGGGACCCGTAGACCCTGACCTGCGAGATCGACATCAGCGGCGACGGGCCGGGCACCGTCGAGATTCCATGAAGAAGGGATCGCCTTACCGGCGCCGAGCCGGGTCGCGCTCGGCCTGGTGCCGCTGCAGCGCCTCGGCGCTGACCCTGGCATAGCCGGCCAGCGACCGGACCGACGTGTGGCCCGAACGGGCCATCAGCATCGGCGTGCCGGTGCCGTCCTCGGCGTCATGGGTCAGGGCGGAGTGGCGGAGCTGGTGCAGGGTCGCGCCGCCGGAGGCTGCCGAGAACAGCGCTTCGGCCTGCTGGTAGCTCAGCCGGGCCCGGCCGGACGGGTCCAGGTCGGCCGCGGGCAGCTGCACCCGCGCCTTCCGTTCGGTGACGAACACCGGGCCGGACGTGCGGCCCTTCAGCAGCCGGGGCAGGAGCCGGGCGGTGCCGGTCTGCCACACGATAACGTCGACGGCGCCGCCCTTGCGGCGCACCCTGGCCTTGCGGTTGGGCATGTCCAGGTCCCCGACGTCGAGCCGCAGCACCTCGGCCGACCTCGCGGCGGTCTCGTACAGCATCCGCCACAAGGTCCGCTCGCGGAGGCCGAGGTCCTCGCGGGTGAGCAGCTGCTCGACCTCGGCACGGTCCAGCGCGCGGGACCGGTCCGGCCGCGGCTTGCGGCGGACCAGCAGCCGGGACGGGTCCGCGGCGATCCAGCCCTGCCGCTGCCAGTAGGCAGCCGCCGAGCGGACGGCGTCCAGCGACACGTTCCACGTGGACGGGGCCCGCTCCCCCCACTGCTGGCCGAACCACTCGGCGAACCGCTCCGCGCTGATCTCGTCCGGCGCGGTATCGCGGCCGAACTCACCGGCGACCGTTCGCAGGATGCGGCCGTACACGCGGCGGGTGCTCGCCTGCTCGGCCCCGCCGAGGGTGGCCAGGTAGGCGGCGGCGGCGCGGCCGAGGGCGATGCCGTCGGCGGCCGGAGCGATGCGGCGGACTGTTCCCATGGCCAGGAAACTATCAGAGATAACGGCCCGTTACCTCTGATAACTCTTTCTCCTTGACAGCTCTAGACAGCGCCTTATATTGCCAGCGCACCGCTATCCAGGAGGGCCTTTATCTTCCTGCGAGCGTGGTGGAGGTTGACCCGTACGGCGTTAGCATCGATACCCAGCCGGTTGGCGATCTCCGCTGTGGTGTGCCCGGTCATGCTGAGGGTGAGTGCCTGCTGCTGGCGCGGGGGTAGTTGGCGCACGGCTGCGGATACGGCGCTGGACTCCAGGTTTGCTAGGGCCTCGCTCTCGGCGCTCTCCAGAGTCGGCAGCAGGCCGATCACATTCACGGCGTCGATATTCACGGTCCTCGTGTCCCTCGTCAATCTGCGAAGGCACTCGTTTCTGAGGATCGAGAACATCCAGGCTCGTATCATTTCCGGGTCGCGGATTTTCTTCCATTGGGCCAGCACTATGAGGAAAGTGTCATGCACTACATCCGTTGCTGACTGTATGTTCCCCGCGAGCATGGTTGCCGCGAACCGGAGCAGGTCTTGGGAGTGCGTGAGATAAGCCTGAACGACGGCTTGCTCATTCCAAGAGTCCGGGAGGCGGGAATCCGGCAGCACCCGCCCCCCGTCTTCCAACTGTTCCTCGCGGAGGGCTTCGGTCACGCTTCCGCTTTGCGGAAGCCGAGCATGGCAAGGATGGCCGCTACTGCGGACAGTACTGCGACGATCTGCCCCGGAGGGCTAACAGTCGCCGCCACTATGACGATCACTATCACGATCAGCGGCACCCAGCGCTCAGGCCGCCCAGGTGCCCCCGGGGTCAACTGGACGGAGCGAACACGAACGGGTCGGCGCATGCCGCGTCGGCGGGCACCACGGGATGACACGGACATAAAGGGATCTCCTGTCCTGATGAGGGCCCCGGCCGCCTTACGCTCCGGCCAAAGAGACTGAGGCGGCGGGACTTTCGCTTTCTGGGTATTACACCTAATCGAATAGCAGGTCAGGACGGCTTGTCTATCTGGACACGGATGTGGCGCAGATCACGTGAACGGCTGTAACGGTATCACCTGGCTATCCTGGGAAAACACTGTCAATGTGATATGTATCACGCACATGCAGGCTTAATGATCGTGCCATTGCGCGACTCTGTATCTTCGAACGGGTCATCAAGGCGTCCAGGGATAGTAGGGAGGTGTTACGTGATGGAAGATCACCTCTTCACGTTTGTCCCTACCAGCCCGGCCGGACGTGGACTCGTCCTGATGAGGGCCCCGGCCGCCTTACGCTCCGGCCAAAGAGACTGAGGCGGCGGGGCCTTCGCTTAGCCGATCCCGGGTTGGGTGTCGGTAAGACTCGAATCACCAGGTGCACCGCGTTTGAGTGCGCGGCCAATGTGTCTGGCGAGCCCGTACCCGGGAGAGCGGTCCTGGCTGCCAGCCCCGAGTCGGTCGACTGGTGGTCGTGGCGGAATGATGACTGTTCGAGCAGTAGGCCGTCCGTCTTACGCGCGGGCCGCTGGCCGGGTGATAACCCGCTGTATCACCCGGCCGATGTCAGTGCCCGGCGCTACCATCCGGGCCATGCCAGGTGAGCTTGAGCGGCTGCCCGCGAGTTTCCTGCGGCCGGGACTGCCGCGCCATGCTTGCGGGGTCAGAACTGGCTTGCGGCGGCCCGCATGCGGGTGTCGGCCCGCCGCAAGGCTTACCGAGGCACAGGCGGGATCTGCGGTGCGCTATTTATGACAGGTGCGTTTTGCTCCTCACCGGGCTGCATCAGCTCATCAGGTTGTGAGAATCTAAGAAAATTCCGGTTTAGGTGCAGGACGTAGCCCATAAGAACCTCAGGGTCTGGGGTTTCGGGCCTTTCGTACTTTTGCAGGTGTCCTACCTTCTTAAATCCGGCGGTCGGATATTCATATCCGACCTCTGCCTTTGCTTCATTTGAGCGCAGAACGTCAGTAGCCCAGGGTTGCTTCAGCAACATTTGCTTTGATTCGTGTTTTGGCAGATGTTCATGGGTGTAGTTCGCTGGTGCAGGTTGATGCGTGAGGAAAGTTCCTGACTGCGCGGAAATCGTTACCTCAGGCGCCCAGGCCTGCGGGTTCTGCGCAAGGTATTTCGCGAGGCCATCTGGTAGAGCTGCTGCCTGCCGTTTTGGCGTCACCTCGGTGCCTGCGTGATCAGCGAGACGCTTCAAGGCGGTGATGTCTCCGACGTCTGCGATCGCTGTGACTGCCCAGTAAACTGGGAGGACGGTCGGCTGTGCCAAGTGCATCACCTCGGCCGCAGCCCAGGGAAGAAGCTTAGATTGGACCGCTTCGAGAAGGTTCTGGACATCACCGCAGGCCTGCACCCGTTGCTGGTAAGCGTCTTCCGAGATATCAGGCTTTTGCAGGTAAACCCCTTCTAGGATCTGTGACCGTTTTAGGTGAGCATTTTCCAGGATCTGCTCGGCTTGGCTGGAGGCTTCGCTGATGATTCGCGCCGCCTGTTCCCGGGCTTCGCGGACTATCTTGGCGGCCTGGCTTAGTGCCTCATCGGCTTTCTCGCGAGCTTCGGTAACAATACGATCCGCCTCATGCTGGGCATCTTTGGCTGCCTGTGCCAGGCGTAGCCGTTCGCTCCGCTGCTCTGCCGGTGACATCCGGATAGCAGCGTCGATGAGATCCGCTACATTGTCATTCGATTCCCCTGCAGGAACGCCTTCATAGGCTTTTGCTGTGAAGATCCGGAGGTCCATGCCCGGGCCCTTACGGAACCCCATGACGTTCGACCGCGCCGGCGGGTCAGTGAGGCTGTACCCGGCCTGGTTAAGGACCTTGCGTAGGTGCTCGTCCAGGTCGGCGTCGGTGATGCGTGCCACGGTCTTGTCGATGAAGTCGAGCACGTCGTCAGCATCGTGCTCGAGCGGCTCGTTCTTACCCGGCTGACGGGGGGGCGTGTCGTCGTTGGGGATCATGGGGCCTCCTCCCTGGTAGCGCGCGCCGTTGTACGTTCTGGCTGTTTATGCTCGCCGTCTGGGTGCAATACCTCGGCGAGGCGAGTGCGAGCGTCACAGAGGTTCCTGCGGACTGCCTCTCTGGTCTTGCCAAGGGTCTCGGCGATCTCGCCGCGATGCATGCCTCTCGCGATGCACGTCATGACTTCGCGCTGCGCCGAAGGCAAGATGCTGAGTACGTCGGTGACCCATGCGTCGTCTTCAAGTGCGGTAAGTCGGCTATCCTCAGCACCTTCCTGGTACTGGACATAGCCGCGGTCGACTAGGCGCTGAGCCACCCGGCGGGGTCCGCGTGTCTTGGCCTTAATGAAGTTGTGGACTACGGCTCGGCGCGCGTAGGCGAGCGCATGGTCGCCTACTGGCCAGGCTGGAAGCATCTCCTCAAGAGTCTTGGCGGCTGCGTCCTCACCCTCTTCCTTCGTTGCCCCCGCGGTCATCGCGGTCCCAACCAGCTCGGGGAACGAGGTCCGGAAGAACTTCTCGAACCCGACGGGGGCGGGGAGCCGGGTATCAGCCGCGGAGGAGGCAGCGACAGCCTGCGCCGCGGCTTGCTGTGGTTCTACCAACGAGGCGCCCTCCGATCGGGGTTCGGGCCAGAAGTGCTTCACCGTAGTCGTAGGTAAGTCCGGAGACCGGCCTGAGCGTGAGGAACCTCGGCAAGGTTTTTCCTGGCGGTCTCGCAACCCGGGGTCTCCGGTCGGCGGGCTACCACTGAGCGATGAGCACCATGACGGTGAGCACGATCGCGACGACCGTGGCTATGACGGTGATCAAGACCGAGTGCGTGCTGACATAGACACCGCCGACGCCAGCCAAGACACCGTTGACCAGCGTCAGGATGGTTCCAGCACCCGGCCGCTGCCGCGGCGGCGCCGGGCTGGCGGGTGTCTCAGGGCTGGCAGGGGGCACCGGCACCGTAACGGCATTGTCCACGGGATGTGATCCCTTCGGGCCTAGGGCGCCACGGTGACGCCGCTCTACCAGTACAAGTCCGTCAGAACCGCTATCCGTGAGCCCCGATCGGGTCAGCCCCGGGCCGCCGCTCAGCGCTGGCTGGCTCACGGCCAGCGCCTGAGGTTATAGCTCAGTCGATTAGGGCGCGTCCCTGATAAGGACGAGGCCCGCGCGGTTCAAGTCGGCGAGCATCCGGCTCGGGCCCGGCCAGCTCGACTAGGCCGTCTCGCTAGACGTTCAAAAACCTTCGTTTGTGAGACGCCCCGGCGGAAGGCCGTCTCACTGGCGTTTTGTGTCTCACAACCCGTCTAAAAACTTCTCGGAAACATTGGGGGTTGTGAGACCGTTCTGAGACACTTGAGTCATGGCACCTACCGCGCTCACCGCTCCCGTTTTCACCGTGACCGATCTGCCGGCCGGCGAGCGTAACCTCATCGGCCTCGCTCGCGTCTCCACGGACGCCCAGGACGCCCAGCTGCAGCAGGACGCGCTAGCCGAGGCCGGGTGCGGGCGCGTCTTCACCGAGAAGATCAGCGGGCGCAAGGCCACCGCCGAGCGCGCCGGCCTGGTGGCCGCGCTTGACTACCTGAGGACCGGCGACACGCTCGTCGTGTGGAAGCTTGACCGGCTCGGCCGGTCGGTCAAGAACGTGCTCACGATCTGCGATGACCTCCACGAGCGGGGGATCGGCGTCTGGATCCTCACCGGCAAGCTGTCTGGCACCTACTCGCCGGCCGGGGAGGGGAAGTTCTTCTTCACGATGATGGCGGCGTTCAGCGAACTCGAGCGGGACATCAACCACGAGCGCACCATGGCCGGGCTGGCCGCGGCGAGGGCGCAGGGCAACGTCGGCGGCAGGCCGACCGTGATGGACGCCGACAAGCTCGCTGCCGCCAAGGCACGCCGTGACCGCGGCGAGAGCCCGACTCGGATCGCTAAGGCGCTCGGCGTTAGCCGCGCCTCGGTCTATCGCCACCTCGCCGCCGAGATCGCACCCGCGGCGCGCTGAGTACCGTTCTGGCCACGACAGGACACGAGAGCTCGGGGACTGGCCTTGGCCAGCTTGAACGTGTATCCCATGGCGAGCAGGCAAGCTGTACTAGGTTCCGCTCATGAGCCCTGAGGTCACCGCGGCGATCATCGCAGCCAGCGTCAGCTTCCTCACCCTGATCGGCACGCTGGCTGCGCAGTACTTCGGCCGCCGCGCAACGAGCCGGGACACCCAGAAGTCATTCGCGGAGCAGCATGAGCAGCTGGAGAAGACGCTCGAGGCGCAGGGCGAGCAGCTGGACAGAACGCTCGCCGAGCAGCGCACCCGGACCCGGAATGAACGGTTCGCCACGGCGGCCGGGCAACTGGGCGATGATAAGCCGCCGACGATCCGGCTGGCCGGGGTGTATGCCATGGCGGGCCTGGCTGATGACTGGCCCGAGAACCGGCAGACCTGCGTCGATGTGCTGTGCGGCTATCTGCGCCTGCCGTACGAGCCTGACCCGGGCGAGGAGGCTCCCAGGCCGGAGCGGCTTGCCTTCCGGGCCAGCCGCGAGGTCCGCCACACCGTTATCCGGGTGATTGCCGCGCACCTCAGAGATGGCGCGGCGGTGTCCTGGCAGGGCTGGGACTTCGACTTCACGGGCGTCGTGTTCGATGGCGGTGATTTCAGCAGTGCCAGGTTCTCCGGCGGCTTGGTCAGCTTCTTGGGCGCCCAGTTCTCCGGCGGCAGAGTCAGCTTCGAGGCTGCCGGGTTCTCTGCCGGTGCGGTCAGCTTCAGCGGCGCCGTGTTCCTCGACGGTGTGGTCAGCTTCAGCGGCGCCGTGTTCTCCGGCGGCTATGTCGACTTCGAGAGCGCCGTGTTCTCCGGCGGCGGGGTCGACTTCGAGGAGGCCGAGTTTTCCGGTGGCGAGGTCAGCTTCGGCGACGCCGAGTTTTCCGGTGGCGAGGTCCGCTTCCACAGCGCCCAGTTCTCCGGCGGCTTGGTCAGCTTCAGGCACGCCGGGTTCGCTGGCAGCACGGTCGACTTCTGGGCCGCTTGGTTCGGCGGCGGCGCGGTCGACTTCGCCGCTGGCTTCTTTGGCGGCTCGGTCAGCTTCAGGCGCGCCGGGTTCGGCGGCGGCGCGGTCGACTTCAGCGACGCCGCTGACTGGTCACATCCGCCGGAGTTCGACTGGGAGGGCACGCCACCCCCAGGCGTGAAGCTTCCTAATAAGGGCTCCTCGTAGCTTCCAGCAAAAGTCACAATTAGTGGGTTGCGCCCGCGCGGGCCCGTCGCCCTGGCCGACGTAGCCGAGTCGACCGGCGCGGCGGACCTGCAGCGCGAACGGGAGGAGCGGTACCGGCAGGACCGGGAGAGCTGGCGGGCCCGGCTCCGGCAGTACCAGGGTGCCCGCCAGCTGCCGACGTCGGCGCGGGACGGGTGGTGGTCCCTCGATGACGGCGATGAGTACGACGAGATGTGCCGGTGGCCGGTCCTTAGCGACGACTTCGTCCGTGGGCCACCCTCGGCGGAGATGCGTGAGAGCGGATAAGGGGGATTCCTGACCAAGATGTCGAACTCGCCCGTCTTGACCCCGCCGAGGAATGCTTCCCATTCCATGGCTGTGAAGAGAACCGTTCCCCCGCCAGGATCCTTAGAGTTTCGTATTGCGATCTCGCTGACGCTGGCGGTGATCTGCGCACACGTGAGTAGAATCAGATCGTAAGTGGCTTGCCACTTACGCAGGTGGTCCCCGCCTGCGGTAACAGACGGGGACCGGTTTACCTGCGAGGCAGGTGCGGGCGGTTCATTTCTGACCGTGGTCAGAAATGGCCGCCCCTCTGCATCCACTCGCCCGCGAGGGCGGCGATGCACCTGACGACCGTGATCATCAGGTCGTACCACCCCTTCGGGTGGTGGGGGGCAGTTGCAGGCATGAAGCCCACTTCCTTCCTCCAATGCGACCCCGAGCCCTGGATGGCTGGCCGACCCGTCGCAGTGATCGGCTTGCAATCCCGATCACTCCTCGCGGCCAGCCAGGCGCCCGGAAGGTTCCCGAGGTCGAAAGCTTCCCTGTGCGGAAGCTTCACTTAAGACCTTACCTAGCGAAGGCGTTAACGAAAGCTCCCGCACTCCACCTGCAGCTCGTCGTCGGGTCTCTGGCCCGGCCCAAGCCGTCATAGCCAGGTCGCCGCCGGCAAGTGCAATTACCTATCAGCTTTGTCTCTGACCAGGCACTTTGATCGACGGGGGGCCACGTTCGTGATCTCTTATGACTCAAGGGAAACTCACGAAGCAGACATGAGCCCAGGCGCCCAGCGCAGGAAGCTTATGTCCGTCATCTTGACCAGCCGCATCGGGTCGCCGGAATGACGCAGCCGCCGTGTACTGCGCGGATGTCCCGCGCGAGGGAAGATTGGATGACGACGATGGTGGGCCTGCTGCGCGGGTCAGCGACACGGGTCGAAATGCACGATGGAGCGCGCCCGGCTGAGGGTCTCGCCGATATACAGCCCGATCTGCGGCCGCGGTGTTGGGAAATACACAGGGCGGGCGAAAACGGAAATCGTCCAGGCAACAGCCCGGCACGACATCACCCTGGCCGGACCAGGCGCACGAAGATCGCCAGCCGGGGGTGATCCCGCCAGCAGCGACGCCCGCGCCGGATTCCGGTGCGGTGACGCCGATCACGCGGCTCGCCCTCGTCGGTGGTCCATTCGTAGACCAGGCTCCACTGGTGCGCGGGCATCACAATCACGTTGACCTCGCCCGCCCGCGGGCGACCCGCTCGACCTCGATGACCCGCTGCTCAGTGTCGAGCCGCAGGAACCCGGCCTCGGCCTCGGCGGGCATCCGGAGCGTGACTCGCTCGCTGAAGCGCACGGCCGCATGGCCTGCCTCGGCCAGCCGGGAGTATGTCCCGCCCGGGCCGGTGTCGTGGTCCTCGATCGCGGTGCCCTGGGCGATGTCGGCCGGGTACCAGCCGGTTGCCAGCTGTACGTGAGGAATCCGCACGTCCCGCCGCTTCAGTTCCTCCCGCTTAGCGCCGCAGGCCAGGAACCCGTCTGGCGGCGGCAGGCTTATCCCAGACGGGTTCCGGACGTCACCGCCCGGTGACCCGCATCCAGGTCTGGTACTCCAGGGCCACCTGCTCCAGGCAGCTAATCGCGGCCGCGACGTTCTCGTCGTCGGCATCGAGGCCCACGAGGGTCACCACCCTAGCCACGGCGTCGGTCAGCCGCTCGACCGGAACTCCGAGACTCATCGCACCGGCCGCCTGGTCGATCACCGCCTGCAGCTGGGTGGGAACTCGCGGGTTCCCCATCGCTGCATGGGTAAGTGCGGTCATTGCCTGCCGCAGCGGCGTCTGCCCGTCGCCGAACATGAAGTCCAGCACGGCATGCGTGACCCGAACGCGCCTCGGTGCCCCGTCGGGCATGGTGACCTGGCAGGCATGGACGCTAACGTCACCCTCCTGGGGGCCCAACCGCATCGTGAGGACCTGTCCTGCGAACGGGCTCGCCGACTGGGCCGGCTCGAAGTGCAGGATCCCGTCAGTGAACTCACCGTCCGGGAGCGCCTTGTGGGGGCCGAACCAGTTCCCGTTCTGCGAGCGGAACGCGTAGACCGCCTCTACGCCGGACTGGTGCATGATCGTGGCCCCCGGGCTGGCCATCGACTGGACCGGCTTCGCCGTGATGACCGGCCCGCCCGCCGAGAACTGCCGGAACAACGTCTCCTTCGGGACGCCGAGCGCGGTCCCGATCGCCTGCCATGACAAACCTGCCTCCTGACACTCCTGGACTGCCGCGCGCAGCGCCCATCCCAGCTGCATCTGCGCGTCTGACAGGTATTTCGCCCGCTGCTGCGGGCCTTGGGCACCGAGGCCCATCTGGATCATGGTGATCGTCGCCCTCCCGGGCTCGTCCGCATTCACTTCAGGCACCCAATCTCCTTGCGTTGCGTGGACGCAACGAGGTACAGCGTAGCACGCCATTGCGTGGACGCAACGCGATGCGGGCCAGGTCGTCGATGTCCTCCGCTGGAGTTGATCGAAGCCACCGGCGAATCGCCGGTAAGCCCGCAGGGCTGCCGGTGATGGCCAGTAGAGCAGCCCGATGCCACGCGGCCAGAAGCGGCCGGGGATCAACTCCCATATAAATTAAGATGCTTGTTTACAAAATAAGCATCTTAATTTATACTGAAGATATCGCGGCCGACGTCGATCGGCCGGATCGCTAACGGAAGGAACAAGCGTGGACCCGCAGCAGATCAACATCGGCCCACTTCCGGCCGGCCTTGGAGTGTCCAAGAAGGTGCTACCGGCAACCCGGTACACCCAAGGCGGCCGGGTCCAGTACGACGTGACTGTCCCCGTCACCCAGATCGTTGAGACCCTGGAGCGGCCGGATCACACCAAGGCCATCGAGTCGAACCGCAAGATCGACCTCAAGCACGCGCAGGATTTCGCAAGGTACCTGCTCAAGAACCCTGACTTCGTTTGTCCCAGCGTCCTGGTCCGGGTGCAGCCGGGGGTTCTCAGCTTCCAGCAGGTCCAGGTGTTTGACACTCTTTATACGGCCTGGGGGTTTGTCGAGTACCGGCTTGGCGATGTCGTCCTGCTTCTGCTGGTCGACGGACAGCACCGCGTGCTGGGCATCTGGCTTGCGGTCGAAGAGGCCACCAGGAAGATCGCCGACCTCAAGGCAACCATCGCCGAAGCGCAGCGCAACGGTGACAAGGCCGCTGAGGCTGACCTGGCCAAGCAGCTCCCTGGCTGGGAGAACAAGCTCAACCGGCTGATGGTCGGGAGCGTGACTGTTCAGTTCGTCGAGATCGGGGTGGAGCCGGGCAGGCGGCTGTTCCTCGACATCAACGATAACGTCAAGGGCATCCGGGCCGACTTCCGGACCTTCCTGGACGACCGGACGGCGGTCGGCCTCATCACCGCAGACGTGTCCGAACGGCATCCCCTGCTGCTGGGCCGTGTCGAGACTGGTCAGGAGACACCGTTCGGCAGGACCAGCAAGGCGCTGCTCGGCTTCAAAGCTGCGGCCGACATCGTCCGGGCAGTGCACGTCGGTGCAACCGGACGCATAGGCACACGGGTCGAGGACGAGCTGAAGAGGCACCAGAAGGCCAAGGCCGAGGAAGTCATAAAGTTCCTTGACCTCCTCGTCCAATACACCGACCTGCGCAAGGTGGCAGACAACGAGGTGGACCCGCCCGAACTGCGCTACGACGCGAAGGACCCCGGCAAGCCGCACGTGACGATGCTGGCCTCCACGACCATGCTGAGGGTCCTCGCCGGTGTGTACCACGACCTCACGGCCAAGGACCCGAAGACCGGGTATGCGCAGGATGGCAAGCCGGTGATGACCCGGACCGAAGTCGGTATCTTCCTCCGCGACCTTGGGCCACTCCTGCGGGAGGTCCCGATCAAGCGGAACTCCCTATGGATAGACACTGGCGCGTTCACCGAAGGCGGAGCGGCACCGACCGGCCGGCCCGGGGATATCAGCAAACTGACCACCACGCTGTGCGACTGGGCCAGGAACGGAATTCCTGGCTCCAGTGCCCGGCCTCTCGACGCAGGAACAGAAACCAGCCGAGCCTAATCCCCGGCCCGGGCCGCCCAGCTCGACCGGCCGCCCCTGGGGGCGGCCGGTCTCGCGTTCTTTCGTGACGTATACCGCGGCGGCCGCGGGCGCTTGGGCTCCATAACGCCAACCATCGTTCGGTTGTTGCTCAACCCCTAACCTTGCTCAGCCCCCGACGTGAAAGGACCGATTGCAAGATGAGATCTCCGAGCCGGAAAGCCGAGCTGGCGCTGATGCCCCCGGTCTATGATTTCGCGTGGCCGATGCTTTGCGCTATCCGGAAGCTGGGGAACACCACCAGGGACCGGCTGGAAAGTGCCGCCTTCGAGCAGATGGGGCTATCGGCAGAGCAGCTCCGGATCTACAAGCCGGATAAGACCCAGCGGGAAGCCAGCAACCGGGCCTGGTGGGCAGTGACGTACCTGAAATGGGCAAGGCTGGTCGAAGACCCGGAAACATCCGGGGGGTACAGGCTCACCAAGTGGAGCCGGGAGCTGTTCTCAGGGACTACCTCTGAGGCAGAGCGCAGGGCCTACGTGACCGGGGCAGTGTGGGGGGCTCTCCGCACTGAGGAAGGGATACAGACGAAACGGATCAAGGCACCGAACCGGCGCTAGCCAAACCCCCCAGCCCGCGTACTGTTTAGCCTCCCGTCACCGGACGATTGAGCGGACTGGTCTTACGAGACGATATCTCTGCTGGTCACGTGACCTAAAGGAAGGGGCTCCGGCGTGTCCGGCGGCCGATCCCTTAACGGACAGGCTCCGGTAGCCCGGACACACCAGTCGGCGGGTCCGCGAGCGTCTAGCAAGGGTCGGGCGGCCAATGTCCCTGGCGGCCAGACCTTGGCCTGCCGACTGGTGATCACGTGAACTCACCAGCCCGAAGGCCCCCGAGCTCGTCATGGGCTGCATCAGGGAACGCCTTTACTCGGTCCTCGGCTGCCGTGCCCAGCCGAGCAGCGAGATGCCCTTGCGCGTGATCGTGGCGGCCCGCTCGAACGGGACCAGGACATCGATGATCTCTTGCCGTACGTTGGCCTGGTCGTCGACGGCGTCGGAGAACAGGTAGAGGGTCACGCCGAGCTCCTCGGCCAGGTCCACCCGCTGAGGCTCCTGGCGGTGAAGCTCCCGCCGCATGTCGAGCGCGATCGTCAGGCACCGTCGCGACTCCTCCGCCTGCCCGGCCTCGGCTGCGATCTTTCCGAGCCGCTCGTAGGAGATTGACAGGTCGCGCCGGTAGGTGGTGTTGCCCGGCTCCAGCTCGGTCAGCTCCTGGGCCACGGCCAGGTACTGCCGGTACAGGTCCTCGGCGTCGCCGGAGCGCCCGGCCTCCGCCGCCAGGTCCGCCAGCCGGTCGTAGGAGATTGACAGGTCGCGCCGGTAGGTGGTGTTGCCTGGCTCCAGCTCGGTCAGCTCCTGGGCCACGGCCAGGGCCCGCCGGTACAGGTCCTCGGCGTCGCCGGAGCGCCCGGCCGCGCGCGCCAGGTCCGCCAGCTTGTTGTAGGAGATGGACAGGTCGCGCCGGTAGGTGGTGTTGCCCGGTTCCAGCTCGGTCAGCTCCTGCCGCACGGCCAGGGACTGCCGGTGCAGGTCCTCGGCGTCGCCGGAGCGCCCGGCCTCCGCCGCCAGGTCCCCCAGCCGCTCGTAGGAGACGGACAGGTCGCGCCGGTAGGTGGTGTTGCCCGGTTCCAGCTCGGTCAGCTCCTGGGCCACGGCCAGGGCCTGCCGGTACAGGTCCTCGGCGTCGCCGGAGCGCCCGGCCGCGCGCGCCAGGTCCGCCAGCTTGTTGTAGGAGATGGACAGGTCGCGCCGGTAGGTGGTGTTGCCCGGTTCCAGCTCGTGTTTGCGCTGGTCGATCGCCATTGCGCCTTGGTAGATGGCCAGGGCCTCGCGGGCGCGGCCGTAGTCGCGGGCGAGGTCTGCGAGGACATCCGCGGAGGCGCTGAGCTGGGCCTGCACGGGCAGCGGTAGTGCGCTGATCCGGGTATCTGGCAGCAGCGCGAGGTGAGCACGGGTGAGTCCGTCGAGCAGGCCGGCGCGACCTGGGCGCCCAGGGGAACCCCGGGCCTGCCGGACGCATCGCTGCACAAGCGCGGCGTACCGGCCGGCCAGCGCCCCGGCGATGACGTCAGCGGCGGCAGGGTCGGCGGCGAGCCGGACAAGGACCTCCAGCGCACGTTCTGCTTGCGCGTCGGATGCCAGGTCAAGCACCGCCGCCACGAGATCGGACCCGCCGTTCTCCCGCTCCCTCAGCACCCGGGCGATGAGCGTTTCGCCGAGCCGGTCGGGGCGCAGCGGGTTCCACTGGTCCGGCCCCGCATAGAGCCCGCGGAGCCATTGACCGGCCTGGTGCCGCGCAGCGGCCGCCGGTTCGGCGGCCAGGTCCGGTACCAGGTCGAGCAGGGCGGCCGCTTCCGCGTCGTCGCGGGCGCCGGCCAGGGTCGCCAGCGCCACGCATTCCCGCCGTACTCGCGAGGACAGGCCGGGCATCCGTGCCGCCCAGTGCCGGGCCTCGTGGTCCAGCGCGCGGTCCACCGGCGGCCGGGCACCGGGTTGCCAGTCCGGTCCCGACAGCGCCGCGTCGAATGCCTCCAGCAGAACATCCAGCGGCCAGGCGTACCGCGGCGCAGACAGGTCGGCCCCGGCGGTGGCGTGCGGTGTCCAGCTGTCGCCGTGCCAGGCGCGGCCGAACGCCGGGAGCGCGGCTTGGAACAGCGCGTCCCGGTCACCGGGCGGCAGGCCGGCCGCTGCCGATGACCAGTCTTCGGCCGTGTCCACGGCTTGCAGCACCGGACCGGACACGGCCGGCTGTTCGCGCAGCGGCTCCAGCGCCTGGCCCGCCAGACTGCCGGCCGACGGCCGGCTGAGCAGCAGCACCCGGACCGGGGCGAGCGCGGACGCCGACCGCTCCAGCGCGGAGAGCTGATCGGCGAGGATCGCCGCCTCGCGTTCCTCGACGTAGTCGATGACCACGAGCCGGGCCAGCGGCACGGCGTCCGCGCCCCGCCCGGTCTTCGGCAAGAAGCCGGCGAGCCAGCCGCGAGCAGACATCGCCTTGCACAGCTCGATCCCGAACCGGGTCTTGCCCGCACCGCCCTGAGCATCGAGGTAGCCGATGGCAAAACGCGGCCGGGCCCGGCACCAGTCCCGCGCGGCGGCCAGGCCGGAGCCGCGGAAGGAGTAGCTGACGATGCCGAATTCGGCGCGGAGCAGCAGCGAGGGCGCCGCCGGACGCTCGAACTCCAGGCCCTCCCACGGGCGGTCGACCGCAAGCCCGGCACCCGGGACGGGCAGCGCCCGGTTCCACTCGTCGCGGTGCCGCCACGCCCGCTCACGGTTCAGTGCTAGCACCTGTCCGCCGATCCGCGCCAGGTCGCCGGGCAGCCCGGCGCCGGCCAGCGCGCTCACCGGTGACGCCCAGCCGCCGCGCGCGTCGCCGGGGTCACGGCTCACCGACGCCAGCGCCACCACGCCGCGGCGCTGCGGGCACACCAGCGGCGCGCCGCTCAGCCCGGGGGCCGCGTCGCCGGCCATCAAGGCCATGTAGCCGTCGCCGTCCGACCCGACGTAAGTGAACGACGCCGCGCCGCCCGGCGAGGTGACGCCGTCCTCGCGCCTGCCGAACCCCCAGGCATGCGGCTGCGACGTGCGCACCGGCTCGGCGGTCACCAGCGGCGCGCACACATGACCCGTCCAGCCATCGAGCTCGAGCACCGCCAGGTCGGGGAACGGCCAGAACGCCGTCCGGCCCGCCGGGTCCCGGGAGGCGGACCGGGCCCGGACGACAGCCGGAACGTGTGCGGGCGGAGCGTTCTCAGGCCCATCGCCTGCGTCATCGATGCCAGCGCCCCTGTCAGGGACCAGGCGCACATCGGCCAGCCCCTCGACGACGTGCGCGCAGGTCAGCGCCCAGCCGGGCGCGACCAGCACGCCGGTGCCGAGCGGGATCTCGCCATCGGCGGTCTGCACCCGGACCACGAACCGGCGCAGCTGCGTGTCATCGATCTCGGTGCCCACCGCCCCGCTCCGGCTCAGTGGGTGCCGGGCACGGGCCGGACGTCTGGCGCGGGCTTGGCCTCGGGCTGCTTCCAGGTGAGCGTGACGGTCAGGGCGGCCTCGCCGCCGCCCTCGATGACCAGCCCGGTCAGCTTGCCCGACTTAGCGGTCAGCTTGAGCCCGAACTCCACACTGGCCTCGGCCGGCTTGACCCGCCGCCACACCCCGGCCAGCTCAGTGGCGATACCCTCGACCGTCGCGCGCACCCCGTCGAACGACAACGGCACACCATCGTCGCGGATAGTCGCCGGGCCGCCCGCTGCATCGGCGACCTCGACATAAAACTGAGCCCCACCCGCGGATACCAACCGTTGCTGCGTCACCGTGCTCTCCTCCACCAGCGCACTTCAATCGAGCCCCGTCACCAAGCAGCAGCGAGCCCTGGTCGGCACCAGTCAACCACCCGGGGGCCGCGCCGGCGAGCAATCGCCGAGCCCCTCAAGAACCGGCAGGAAGAACCCGCCGCCCCTCCTTGATCGAGGGCGTCACAACTTCCGGTGGCCGATCGGACCCAGTTTTGCGTATCGTCCGCAAACGACCGTTTACGGACGGGTGTTGCGGATCCTGGGTTCCGGCCCTGGCCGGGCCCGGCAGCTACCTGCCGGGGCTCAGACCATCGGCCGCGGCTACCTTAGGTCATCAGCGGCGGTGCAAGCTGGCCCGCGTCGGCCAGGGCCCGGGCGAGCCGGTTCCAGTTCTTGCGATTGTGCTCGCACCGCTTGATCGGGATCCACAGGCCCGGCTTGCCGCCCTGGTCGTTGACGAACCGGGGGTCGCCGGTGCAGATCTTGATCACGTTCGGGCACCTCGGCTCCCACCAGATGGTGGTCTTCATATCGAAGTTGAGATGCCCCGTCCTGTTGTTGCGCTGGCTTGCCATATTTCTCCTCGGAAGGATCGGCGCCCGCTTGGTTGCGGATGCCCTCTCCCTCTAATACGGACTTGTCGCGCACGAGCACCGGCTATGCGCTTTCGCGGCACATCAGATGGCTCTGACCTGCGCCAATTCCTGATAAGGCAGGTAAATCTCAGGCCACCTCCCGGGGACGGATTCCAGCCGACTTGCCGCGCTGGTATCCCGGCTATGGCGGCACCAGCACCCCGATGCTGCTCGCCCGGTCCCGCCACGCCTCCGTCCGGTCCCTCGAGCGCTACGCCCGCCCCGGACCCGAGGCCGTCGCACGCCACGTCGCCGCCGCCGACCCAGCCGTCCGGCGTCCATAACCGGCTGCGGGACGCTACGAGGTAGCCCATAGCGGACAGACCGTTACCTGACCGTGATCCTAATCGTTGTTTTTGCGCTGGATGGTGCCGCGAGCCCGAACAGGCCTGATCGCGCTCGCCTGATCGCGCTCGCTGGTGACGGCCTGGCGGTGGACGTGGACAGGGGTCATGCGATTAGCCAGTCGAAGAACTTGGCGCCCGCGGCGAAGGCTCCCAGCCCAGCGATCGCCGCCTCGGCGGCGTTTCGGCGGGAGAGCCAGGTCAGTCCTGCCGCCGTGGTAGCCGCCAGGATGGCGAGGAGAAGGACTATCGCCGACCGGAGGGTCAGGAGGGCGGGCGGCGGAGTGTCGGGGCGTCGTGTCATTCGGAGGATCCCAGTTGAAATCAGGCCGGGCCAACCCCGGCGTCCGCCGTGGCTATAGGTGTCGGGGGACCGGCCTGCCCCACGGGGATGGCCGCGGAAAAAACTTTGGTTTAGCCGTGGGGTGGCCCCCCTACGGCCGACCTATTAAGGGATCGTGTACCTCCGGTCTGGTACAGGATCCCGACAAGCCCCGAAGGGGCCCGGGATCGTGTACAGCGCGGGGGCCTTCGCCAGAGCCAAGGGAGAGCCAAGCATGGGCGCGTCGTCGGCCAGCCAGCCGCCGCGCGAGCCCGCGCGCCTAAAACCCGGAAAAGAAGATTACGATCTGCCGCGCCGCGACGTCGTGCCGGTCGGCGAGGAGTTGCTCGCCGACGCCGACGCCGCAGCAGCCTCGGAGTCCGGCTGGCTCGGCGGCCAGGAGCGGGACGCCGCCCGGCGCGCGGCGGAGAGCTTGGCCAGGAGGATGCAGGATCAGGAGCACGTGAACGACCTCGCCGTGGCCGGCTTCGCTGGGCCGCCCTACGAGATCTTCGCGGGCGAGCTGGCCGCCTACGGCTATCCCGTGATCCTGGCGTGGCTGCGGCGCGGGACGATCTGGAAGCACTGCGCCGACCGGGGCCGCGTGCTGTACCCGACGGACAGGGAGCGGGAGATCCTGGAAGGCCAGTTCGAGGAGCGGCTTGACCTCGCCCTGGAAACCGTCGCGGAGGGCCTGAAGTTCTTCCGGGAGCGGGTCCTGTGCGCAGGGCGGTGGTCCTTCGACGGCGGCGCGACCCTGACCACCTACTTCATCGGCGCGTGCCTGCTGGCCTTCCCGAACGTCTTCCGCCGCTGGCGGACCGCTGAGCGCAAGTGGAACCTGGCGCTGGCCGCCGGGATGCTCGCCAGCCCCGAGGGCCGGACCCTGTCCGACCTGCCGGGCTCTGACCCCGCCGACGTCGCCGCCGGGCGCGGCGCCGTGATCAGCGAGCTGAGGTCCATGCCGGACGGCGTCATGGGCGCGGCGGCCCTCGTCGTCGACGGCATGAGCTTCGCGGATGCGGCGGACCGCCTGGGAACCACCGAGCGGGCCATCGAGGGACGCCTTTACCGGTACCGGCAACGGAGGAATCCATGAACGATTCCCCACCCGACGCATGCATTGACGCGATGATCCTTAACCGCATGACCGACACGCTGGTCATCCTCCAGGCCAAGCACGCCAGCAAGGACCGCGCCAGGGTACTCGCCGCCCTCAGGGCCCTGTGCGAGGCCCGCGGCGCCGCGCCCCTGGTGATCGTCGAGGGCGAGACGGAGGCCGCCGCTGTCGAGAAGTACCTGGCTGACCTGGAGCGCACGTCCCTGGGAACAACCGGGGCGCGCGTGGTGCGCGCCGGGGCAACAGCCCGGCGCGTGGCCGAGATCCTGATTCGCCACGAGCAAGCCGCGGTGTCCCCGGACGCGAGTCCCAAGCGCCCTTAGCCACGGAAGATCTCTGGGAACTTCCCGCGTCCCTTGGAACCTGGGGTGCGTCACCGCCGCACGTCGGGGCACAGACCGGAGGAAGCCCGCGATGACCTGTCGAGGGCGATCACGGAACTGCGCGGTGCGGTATACGAGTTCACCGGGCCCCGGCACGAGTTCCGTCTCCGCCGGCGCCGCGCTGCGGCGAGGCCACGCGGATCTACTGACGGCGACCGCGGTGGGCAGGGAGATCGGGGGGTCTGACGCCGAGTTGGCCGACCTGAGCGTCGGCGGCGCTCAGCGTGGGGACAGCTAGGGCTTCTTGAGGAGAGCCGCGACGGCTGCGACGGCCGTCACCAGGATCGCCATGTTCACCAGGTACTGCTGTTCCGCCGGCGGCAGCAGCCAGTAGGCGACGGCTACGAGGAACAGGCTGTTCAGGACGAGTTCCTGCTTGCTCCACCTGACGGGCCGCTCGGTGGCCAGCTTTTCGACGTCGGGCTGGCGGATCACGCTGAGCTCGTCGGCTGCGGCCGCCACGTCCGCTGCACCTACGCCCAGCGTCCCGAAGCCGGAGAGCACCGCCGCTGCCACGTCTGCGCGGGATACGCCCAGCGTCCCTTCCCCGGAGAGCGCCGCCGCCACGCGGCCGTGGCCGGCGACGGTCATCGACGACAGGCTGACGGACCCGGTGCCGGTGACCGCCTGCGGCGCAGTTCCCGCCGCGAGTGCCTGCAGGACCGCGGCCCTGACCTCGTCCAGCACGGTACCGGCGGCCGCCGTGATCTGCCGGGCCCTCGCCTCGGCGCCCTCGGCGGCGCCTGCCAGGATGGCATTCCTGATCGCCTGCGTGAGCTCATCGTCCGGCTGCGCCGCCTCGGCTGACATGGGCGCAAGGATATGACCGGTTCGCCCGGCCAGCGAGCTGGCCGTCGGCCAGGGGTTCCGGATTACTCGGCGGTCACCGCGGTGTATACGAGCACCGCGACGCCGACGACGGCCAGGGCCTTGAGAAAGGCGAGGAAGGCGGCCACGAAGCTGGCGACCTGCTGGCTGACGGCCACGCCGGTGGCGCAAAAGCTGGCGAAGTGCTCGCAGTTCCAGCTGGTGAGGCTGTAGCGGTGCTGGCCGACCATGGACGTCGCGCGCTCAACAGCCTGGTCGCGCTCGGCAGCGGAGGGATCATGGCTGACAACCCGGGTGGTGCTGCCGCGGGCGAAGTCGTCGAAGGTGACGATCCGCACGCCGGGCGGGCTGTTCTCCACCATCCGGCCGCCGGGCAGCTCGATGCCGTGATGCCGGTAGGGCACCACCCCGAGGAACTCGCGTCGCACTACGTGCTCATCGCCGTACACAAACAGAATGCTACCGGCCAGTAACCTACTCTGGCCAGCAGACACGCCGGACGAGGCGTCAATCTCGCTCTTCCGACGCCGCCACGGCTTCCAGCGCGGGCGGACGTGCGCAGGCCGCGGCTCATGCGGTGGACGCGGGTTACGAGGTGACCGGCACCGGGTCCATGTGGCGTTTTCGTCGAACCCGTCGTCGTACCGGACCGGGCTCACTATTTTTGCCGCAATGCCCGGCCAGCTGGCCGGCATCTGCGTGTTCGGGCTGGGCTGGTTATGAGCCGGCGCGCCGGCTCACGTTCCGCAGCCGAGCCGGCAAAGATGCTGTGCGTTCCCGTCTGTCTTCGTACACCCGGAGCTCTATAGCCCCCAGAAATGCCGAAGGCCCCCGCTAGGGGGGCCGCAGCACAACCGAATACCCGCTCCGTTCAGACCCGACACCGGCCGCCAAACCAAAGTCCGGGTCCCGAACAGAAGGTCAACATCCGTGGCCACCATAACAGGCCAGCGGGCGAGTTCAGTATTGCCCCCGCCCGACACGCCGAATAGTGCAGAAGCAATTTCCGCACGGTCACACGCCGACGAAGCTGCGCAAAGCGCCCGGTCAGCGTGGCGGTCTGTCACGTCCTTGCTCGCGGGTACGCCGCACGTCAGGACGTCGAAGGACGGCGGCCGCACTTACCCCGCGAGGTGGGCCGGGCCGTTGCCCGCCGAGCCCCCGCTGCAGCCGTGCACGGTGGCGGTCTACGACCCTGCGAGCGGCGCCGGGCGCCTGCTGGCGCTCGACCTTGACCCGTCCCGCGCTGGTCACGTTCACGATCGTGCTGTCCATAATGATCGTGAACGTGGCGCCGCCCTGGCGGCCGAGGTCGGGCGCCAGGGCGCCGAGCTCGGCCAGCTGCTCGAGCGCCTCGGCGGCCGGTACGTCGCCGACGTCGCGGCGAGCGGCGGCCGTCACGTCCTGGTCCTGTTCGCCGCGGCGCTGCCGTGGCTCGAGCTGCGCGACCTGGTCCGGGCGATTGCCCTGCGGTATCCCGCCGTCGACCCGGCGCCGCATGCTTCGCTCGGCGGCCAGATCTCGCCGCCAGGCGCCCGCCATAAGTCCGGAGGCTGGCGGGTGCTGTCGACGCCACTGGAAGACGCCAGGGAAGCCGCGGAGCATCCCTGCGGACCAGAAGTGTGGGCCAGGCTGCTGACCGAGTTCGCGGCCGAGCTGCGCCAGGCCGAGCAGCCGACGGTCGGTGAAACATTGTTTTATCGCGAGTCCTTGGCCGAGCTGGACGACACCGGCGCCCCGTGGGTTCCCCGTCTCGGGGGCCGGGCTCCGCTCAGCGCCGAGCTCGAGGACGTTGCCCGCACCGGGCGCTGGGACAGGTCGCATTACGCGGGCCGGTCTGAGGCCCGTATGGCCGTTGTGGGCGCGGCGGCGGCCCGTGGCTGGCAGCTCGCCGACGTCCGCGCCGCGGTGGCCAGCGGCGCATGGAAGGGCCTCGCCGACCTGTATGCCCGCCGTTCTGAGCCGGGCCGGCTGGAGCGGCTTCTCCCGGCCGAGTGGCGAAAATGCGCCGGCAAGATCTCGGGGGAGGAAAACGTACGCCAATGGCACACTAGCGACCTCAGAACACGCCCCCCCACACAGGAATCGTCATCCTCAGCGGAGTACGGTCTCGTCCGCCAGTGGCTTACCGCGATCCTGTGCGCGGCCGAGGATCCGGAGCGGGTCAAGGGCTGGGGCCGTCGTGCTATCGCGGCCCGCCTGGTGCTGCTCGCGCTCGGCCAGGCGGCGATGGTCAGCGGGTCTAGCGTGGTCGAGTTCGGTACCCGGAACCTGGCCCTGCATTCGGCTCTGAGCCACCGGACGGTGTCGCGCGTGCTGCGTATGCTCCGTGATGAGCCTGACCCGCTGATCGACTTGGTGAGCCCGCGTCGGCTGGCCCGTGCCGACCGCTATTCCCTCCGGATCCCCGATCGGTACGCGGACAGTGTCCGGTGGCGGCGGCGGCGAGCTGGCCGGATTGAGGCGGCTCACCCTGCCTTCCTGGCTCTCGGCGGTACAGCGGCCCTCGTCTATCAGGTACTTGACCAGGCCGAAGCGCGCGGCGCCGAGGTGGCCCGGGCGGCCCGGCTGAGCGCGCCGGCGACGTCGGCCGCGCTGCGGGTGCTGGCTGGGCACGGGCTCGCCGAACGAGGTCCCGGCGGCTGGCGGCGCGGACCCGCCGCCCTGGCCGACGTCGCCGAGTCGACCGGCGCGGCCGACCTGCAGCGCGAGCGAGAGGCTCGGTATCGGCAGGACCGGGAGAGCTGGCGGGCCCGGCTCCGGCAGTACCAGGGCGCGCGTAGCGCGCCGGTTTCTGAACGGGATGGCTGGTGGTCACTCGATGACCCGGCCGAGTACAACGAGATGTGTCGTTGGCCGGTGGTCCTCGGCGACGTCGTGCGCGGGCCGCCCTCGGCCGAGGTGCGGGAGAGTGCATAAGGGCGTGGCCGGGGCTTCTCACTGGAGGTGCTATCGGACCGTTTGGTTATGCTGTATGCTTGCACTATCGATCGGTCCAATACGATAGGCAGACAGGTAGGAGGTCCCGGCGTGATTGACAGCATGGAAGACCAGGACAAGGCGGCGGTAATCGCGGCGCTCAGGAAGACCATGGCGGGCTTCCAGGACATCATCGACATCCTGGAAGGCCCGGCCGTGGGGGAGAAGACGAAGAAGGAGCAGGAGATCGCGCTGCTGCTGGAGTTCGATCGCGCGCCCGGTGATGGACTCAGCCGCGAGGAGGCCTCCCGAGTGTGCAAGCGCCACGGCTTCACGCCTCAGACTGTGGGCGCGTGGGCGCGGGGTGAGTACCTCGTCACCCGGGACGACGGCCTGCGCTACATAGGCAATGTAGGCCGTCAGTGGCTGGAGGAGAACAGCATCGGGCTCACTTACTAGGTAATCACGTCTGTAGAGCTGCGGGGCCGTGACCACGGACGGCCCCGCAGCTTTTAAGTCCCAGCGCCTAGGCCCGCTGTAAGGCTTCAGGCGGTCCCTGCTTCCGGTCGCCTGTTGTACCGGGCCATGGCGTCCTTGCTGGTGTCGCTTGAGATGAGTTCCAGCGTCCACGGCCCTGTATTGAGATCGAAGTCGCGGCCGAAGCCGACCCATTTCCCGGTCATCCGGCGCCCGGTTGGATCGAGCAAGAGCTGGATGGCCCCGTGGTAGACGCTTCCCTGGTAGTAGCCATCAGGGCTGGTCTGCTCCGTCCACGTGCCGGTGACCACCTGGCCGTTGACGGTCAGGTCCATCATCACTTTCGACTTGGACGCGGGCACTGACCGGACCTGCGCCCGGGCGCCGTGCTGGATCACGACCACGTAATGCTCGTCGGCGAAGGTGCCGTCGCGGCTGGAGCTCTCGTACTCGTACCGGCTGAGCCAGATGCCGGTGAGAGGCCCGTGCGCCTTCGGGTCCTCGAGGGGGATCCAGGCGCCGCCGCCGGTGTCCATTGCCTTGGTGCGGTCCAGGCCGTAAGTCTCGTCCGCGGGCTTGAAGCCGAGGTTCTCAACCGGCTGACCAGTGACGTATTCGAGCGCCCGGGCGTAGACGCCGCGCGGTGTGCTCACGGTCCCGGCTTCCCATCTCTGGATCAGGCGCTTGCTGCACCCGTTGGGTTCACCGGCCCGCCGTCCTGCTTCACGGATCGCGCGGGCCAGCTCGTCCTGTGACATCCGCATGCTCTGGCGCACTGCCCGCAGGGATGTGTTCGGCTCACCCATGGCTACCAGCCTACGGCCGGACGCGTGAGATTACGACGCCTATTTGACGCCTGGTATGACGTCGCTTAGACGTCGCCTTCGACGCCGCGACGGCGGCAGTCAGGCCGTTCCATAGATAGCAGAGAATTCCCGCTCCTTGACAACTCCATACGGGCCGGGCCCGCGTCGGGTTGCGGTACGGCGCCAGGTCAGACGTCAGGCAAGAGGTAAACCCGCGCGAACCACGTGCCGATCTGGGCCCGGTGCAGGTGCCCGCTGATGGCCCGGTCGCCTTCGACGGCCATCGTCGCGTGGATGTGCACCTTGCCTTCTACGACGTCGCCCGTGCCGCTCATCTCGGCGGGCAGGTCGTAGTCGGTGATGATGTCCTTGGTCGCGTCGTCGGCGGGCATCGTGCTGATCCGGAACGAGTCAACCGCGCCGATGAGGGTCACGATCGCGGCGTCGGTGATGCCGTGTTCCCGGGCCGACTGCTCGATGCTGGCGAGCAGCTCGCCGTCGCGGATCTCGATCACGAGCACGGGTTCTCTCCGTTCAGCAGGAGCCCGAACGTGCGGACGTTCTCGGTTACCGGTTCGTGCCGCAGCGCCGCGGTGAGCGCCTGCCTGGAGCTGGCGGATCCGTCGCGGGCCAGGAGCCACCCGGCGCACCAGCGGGCCCCGGAGTCGGCCGGGTTCAGCGCCTCGGCCGCGAGCCTGCCCGGGTCGTTCCCGACGCGGGCCGCTACGGCGCGGAGGTAACGGGTCCGGACTTCGCGGTCGCGGACCATGACGGCTGCGGGCAGCCCGGCGAAGTCGGGTACGCCGCTCTTGGCGAGCACGCCCGCCGCGTTGACCCGCAGGACATCGGAACCGCCGTCTTCGGCCCACTGCGCGAGCCGCCACAGGACGGGACGGTCGGCGGCGGCCAGGCCGCCGATGGCGAGATCGGTGCTGTAGGACGTCTGGATCTG
>Ga0302324_100004577_pt1 | contig 30486 bp, 32 predicted proteins | sample Palsa_T0_1_FD_201949 | JGI IMG/M metagenome (GOLD analysis project Ga0302324, IMG submission 201949) | Peat permafrost microbial communities from Stordalen Mire near Abisko, Sweden - Palsa_T0_1 | ecosystem: Environmental > Terrestrial > Soil > Palsa > Peat permafrost | place: Sweden: Abisko... | reverse complement strand
TTAGCGCCCCGTCGACCAGTCGCCATGCGTCGCTGGTTTCAGGTTTAGCTTTTGTAGCGGCCGCCTTCAGGCGGGCGAATCGCTTTCGGCTTTGCCTTCTGCGTCGCCATCCGGCCGGCCCGGACGATTTGGCGCAAATCCGCTAAAACAAGATGACCATTGGAATTCTTGCCATACAGGGTGATTACGCGGCCCACGCGAAGATGCTCGACCGCATCGGTGTCGGGCATCGTTACGTTCGCACCCCTGGGGATATTAAAGGCCTGGACGGAATCATTTTGCCAGGTGGGGAAAGCACGACACACCTGAAAGTAATGACCGAAGAGGGCCTTTTCGAGCCGCTGAAGCAGTTTGGTGCCGCTGGCGGAGCAGTCTACGGGACCTGCGCGGGGGCGATTTTGCTGGCGCGTGAAGTTCACGGGCCGCCACAAGCATCGCTAGGGTTGCTGGATGCGACGGTACTGCGCAACGGGTATGGACGCCAGCTTGCCAGCGACGTGCGCATGGTCCAGACCAAGCTCCGCGATACGCCGATCGAAATGGTTTTCATCCGCGCGCCGATTTTTGAGTCTGTGGGCGCTGCGGTAGAAGTTCTGGCGGAAGACGCAGGACATCCCGTCCTGATGCGCCAAGGAAATATCCTCGCTTCCACATTCCACCCTGAGTTGACCGACGACCCCACGATTCACGCGTATTTTGTGAAGACGGCCGTGAGCGACAACCAATAGTTCCTAGCATCCCGACCCGCCAAGAACTTTTGAAGTGCGGCGGCTCGCCGCCGCTTTTCCGCCGCCACTCGAGCACCCAAACACTGCGCCAGCCCCCCAGCCGTCTCCGCCTCTGCCGCCGATCGCTCCCCGTCGCCCACCCGCCTTTGGCCGTCATCCAGAGGAGCGCAGCGCCCGCGCGCCGAAGCAGCCGTATCGCGAAGGCGTGACGAAGAACCTCTCTTCGATTGCGCCATCGCCAGCCGTGCAAACCGCGCCGGCTTGTGGCCGCCTCTCCCCGCGCTCGCGGCCGGCCCCGCTTCGAACCTGACAAGCGCCCGCCACTTGTGACATTCTTAATGTTCCATGGGTGAACCGGTTCGCGTCCTTTTTGTGTGCGTGGGCAATTGCGTGCGCAGCCAGATGGCTGAGGCCATCGCGCGACATTCCTGCGGCGACATTATTGCGCCGGAAAGCGCGGGCGTTTCGCCGCTAGGCTTCATCGATAAGACGGCGAAAGCGGTGCTGCATGCCAAGGGCATTTCGGTTCACGGCCAATATTCGAAGGGATTGCAGTGCGAGGACTTGAAAACGCCGCATCTGATCATCAATATGTCCGGCATTCCGGGAAATTCGCTGTTCGCGGGCAAGAAGTTCGAGGATTGGATCGTCGAGGATCCCTTTGGCGAGGACATCGAAATCCACCGGCGCATCTGCGATAGTATCGAGGCCCGGGTGACTTTGTTGGCGGCGCAGCTTCGCACCGGCGTGAAGGATAAGGGCGTGGATCCAGGTCGAGGCAGCCAGAGGTAACCGGCGCGCGGGAGTCGATTCAGAAAATTATGCGGCGAGAGAAAACCAGCGTATCCCAGGAAGACTACCTGAAAGCAATCTGGGAGCTCGTCCAGGAGGAACAAACGCCCATCAGCGCGCGATTGGCGGAGGACTTGGGCGTGACCCCTCCCGCGGTGACGGCGGCGCTCAAGCGCATGACGCGCGGCGGATATTTGCGCGTGCGCCGCGACGGGCGAATCGAATTGTCGGCGAAGGGCGAAGAGATCGCCCAGCATCTCGTGTTGCGACACCGGCTCGCCGAAAAATTACTGACCGACGTGATTGGCCTCGAATGGTCGCGCGCGCACGAAGAGGCCGAGAAATTGGAGCACGGGATTTCGCCGGAAGTCGCCGACCTGTTGCTGAAACGCTTCGGGCGCGATTCGCGATGTCCGCACGGCGTGCCGCTGCTGGGCGGCATGGCCAAGTTGCGCAAGAAATTTGGCGCCCTGCGATTGTCGGATGCCGAGACGGGCAGCGAGTATGAAATTCTGCGCGTTTACGAGAAGGATCCGAAGTTTCTGGAATTTCTCGGCGGATTGTTTTTGCAGCCCGGCGCGCGCGTCCGCGTGCACCGCCGCGAATACGACGAAACCATGGAGCTTTCCGTCGCCGGGCAGCGCACGCGGCACATTCATTTGGGAAAGCCGGCTACGCAGCGTGTGTGGGTGCGGAAGGGTGCGGCATGATCGAGGTGGCCCTGAACGGAGCGCGTCTACGAAATGAAAATCCGGCGATTCCGTTTACCACCGCGGAAATGGCGGAATCAGCCCGTGAAGCGGTCGCGGCGGGGGCGGCGTGCATTCATTATCATGTGCGCGCCGGCGACAGCAGGGAAAGCATTGATTCCAGCGATGTAGCGGCGGCGCTCGATGAAATGCGCCGCGCCGTGCCGGACACGCCGATTGGTGTAAGCACGGCGGAATGGATTTTGCCGGACTCGATCGAGCGGCAGCGCACGGTCGCGGCGTGGACCGTGTTGCCGGATTTTGTTTCCGTGAATTTCAACGAAATTGGCGCCCAGGCCTTGGCGGAGTTTCTGCTTTCGCGCGGCGTGGGGATCGAGGCGGGGCTGGGCAGTGTGCTGGCCGCCGAGAAATTCCTGGGGAGCGGCTTGGGCGCGCATTGCTTGCGAGCGCTGATCGAGCCGGAAGAGCAGGATAGTGGCGAGGCAGTTGCCGTGGTCGGTTACATCGAAGCGTTTCTAGAGCGCGGCGGAGTGACGATTCCGCGCTTGCTCCATGGATACGAGCGGACGGCGTGGGAGTTTGTCGATTTGGCGGGCGCGCGGCGGTATGACACGCGGATTGGATTCGAGGACACGGTGACGCTGCCCGACGGAACTCCGGCGCCGGGGAACGGTGCGATGATCGCGGAGGCGGTGCGGCGGATGCGGAGGTTTCCCGCGGCTTCAGGTAGCGCCGCGCGTTCTGCGTGAAGTTTCGGCGCCGCGAAGATTGCAGGTTTAGCTTCCGCGCCGCCGGTTTCAGGTTCGCTTCTAGAGCGTCCTGCTCTGCCGCCAAACACTCCAAGCTTTCCGCCCGCCCTTGTCCGCCATTCTCAGGAGCGCAGCGACGAAGGATCTCTCCTCGATTGATGCGCCGCTACAGAACCAAACGCCGAACCACCCCCGCCGCCGTACGCTACACGCCGGTCGGTTTGGCTTTTTGTTCACGGAGTTGCTGTTTCCAGCCCAGGATGCGCGCTTTGTTGCCCGCCTCTTCGGCTTCGGGAATCATGTTTTTGCGTTGATAGGCGCGCGAAATCGTAGTCCACGCAAGGATATCTGCTGGGTCGAGGACGAGGATTCGTTGCGCGGCTTCGATGGTGCGGTCGAAATCCTGCTGGGCGTGATAGGCTTGCGCGAGGCCATGGAGCGCGTCGCAAAATTTAGGGTCGATCGCCAAAGCCTGATCGTATTGCGCAATTGCTTCCGTGAGTTTTCCTTCTCCGAAAAAATCGATGCCCTCGTAGTAATGATCTTCGGCGGTTTTGGGTTTCGCGTCGCTCACCTGGATATTTTAGCATCGGTTATGAATTCGCACCCGGTTTCGGGGACGTTCGGCGGCGAGGCCGTGTGCGTGGAATCCGCGCGCCAGCCCACGCAAAATGGCGGCCTGAAAACCTCCGCTACAAAGGCCTGGCCTGGCCGGAAGGCCTGCGGTGCCGCGCCATGCTGAATGCCGCGCGATATTACTGGATCATTGCGAAAGGCTATCGTTTACGGCCCTGGGATTCGCCATACATTCAATGGCGGCTCGAAACTTACTTCGGCAAGGAAGCCGCCGAGCTGGATCGCGCGAAATTCCTGCGCTTGATGTGGCGCGCGCGCGCGCGGACGCGCACATTCCTGGATTGGGTTGGAGAACGGCGGCGCGCCCAGAGTTCGTAGTTCAGCTACCCTGCGTTCTAAAGATGCGCGGCCATGCGCGAGAGGATTTTGCCCCCGGGAGACAGCGCTGTGAGGATCAGATGGTCGGTGAGCGGAACATTGCCGCTGTCGTAAATCTGCACCACGACCAGTTCGCGGCTTTCGCTTTCATCCAAAGTAAGCGGAACGGTCTGGATCGTGTAGCTCTCCACGGGCCGTAGATACAACTGCCGTTTCCACTGCACTTTGAAGTGCAGGGTCTTCAGGAATTCAGGGTTTGGCGCGGGCGTGAAGACATCCGCGTCGCATACGCTGGCCCGAATGGAAATCTGTATGGTGAGGTGCGGCGGATACGCCGTGACCAGGCGGGAATATTTGCGGAATTCCAAAACGCCTTCGTTGTCGATGCGCTGGACGCCGTCGAAAAACTCTCCGGATTCGAGCTCGGGGTAGAAAGTCGCGCAGATCTCGCCCTTGCGAATTTCGCCGGTGGTCATGGCGACGCGTTCCTTGTATTCCACGATTTTCTTGGGTGCCGCCTCTTGCGCGCCGGAAGAATTGACGGAGACCCAAGCGGTGAGGCAAAAAGCGAAGATGCCAGCGGTTAGAATGGGCGATTTCATCGAGGCGCGTTGGGCACATGAGTCTAGCATAAGAGCGTCGAGCCGTTTTCGCGCGGTCGGCGGGTAGGTTCTCCATCCAACAAGCGGGCTCGACGCAAAATGCTTTGCGGCGCCGGTCGAATGTAACGAACGAAGCCCGCGAAACGTAATATCATTGTGAGTGTGACGACCGGCCAGGTAGCAGGAATTGCGATTCGCACCGAGCACGTTTGCCGGCAATATCAGATGGGCGACGCTTTGGTGCGCGCGGTGGACGACGTCACGCTTTCCGTTCGCGAGGGCGAATTTGTAGCGTTGCTGGGCAGTTCGGGCTCCGGAAAATCCACGTTGCTAAACCTGCTTGCGGGACTTGATCGCCCCTCCTCCGGCGCGATTTACGCGCATGAAAAAAACCTGGCCGACATGGATTCGGAGCAGTTGGCGCATCACCGCAGCCATACCGTGGGCATGGTATTTCAGGCGTTCAACCTGCTGCCGCGCATGACGCTCGAAGAAAACGTGGAACTGCCGCTGCGCCTGGCCGAGGTGGAGCGCGCCGAGCGGCCCGGGCGCGTGCGCGAGGCCGTGGAACGGGTGAAGCTGGCTGCCCGGTTGAGCCACCGGCCCAGCGAATTATCCGGCGGCGAGCAGCAGCGCGCGTCGCTGGCGCGGGCCCTCGTCAACCGGCCCACGATTTTGCTGGCGGATGAACCGACCGGAAACCTGGATAGCGTGACGGGCGACGTCATCATGGGCCTCTTACAAGAAATCAATCGAGCGCTGCGGATGACGATCGTGATGGTCACGCATGACCGCCCCCGCGCCGAGCGATTTTCGCAGCGGATCATTACGATGGCTGATGGGAAATTGATCGGCGACGGAGCAGGTTCATGAAGGCGCGGGACCTGACGGAACTCGCGGGTCGCAATTTGCGCGAGGCGCTGCTGCGCAATTCTCTTACCACGCTGGGAATTGCGGTGGGTGTGGCCTCGCTCGTGGCCATGCTCTCCCTGGGAGTGGGCTTGCAGGAAATGGCCAGCTCGCGCCTGGCAAAAAGCGGTTTGTTCGACGCGGTTTTCGTGACCTCGAGAGCGAACCTGCGCGCCTTTGGCGGGCCGCGGCGCGACGAGGACGCCGCGCCGAAGGGCCCGGTCCGGCGCCTCGATGAGAACGCTCGCCAGGAATTGGCCAAGCTTCCTGACGTGGTCGAAGTCTATCCCGAAGTACGGTTCCAAACCGAAATTCAATTCGAGGGCCGGCCGTACGGGACGACCGCTGCGGGGATTCCACTTTCGGCGCTGGCCGATGGCGCGTTTGACAATATGAAGGGAACCTTCTTTTCGGGCTCGAACGCGGACGAAGCGATATTGCAGATCGAACTGGCCAAGGATTTATCGAAGCAGCCAAATTCGCTGCTCGGCAAGGACATCGTGCTGCGTTACGCCGAAAGGCAGACGATTCCGGCGGCGCCGGCGCCGGCCGGGAAGGGATCGAAGGCGGCTGCGGAGGATTCCGGTTTCGAAAGCGATGGGCTTTCGGCAGGATTTTCCATGGTCTCGCGCGAGCTAAAGCTGCGCATCATCGGGATCGTGGAAACGGAACCAGCGGCGGGATTCGGCGGCATGGGCCGTGGGCGCTTGCTTATCCCGTTACAGACCGCGCAGGCCTTGCGCGTGGCGCAGCCCGCGGACATGCGCGAAATGCTCCGCGGCGCTACCGGGAAGCCCACCTACGAAAGCCTGACGGTGCGAGTCAAGAGCCCTGGCGACGTTAAAGCCGTCGAGGATTCCATCAAGTCCATGGGTTTCGGGACGTTCTCGATCATCGACGCAACCAAAAATATTCAGCTGTTTTTTACCGTATTCGATTTGCTGCTGGGAATTTTCGGCAGCCTGGCCCTGACCGTGGCCTCACTGGGGATTATCAATACGCTGGTGATGGCCATACTCGAACGGCGGCGCGAAATTGGAGTATTGAAGGCGCTGGGCGCGGCGGACCGCGACGTCCGGCGGCTATTCTTCGCCGAAGCGGGAGTGATGGGGCTGGTCGGCGGAATTTTCGGCGTCTTTCTGGGTTGGCTGATTGGCAAGGCGCTGACCTTTGGCACGAATGTCTATTTGAGCCGCCAGCAATTGCCGCCCATTGATTTGTCTTCGGTCCCGTTGTGGATGGTTTTTGCGGCGATCGCCTTTTCATTTTTCGTGAGCCTGGCGGCGGGGATTTATCCGGCTTCGCGGGCGGCGAAATTGGATCCAGTCGAGGCGCTGCGGTATGAGTAGGATTTTGCGCGCGAGCGGTCGCGCGATTTTCCCGTTCGTGGTGGTCACGGTTATAGCCGCGCTGTGCCCCCGGCTGGCGGGCGCTGCCGAGGCCGGACGCGCCGAGTGCCGCTCGCTGCCCAGCAAAATTCTCGGCCACCCGGTGGCGTACTGTGTCATTTTGCCGCGCGGCTACGACACGAACCCAACCGCGCAGTACCCCGTGCTTTATTTCCTCCATGGCCTCGGCGGGAACGAACAGACCCTGATCGAATCCGGCGGCATGAGCGAGATCGAGGATTTGCGCGCCGCGAATCACATCGGCGAGTTCCTTGTCGTGGCGCCGAATGGCGGCCGGACCTTCTTCATCAATTCGCGCGACGGGCGGGTGCGCTACGAGGATTTTTTCATCCAGGAATTTATTCCCTTTATCGAAAGCCACTACCGGATTCACGCGGTACGCAAAGATCGCGGGGTTACCGGCGTATCGATGGGGGGATATGGCGCGCTGCGCTTCGGATTCAAATATCCGGAATTATTTGGCTCGGTGAGCGCGCACAGCGCCGCATTGATTGAGAAACTTCCGAAGTTCGAAGGTTCGGACGATCAGACTTCCGGAATCGCGCGCATTCTCGGCGGCTCGTTTGGAAACCCCGTCGACCCCAAGTACTGGGTGCGGGAGAGCCCGTTCACCATCGTGCGCACCACGCCCAAGCCGGAGGCACTCGGAATTTATTTCGACTGCGGCACCGATGACGATTTTGGATTTAACGTGGGCGCGCAGAAGTTTCACGATTTGCTGGTTTCGCGCGGCATCCCCCATGAATTTCATCTGTATCCGGGCGGGCACGACATGGATTATTTCTCCGAGCATCTGCCTGCCTCGCTCGAATTTCATTCCCGCGCATTTGCGAGCGGCCCATCCACTAAGTAAGTCCCGGGGCATCACGCGCTTCAGCTAACCGTTTTGGTAAGGTTCCGCGCGATTACTTCGGAAGCAAGAGTTTGGCGACGAGCGTTTCGAGATCCTGGTCGCCAGGTTCGCCGGGGCGCAAATAGATCTCCCAGTTCAGGTCCGGAAATCCCATGCGCGCAGCCTGGGCGGGGAGCTCTTCGCGAAGTTGCGCGGGCCCGAGGCCCGGTGCCAAACGGCCCAGAGCTTCAAACACGATTCGATTGTCCGGATCGCGCCAGGTATACGTTGCGAGCTGGGATTGGATGCCGCGCGCGTTTGGTTGCGCGGTACTCCGCGTGCAAAATAATCGCAGCACGCGTCGTTCGAGAGCGACGGCGTCATGCTGATTTATTTCACCGCACACGGTGCCTGGAGTCTATCGCGCGCACGGAGCCGGAGTCCATCGCCACGGATCGCTCCAAGCCTCCCACCCGCCTTTGGCCGTCATCCAGCCTGCCCGCCGTAGCCAATGTCTTTTTTGGCGCAGGAGGGAGGAGCTCCTTTCGCGACGAAGGACCTCTCTTCGATTGCACCCCATCGACCGTTCGCCGTGCGTCGTGGGTTTCAGGTTTAGCTTTTGTAGTGGCGGCGTTCAGGGCGGCGAAAGCTTCTGCGCTTTCCCGGGTTCCCAACGTGAAGTTTTGTTTCGCGGATCTTACGCGGCGCTCGAAACGGGCCGCACAAAATCGATGCGATCGATGGCCGCCGCTACCCCAAACAGTGGCGTGATTTCGCCCGGGAGTTCAGAAGTGCGAAGCGCCCTGGCGCTGGCTCGCACCAGAACCGAATTTCCGCGCTCTTTTTCAGCGGGGAGAGCAAAAGTGAGTTCGAGGCCCGCCCCTGCCTCCAGCGCGACGCTGGAGTGGAAAAAGATCCCCGAGCGAGAAACATCGCGAAGTTGGCCGGTATAAAACTCGATCGGGCGTTTCTTCGCCATACAAACTTGGACGGGCAGATAGACTTCGTACCTCCTCGCCTTTCGACGTTCGGTCATGATAACCCCCAGGATGCTACCATTGCTTAAGATGCAATAAGGCCTCCACGAGGTAGCACACCTTTTTCTGTGATAACAATAGAGTTAGTAGACCTATAGTACGGGCATTGTTACGTTGTCGATGCAAAATCTTCCTGATTAGGGAAATAGGTGCACGCTTTTCGCGCTCGACCGGGGCGCCTCAATGTTCGCGAATCCGGCCTGTTGGGGGCGCTGACCGGCGGTCTTCGATGCGAATTCCGGTTACTGAATCGACGATTTGGCGTTCGGTCGGACCGCCGCGCGTCGGACCTTCCGCTCCCCTTTGGGTTGAATGAAGCGGTCCCGCGTCACAGAACCGGGTCGTGCAGGATCGACGTGCCTTCGGCCTCGGTCACCAGTCCTTTGCCGATCATCAGTTGAACCAGACGGACCATGGCCACCCATTCGGGACTTCGATGGTGCGAATCGACTTTCAGATTGTAAGTAGCAGTGTGTGAAGGCTGGTAGGAGTGCTCGAGCGCATGCTCGTGTGCGACCGCATGGTTTCCGGTGACTTGGGCGAGCCACTCGCCGAGCGCGATGCGTTGTTCCGGTTGCTGCTCATCGAAGGCGATGCCCATGCCCAGGCCGGTTTGTGAATACACCACGCTGCCGCCCGTCTTGAAATTGGTCTTTCCCTTTTGCAGGGCGATGCGCACCTTCGAGCCGACCGGGAAGGGCACGGTCGTATCGACGAAACAGCCTCCCGGACCCAAATCCATGGTGCGCGTGGAAAATCGCGCGCCGGATTGCAGCTCGATCACCTCCGCGGCCGCCGTGAACATGTGGCGTTCGGCGATACGGCGTTCGGCTTCGCGTGCTTTTTCAGGCTGGCCGTAGCTATTGGTGTGGCCGTGCTTCTTGGTGACCGTCGAGTGCATCAGTTTTCCTTTGGGCCCTGGTTGCGAGGCTTAGCTTTTCGTGCGCTTGCTTTCTAGCGTGGCTCGCCCTCGCCTGCGATGGCGGGCCAGCCTCTTGCAAAATATTCTACAGAACGAATCGGACCGCGATGCCCACGCTGCCGCCGGGGCGGTTTTCCAGGCGCACGATCGAGCCGAGAAACTTTTTGTGGGTCGAAACCTTCTTGCCAAATGGAAACGTAACCAAGATCCTCATGCCCACGAAATAATGCGGCATACAGGTCGCGAAATAAATTCCGTCGCGCGTGAAGTCGATAACCTCGGCGACGTCCACGATTTCGGCGAAACGCGCATCGAAGGGCCGCACTTCCGCGGGCAGTGAGATTTTTAGCCTGGCGCGTCTGCGCGCGTCGTGACGATCCTTCGTCGTCTCCATCTGGCCGGAAGGAGCAGAAGGTGGATGCACGGCCGTAGCCATCGAAAAATCCTCCAACTCGAGAAGCTGCTCTTCTCTGTTGTTGACAATGTAGAGTTTAGAGTGGCATCGGACAATAGAACGAGGGTACTAAGGGAGGGCGACGGACGTTCGTAGCGATGCTCGGCCCCGGACCGGGCCGAAGGGCCAAAGGTATGGTAAAACCATTGAATATGAAGGAGAAAGCGCCTCGGCGGCTGAAGAGACAGGACCTTCCCAAAGTAACTCCCGCGCTGGCCAGGTATCTAATTGGAAAAACCCTGGTACATGATTGGAAGGGAACGCGACTGGCCGGCCGGATCGTCGAAACCGAGGCGTACTTGGTGGGCGATGCAGCCGCTCATTCGTTTCGAGGGGAAACTCCTCGAAACCGCTCGCTTTTTTTGGAGCGCGGGCACGCGTATGTGTATTTCATCTACGGCAATCATTTCATGCTGAACATGTCGGGCGGACCCCACGGTACCGGGGAGGGCGTTCTGTTGCGCGCAGCCGAACCGCTCGAAGGCATCGACAAAATGCGAATGTTACGGGGCACCGAGCCGCTCCGCGATTTAGCGCGGGGTCCGGGAAGACTGGCCGAGGCTTTCGCGATTGACCGCAGCCTGGACGGGGTGGATTTCTGCGGCGGCGCAGATTTGTGGCTGGGGTCCGCGGTGCGGTCTGTCGGAGCCATCGCAACCAGCGTGCGTATCGGGATCACCAAAGACGCCCACCGGCCATTGCGATTTTACGAACGGGGCAACCAATTTGTCAGCGGCACAAAGGCCATGCGTAGATAGCGCCGTTGGCCGTAGTCAGCGTCTTTCTTGACGCAGGAGGGAGGAGCGCAGCGCCCGCGCGCCAAAGCGGATCCATCGCGACGGCGTGACGAAGTATCTCTCTTCGATTGTGGCAACGCTCTGCGACCTGCCCGTATCGCGCCTTCCTATTTTCCCGCCTCCAAAACCGTAACCACCATCTCCCCGCGCTTCACGTTCGCCTCATATGCCACCGCGCTCGCCGACGTCCATGTCTTGAAATCGAACGTCACGCCCGTCCCCGCCTGCACTTTCAGAATCTTCACTCCGCGCACCGTGAGCGGCTCCTGGTATGCGCACACGTCCGGCTTGTGATCGAGCGTCATGAAATATGCGGCGCCTTTGCCGAGCACTCTTGCGTTGCCGCTCGGGTCGAGCACCACGGCCGTGGTCTCGTCGATACCGATGCCGTGAATCGTCGCGGCCCAACCGTCCTGCACGATGCGGGACATGAACGCGATCGAACGGCCCATGCGCTCGCGCTGCGAGAAGTGGCTATCCGTGATGATGCCCCGCATTCCGGGCTCCCCCAGGAAGTCGCGGTTGAGCGTCATCAGGGGCTCGTAGGGATTCGCCAGAGCTTCCGGACTGGTGATGGTGTCGATCATCGACGAAAAAACGAATTCGCCTTGGACAGCGAGTCCGGCGCTGATTCCTCCAATGGGCACGCCCCGCGCCATCGCCGAATTGATGATTTCTTGCACGGGAGTGTGCGTCCAATCGCGCACGTAATTGGATTGGTCGCCGCCGGAAAGAAAGATGGCGTGGGCGGCGCGGAGTTTTTCGGCGACGAACGGCGCGGCCGCGCCGTCCCGGGAAGTGATGACCAGCGTGGTCACGCTGTTGCCCGGGCAGGCCTCGTGAAATTCGGCGTTGTATTCGTCCGCTTCGGTCGCGCGCAGCACGACGATGTCGCCTCCGCCGCTGTGCGCGCAGAAAATGCGCGTGGCTTCCTCGACGTCACCGTGACCGCCGAGCAAAACCGCGACGTAGCTCGGCGGCGTAACCGGAGCAGGATTTTTCGCCGCTGAGGAGTACGCCGTGTAGCTTTCGCCCGAGGCTTTGGTGGTTTGGGCGTGCAACGAAACACTGGAAGCAAGCATAAACAGCGCGAAGATGGTGATGGCCCGAATTTGTTTCATGTCGGGGCAGAGTATATGACGAAGCCGATATTTTCGAGTAACTTCCAAAAACAGCTTCTTCCAACCGTTTTGCGCCTCCTACAGTCTTTTGTGGCGTTAACTGCAGGGAAGTGGCCGCTGTAGGCGGGCTGGAATCTGTTATGCTCGGCTACAGATACCGTCGACCCGTAGCCCGCGGCTGGTCGATTTCAGCGCGGGCCGCGTCTAAAGATTATGCCGAGGCGAACCAAGTCCGGGATCCTTTCAAGAATGATGCAGACCTCCGCGCGGGCCGGTTTTTTGCGCGCGTACCACACCGTGCAAATCGATCCGCGGAAATATCTCGTCGAGATGAAGCGCGCGCACCGGCTTCCGATTCAGGCGTGGAGTGACATGTTCCACGTCGAGGAGCCGGTCGTACATCGCCTCGCCGACCGCGTGATTAAATCTTCGATGCGCACCGCCGGGCTCGAAGGCGCGGGGCTGGGACTCGGCGGGATGATGACCATTGTCCCCGACGCCGGAATCCTCACCGCGATTACCATTCGCATGTTGCAGCGCCTGAGTTTGATTTACGGGTTTGAATACCAGACCGAAGAAGAAACGACCGACTTGTGGATGGCCGCGGCCAGCGCGGCCGGCTTGGATCTGGGCCGCGATTTCCTGGGGAAGCATGCAGCGGAAATGATCGTGCCGCGAATTATCGACCGCATCGCCATCAAAATGGGCTCCGAGGTTGCCGAAAAATGGGCGGGACGGCTGGTTCCGGTGATCAGCGCGGGCTTCGCGGCCACTTTGAATTATTATTTCGTTCGCGCGTGGGGCAAGCGCGCGCAGAAACACTTCGCCGAAAGGCATCGCAACGTCCGCGCCCACGGCTTGCCGCAATCCCGGATTTTGAACCTGCCTGTGACGGTGGCCCCTCGGTTACGCTCCGCGAACTAAGCATGAGTATTGGCAGCGAGAAGTTCGGTCTGGGTGCAGAGATGGCTGAAGACTCTTCCACGACAATTGTCGAACATCCGAAGGTGGCCGCGGCTCGCGCGGTAACCGCTGGCGCCGCCGCCGGACAGCGCGGTGAGCAGGACTGCGCCGTTGCGGTTGTGAACGAACTGCTGGCTCGCGCGGGATTGTCGCGAATGCTCGATCGGCAGACCTTGAACGTCAGCGTGGGCGGCGGCAATTGGATTTCGTTTTCGTTTCAAATGCAGCGCGGCGCCGACCACTCATCGTTAGACCTGTCCGAATCGTTGCGGCGAACCTCGGGCAAACCGCAACAAGGCAAGTCGCGAAAATCGGCCTGGTTCCGCAGCCAAGGCTTCCCCTCGCTTCATTTCGAAGTGATACCCGCGGAACGGCTGGGCGAGATTTTCATCCGCGGGCACGTGGACGCGGCCGACCCCAAGGGGCATTTTGTGGCGCACCTTTTTCGCGATTACCTGCCATCGCACGGCATGGGCACGCACCCTCCGCCCGCCAAGCTGCTGGAGATGTTGAAGCCCCGCCAGTCACCCTGAATCCAATTTTCCTTCAGCGTCGGATCGTCCGTCTTCGCCGAATATTTGATCCCCGCTTGCCTCTCGTACCACTCCGTGCCATTCTTGCCGTCCGCGATTGCTACGAACCATTGGAGTACGTTGAATGCCGGTGTGCGAAGGGTGCGGTATCAGGACGGATGAAGCCCATGTAGCCAGCCGCGCGCAACGCATCGAACTGGCGGCCCGGTATCGCCCGTTGCAAATCAAAGTCCTGTTTCTCGATTCCGCTCCGCCGCCGCGCATCGAAGATTTCTTTTATAATGCCGCCCAGAACCGGAACACCCGATCGGTGGCCTCGCGATCGTATTTCGACGAATTGGGAAAGACGCTAGGTCCGGCGCTGATGCCCACGAACGAGGACGGCACCCTCGCCGAATTTCGCCGCCGGGGATTCTTTCTGACTCACGCCGTGGAGTGCCCGTTTGAGAACGAAGGCGAACTGCATGCCGCGCTGCGGCGGCTGGCGCCGACGGCGTTGAAGCGCATCCAGTATTCGCTGAAACCGAACTACGTGGTGCCGCTCAGCGTCCCGACCAAAGAATTGATTCGCCTTTTCGGCCTGATTGGCTGGGGGGACCATCTGGTGCTCGACAACGCCGGGCCTTTCGTGGACCCCTACCTGAGCGATCCCAAGAAGCAGGCGCAATTTGGCACGGCGTTTGGCGATCGCATCAGCAAGGCGCTGGCCGCCCTGCCGTAAAATCCTCGCGGCGGGAAGAGCTCCGCGAATCACGGCGGCGATTTATTTCTTGGCGCCGCTCGATTTGTAGACCTTCCCGTCTTTCATCACGAAATTCACATTTTCCAGCAGGCGAATATTTTGCAGCGGGTCGCCTGGAACGGCCACCAGGTCCGCGAATATCCCCGGCTTGATGGAGCCGATCACCTCGCTCTTGCCGATCAGGTCCGCCGCCGAGCGGGTCGCTGATTGAATCGCCTGCATCGGCGTCATTCCGTATTTCACCATGAAGGCGAACTGCATCGCGTCCTGCCCGTAGGGACAGACTCCCGAGTCGGTGCCGAATGACATTTTCACGCCGGCCTGCACGGCTTTGCGAAAACTTTCGCGCTGAATCCTGCCGAGCTCGGCGTCGTGCGCGATAAAATCCATGGGGATCGTGCCGGCCTTGGCATCGGCTTCGATACATTCCTCGTCGTAAATATCCATGTCCAGATACGTGCCGTGCTGTTTGGCGAGGGCGATGGCTTCGTCGTCGAGCATCTCGGCATGCTCGACGGAGGCTACACCCGCGCGAATCGCGTTCTTGATGCCTTGATTCGAATGCGCGTGAGCGGCGACGCGCAGGCCGAAATGGCTCGCCTCGTCGACCGCCGCCTCAAGTTCCTCCATCGTAAATTCCTGGGAATTGGGATTGCTGCCGTGTTCGAGAACAGCGCCCGAGGAAAGAATTTTGATGTGGTCGACGCCCTGATTCGCCAGCTTGCGAATTACGGCGCGCACTTCCCAGGGGCTGTCCGCTTGCCCGTAATGTAGGTCCCAGGGAAGCAGAATATCCGGCGCGGCTCCGGTCAACGCTCCAGCCCCTCCGGTGATGGTCACATACGCGCCCGCTACATACATGCGCGGGCCGGGAAAATCTCCGCGCGCGATGGCGTCGCGCATGGCCACATCGTTCAGTGCGCGGTAGACGCCAACGTCGCGGACGGTCGTGAAGCCCGCTTCAAGCGTGGCGCGCGCGTTCGGCACCGATTCAAACGCGACCTCCGCGGCCGTGCGCTTTAGGTAGCTGAGCGGATCGCCGCTAGGGTCGCGCAAGCCGTCGGCCAGGTGCGTATGGCAATCGATCAGGCCCGGAAGCACGGTCATCGCCGAAAGATCGATGACTTCAGCGCCAGCGGGAATGCTCAAGTCCTTGCCCACGGCGGTAATGCGATCGCCTTGAATGAGGATGATTTGATCGCTCAGAACCGTCCCGGCATCGACGTCGACGAGATGCCCGGCTTTGACTGCGATGATGTGCGAGTTCGTGGCCGGCGCGGACAAGCCAGCGGGCGGCGCACTCTGCGCGCCAAGCGCAGCAACGCAAAAAAAACATCCAATCGCGAGACAAACTGCTCCCCGTTTCATTTTTGCTCTCCCCGGCCGCTACCGGGGACGCATTTTACATGCCTTAGTGGAATAACGAAAAAACCGTTTTCAGCGGACGAGAAAATTTAGCGAAAGAGCGGGTGAACGGCGAGGAACGCGCTGAATTTTCGACTCTCGCCCCTAGTACGAAAGTACCGTTGTGCGGATTTTCAGGCGCTATAGAATTGCCGGCCGTGGCGCAGAATGGGCAATGCGAACTGCTCGATCACCTGAAACGCGAAGCTGTCGCGGCGATCCTTGGAGCCAGGAAAATCCGCTGGAGCAAGGACGTATCGATGCACGAGGACAGCGCCCTCGGTAAGGATCAGCGCGCCAAAATTGACGCATTTATTTCCCACTTGCTCGCCGGACACGAGGGGAAGCCGTGTCCCTGCGGCGAACGGCCGATTGTTGGCGCGCCCGAAGCCGCCGACTTGAAACTCCGCAACTTCGAACTTCCCGCGCCATTGCACCCGTCGCACAAAAACTAGAAAAGGTTCGGAGAGGGCCTGCGTTACGTTTTGTCGGCGCGGGCGGAGATGCGTTCGGCCAGCGCCCTGGTGAACCACGGGGAAAAGCGGTCAATTGCCACGAAAACTTTGCCGTGGAAGCTGACGATTTGCTCGCGTTTGCCGCGCGCCACAGCTCGCAGGATTTCGTATACGGCGGGTTCGGTCTTCATGGCCAGGGGATGCGGCGCGGTGGCCGGACTCATGCCGCGCAGTTTTCCTTGATTGTCGACCTGGCGAATTTCGCTGATGACGAAGCCGGGACTAAGCAGCGTGACTTTGACGCCCAACGGCACGAATTCCTGAGTAATCGCATTGGCGAGCGCGCGCAGCGCGAACTTGCTCATCGAGTAGGGCGACGCTTTGGGTGACGACACCCACCCCGCCACGCTGCCGATGATGGCCAGGTTGCCGTGTGTCTTTTCCAGTTCCGGCAACGCCGCATAGATTGTCCGCAGCACGCCGAAGACGTTCGTATCGAATTGACGCTGATAATCACTGAGCGAAAGCTTTTTCAGCGGTCCGGTAACGCCAAATCCGGCGTTGGCGATGGCCACGTCAAGTTTGCCCCACTTCTGCACGGATTCCGCGACTGCGCGCTCCAGCTCGCCCTCGCGAGTCACGTCACATTCCATGGTGAGTGGCGGGGCGCCGCCGTCCTGCGTGATTTTTTGCGCCAGACCGTCCAGACGATCTTTGCGGCGCGCGGCCAGGACGAGTTTGGCGCCCGAGCGGGCCAATTGGATCGCCATTTCCTCGCCGATACCGGAGGAGGCGCCGGTGATAAGGATCACTTTGTCCTTGAAGAACGGGATTGGCCTGGCCATGGCGGTACTTTGTATCACGACTGGGGAGCGCGGACTACGTTCGAATGAAACCTGCCGGCGCAGTCGAATGCGGATCTTGGCTAAGGTTGCTGGTCCGCATCTCGGTGCGCGACGAGCGAATAAAAACCGGCCATTGCGAAGCTGATGGAGAGTTTCGCGCCGCGCACGGTCATTGCCTCTCCGCGGAAGCGAAGTTCTGGAAGTAGGCGACCAGCGCGTCGAGCGTTTCGCCGTCATAACCAGGATTGGCGGGAATTTGGGCCCGCGCGTCGCTCTGTCGCGGGTCGCGAACGTACCTGGCGAAGCCTTCGGGAGACGCCGTGGCGAACGTCGCCAGCACTTTCCACGGAACACCGGCCTTCTGGCCGCCTTCACCCGCGCTGTTGTGGCAGCGGAAGCAATTTTGCTGCGCGATTTCGTAGCCTGCCCGAACCGAGGGGTCGGAAGCGTGCGGTCCGTGCGGCGCGATTGCCGCGAACACCTCATTCTCATCTCGGAAATCCAGGCGCACCACGCCCCACGGAATTTCAGCCTCCTCCACGTGCGCGAGAGTATTGAAACTCGGCTCGAATTTCGGATGCGAAATTAAATACGGCCCCATGTCGTTCGAGTGCGTTTCGGAGTCCTCCGGCCACCCTGCGGGCGGCTGGCCGTTCACCTTCAGCACGAGCAGCGGCTGATGCGCGGCGATATACGAGGGCGGATGATTCGCGCGGTATTGGTCACGGCAGATCGCGACGATCATGTCGGCGCCGGGGCCGGCGCCGGCCGCACGCCGCAATTCTTCCAGCGGGACGCCGCTCACTTGCGTGGGCGGCGTGAAGTTGGGGTCGTTCGTGACGGCGTAACTCACCTGAGGCAGCGCCAGCAGGTCTTTGCGCGTGACGTAGCGAACCGAGCCGCCCGGAAGCCCGGCCAGGTCGCCACCAATTTCGAGGTCGAGCGCGGACCGCCGTGTCGTGTGCAGGGCGAGACGGCGCGCGGCACCGGCGGGCGCGGCCTTGGAGCTCCCCACATCACCAAAGGAAATCGTTAAGAAAGCCGCCGAGGAGAAACGCCGAGACCAGGGAAGTTACGTTTCGGTGCATGGCCGATGTTATCGCGGATGTCGCCGGCGCAAGCAAAAACAGTACGTCCGGACCGGGCACGTCCGCGCCGTAGTGGAAAGGTGGTGGCCATGGCGTTTACTGGCGCGACACCGTCCCGTCCAATCGCCAGCTCGCTCTCCGCGCCCAATGCTACCTTGTATTCAGGCGAACTCCGGAAATTGCACGGCAGGGAAGACTTCAATGCGAAAAGGCTTGTTCATCGTCTGTTTGTTGCTCGTGGGCGCCGCGTCCGTGGCCTTCGCCACCGACTTTGCCGTGGTCGTCAATCCCTCCAATCCCGTCCGGGAGATGACTCTCCTCGACCTGGGGAAGATGTTTAGGGCTAAAACCGCGAGCTGGCCCGGTGGAAAAACCATCACCATTGTTCTGCGCGAGCCTGCTTCGCCGGGCGGGAAGTTCATCATCGAGAAAGTACTGGGCGGAACCGTGGACGACGGAAAAGCCGTGCTGAATGACGCGAGCCGAAAGTTAACGGTTCCGGTGGTTTTCGCCGATAGCGACGATGAAGTTTTGAAAATCGTGGAGGGCAATGCCGGGGCCATCGGCGTAATCGATGTGTACAACATCACCGGCGGCGTAAAAGTCGTCAAGATTGATGATAAGCAGCCCTTCGATCCGGGATACGCCTTGAAAGGCCGTTAGCCTGCACCGTCAAATTTGAGGAGAGGGACCGTGAAAATCCGAATGTTTTTCCCCGGCATGATTGCCGCTATTTTAGTGGTTGGCGCGGTCGCGCAAGCGCAGGATGCCACGTCTGCTCCCAACACGCCTGCAGTGGCGGGTGTGGCGACGAATACCGTGCCGGTCACCACGTCCTCCAGCGTGGCTCAGCGCGCCTACGAAATGGGCATGGTCGAGCGCGAAGACCGTCTCTTCGTGGACGAAGGCCTGGAATTCTTTCGTGAAGCCGTGCGAGCCGACCCGCAGTTCGCCATGGGCCACGCCGCGCTTGGTTACTTTACCGCCGATCCCAAAGAGGCGAAGCAAGAAAGCGCGCTGGCCGTGAAGTTCATCGATAACGCGTCTCCCGATGAGCAACTCCTGATCCGCTGGATGAACGGCACCAAGAATGGCGATCTGGTCGCCGCAATTTCCGCCATGAACGACCTGCTGGCGAAATATCCAAACGACAAGCGCCTCGCCAATATGGCGGCGGAATGGCTGTGCGCGAATCAGGGAGCTTCCGAGCACGGCGAGGCGATTCTGGTGCGCCTGCTCAAGAACGACCCCAGATACTATCCGGCGATGAACAATCTGGCGTACTGTTACGCTTTGAGCGGCAAAGCCAATCTAGCCCCGCCGCTCATGGAGCAATACGTTGCCGCCCTGCCCAACGAGCCGAATCCCCAGGATTCCTACGGCGAGATCATGCGCATCCTGGGCGATTATCCCGCCGCGCTCGATCACTACCAGAAGGCTTTGCAAATCAATCCGAATTTCAATCCATCGCAGGTGGGCCTGGCCTCGACCTACGCCCTGATGGGAGATCAACGGAAGGCGCGCGCCCAATATCTGGTGGCGATCAAGGGCACCAAGGAAAAATCCACCCAGCTGAATTACCGAATCCTCTGGGCCATCACCTACTACCGCGAGAATAAGCCGCGTCAAGCGCGCATGGAACTGATCAGGATCGACTCGGAGGCCCACCTGGCGGGCTTGCCGGTCCAGGAAGCGGAAATCCATCGCGCGATGGCCCTTTTCAATCCCGACCCAATCGGCGCCCTGAAGGATCTGGACGTCGCACGCGCCGATCTTTCCGAGGCCCACAAGGTCAGGCTGCTCCCCGGCGATCGCGACAATGAGTTGGCGCTGCTCTTGCAAACCCAGGCATTCATCGCGGTGAATGCTGGAAAGACCGCTGTGGCGCAGGGCGCACTCAAGCTGCTGAACGAGATGGCCCAGACCAGCCGCAGCGTTCCAGTCCAAAATGCCTATCACTCCGCCAACGGTGCCGTCCTTCTCGCTCAAGGCGACTACGCGGGCGCGGTCTCCGAGCTCCAGGAGGATCCGCAAAATCCTTTGTCGATGCGTTTGCTGGCCGAAGCCCAGGCCAAAGCGGGTCAGGCGGCCGATGCCCAAAAGACCCTGGCGGCGCTCGCCGCGATGAGCGACGAGCGCGTCGAAACCGCCTTTGCCGCGCCGCAAGCGCGCGCCTCGCTCCAGCGCGAAACGCCACAGACTGCCCAAGGTGGCGCGCACTAAATTCGCCGCATAATTCTTCCGGCTCCAGCGTTTCGGCGGCTTCGGCGCGCCTTTCGCTCTCGCCAATTCGGCAAACCAATCCACGGAACATTGGCGCGCGTGGCTTGTCGGTCCGGAAATCGGGGTAATGGCGGGGATGAAGGAGTGGTGCCGAGGGCCAGAATCGAACTGGCTACGCCGGCCTTTTCAGGGCCGCGCTCTACCAGTGAGCTACCTCGGCACCGGTACAGCGTTTAATTCTACGGAAATTGCGGCGGACTGACAAACGAAAACGATGATGGTTTTTCAGCTTCCACGTCACCATCAAACCATCGCGGCTCCCCCCAACGACCGCCAGGAATTTTTGGAGTGCGGCGGCTCGCCGCCGCTTTTGACCAATCAGCCGCGCCACCGCACGACCGTGCCCCGGCTCTCCCCCGTCCTCACTTGATCGAATCGTCGTATTCCTTCATCCAGCCGCGCGTTTTCAACACCTCTCGCGCCTTCGACCCGTCCGGCGGCCCAACGATCCCGTCTTTCTCCATTAGGTCGATCAGCCGCGCCGCGCGGCCGTAGCCGACCCGCAACCGCCTTTGCAGGGTTGACGTGGACGCGCGGCCCATCTCGCACACCACGCGCACCGCGTCCTGATACAGATCGTCGTCCACTTCTTCGCCGCCATCCGCGGCGGAGCCGCCCGCGACATTTTCATCCTTGGGCGGTTTCAGCAATTCGTCGTTGAACGTGGCCTTGGCTTGCTCCTTCCAGAAATCGCAGACCGCTTCCACTTCGCGTTCGTTCACGTACGGGCCATGTATGCGGTGCAGGCGCGAAGAGCCTGCGGGCAAGTAGAGCATGTCGCCTTTTCCCAGCAGCGATTCGGAGCCATTGGCATCCAGAATCGTCCGCGAATCCACTTTGCTGGCCACCCGGAACGATACGCGCGCCGGAAAATTCGCCTTGATCAGCCCGGTGATCACGTCCACCGAAGGCCGCTGCGTCGCCAATATCAAATGGATGCCCACGGCGCGCGCCATTTGCGCCAGGCGCGTGACCGATTCTTCCACGCCATTCGTATCGACCATCATCAGGTCCGCGAGTTCGTCGATGATGATCACCAGGTACGGCAACGGCTTGTGCTCATCCTCTTCCGCGCTATCGAATAGCGAAAGCGATTGGCCCTTCTCAAAGCTGCGATTGTACTGGTCGATGTTGCGCACCCCGCGCGCCGCCAGCAACTTCAGCCGCCGATCCATTTCGCGCGTCGCGTTGCGCATCACGTTCGCCGCGACTTTCGCGTCGGTTACCACCGGCGTCAGCAGATGCGGAATGTTCGCGTACATGCCCAGCTCCACCTGCTTCGGATCGATCAGCACCAGCTTCAAGTCGTCGGGTGTGGCCTTGAACAACATGCCCATCAGCAGGGAATTGATAAACACGCTCTTGCCCGTTCCGGTGGACCCGGCGATCAACAAGTGCGGCATCTGCGTCAGATCACCCGCGCGGATGCGCCCGATCAAATCCTTGCCGAATGGCAGCGCCAGCTTCGACGGCGAATGGCTGAACTCCGGCGATTCGATCACGTCCCGCAGCGCGATCGTCTCGCGATGCACGTTGGGAACTTCGATGCCCACCGTGGATTTGCCGGGGATGCGCTCGATCAGAATCGATTCGGCCTGCAAAGCGAGGCAAAGATCGTCGCCGAGCCCGGTAATCCGGCTGTATTTGATCCCCGCTTCCGGCTTGAATTCGAATGTTGTGACCACCGGGCCGGGATTGATCTGCGTGATGTGCCCGCCAATGCCAAATTCCAGGCACTTGGCCTCGATGGCGCGAGCGCGTTCCTTCAGTTCGCTCTCGTCCATTTTTTGCCCGCGCTCGGCCATGGTCAGCAGCGCAGGCGGCGGCAATTTGTAATTCGTTTTCCCGTGCGCGATCTTCGGTTCGAGGGCTGGCTTTTTCTTGGGTGCCGCCGCGGGTTCTTCATCCCGGAATTTGATAATGGTCGGGATGCGGCTCAGCAGCTTGGATTTTTCCACGGGCTCTTCATCGTCCTCGTCGTCATCCGCGGCGGCTTCCTTCGTGGAAACGCGCTGCTGCGCCACGGCCGGCCGCCCGGCGATTTTAATTTCCTCCACACGTTTGCGCAGGCGCTCCGCTTCTCGCGATTCGCGCCAATCTTTGGCCCGCGCTATCAGTTGGCCTATGTACCCATCATCGGACATGGGCTTTTTCATCCATTGCGCCGCGGAGCGGAACGAAAAGCTGGTGGTCAGAAATAACGCGGTCAGAAAAGTCGCGATGGAAACCAGATTCGCGCCCAGGGGGTTGAACGCCGCGCGCAATCCCTCCGCGAGCACGGTGCCCAGCAATCCTCCGGCGGGCAGCGCGCCGCGAACTTCCGGCATATGGATCAGCGCCAGCTCGGACGATAGCGAAGCGAGCAGCATCGCCGCGCCGACCAGCTTGGTTATCGGAGCTTCCAGCAGCTGGCTGCGGAACCAGCGCATCGCCACGAGAAACATTCCGATGGGGAACAGGAAAGCCGAGAATCCGCAGAACTGAAAAAAGATGTCGGCCATATGCGCGCCGGCCGGGCCGATCCAATTGCGCGCGGGCGCTCCGCCCGGCAGCGGGGCGGAGACGTTGAACGACGCGTCGTGCGGCGAATACGAAAGCAGGCTCAGCGCCAGCAGGATCGCGAGACTCAGCCCGACGAAGCCGATCATCTCGTTCAGGCGCTTATTGTCCGAAGGTGTAAGGATACGCACGACGATTTCCCCTTTTTACCCTGGACGCCAATGCGCAAGCCCCACTGGGCACCCTGAATCGCCGCACGGTCGCGCGTTCTGCGCCACCTGAAAAAAAGCGACTCGATGCTCCCGGGACCTCGCTTCGTGGCGTCCAGAGGCTGAGCAAGAACTAACAAATCCAAATAGGGGAAGGCCGCCGCGTGTAAACCTGGATTGGGCGGGCGCTAACGCGCAAAACCCAGGCGGAGGAACGCGACTAACAGAGGAACTATAGCAAAGCGTTTCGGGGACTAAAATAAAGATATTTCCACAATGTGTTTCGCAACGCACATGTTCGTGTTGCCTTGCGTGCGCGTGAAGGCGAAGGGCGAGCGGCCGTCTGGCCTTAGTAACCCGCGTGGTAGAGGAACGCCACCACAATTGCGGCAAAGATGCAGTAGATGCCGAATAGATACCAGCGGCCCGCTTCCAGCCAGCGGCTGAGCCATTTCAACGCCACTAGGCCGGCCAGAAACGCAAAAGTCGCGCCGACCAAACTTGGCACGAAATTCAACGCGACCAGTCCGGAATGCTGCGTCTGATGCAATCTCCAGACCTCGCGCGCAATTGCCGGAGGAGTGAGGATCACGGCCAGCGCGAAACTGAAATCTTCGGCGCGCGCTTTCTGAACCCCTGCCAGCATTCCGGTCGAGATCGTCGCTCCGGACCGGGAAAACCCGCGAAATGGCAAGCACACGCCTTGCAACGCGCCGATCCAGAAGGCTTGTTTGCTGTTCACCTGGGCTGTTGAAGGTTGCGTCGCGCCGGCTCGTTTTTCCATCAGCCCGGCAATCAGAATGAGAACTCCCACGGCAGCGAGCGCGGCGGCGATGAGATCGAGGCGCCCAAACAGATCCTCCACCCAGGCGTGCGGCTTGCCGGGGAATGCGACATGCTCGATTGCTTTGATCAACCCGTAGCCGATTACACCGGTGACCACCGTGGCCAAAATCAACGCAATCACAAACTGTTTGAGGTCCGCGGCATTCTGCAAGAAAGCGCGCCGCCAACGGCTCCAGAAATAAACGATTACGGCGAGCATCGTCCCGGTGTGGAGCATCACGAGAAGCAAGGTGGTCTCCGGTGCGGTCGGGTCCATGCCCATCAATCGTTCGGCGACGATCACGTGAGCCGAGCTCGAAACGGGCAACAGTTCAGCGAAGCCCTGTACGATCGCCAAAAGGATTACATGCAAAAGCCCCATCTGGTCACCCCGCGTGAGTGGCGTATCAGCGCCTCTCTTCGATTGCCACGTCACCGTCAAACCATCGCGCAGCTTCGACCAACGACCGCCAAGAACTTTTGGAGTGCGGCGGCTCGGCCGCCGCTTTTGACCAATCAGCCGCGCCACCAAACGACGCTGCCCCGCCTCGGCGTTCGCCCCGCCACCCACCCGCCGTTGGCCGTCATCCAGAGCGCAGCGAAGGATCTCTCTTCGCTTTCATCCCCGCGCGCCCGCCCAAAACTTCACGCCTTCGCCGCCAATTCCAGCATCTTGGTCATCGCAAACGCATCCCGCCCATTCGGGTAATAATTTTTTCTCACGCCGCGTTTACGATAGCCATGCTTCAGCCAGAACGCAACCGCGGATTCGTTGTCCGTTGCGGTCTCCAGGCGCACTTCATGGACGCCGGAAGCGATCAGGCGGCTCTCGATTTCATCGAGCAGCGCGGTGCCCACTTTGTGCCGCCGAAATTCCGCCAGCACGTCAATCGTGACGATATAGCCGTAGTGGTCCTGATACGCGCTAATGCAGAAACCGGCGATACGCCTATCCGCTTCGGCCACCACGCAATCCGCGCCGCGAAATCGCAAATATTCGCGCAGCTCCCGCTTCGAATACGCGATTTCCGCTTCGTAGCAGCCCTGATCGATTTCGTGCAAGGCCTCGAAATCCGCGGGCTTATAGCTGCGTAAGGTGATCTTCACAGCGCACGAACTACACTTCCAGAATGACCGGCAAGATCAGCGGCCGCTTCGAGGTTTGTTTGTTGAGGTAGCGCTTCAAGTCCGAGCGAACTTTTTCCTTGATCACGCCCCAGTCCGATTTTTCCTCGGGCGTCGAATTCTCCAGCGTTTTCAGGATCACTTCGCGCGCCGAAGTGAGGATTTCCGCCCCGTCTTCGGACGGCAGGAATCCTCGCGTAACGATCTCCGGTGGCGTTTCCAGAAGGCCCGTGTGCTTGTTGATGACCATGATCGGCACGACCACTCCGTCTTCCGAAAGGTGGCGCCGGTCCCGAATCACCACCTCTTCAATCTCTTCGAGCGAGCCGGAATCGACCATCACGCGCCCAGCCTGGATCGCGTCGCGGCGATGCGCGCCGCCGGCGGCCGTAAATTCCACGGGCTGCCCGCTTTCCAGCAGGAATATTTGCGAACCCACCGCGCCCAACTGTTCGGCCAGCGCCGAATGGCGGAAAAGTTGGCGATACTCGCCGTGAATCGGGATGAAGTATTTCGGCTTCACCAGTTGCAACAGCATTTTCATTTCTTCCTGGCTGGCGTGGCCGGAAACGTGAATCGGCGACGAGTTCGAGCCTTCGTAATACACCAGCACGCGGCGGCGGAAAAAATGATCGATCATGCGGAAGATCGCTTTTTCGTTTCCGGGAATGATTCGCGACGACAAAATCACCGTGTCGTTTTCGGCGATGCTCATCAGCCGGTGATTATCCACCGAGATGCGCGAGAGCGCCGAAAGCGGCTCGGCCTGCGTGCCGCTGGCCAGCACCACCAGCTTGCGCGGGTCGAAGCCCCGAATATCCTGCGGGCGCACCACGCTGCCATCCGGCACCCGCAATTTGCCCAGGCCATGCGCGATCTCGACGTTATCCACCATGCTGCGTCCCACGAAACCAATCTTGCGCCCGACCATCCGCGCGATATCGATCACTTGCTGCACGCGATGCACGGAACTCGAGAAGCATGAGACGACCACTTTGGCCGGAGCCGCCCGGAATAATTCCTCGAGCCGCACCACCACGGCGCGTTCCGAGGGCGTGAAACCGGGACGCTCGACGTTCGTACTGTCGCTGAACAGCGCCAGCACGCCTTCCTGGCCATAGCGCGCGAATGCGTGCATGTCGAACGGTTTCCCGTCGACCGGCGTGTGATCGATCTTGAAATCGCCGGTATGAATGATCACGCCCACGGGCGTCCGCACCGCCAGCGCCACGCAATCAATCGTGCTGTGCGTCACGTGCAGGTATTCGATCGAGAACGGTCCGAGCACCGTGGTGTCGCCCGCTTTCACTTCGTTCAACTTGGCCTTGTCCAGCAGCCCATGCTCTTCGAGTTTTTTCCGTACGATGGCCAGCGTGAATTCCGTGCCGTACACGGGAACATTCAGCTCGGGCAGGATGTAGGGAATTGCGCCGATGTGGTCTTCGTGCGCGTGCGTCAGCACGATGGCGCGCACCTTATGTTTGTTCTGCTTCAGGTAGGTGATGTCCGGGATGACGATGTCCACGCCGAGCAGTTCCTGCTCGGGGAACATCAGGCCCGCATCGATCACGATGATGTCGTCTCCGCAGCGGAGCGCCATCATGTTCATTCCAAATTCGCCCAAACCGCCTAGCGGAATGGCCCACAACGATTGTTGACTCAATTTTTTCTTCCAGCCTTATCGATCAGCGCGCCCAACGGGATTGCCTACGGCCAAGGGAACCACAGCAGCATCCAGAATTGAGGTCGGCTTATGTAAATTGCGATTGTCGCTGCGTAATCGTATCACAACGACGCGGGCCTCGTGCGCCCGCCGCCCTGACGAAGCGACCTCTCTTCGCCGCAGCGCGTCGCCGAGTCGTTCAACTTCGCGATTCGCGTGGCGCCGAGGCCTTCAGGTTCGACTGTTGTAGCGGCCGCCTTCAGGCGGGCGACCTGCCTCTTTTGGAGTGCGGCGGCTCGCCGCCGCTTTCGACCTATCAGCCGCGCCACCGAACGACCCTGCCCGCCTCAGCGTTCGCCCCTCGCCCACCCGCCTTTGGCCGTCATCCAGAGGAGCGCCGTTCGCGACGAAGGACCTCACTTCGATGGAACGCGTTGCCTCCGCAGCCGCCATCGCCGCCGACTCGCCCTTGCGAGTTTCCTACTCCGCGCTCCCGCCCGCGAATAGCCGTGCCACCGCAACGAGCAATACCGCCCCAACGGTAGCCGCAGCCAAACTACCCCAGAACCCAAAGGAAACGATCCCCAGCCGCGTAAATATCCACCCCCCAAGCACGGCGCCAACCAGCCCAAGAATAATGTCCGTGATGCACCCAAATCCGCGGCCCCGTGCAATTTTTCCCGCGAGCCATCCGGCCAGCAGCCCGATGAAAATCCAATACAGAATTCCATGCGTCTCGAGATAAATCACCCAGCCGTGCTCCGTATTTGGGTAGTTCTGCAGACAGGCGATCGTCGCCATCATTGGTTCTTTTCCTCCGGAAATTACTGTTGGCAGAAAATATAGCCTAAGGTCTTGTAGATCAGCTTGGCGACCAGGAAATCCGAAGCGTGATCGCGCGGCCGCGGGGAAAGCTCCGCTACGTCCATCGCCACGATCTTCTTGTGATCCGCGACGGCGCGAATCAGCGAAGTAACTTGCTGCCAGTCGAGCCCGCCCGGTTCCGGCGCCCCGGTTGCCGAAACGATCGACGAATCAAACCCGTCGACGTTCACGGTCAGGTACACGCGCGGGCTCAAATCCTCCAGAACTTTTGCGATCCACGCTTTCACCGGCGCCCGCACGATGTCCCGGGCCCAGTAAATTTTCGTCCGCAGCTTGGGTATCGCGAGCGATTCTTCCTCGGATAGCGAACGTACCCCGACCTGCACCGTCGGGCACATCTCCACCACGCGGCGCATGGTGCAAACGTGGTTGCCGGGATTGCCCTGGTATTCGTTGCGCAGCTCGGCGTGCGCGCCGATATGCAGCACGCAGAGGTCCTTGAATTTTTTCACCGTGGCGGAAACCAGCGGCGGCGTCAGCGAATGTTCCCCGCCGAGCGCGACCGGAAATTTTCCGGCTTCGAGTAATTCGAGCTGCGCGGTGAAGAGTTCACGCAACACCTCTTCGAATGTGCCGTCCTGCGTATCGATCGGCGGCCAGGTGGCGATGCCGATTTCCTTGCTGAAGTTCGTTTCCAGCTCGTCGTCGTACATTTCCATGTGCCGGCTGGCCTCCAGGATCGCGGCCGGGCCGTTGCGCGTGCCGCGTTCGTAGGTGGCGGTGCGCTCCAGCGGTACCGGGAAAATCACCGCGCGCGCCGTTTCGTAGGAGGAATATTCTTCGGGAAGTCCGCCGAAATTCTGCGGTGGCAAGGGCGTATAGCGCGACATTTTCGATGCACTCTCCGGGGCCGCGATTGAAATTCTTCTTCCGTGCCGCGCGCATTTGTACTATCAATGATGCGCACGCCGTAACAAATCTTCGCTCCCGCGTTCCACGGGAGCCTTACATTACCTGCGAGGCCGCTGAATGGCAAAGAAAAAGGGCGTGACCGGTCGTGTGCTGCACGATCCCGTCGCCGACCGCCTGACTCCCATCTATCCTCTCGACCTCTCGCGCATCCGCACCATCGACGAATTGGTTCGCGCCATGGGCCAGACCGCCTACACCGCGCGGCAGATCGGCGACGCCGCCGACGTCCTCGAAGCCATGGCTCGCGACAAGGATTGTTTCGTGGTGATGACGCTTTCGGGCGCGCTGACCGTCGGCAAGATGGGCCTGGTCTTCTGCGATCTAGTGGAATCGGGGATCGTGAAGGCCATCGTTTCCACCGGCGCGCTCATGGCCCACGGCCTCGTGGAAGCCACGGGCCGCTCGCATTTCCGCTACGATCCCTCGGTTGGAGATAACGAGCTTTTCCTGTCCGGCTACAATCGCGTATACGATTCTCTGGAGCCGGAAGTGAACCTCGACGCGGTCGAGGAAGTCGTCGATCACGTTCTCGAGCGCTGGAATCCCGATGAAACGCTCTGCAGCTGGAAACTGAATCGCGCCATGGGCGAATATCTCGTCGGCCACGCCAAGGGTCGCGGCATTCTGAAGTCCTGCATCCAGCACAACGTTCCGGTTTTCGTCCCCGCCTTCACGGATTCGGAGCTCGGCATCGACCTCGCGCTTTTCAATCGCCTGCGCAAGAAACAAGGCAAGCAGCCGCTGCGCTTCGATCCCTATCTGGATTTCGAACATTACGCGGCGACCATGCTGGCCACCAAACGCATGGGAATTTTTACGATTGGCGGCGGCGTCCCGCGCAACTGGGCCCAGCAATTCGGCGTGTACGCGGAATTGCTCGCCCGCCGCGGCTACGAAAAAATTCCCCTGAAGCGCTACAACTACGGTCTGCGCATCTGTCCCGAGCCGGTCAATTGGGGCGGCCTCTCCGGCAGCACCTACACCGAAGCCGTTTCCTGGGGAAAATTTGTTCCTGAAGCGGAAGGCGGCCGCTTCGCCGAAGTCCTCGACGACGCCACGGTGGCCCTGCCTCTAATCGTAGGCTCAGTCCTCGAGCGCCTCGGTTACCAGCATGGCCGCGCAAAACCAGGAAAAATCAAGAACCACACCGCTCGATAGCTGCTCGGCCAAATAACCTCGCAGCGCAAGAGTCAATCGTCGTAGCGCCGAGGCCCGGTCTCGGTTTTCGTTGTCATCCCGACAGAGGGCCCGCCTTTGGCCCGACGAGGGACCCCTCTTCGACGTCGGGAGCTCGCGCCGCTTAAATCGAAGAGAGACCCCCGTCGTCGACCCCGCTGTCCGCCTCCGACCCGCCTTTGGCCGTCATCCTGAGCGGAGCGAAGGATCTCTCTTCGATTGTTGCATTGGGCGCAAAACATTACGGTAAAGAAGGAATCGCGGGGAACCGCTCTCACGCAGGCGGCAGTTAATCGTCTTCGCCGATCAAAATCGCAGCGGCCAGCACCGTAGTCCACAGCCCGCGTTTGTCACCGACCGCGGATTGCGTAATGTTCATCGTCCGCACGATCTTATTCGAAATTCTGTACACTTCTTTCTTCTCATCCCACGAAAGATCCGGATCGAATTCCACATTCAAAGTCGTCGCCAGCATTTCCGCCGCGAGTTCCTCGGTGTATTCCCCCGCGATGTCTTCGCTTTCGCCGAACGAATGGTGCTCGGACAAATATCCAAACATGGATTTGTCGGCGGGAAGCGCCAGGCCCACGCCGGCGGCGATCAGGCGGTGCGGCTCGCGCGTTTGGTTCTCGCTGATCACCGTGAAGGCGACCTGCCCGGCTTTGATGTGCTTCAAACCCTCGCTGCGGGAGATTAATTTGCAGTGCGGCGGGAAAATCGAGGAGACCCGAACGATATTGCAGGCCGCGATGCCCGCATTTCGCAAGGCCAATTCGAAACTTGAGAGCCGCTCCCGGTGTTTGCCGACGCCTTTCGTGAGAAAAATTTTCTTCGCGACGAATGCCATGTGGTTACCGGGCTGC
>Ga0302324_100004575_pt1 | contig 30499 bp, 30 predicted proteins | sample Palsa_T0_1_FD_201949 | JGI IMG/M metagenome (GOLD analysis project Ga0302324, IMG submission 201949) | Peat permafrost microbial communities from Stordalen Mire near Abisko, Sweden - Palsa_T0_1 | ecosystem: Environmental > Terrestrial > Soil > Palsa > Peat permafrost | place: Sweden: Abisko... | reverse complement strand
GGCGGGAAGCGGCCCGGCCGACGGCGGCGGCGACGCTGGCTGGGTCACCTTGCCGAACATCGGGCCGCCGAGCTCACGCCCGGTGACCGCGTCGGCCGACGGCACGTCCGTGCTGGTCTGCTCGGTCCGCGGCACCCTGTACGCCTACCTCGACGCCTGCGCCGGGTGCGGCTCGTCGCTGGCTGACGGAGTGCTGCAGCGCGAGCTGCTGACCTGCCCAGGCTGCGCAGCGCGCTATGACGTCCGGCTGGCAGGAAGATGCCTCGACGATCCGGCCGTGCACCTCAGCCCGCTGCCGCTGCTGACCGACAGCCAGGGCGTCCGGGTGGCGTTGCCCCAGGCGGTCCGTACGTGACCGGCAACGTCGGACTGCGCCGTTTCGTCCCGGCCGCCGCAGCGCCGGCGCCCGCGCCGGACGCCGCGACGGTCCAGGCCGGGGACGTGTCGCAGGCCGGGGGCGGGCAGCAGGCCGGGGGCGGGCAGCAGCCAGGCCCGCCGCCTGGCGGCGCGCCGCCGCAGGAGAAGTGCGAGCTGTGCGCGACGGAAGTCCCCGCGGAGCACGGCCACGTCGCGGACCTCGAGCAGTCGACGCTCATCTGCGCGTGCCGTGCGTGCTACCTGCTCTTCACCCACGCCCAGGCGGGCCGCGGCAGGTACCGCGCGGTCCCCGATCGCTACCTGCACGACCCGGCGCGGCAGCTGTCCGTCGCCGAGTGGGATGAGTTCGAGATTCCGGTCGGGCTGGCGTTCTTCCTGCGCAGCTCGCAGCGCGCCGAAGAGCGCGGGGAGGAGCGCGGAGAAGTCAGCGCGTTCTACCCGAGCCCGGCCGGCGCCACCGAGAGCACGCTCAACCTGGAGAAGTGGGACCGGCTTAGCTCGGCGCATCCGCTGCTGCGAGCCGCGGCGGCCGACACCGAGGCCATCCTGATCTGCCGCGGCGAGCACGGCGTGGAGTACTTCCTGGTGCCGATCGACGCCTGCTACGAGCTGGCCGGCCGGATGCGGCTGCACTGGCGGGGATTCGACGGCGGCACGGAGGCACGGACGAGCATCGCCGAGTTCCTCTCCGGCGTACGGTCACGTTCCAGGGCCTTCCGCGAGGAGCCCTGATGGCCGAGCTGGTCTTCGACTGCGTCGGCGCGCACGCTGACCGCTATGCCGTATCTCCTTCCATGTCCTTCTCGCTGCGTATCAGCGACATCAGCGGGCAGAGCGTGGAGGCGATCGCGCTGCGCTGCCAGATCAGGATCGAGCCAGCCCGCCGGCGCTACTCCGAAGCCGAGGCCGAGCGCCTGAACGACCTCTTCGGCGAGACCCAGCGCTGGGCCGAGACGCTCCGGCCGGTGCAGTTCACCAACGTCGCGATCATGGTGCCCCGCTTCACCGGCAGCATCGAGCTCGACCTGCCGGTAACGCTCAGCTACGACCTGGAGATCGGATCGACCAGGTACTTCGCCGGCTTGGACGGCGGCGAAGTACCGCTGCTGCTGCTGTTCAGCGGCACCTTGTTCACCATGGCGGGCGGCAAGATCCAGGCGCAGCAGGTGCCGTGGAGCAAGGAGGCTTCCTACCGCCTGCCGGTCGGTGTCTGGCGCGAGGCCATCGACGCTCATTTCCCGAACAGCGCGTGGATCAAGATGAGCCGGCAGACGCTGGACGAACTGCAGCGATACAAGACGCGGAGCGCGCTGCCGACCTGGGACGCGACGCTGCTCGCGCTGCTCGCCGGGGCCGCAGATCCGGCAGAGCTCGCGGAGGGGCAGTCAGCGGAGGGGCAGTCATGAGTCTCGATCCCGCTCATCTCGAGCACGCCCGGAAGGTCGCGGACACCATCCTGTACGAGGGCTACCTGCTGTACCCCTATCATCGCTCGGCGCAGAAGAACCAGATCCGGTTCCAGTTCGGCGTGCTGATGCCGCCTGCCTACGGCGCTATCGACGACTGCGAGCCGTCCGCCAGCCAGACCGAGTGCCTGGCCGAGTGCCCCGATGACGCCGAGGTGCGCATCGGCGTCCGCTTCCTGCAGCTGCTGCGGCGGACCGTGTACGGGGTCTCGCCGGGCACCGGAGACTCGCCGCGCACCGCAGAGATGCACGAGGTCGGCACCTTGTACGTGGACGGCTCCGAGTACGCCACCTGGGACGAAGCGGTAGAACGGGAGCAGCAGGTGACGGTCTCGGTCGCCGCGTTGCTCGGCGAGGACACCGCGACCGAGTTCGGTGTCGGCGCCGGCGAGTCCGTCGAGGAACTCACCGACTCGCGCGGCAGGCTGGCCGGCCGCCTGGTCCGGCAGTGGGCCAGGATCGACGGGACGATCACCGTGCACGCGGAGCGGGTGGCCGGACCCTATCAGGCGCTCCAGCTGCGGGTCAGGGTGCAGAACCGCTCGACGCCCGCCGCGCCGTTGCGCAACAGGGAGGACGGCCTGCGGTACTCGCTGATCGCGGCGCATTCGCTGATCGGGATCGCGGGCGGGACCTTCCTGTCCATGACCGACCCGCCGGAATGGGCCGCCGGACAGATCGCATCCTGCGTCAACGTCGGGACGTGGCCGGTGCTGGCCGGACCCGAAGACTGCACTGACCTCGTGCTGTCGTCCCCGGTGATCCTCTACGACCATCCCGAGATCGCCGCGGAAAGCGCCGGGGACCTCTTTGACGGCACCGAGATCGACGAGATCCTGACGCTGCGCACGATGGCGCTGACCGAGTCGGAAAAGCGCCAGGCCCGTGCCTCGGATCCGCGCGCCGCCGAGCTGATGGACCGGATGGACCACATCCCACCGGAAATGCTGGAGCGCATGCACGGGGCCATCCGCTACCTCCGGCCGGTGGCCGGAGCGCCGCCGGCGCAGCCAGCGGCCGACGGAATGCCCATCTGGCCGCCAGCGGACGATCTGCCCGGGTGGCCGACGGCGGACGGGGTGCCCACCTGGCCGCCCGCAGCCGTGCCCCCGACACCCGTCGCAGGGCCGACGGCGCAGATCACCGATCGGCCGTCGGTCCCGTGGTGGGATCCGGGCGCGGACAGCTCGGTGTCGCCGGAAACCGACCACGTCGTCGTGGCCGGCGTCCGGATCGCCAGGGGCAGCCGGGTCGTGATGCGGCCGGGCGCGCGGCGCGCTGACGCCCAGGACCTGTTCCTCGTCGGGCGCGAGGCGACGGTGCAGGCGGTGCTGCACGACGTCGACGGCGACGTGCACGTGGCGGTGAGCCCGGACGACGACCCGGCTGCCGAGCTGCAGCGTAACCACGGCAGGTTCCTTTATTTCTCGCCCGACGAGATCGAGCCCATCGAGCCCGTCGGGTCCGCAGAGGGGTCGGCTGGAACTGGCCGGCCCATGACCTACCAGGCATCAGAGGAGGAAACGAGATGATCTCGAGACTGATCAAGGCAGCAGTGGTAGCGGTCGTGCTCGCGGCGATCATCCAGTCGCTGCCCGACGTCAAGCGCTACCTCGAGCTCCGCGAGATGTAGCCGCAAGGACGCGGCATTTGGTCATCGACCCGACGAGGTGAGGCAGGGAAAATGGAAGCGATCATCGGATTCGTTGCCGGTTACCTGGCCGGCAGCCGGGACGGGCGGGCAGGCCTTGAGCGGCTCCGCACGTCGTGGGACGCGATCAGGACCTCCCCCGAGGTGCGCAGGCTGGCAGGGGAGGCGGTGGTCATCGCCGAGGCCACCGTCAGGCGGGCCGCCAGCGGCGGCCTCAGCGGGACGGTCGGCGGCGTGACCGACCTGATCGCGAGCAGGGCGGCCAGCCGCCAGGGACAGCGGGCCGCCTGAGTCCGCGGCTCGCCTCGGCCGCGGCTTACCCGGGAGCCGCGACCAGCCCGGCGCGCTCGAGGTCACCGGGGCGGTTACCCAAGGGGGCGCGAGTGGCGGCCAGGTTTGGCACGATGGGCAGGTGAACCACCACCTGATCGGCATCGACGGCCAGGCCGCCACCGTGGACCGGCCGACGATCGAGCGCATGCTGCGGGACGACACGCTGCTCTGGCTCTCCCTGGAAGCCTCAGACGCCGACGGACTCGCACTGCTCCGCGACGTGTTCGAGCTGCACCCCTTGGCGCTTGAGGACGTCCGGGAGTTCGGGCAGCGCCCGAAGCTGCAGGCATTCGGTGACGTCTCTTACATCGTGAGCTACGGGGCGCAGGGCGCCGGCCAGGCACTGGTCGAGGTGCACTGCTTCTACTCCGAGCACTACGTGATCACGGTCCGGCGGGATCCCTGCGAGGTCCTGGACCAGCTCAGCAAGAGCCTCGGCCAGCCAGACGGCGACCTGTCCCGGCAACCGGGCTCCAAGGGCCGGCCCGTCCGGCTGATCCTGCTGCACCATGTCCTTGACGGCCTGATCGACAGTTTCTTCCCGGCGCTTTCGGACTTCGATGACCGGATCGACGACCTTCAGCAGCAGATCTTCGTGAAGCCGACTGAGGACCAGCTGTCCCAGCTGTTCGAGATGCAGAAATGGCTGGTCGGCCTCCGGAAACTGGTGACGCCGCAGCGCGACGGCATGTCGTCGCTGGTGTCCGGCGTCACCAGCCTGCCGGGAATGACGGCAGCGGGCGAGCCTTACCTGCATGACCTCTACGACCACCTGATCCGGGTCGGCGACCTCGTGGACAGCTACCGCGACCTGCTGAGCAACGCGATGGACGCCTACCTGTCGATCGTCTCCAACCGGCTCAACCAGGTGATGAAGCAGCTCACCGTCATCGCCACGATCTTCCTGCCGCTGTCCTTCCTGACCGGATTCTTCGGCCAGAACTTCGGCTGGATGGTCAACCGGCTGGGGGCGCTGTCGACCTTCCTGCTGCTCGGGATCGGTACCGAGGTTCTCGCCGCAGTGGGGCTGATGGTGTTGTTCCGCCGCCGCGGCTGGTTCTGACCGCGGCGGCGATCACGGCGACGCCGAGTGCCCCGGCCGGCGGCAGGGTGATCAGCGCGGGGAGCTGGTAGCGCCAGGAGAACTCGAAAAGGTCGGAGGTCAGCAGCACCGCGACGGCCGTGCTGAAGACGAGGAAGCAGGCGAGTGCTGCCTGGTACTCGGGCCTGGCGGCCCGCTGCTGCTTGGCACCGGGACCGGCACCGGAGCCGGGACCGGCACCGGCACTGCGGCGGCGGCGGGCCAGGCTGGCCGAGCCGACGAGCCCGGCGATGGCGGCCAGGGCAAGCAGCGGTCCTGGGGTGTAGCCGCCGTGCAGCTGGTAGGAGCGCAGGAACACCGCCAGCGGCCGGACCACCGTCGCCTTGCCGCCCAGCGAGGCGGGCAGCGCCCTGACGTAGTTGATCCCGCCGTTGGCGGTGAGCTGCACGCCGAGCACGAGGACGTGCTCGCGGTTGACCGTGATGGTCGGTCCGTAGGTCGGGTAGCCGTCCTGGAACTGCCAGCGGGAGATCGGAGTGTCCCCAGGGCTGGTGTTCCGGGTCAGCGCGAACAGCTTCACGGCGTCCCGGCTGATCCCGCTGACGATCCGCATCGGCTGCTGCAGCAGCACCTGGTGGTTGAAGCTCGAGATGACCTTGCTGCGTCGCCGCCCGGCCGGCGCGGCGTAGTCCTTCAGCGGGGAGGCAGGGCTGTGCTCGAGACCGTCCGGGCCGAGTGCCTGCTGCCTTGGCGTGGGGCACAGTGGCCGCTGGTAAGCCGGAAGCTTCAGCGTCGCGCAGTCGGCGTCCGCTGCCATCCGCCCGTAGAGCTCGCTGGTGCCGGAATGAGAGAGCTGGAAATGCCCGTTCTGCGCGAGCGAGATGCCGCAGTAGACGCCGATCGGCAGCGCGAAGGCGGCGCACAGCGCGGCGGCGTGGCCGGCCCGTGCCCGCCAGCCGCCGGCCACGATCGCCACGTAGACGGCGGCGGGCAGCACGAGTATCTCGCCGACCTGCCGGAGCGTCGCCGACGAGCCGAGGATCAGCCCGGCGGCGACGACCGCGCGCAGGCCTGGCCTTGGCCGCCAGAGCAGCGCGGCGAGCCCGGCGACGATCAGCGCCTCGAACCACACGTCCGGCATGATCGTCTGCTCCATCTGGAGCTGATAGGCGTCCAGCAGGACCGGAGCGATAGCCAGCGCGGCCAGCCAGCGCGGGCAGCCGCGGCGCAGCAGGACCAGGTACAGCGTCACCGCCATGGCCAGGCCAAGCAGGTGCTGGACCACGGTTACCCCGTTCAAATTGCTGAAGATCAAGATGAATTTGAGCGGTATCTTGTAGCCGACCGGATCAGTGCCTGGCCATGCGTTGTAGAGGTACTTCACGGTGTCGATGTAGAGCAGCGCCGGCCGGTAGGCGATCTGGGCGAGGACCCGCAGCACCAGGCCGGCCAGCAGCAGTGCCGCCGCCAGCCAGTGCCGCCGCAGCACCGGCGCCGCGTCCGCGCGCCAGCCGCCGGGACGCCGGCGCCAGCTGCCGGGGCGGGCACCGGGCTGGGTGGCCGTTGCCACCGCGCCGGGCGGCAGTACTACCGCGCCGGGTGGCAGCGCCCCGTCGGGCGGGGCGTCCGCCCCGGCGGCGTCCGTCGTCGAGGCGCCCCCGGCTGGGCTGCCAGCGGTCCCGGCCGCTGTCTTAGGGGTTCGCATGGCGTCAGCCAGCTTATCCCTACCTGTCCCGGGTGCCCGGCCTGCCCGTCCGCCCCGGCGCAACCGTCAGCGGGCCGCCGTAACCTGCCGCTCATGGACACCGACGCCGCCGGTCCGCGGGCCGGGTGGGAGCTGCTGGCCGCCGCGGTGCGCAGTCAGGCGCCGCACCTCAGCGCGCCGCCCCCGGGCGGACGCGGCCTCTGCGCCACCTGCCGGATCCCGGTGCGGCCCGGCAACGTCCGCTGCTACCAGTGCGGCCAGCACGCGGAGACCTTGCCGGGGTTGCTCGCTGACGCGGTGGTGCCCATCTGCTACGCGGCGAAGGGCGGCGAGCACGCACGGAATCTGTGGCTGTACAAATCGGCGCGGCCGGGCGCCGGCCGGGCGCAGGAGGTGCTGCGCGCGGTGCTCGTCGTCTTCCTGCGCGACCACGGGCCGTGCGTGTGGCGCTCCGCCGGGATGTCCGGGCCCACGCACCTCGCGGTGGTGCCGAGCGGCCGGGGCCGCGCCGGGCCGCATCCGCTGCAGGCCCTGGCGCGACCCTGCCTCGCGCTGCCCTGGGTATCGCTTGACCTTCGGTTACGGGACGAACCTGGCAGCCGGGACCTGGATGCCGAGCGGTACTGGTCGGCGCCTGCCGCCGGGGCGGACGTCGCCCTGCTCGACGACACCTGGACCACCGGCGCAAGCGCCCAGTCCGCGTGCGCCGCACTGCGGCTGGCTGGCGCGCGCTCGGTGGCCGTCATCGCGCTCGGCCGCCACGTCAGCACGCCTGCACGGGCCGCCGCGATGCCGTTCCGGCCGTGGCTCTGCGCAGTGCACTCCCGCGCGGGCCAGAACGGTCAATAGGCTGGGCCTGTGCTTGCCGAACCGCCGTCGCGGACCGCCCTGGTCCGGCGCGCCCGCCGGATCAACCGCGAGCTGGCCGACCTCTATCCGGACGCGCACTGCGAGCTGGACTTCTCCAGCCCGCTTGAGCTGCTCGTCGCGACCATCCTGTCCGCGCAGTGCACCGACAAGCGCGTCAACCAGGTCACGCCGGTGCTCTTCGCCCGCTACCGCACCGCGGCCGACTACGCCGCGGCCGACCGCGGCGAAGTAGAGAAGATCATCCAGTCGACCGGGTTCTTCCGCGCCAAGACGACCAGCCTCATCGGGCTCGGGCAGGCGCTCTGCCAGCGGTTCGGCGGCGAGGTGCCGGGCAGGCTGCGTGACCTCGTCACCCTGCCCGGAGTGGGCAGGAAGACGGCGAACGTGGTCCTTGGCGACGCCTTCGGCGTGCCCGGCATTACGGTGGACACCCATTTCGCCCGGCTCAGCCGCCGCTTCGGCTGGACCAGCGCCGACGACCCGGTCAAGATCGAGCATGAGGTCGGATCGCTGTTCCCGCGGGCGGAGTGGACCCCGCTGTCGCATCGCATGATCTGGCATGGCCGCCGGGTGTGCCACGCCCGCAAGCCGGCCTGCGGGGCCTGCGAGCTGGCCAGGCTCTGCCCGTCGTTCGGCACGGGCCCCACCGACGAGCAGACCGCGCGCAAGCTCGTGCGGGCCGGGCCGTTCTCGTGACGGAGGCTGGCCGGGGACGAGGCGTTCCCGGCTGGCTCACTGCGCTGGCCCGGGCGGCCGCCGGCCTGCAGGTGCCTGCCGCCCTGCAGGTGCCTGCCGGCCTGCAACCGGGGCCAGGCGGGCGTCCCGCGGCGGTCCTCATCCTGTTCGGATCCGGTCCGTCCGGTCCTGACCTGCTGCTTGTCCAGCGCGGCCCGCGGCTACGCCGGCACGCGGGCCAGCCGGCCTTTCCCGGCGGTGCGATCGACCCGTCCGACCGGGGCCCGGTGCAGGCAGCCTTGCGGGAGGCCGCCGAGGAGGCTCGAGTCGACCCCTCCGGCGTCCAGGTCCTCGCGGTACTGCCCGACCTGTTCATCCCGCGGAGCGGGTTCACCGTCACCCCGGTGCTCGCCTGGTGGCGGCAGCCAGGCCCGGTCGGGCCCGGCGACCCGGTGGAGGTCACCGCGGTGGCGCGGGTCGCCGTGGCGGAACTGGCCGATCCGGCGCACCGCCTGACCATCCGGCTGCCCGCCTCGGGCACGGCGGGCCCGGCGTTCCGGGTCGGCGGGATGCTGGTCTGGGGCTTCACGGCGATGGTGATCGACCGGCTGCTCGCGCTGGGCGGATGGGAGGTTCCCTGGGACGCCAGCCGGGCCGAGGACCTGCCGGCCGAGATGCTGATGGCCGCGGGCGGCCAGGAACCCGTCCCCTGAACTCCTCCTCCTCCTCCTCCTCCTCCTCCTCCTCCTCCGCCGCCGCCGCCGCCTCCGCCTCCGCCGGCGGCCAGGGGCCTTACCAGCCGGGGTCGCCGGATACGGTTGGGCACGTGCCGGGTGACTTGCTTGACCTGATCCTGATCGTGCTCGTCGTCGCCTTCGCCATTGCCGGATATCGCCAGGGCTTCATCATCGGCGTGCTGAGCTTCACCGGCTTCATTGGGGGCGGCGCGATCGGCGCGGTGGTTGGCCCGCACGTTGCCCGGTCACTGGTCAGTGGCCTGGCCCAGCAGGCGCTGGTCGCCATCATCGTCGTCTTCGTCGCCGCGATGGTCGGCCAGCTGCTCGCATCAGGCGTCGGCGTGGCGATGCGATCCCGGCTGACCTGGCACCCGGCCACGGTGATCGACGCGGTCGGCGGTGCCGCCGTGAGCGTGATCTCGGTGCTGCTGATCGCGTGGCTGATCGCCTCGGCCGTGGCTTACGCCCCCTTCCCGCTGATCTCCCGCCAGGTCAACGACTCTGCGGTGCTCCGCGCCGTGGACCGGATCATGCCGCCCGCGGCGACCACCATGTTCTCCGACTTCCGCGGCCTGCTGGCTCGCGGGCCTTACGCGCAGGTCTTCGGCGCGCTTGGCGCCGAAGGCGCGCTATCGGTGGCAGCGCCCGACAACGGCGTGCTGTCGGCCCCCGGGCTCGCCCGTGCCCGGGGCAGCATCGTCAAGGTCCAGGGCACCGCCCCGAGCTGCTCGCGCCAGATCGAGGGCTCGGGTTTCGTCTTCGCTCCCGATCATGTGCTCACGAACGCGCACGTGGTAGCCGGTGTCACGCAAGGGCCGGAGGTGTCCGTCCCGGGCGGTGCCCAGCTGCCCGCCAGGGTCGTGCTCTTCGATCCGAAGCGCGATGTCGCGATCCTCTACGTGCCGGGCCTTGACGCCCGCCCGCTCCGGTTCGCCAGCCAGGCGCCGGCCGGGCACAACGCGATCGTCGCCGGTTACCCGCTGGATTCGTCCTTCACCGCGGTGGCGGCCCGGATCGGTGGCAGCGAGGCAGCCAGCAGCCCGGACATCTATCAGACCGCGCAGGTGACCCGCCAGATCTACTCGGTCCGGGCGGAGGTCGAGCCGGGCAACTCCGGCGGACCGCTGCTCGCGCCCGACGGCCGGGTCTATGGCGTGGTATTCGCCGCCGCGGTCTCCGTGAAGGACACCGGATACGCCCTGACGGCGTGGGAGGTTGCGCCCGACGCCCGGGCGGCCGCGGCAGCCACCGTCCCGGTCTCTACCCAGGCCTGTGAGGACTAGACGGCCGCGAGTCCCGGTGCGGATGAGTGCTCGCGAGGACCGGCTGGCAGTCAGCGCACGGCGACGCGAAGCAGGACGAACAGCCGATCCGGCGATACGGCCGACAGCCCGTCCTGATCGATCCGGTCCGCCAGCTCGTTGGCTGAGCTGACGATTCCCGCTGTGTCGATCCCGTGCGGGCAGCCGCCGGCATACCCGCTGACCGCGCCCGCGCCGCGGCGCAGCAGGGCGACCGCGCCCCTGGCGTTCCCGCGCTGCGCGTGCGTGAGGCCCACCGCAACCTGAGCCAAGCCCTTCCACAGATCGCGGTCGGCGGGCTGCGCGGCCTTCCACGACGCCTCAAGCACCTCGTGCGCGCGAAACGCCCGGCCGTGATCAATCAGCTGCTGCGCGAGCGCGAGCGCGTCGGCGGGAGGCAGCGCCGTCTCGTCGCCCAGGGACGTGTCTCCCGGCGAGGGCGGCTGGCCCGGCGAGGGCGGCTGGCCCGGCGAGGGCGGCTGGCCCGGCGAGGGCGGCTGGCCGGAGGCACCGCGGCTCAGCGGTCGGCCCAGCTCGTCCCGCGGTCGCGCGTTCCGCGGCCGGCCTGTCGAGTCCCTGTCCCTGCCTGACGACGTCATCGTTCTGGTTCCGGATCGGCCAGCCAAGCGCACAGCTCGGTGTCGAAACGGGCGGGCAGTTCCTCGTGCGGGAAATGCCCCGCCCCGTCCAGCAGCCGCCATCGGTACGGACCGTCGACGTATCTGCCCGAGCCGCGTGCCGTGCCGGGCAGCACGCAGGTGTCGAGTGCCCCGTGCATGTGCAGCGTCGGCGCCTGGATCGGCGCGCGCATCCTGCGGGCGTACCGCAGGCCGTCCGGCCGGAGCCTGGACCGGACGAACCAGCGGTGGTACTCCAGGGCGGAGTGCGCCACGGACTGCATGCACATCGCGGCACGGTAGCGGCACTCGGTCGGCGGGTCCGGCCACCCGGGGCCGGACCAGGAACGTAGCATCCGCCCGACCCGTTCGGCGTCATGCCGCAGCAGCTGGCGCTCGGGCAGCAGCGGGAGCTGGAAGCCAAGCGCGTATCCGCTGCTCCTGCCCTGACCAAGCGGGTCAGAAAGGACGGCGGAGCGTACCCGGAGCGGATGCGGGACGGAGACCACCGCAAGCCGCCTGACTACCTTCGGGAAGTACGCTGCCATGCTCCAGGCGACCAGGCCGCCCCAGTCGTGGCCCACCACCACGGCGTTCGCCTCGCCGAGGGAGCGGACCAGCCCGGCTGCGTCCGACGCCGCCGTCACCAGGTCGTAGCCTCGCGGGGGCTTGTCGCTGCCGCCGTAGCCGCGCAGGTCGACGGCGGCAGCCCGGTACCCTGCCTGGCTCAGCGAGGTCAGCTGCGCGCGCCAGGTCCACCAGAACTGGGGGAAGCCATGCAGCAGCAAGACCAGCGGCCCGTCGCCGCTTTCGGCAAGGTGAAAGCGCGTTCCATTGGCGCTGACGCTGCGGTGCGACCAAGGGCCGTCGATATAGATCGGCTCGGCGCCCCGCGAGATCACGGGCTCACTCCGCTCCGGCTGAGGGACCGGCCGCGCCAGCGGCGGAGGGCGGAGCAACCGCGGGAGTCACGCCATCGCGGCGGAGCAGCGACAGGCCGTCCTGGACGGTTCGCCGGGTCTTCTTCAGCGCGCTCATGCCGCGGAACTTCAGCGCGCCGATGAGCACGGCCAGCCCCGCCAGCAGGACGCATGCCCCGGCCACGATCAGGAACGCCGCCCACGCCCAGATACCGAGCGAGACCAGGCCGTAGGCGAGCGAGAAGCAGGCGAGTACGAGCACGAGGCAGGCCACAAAGGCAGCGATGATCAGCAGCGCCCCGGCGATGCCGAGTCGGCGCGCGTCCGCCTTGAGTTCAAGTTTCGCCAGGTCGAGCTCACATCTGATCAGCTGGGTAATGTCCTTGACTGCCACCGACACCAGCGTGCCGAGGGACTGCTCTCGCGCGGCGTCCACCGGCTGCCGGACCGCTGAGTCGGTCATCGGTGCCTCCCCTCTCGTGCTGTCGGATCAAGTCTCGCGCATCCTGTACCGCGGCATGCGGCCGGTGCCCGGTATTTGACTGCGATGCAACGGGGCGCAATGGCTGCGTGGCGGCACTGCCAGGCCGACTGCGATGGCGGCAGTGCCAGCTCGACTGTCATGGGCCAGGCCGAATGCCGCGAGAACACCGATGGCTGCCGGGCGCAAACGGCAAACGGCGCCCCGCGGCCGGGACGCCGTCGCCTTACACGTCACTCCGGGTTACCAAGCGTGCACCTCAGTTTTGCCGGGCGGGTCGCCCAGCGGCGCGCCATTTTACGGCGCCCGTCATGCTGGGCTCGCCTACCTCGGCACGCCTCCCGCGGCTGGTCGCGCGTGGGTACCCGGTTGCCGTGTACGGGCCTCTTGGTCCGTGACACCTTTGTACGACGGATCCGGCCGGTTGTGAAGACCGTGGCGTGACCAATTCGTGATCTCGATTGATCCGCCGGTTTACATGCGCTGGGCTGGCGGGTTACCGCGAGATGAACGTCTCGTCGGTGCACGGAAAACTACAGCGGATGCGGCTTTCGCTCTCGACGGACGGGTCCACGATCGGGCAGCATAGAGCAGATCGCCCATTCCGGGGATAGAGGATTGTGCCGTTTTGACTGGCTGGTGGATTTGACTCGTTACGCATAGGCTTGCGTGGGTGACGGGCCGGCTCTGCCCCCCCGGAGCCGGACCGCGCGGCGGCCCCCGCTCTCCCCCCCGGCGGGGGTCGCCCTATGCTTTCTCCGCGCCGTCTCGCCGCTACCGCTGTGCCGACGTGTCGGCGGCCCGGCCCCCGTCATGGCCTTGGAGCAGGCACTCCAGCAGCCTGACCGCTCCCTGCTTGGACAGCGGCTCGTTGCCGTTCCCGCACTTGGCGGACTGGATGCAGGACGGGCAGCCCGCGCCGCACTCGCAGGATTCGATCGCGCGTGCGGTGGCGCGGAGCCAGTCTGCCGCCGCCAGGAAGCCACGCTCGGCGAAGCCAGCGCCGCCGTCGTGCCCGTCGTAGACGAACACGGTCAGCCGGCCGGTGGCCGGGTGCAGGTCGGCGGATACTCCGCCGACGTCCCAGCGATCGCACGCGGCGACCAGCGGCAGCAGCCCGATCGAGGCGTGCTCAGCGGCGTGGGCGGCACCGGACAGGTCGATGCCGCGACTCGCCAGCTCAGCGCGCTGGCCGGCTGAGATCGTCCACCACACCGCCCGGGTCCGCAGCATGCGGGCCGGCAGGTCGAGCGGCGTCTGGCCGGCGGGCTGCCCGGTCTCCAGCTGCCGGCGGACGTAGCAGGTCACCTGCCGGGTTACCTTGACGTCGCCGAAGTGCACCTGCGCGGTGCCCCAGCAGGCACGGCGCAGCTCCGCCGTGACCTCGATCCCGGTCAGCTCCCGCGCCGAGGTGGCGTAGCCCGGATCACGGGCTTCCACCAGGGCGACGCCGTCCGTCAGGTCAAGCCTGGTGACCAGGTACATCTCTCCCTGGTGCGGGTAGACGGCGCCGGTGTGCACGAGCACGTGGGCCGAGGGCTCGTCTACCGTGCCGACCAGCCGGCCCGTCGACTCCTCCACGATCCGCACGGGCGCGCCGCCAGTGCCGCGCAGGCTGGCCGCTGCCGCCGGGCCCTGCCGCGTCCAGTACCGCCAGTGTCCCCGGCGGCGCAGCATGCCGCGCCGGGTCAGGCGGTCGGCGACCGCCGCCGCCCCCGGGCCGAACAGCTCGATGTCGGCCTGAGTCAGCGGAAGCTCGGCGGCCGCCGAGCACAGGTGCGGCGCCATGATGTAGGGATTGCCCGGATCAAGCACGGTCGCCTCGACCGGCCGGCGCAGGATCGCCTCCGGGTGATGGACGAGATAGGTGTCCAGCGGATCGTCACGGGCGATCAGGACCGCGACGGAGCCGCGGCCATCGCGTCCGGCCCGGCCCGCCTGCTGCCACAGGGCGGCCCTGGTTCCCGGCCAGCCAGCGATCAGCACCGCCTGTAGTCCGTTGATGTTGACGCCGAGTTCCAGCGCGGTGGTGCTCGCCAGGCCGGTGATCGCGCCCGCCCGCAGCGCATCCTCCAGTTGGCGCCGGTCCTGGGGCAGATATCCGGAACGGTAGGCGGCGACCCGCGGCGCAAGGCCGGCGGCGCCCGCCTGCGCGAGCGCGCGCCTGGCGCCCATCGCCACTGCCTCCGCGGCACGGCGGGACCGGACGAAGGCGAGCGTGGGCACGCCATCGATCACCAGGTCAGCGAGGAGCCCCGCGGCCTCGGCGGTGGCCGGCCGCCGGACGGGCGCACCAGCCTCGCCGCGCAGCGTGGTCAGCGGCGGCTCCCAGAGGCAGAAGGTCACGGGACCGCGCGGGGCAGCGCTTTCCGTCACCGCCACGGCGTCCAGCCCGGTGAGCAGCCGGGCGCACCGGGCTGGTTCGCTGATCGTGGCGGAGGCCAGGATGAACACCGGGCCCGCGGTCGGCGCGGGGGTGCCGTGACCGCTCTGGCCGTGGTGCACAGCCACTCGTCGCAGCCGGCGCAGCACCTGTGCCACGTGGGATCCGAAGACGCCGCGGTAGCCGTGGCACTCGTCGACGATGACGTACTGCAGCCGCCGGAGGAAGCCGTCCCACCGGGAATGCCGTGGCAGCAGTACGTGGTGCAGCATGTCGGGCGTGGTGAGCAGGTAGCTGGCGTGCGCCCGCGCCCAGGACCGCTCGGCAGCCGGGGTGTCTCCGTCGACGACCGCGGCGCGGACGCCGTCGATGCCGAGTGCTCGCACCATCCGCAGCTGATCGGCAGCAAGCGCCTTGGTCGGCGCGATGTAGAGGGTGGTTCTTCCCGCCAGGACGCCGGTCAGCGCGGGGAGCAGGTAGCCGACCGACTTGCCCGACGCCGTCCCCGTTGCGATGATCACGTTCCGCCCGCAGTGGGCATGGTCCGCGGCAATCGCCTGATGAGCCCACGGGGACGGCGCCCCTGCCTTGCCGAACGCCGCCGCTAGCTCCGCCGGGACCCATCTCGGCCAGTCCGCGCGGCGCCCATGGCTGGCCGGGATGAGCTCAAGGTGCGTCAGCCGTCCCGAGCGGGCGCCCTGGCGCAGCATCCGGCCTGCGCCCGTCGACGGCAGGCCAGGGGCACCAGCGTCCTGCTCGGGGGCACCAGCGTCCTGGCCCTGGACACGCCCAGGCCACCCAGCCGCGGGGACGGCAGCCCGACCGGCTGCCGGGCGCGCGGGCGCCGGGCGGGTCGGTTGCTCCTCTGGGGCGAGCGGCTGCACGGCAGGCATCGGGTTTCAGTGTGTCATCCGGCGGCAAGATGCCTCGAAACGTGATCTGGTATAGACATGACCTCAGAGCGTGATTGAATCGCGACGGGAGCAATCACGCCCCCCCAATGGCAGCCTGGGATTCAGCCGGGCTGCGACGCTCGGACGATGGCCGTATGGCGCTGGAGGATTTGTGGATCTGAAGCTTGATCACCACACCAACGACGGGATCGAGGTCGTCGACGTCGAGGGCGAGATCGACGTCTACACTGCGCCGCGGCTACGTGAACTCCTGATCGAGCTGGTGAACAACGGCTACTACCAGCTCGTGGTGAACATGGAGAAGGTCGAGTTCCTGGACTCGACCGGGCTGGGAGTGCTGGTCGGCGGCCTGAAGCGGGTCCGCGCGCACGACGGATCACTCGATCTGGTCTGCACCCAGGAGCGGATCCTGAAGATATTCAGGATCACCGGGCTGACCAAGGTCTTCGGCATCCATGACACCGTGGACGAGGCCATCACGGCAAGAAAAGCCGAGAAGTAGGCGCCCTGGCTCATGCCCGAGATGACCACGGTTGAGGTTAGCTTCACGGCACTGCCCGCGCACGTGCGCACAGCCAGGCTTGTCGCCACCGCGGTGGCGAGGCGCAGCGGCGTCGACGAGGCGCTGCTTGACGAGGTCAGGCTGGCGGTCGGCGAAGCATGCTCGCGGGCGGTGGAAGCGCACCGCCTGCACTGCCCGGCCGAGCCGGTCAGGATCGCCCTGACCGATTCCGCCGGCCGGTTCGAGGTCGAGGTGACGGACACCGGCGTCGCCGCGGCGCCTGACGACGTCGGCGCTGCCACGGCGGAGCCGGGCGGCTCGCCGCACCTCGGGCACGGCCTGGGCCTGGCGGTGATCGCCGGCCTGGCCGACGACGTCCAGATCAGCGAATCCCCGGCCGGCGTCAGCATCAGGATGAGCTGGCCCGCGGTGGGCCTGGGACGCTAGCAGGATCGGTGTCCGGCGGCATCAGCCATGCCGCACCCTACGAACCGGTCGCGAGCGTGGGCAGAAGTGCCGACCCGCGTTACCATCCAGTGACCTGCATGCGTAGACTCCCCCGCACTGCCGGTCGTGGGCATCCTCGGTGTGCTGGCTCGACGCGCCCGCGTCCGGGTACCGCGACACCGCAATGAGCAGCGCTTCGCGCGAAGCATGCTTGCCCTGTCAAGGAGGACAGATGTCAAGGCTCAACCTCGCTCTGGCGGGTGGTGCGCCCGGCGTCACCGGCGCCAACCTGACCTGGGTCGTCGTCGTGGCCGTGATCGCGCTACTCGCGCTGGGCGTGGCAGCCGTGCTGGTCAGGCAGGTGCTGGCGGCCAGCCAGGGCACCGAGAAGATGCAGGAGATCGCACTTTCCATCCAGGAGGGCGCGGCAGCCTACCTGCGGCGCCAGTTCAAGACCCTCAGTGTCTTTGTCGTCCTGATCTTCTTCGTGCTGCTGCTGCTGCCGGCCGACACCGCGTCGATCCGCTGGGGCCGCAGCGCGTTCTTCCTTGTCGGCGCGTTTTTCTCGGCGCTCACCGGATTCACCGGCATGTCGCTGGCGGTCCGCGGCAACGTGCGGGTGGCGGCCGCCGCGCGCGCGGGCGCCGAGGGCGAGCGGCCGGCGATGCGGATCGCGTTCCGCACCGGCGGGGTGGCCGGCATGTTCACCGTCGGCCTCGGCCTGTTCGGCGCCGCGGTCGTGGTGATCCTTTACAAGGCGAACGCGCCGAGCGTGCTTGAGGGCTTCGGCTTCGGCGCGGCGCTGCTGGCGATGTTCATGCGGGTCGGCGGCGGCATCTTCACCAAGGCCGCCGACGTCGGCGCCGACCTGGTCGGCAAGGTCGAGAAGGGCATCCCCGAGGACGACCCGAGGAACGCCGCGACCATCGCCGACAACGTGGGCGACAACGTCGGCGACTGCGCCGGGATGGCCGCCGACCTGTTCGAGTCCTACGCGGTGATGCTGGTCGCCTCGCTGATCCTCGGCGTCCGGGCGTTCGGCTCGCAGGGACTGGTGTTCCCGCTGATCGTCCCCATGATCGGCGTGATCACCGCGGTGGCCGGCATCTTCGTGGTGGCCCCGCGCCGCAGCGACCGCAGCGGCATGACGGCCATCAACCGCGGGTTCTTCGTCTCGGCGATCATCTCGCTCGTGCTCGTCGTCGGTGCCTCGTTCCTCTACCTGCCCGCTAAGTTCAGCCAGCTCAAGGGGGTCGTCGGCACCGGCAGCGCCGCGATACTCGCGCACGGCGGCAGCCCCCGGCTGCTGGCCATCGGCGCGGTGCTCATCGGGCTGCTGCTGGCCAGCGCCATCCAGCTGCTGACCGGGTACTTCACCGAGACCAACCGGCGCCCGGTCCGCGAGATCGGCGAGAGCTCGCTCACCGGCCCTGCCACCGTGATCCTGTCCGGGATCTCGGTCGGCCTGGAGTCGGCCGTGTACTCGGCGCTGCTGATCGCGGCCGCGGTCTACGGCGCGTTCCTGCTCGGTACCGGCAACGCGACCATCGCGCTGTTCGCGGTCGCGCTGGCGGGCACCGGCCTGCTCACCACGGTGGGGGTGATCGTGTCGATGGACACCTTCGGCCCGGTCTCCGACAACGCGCAGGGCATCGCGGAGATGTCCGGGGACGTGGACGGCGAAGGCGCGCAGGTGCTGACCCGGCTGGACGCGGTCGGCAACACCACCAAGGCGATCACCAAGGGGATCGCGATCGCCACCGCGGTGCTCGCGGCGACCGCGCTGTTCGGCGCGTTCCGCAGCACCGTGCAGGCGGCGCTGGGCAGCGCGGCCGGCACCTTCAACCTCTCGGTCGACCGGCCCAACGTCCTGGTCGGCGTCATGATCGGCGCCGCGGTGGTGTTCTACTTCTCCGGCCTGCTGATCATGGCGGTGGGCCGCGCGGCCGGCCGGGTCGTCTACGAGGTGCGCGAGCAGTTCCGCAGCCACCCGGGGATCATGGACTTCACCGAGAAGCCCGAGTACGGCCGCGTCGTTGACATCTGCACCAGGGACTCGCTGCGCGAGCTTGCCACACCCGGCCTGCTGGCGGTGCTGACGCCGATCGCGGTCGGCTTCGCCTTCGGCTACGCCCCGCTCGGCTCGTTCCTGGCCGGCGCGATCGCGGCGGGCGCGCTGATGGCGGTCTTCCTGGCCAACTCGGGCGGCGCCTGGGACAACGCCAAGAAGCTGGTCGAGGACGGCAACTTCGGCGGCAAGGGCTCCGACGCGCACGAGGCCACCATCATCGGCGACACGGTCGGGGACCCGTTCAAGGACACCGCGGGCCCGGCGATCAACCCGCTGATCAAGGTGATGAACCTGGTATCGCTGCTCATCGCGACGAGCGTGGTGAAATATAGCCATAACGCAGGCCTTCGGGCCGGTGTCGCCATCGTCGCCGTCGCCGTCGTGGTCGGTGCCATCGTCATCGCCAAGCGCCGGTCCACCAGCATCCCGTCGGCCAGCCCGGGCGGCAGCGACCAGGCGGCCGGCCCGGGCGCGACGCCGGCCGCGGACAACGATGGCAAGGCGTCGGCCGGGACCGCTGCCGCCTGACCAGCCGGCCGTGCCGCCACAGCGCGCCGCCGAGCAGTCTGGCGGCCGATCGGCGCACCATGGCCGGCCGCGCGGCGGCCGGAGGCTGATCGTGATGCGGCACGCCAAGTCAGGTGACCTGCCCGGCGGCCCTGACGTCGAGCGGGCGCTGAGCCCGCGCGGGCTGCGTGACGCTGCCGCGGCCGGTCACTGGCTGCGGGACCGGGGGTTCGTCCCCGACCTGGTGCTGTGCTCCACGGCCCGGCGCGCCAGGCAGACCTGGCGGCAGGTCGCGGCCGAGCTGCAGGCCGCCGTGACCGTGCACGAGGATCCCCGCCTCTACCAGGCCGACTCCGCGGAGCTGCTCGACGTCATCGGGGAGGCACCACCGGACGTCGCGACGCTGATGTATGTCGGCCACAACCCGGCCGCCCAGGATCTGGCGACCGGGCTTGCCGGGTGGGCGCAGGGATTCCGCACCGCGGCCGTCGCGGTGATCGGCCTGACGGTGCCGTGGGCCAGCGCGGCCGTCGGCGACGGTGAGCTGGTCGAGTTCTGGACCCCGGGATCATGAAACTGCCTGGCGTAGCTCAGCCCGCCCGCATCCCGTCCGCCCGGTCGGCTGCGTCAGCCGCGTCAGCCGCCTCTACGTCGTCCCTGGAGATCCCGAGCAGGTAGAGGATGACGTCCAGGTGCGGAACGCTCACCGACGCGTCTGCCGCGTCCCGGACGGCGGGCTTGGCGTTGAAGGCGATTCCCAGCCCGGCCGTCGCGATCATGTCGAGATCGTTGGCGCCGTCGCCGACAGCGACCGTCTGGCTGAGCGAGGTGCCCGCCGCCGCCGCGAAGCGCCGCAGCGCAAGCGCCTTTCCGGCCCGGTCCACCACCGGGCCGGTCAGCCGCCCGGTGAGCTTGCCATCGGATACCTCCAGCGTGTTGGCGGCCGCGTAGTCGATGCCGAGCTCGGCGGCGAGTCCGTCGGTGAACTGCGTGAAGCCGCCGCTCACTATCCCGCACCGGTAGCCAAGCCGCTTCAGCGTCCGGATAAGCGTGCGTGCCCCCGGCGCCAGGCGCAGCTGCGCCCGGACGGCATCGACGGCCGCCAGGTCGAGTCCGGCAAGCAGGGCAACGCGCTCACGCAGGGCCGCGGTGAAGTCGAGCTCGCCGCGCATCGCCGCCTCGGTCAGCGCGGCGACCTGCTCGCCGCATCCGGCCCTGGCCGCGAGCAGGTCGATGACCTCGCCCCTGATCAGGGTGGAATCGACGTCCATGACGATCAGCCGCATCGCGCGCCGGTGCAGGCCGCCGCGCTGTACGGCCACGTCCGTCCGCTGATCGAGCGACTCGCGGGCAAGCGCGGCGCGCAGCCCGTCCGGATCAGCCCCGGATACCTCGAACTCGATGCAGGTCACCGGCCGGTCCGCGAGTCTTCCTATCCGGTCGATGTTCGCGCCGCTGGCCGCGATCCGGCCGGCGATGGCCGCGATGGCCGCGGGCGCGAGCGGGCTCCCGAGCACCGTGACGTGCAGCCCGCCACGGCGCCTGGGCGGCTCGCCGGAGCCCATGGTGATCTCGGCTTCCAGGTCCAGCTCCGCGGCAATAGCGGCCACCTGGCGGTGAATCGCGGTCAGGTCAGGCGCCTGGTCGCAGCACAGCAGGACGCCGAGCACCAGGCGGCCGCGGATCACCACCTGCTCGACGTCGATGACGCTCAGCTCGTACGCGGCAAGCACGGAGAACAGCCGTGACGTGACGCCCGGCCGGTCCCGGCCGGTCAGGGTAATCAGGAGAGTGATCTGCGGCCCGGACATCGCCGTCCACGCTACCGGGAGCAGTGCGACCGCGCAGCGCCCGATGCCGTAGGTTCGACGCGTGATGCTGCAGGGTCAGGGAGGGGAGCGCATGTCGGACGAGGTGCTGCGGCTACGTGCGGTCAGCGTCCGGCGGGCGAAGTCGATGCTGCTGCGCGACGTGGACTGGACCGTGCACAGCGACGAGAGCTGGGTGGTCATCGGCCCGAACGGAGCAGGCAAGACCACGCTTCTTCAGGTGGCGGCGGCCACGCTGCCGCCGACCGACGGCACGGTGGAGATTCTCGGCGAGAACGTGACCGAGGCCGACGTCTTCGACCTGCGGACCCGGATCGGGCTCGCGAGCGCCGCGCTGGCGGACCGGGTGCCGCCCGCGGAGAAGGTCATCGACCTCGTGCTGACTGCCTCCTACGGCATCCTTGGCCGTTACACCGAGGACTACGACTCCGGTGACGTCACCCGCGCGGTGGAGCTACTCGACGCGCTTGGCTGCGCGCACCTGATCAGGCGGCGATTCGCGACCCTGTCGGAGGGGGAACGCAAGCGCGTCCAGATCGCCCGGTCGCTGATGCCGGATCCGGAGCTGCTGCTGCTGGACGAGCCGGCCGCCGGACTGGATCTCGGCGGCCGCGAGGACCTGCTCCGGCGGATCGCGGCGCTTTCCCGCGATCCCAAGGCACCGCTGATGGTGATGGTCACCCACCATGTGGAGGAGGTGCCCCCCGGCTTCACCCACGCGCTGCTGCTGCGCAAGGGCACCGTGCTCGCCGCGGGCAGGGTGCAGGACGTGTTCACCGCGCGGCAGTTGTCCAAGTGCTTCGGGCTGCCGCTGGTCATCGAGCACACCGGCGCCCGGTGGAGTGCGCGCGCCGCCCAGCAGCCCGACTACGGGGCGTCGCGGTGAAGCTCCTGCACTCGGGGAAGGTCCGCGAGGTCTACGCGGACGGTGCCGACGTGATCCTGCTGGCATCCGACCGGGTGAGCGTCTACGACGTGGTGCTGCCGACCCCCATTCCCGGCAAGGGCAAGGTCCTGACGCAGCTGTCGCTCTGGTGGTTTGACCAGCTGAAGGACGTATGCCCTAACCACGTGATCTCCGCAGCGGACGTACCGCCCGAATGGGCCGGGCGGGCCATCCGCTGCCGGCGCCTGGACATGCTGCCGGTCGAGTGCATCGCCCGTGGTTACCTGGCCGGCCTCGGCCTGGCGGAGTACCGCGACCACGGCTCGGTGTCCGGCGTGCCGCTGCCACCTGGCCTGCTCGAGGGCTCCCGGCTGCCCGCGCCGATTTTCACCCCGACCACGAAGGCCACCGCCGGGCACGACGAGTTCATCACCTACGCCGAGGTGGTCGCGGACGTCGGCCGCGGCGCGGCTGGGCGGCTCCGCGACCTGACGCTGGAGATCTACCGGCGGGGCGCGGCCCTGGCCGCTGATCGAGGCGTCATCATCGCCGACACAAAGCTTGAGTTCGGCTGGGCCGCGGACGGCGCGCTCGTGCTGGGCGACGAGCTTCTGACACCGGATTCTTCGCGGTTCTGGCCGGCCGACGACTGGCAGCCTGGCCGCCCCCAGCACGCGATGGACAAGCAGTTTGTCCGCGACTGGTCGTCAGGCCTGGACTGGGACCGCACCGCCCCCGGGCCGCCGGTCCCGGCCGAGATCGTGGCGGCGACCCGCGGCCGCTATGTCACGGTGTACGAGCGGCTGACCGGCTTGAGCTGGCCAGCGGAGCAGCCCCTACGATCATGACCATGCGAGGACGCCGTGCGGGCTGCTGAGGCGCTCGCGATCTTCGCGGCGGCGGTGGCGGCCGGCGGCATCAACGCCGTCGTCGGCTCCGGCTCGCTGATCACGTTCCCGACGTTGCTCGCGTTCGGCTTTCCCGCGGTCATCGCCAACGTGTCGAACAACGTCGGGCTCGTCTCCGGCAACCTGTCCGGCGCTCTCGGGTATCGCCGCGAGCTCGCCGGGCAGCGCGGACGGCTGGTCAGGCTCGGCGCGTTCGCCGCTGCCGGGTCGCTGGCTGGCGCGATCCTGCTGCTGTCGCTGCCGGCTGGCGCTTTCACCCTCATCGTCCCCGTGCTCATACTGATCGCTTGCGTGCTAGTGATCGTCCAGCCACGGCTGAACGCCTGGATGGCCGCCCGGCGGGACACCCGGCACTCGCGCGGGGGCCCCGTGCTGGCCTCCGGCGTGCTGGTGTCCGGCGCCTACGGCGGCTACTTCGGCGCGGCTCAGGGCGTCCTGGTCCTCGGCCTGCTCGGCAGCTTCCTCGAAGAGGACCTGCAGCGCGCCAACGCCGCTAAGAACGTGCTCGTCGCGGTCGTGAATGCCACGGCCGCGGTCGTGTTCATCTTGTTCGCACACGTCAACTGGATCGTCGTGCTGCTGATCGCCGCCGGGTCGACGGTGGGCGGCCTGCTCGGCGCGCGGCTCGGCCGGCGGCTGCCGCCGCTCGCGCTGCGGATCTTCGTGGTCCTGATCGGAGTGATCGCCGCCGCGAAACTGATCTTCTTCTGAGCCGGGCGGGCGGCGCGCCGGGCAGCCAGCGTCTGCCTACCAGGCGCCCGTCAGGGCGCTTCGCGCCGCGCGGGCGGCTGGCCGGCCGCCCGCGGCTGGGCCAGCATCCCGGCGCCAGCGGCCCGCGCCAGCAGGTCCCTGGCATAGCTGCCCAGCGCCGCCGAGCCGTCCTCGATGAGTGCCAGCTTGGGGATCACCTGGTCGGCCGTGATCCCGTGGCTGACCCAGGTCCCGCCGCCTGCCTGGAAGTTCGCCAGCATCGGCTGCAGTCGGTCCAGGGCTCTGGCGAACCTGGCTTCGCGGGTCACCCGCTCCTCGAACTCGTCCCAGAGCGCGCGGATTCGGGCGGCCTGGTCGGCAGGCAGCAGCGCGAAGATCCGGTCAGCGGCGGCCCGCTCCGCTTCCTCCTGCCGGGCGTGCTGCGCCTCGTCCGCGTAAAGGAACAGGTCGCCCGCGTCGATCTCGACCAGATCGTGCACGAGGAGCATCGCGATCACCCGGCCCAGGTCGGTGCCTGGCGGCGCATGATCGCCGAGGACCAGGGCCATCACGGCCAGGTGCCAGGAGTGCTCGGCAGAATTCTCCCGCCGGGAAGGCTCGGTGAGCGGGGTCTGCCGGAGGACGGCCTTGAGCCGGCCGGCCTCCATGACGAATCGCATCTGCTCCTCAAGCCGCATGCTTCTAGTGAAGCAGGAGCCGGCACAGCGCTGGGCCGACCCGGTAATCACCCGGCGTATCGGGTAACGGGAACCCCGGTGATCAGGTCGGATGCCGCAGGTGCGATCATTTTCCTGGGGGACCCAAAGATGATACGGGGGACCGGCTCATCAAGGCTCGTCCTGGCGGGGCACCTGCCCGGCCAGGACGAGTTCTCCTTGCTAAGGCGACCCGCGTGGCTCCGCTGCCCTGCGGCACACCCGGAGAATGCCGGCCACCAGCCTGGCGCGCCCGCCGCAGCAGGACGAGCATAGGCCTATGCGTCATAAGAGCTGCGTCACCTCACTGTCCTGGATTCCGTCCGAGGCAGTCACCGGAGGAACACGGGTGGCCTTCGATGCCGGGTTCACCCACTACGACGACCCGCCGCCCGGCGAGCTCGGCGACATCGAGAAACTGCGAGTCGCTGACCGGTTCCGGTTCGCCAATGTTCTGCGCGCCTGGATCGACGTCGACGACTCAGGCGCGATCACCGGTTCCGGCTACGACGGCGGCGGCCTGATGGGCTCCACCACCATCAACCTGGGCGGCCTGCACTACCGGTTCCAGGCAGTCCAGCTCCCCGATCTGCAGCGTGATCCGGAATCCGGGGACACCTCGGTGCGCTTCGTGCAGACCACGGGCGGCCGGACCGGCCTGCCCGCGCCCAGGCGGGTGCGGCGGCGGCCGTTTGTCCAGTGGCAGGCCCCGCTGGTGTGGACGACCCTGTCGCTCACGCTGCACGCCGACGGCCGGGCCGAGTTCGCGATGACCGGGGCGAGCCCGTTCCCCCGGCACTGGGTCTACGACGGCGACGGCCAGCTCTCGCACAAGTCCGGCCTGACCGACTTCCGTGACTGGTACCGCAAGTCGTTCGGCCGCCACAGCCCGTGGGGGGACGAGGACTCGCCCGCCCTGGTCACGGCGGTGGAGACCGCGCTGGAACGGTCCCTGTCCGTGCAGCTGATGCACGGCGCGGCCAAGCCGCGCATCCAGCGTGTCCGGGCCGGTGACGCGCTGGTGCGCCAGGGCGAGCCCGGCACCGACATCTACCTGATTCTTGACGGGGTCATCCGGATCGAGCGGGACGGCGAGCGGCTGGCCGAATACGGGCCGGGCGCCCTGCAGGGGGAACGAGCTCATCTGGAGGGCGGCGTCCGCACCTCCTCGCTGATCGCGGTCACGGACTGCAAGGTGGCGGCGGTCGACGCCGGGCAGTTCGATCGGTCTGCGCTGGAGGAGCTCTCCGGCGGGCACCGCCGGGAAGATGCCGGCCAGGCCTGAGCGGTGCGGCTGAACTTCTGCGGGACCCGCGGGTCAACCCAGGCCGTCGGCGCCGAGTTCCTCCGCTACGGCGGTCACACCTCGTGCGTGGCCGTCTCCCACGGCGAAGACGCTGTGCCGACGCTCATCCTCGACGCGGGCACGGGCCTGCGCGAAGTCACCCCGCTGCTGGCCGGCCGGCCGTTCGCCGGCGCGATCCTGCTGTCGCACCTGCACTGGGATCACGTGCACGGGCTGCCGTTCTTCCGGGCCGCGGACACCGACGGCGCCAGGGTCAGGCTGCTGCTGCCCGAGCAGGAGGACGGCGCGCGGGCGGAGGCGGTGCTTGAACGCGGCATGTCGCCGCCGCATTTCCCGATCCGGCCGCGTGACCTGCGCGGCGCCTGGACGTTCGGCACGCTGGTGCCAGGGCGGCACGCTGTCGAAGGGTTCACGGTCCAGGCCCGCGAGATCCCGCATAAGGGCGGCAAGACGTTCGGCTACCGGATTAGCGACGGAAAATCCGTTATCGCCTATCTGCCTGATCATTGCCCGACGAACCTCGGGCCGGGGCCCGACTGCCTGGGGGAGTACCATGCCGCCGCCGTCGAGCTGGCCAAGGGCGCGGACGTCCTGGTGCACGACGCGTCGCTGCTGCCCGAGGAGGTGGCCGCCGATGCCTCGTTCGGCCACGCGGCGGCGGACTATGCGGTCGGCCTGGCCGTGGCTGCGGGGGCGCGGCGGGTGGTGCTGTTCCATCATCGGCCCAACCGCACGGACACCGAGCTCGATGATCTGGGCGGCCGGCTCGCGCGGGGGCCCGTGCCGGTCACGGTCGCCGCGGACAAGGGGATACTCGAACTGTGAAACCGACCGGCCCGGACGCGGTAGTTGTCGGCTCTGGCCCGAACGGGCTGGCGGCCGCCCTGATCATGGCCAGGGCGGGCCTTACCGTGCAGGTTTTCGAGGGGGGCGAGACTCCCGGCGGCGGATGCCGGACGCAGGAGATCACCCTGCCCGGCTTCCACCACGACATCTGCTCGGCGGTGCATCCGCTGGCCGCCGCCTCGCCGTTCTTCACCGGAACCGACCTGGCGGCAGCCGGAGTCAGGCTGCTGACGCCGCCGGTCGCGTTCGCCAACCCGATCGATGGCGGGCGGGCCGGTGCGGTGGCCGGATCGGTGCAGGACACTGCGGACGGCCTGGGCGCGGATTCCGGCGCCTACCGGCGGCTGCTCGGGCCCCTGGTGCGCGATGCCGACTCCATCCTGCCCGCCCTGCTCGCCCCGCTCAGGTCCATTCCCGCGCATCCGCTGGCCGTCGCGCGCTTCGGCCTTGAAGGACTGCTGCCGGCCTCCCAGCTAGTCCGCAGATTCAAGACCCAGGAGGCCAGGGCGCTGCTGGCAGGCGTGTCCGCGCACTCCTTCCTGCCGCTCGGCGCTCCCGGCAGCGGAGGCTTCGGGCTGCTGCTGACGCTCATCGCGCACTCGGTCGGCTGGCCCGTCGTCGAGGGCGGCAGCGCGCGCCTCATCGACGCCCTGGTTCGTGAGCTCACCTCTCTCGGCGGTCAGGTGATCACCGGCCAGTGGATCAAGAGCCTGGCGGATCTGCCGCCGGCCAGGGCGACCCTGCTGGACGTCACGCCGCTCCAGCTCATCGCGCTGGCGGGTGACGCGCTGCCCGACCGGTACGCCCGGGCGCTGGCGAGGTTCAGGTACGGGCCGGGTATCTGCAAGGTCGACTGGGCGCTCAGCGGCCCGGTGCCCTGGACGGCAGATGCCTGCCGCCAGGCCGGGACGCTGCATCTGGGCGGCACGTTCGCCGAGACCGCCCGTGCCGAGGCGGAGGTGACAGCCGGGAAGCACCCGGAAAGACCGTTTTGCATCGTGGCGCAGCCTGGCGTCGTGGACCCGTCCCGTGCCCCGGCAGGCAGGCAGGCGCTGTGGGGCTACTGCCATGTGCCGTCCGGCTCGACGGTGGACATGACCGGCCGGATCGAGGCGCAGATCGAGCGCTTCGCGCCGGGCTTCGGTGACCTGATCCTGGCCAGGTCCACCAGGACGGCAGCCGAGGTGGAAGAGCACAACCCGAACTACGTGGGCGGTGACATCGCGGCCGGCCTGGGGACGCTGCGCCAGACGGTGTTCCGGCCGGCCATCCGGTGGAACCCGTACCGGACCGCCCTGCCCGGCGTCTACCTGTGCTCGTCGTCGACGTCGCCTGGTGCCGGAGTGCACGGGATGTGCGGCATGTGGGCAGCCAGGGCCGCCCTCGCCGACCTGGGCGGTCCGTAGGGTCACCGCGGCGGCCGGGTCAGCGCAGGGCACCGGCCCGTGCAGAAGGTCAGGCCGGCGCTCCGCGGCCATCCTCGGCCACTGCGCCCTCGGTCTGGTACGCCGCGGTGGCGGCTCCCCAGGCAAAGCCGGCCGGGAACTGTGGCATCGGAAGGTCGTTCACGTGGCGATCGTATGTCGCCGCGTGCGGCTGAGGAACCGGCGCACTAGCCTCGGCGGATGAGCGGCCGCGCGTTCGTCCCCGACGATTTCGCGGTCCCGCGCGAGCTGATCGCGCCGCCCTTCCGGCTTGAGCCGCTGGGACCGCAGCACAACGGCGCTGACTATGCGGCGTGGACGTCCAGCATCGAGCACATCAGCGCGACCCCTGGTTTCGCCGGCCGTAACTGGCCCGATCCGGGGATGTCGGCGGAAGACAACCTCCGCGACCTTGAGCGGCACGCGAACGACTTCGCCGGGCGGGCCGGCTTCACCTACACCGTCATCGAGATCGGCAGCGACGAGACCATCGGCTGCGTCTACATCTACCCGGCTCGCGACGAGGACCACGACGCTCACGTCTCGTCGTGGGTCCGGGCCGACCGCGCCAGCCGGGACAAGGATCTTTACGATGCCGTCAGCACCTGGCTGTCCGCTGCATGGCCGTTCCAGGCAGTCAGCTACCAGCCACGGTGACGAACGGTCCAGCGTCCTGCAGGTTGCCGCCCTTGTCGAGCACGTACCTGGCCCTGCGATCTGCTGGCTCCTTATCGGCGCAGCATTCCTGGCTGGGTGTGCGACAGATTTGTAGGTAGTCAAGATCATCTTCGTCTCCGGGCTAGTCAGGCGGTCTGCGTCTGAGTGTGCGGGGTGTTGCAGATGACTTCCCAGGTCCTGCTGGCTTCGCGGCAGCGCAGGGCGATGATGGCGTCGGCGCCGCTGGTGGTCCAGTGCATGCCTGCCTGCTTGAGACGCTGGCCGACGATGGTCTTGCAGCTGGCCTCGACGACGCCGGAGCCGACGAACAGGCCGCACTGGCGGAACCAGTGGTAGCGCATGCGGGGGGCGTTGTTCTCGAAGTAGCCCAGGGCGGTGTCCAGCTCGTTTTTCTTGATGCCCTCGAGCGGGAAGACGCGGGAGGCCTTGCAGATCCCGTCGATATCGCCGTAGTCCAGGTCCTCCAGGCGGGCGGCGAGCCATTCGTCTTTCTGGTCGCCGAGCATGAATTCCAGCTGGCGGGCGAGGTCGTGGAGGTGCTCGCGGGCGTGGAACAGGTCCACGATCTGGGTGGCCTCGGGGAATTTCGCGGTGGCGATGCCCCAGATCCAGGCGGCTCCGTCACCGAGGATGGTGAGCTGGCGGACGTGGTCCGCGCCGCGGCGGATGCCCTCCGCCTTCACCAGGGTCCCGAACTGCGAGGCGGGCTCGAAGGTGGCGATGACGCTGGCCGAGGCCCGGTCGCGGACCGGGTAGCCGTCCTTGTCGAGCTTGTCCTGGGTGAAGAACACGGCGAGCTTGACCTCGCGGGTGCGGGCCCGGCCGTCCTCGCCCTTCCCCTGCCGGCCGGCCGTTTCCCTGGAGGTCATGGGGACGCCGGTGCCGTCGATCGCCGCGTAGAGCTTGTCCGGCAGGGGGGAGGGCGGCAGCGGGACGAGCTTGCGGGCAGCGATGAGCCGGGCGCGTTCCCGGCCGGCGGCCGCGGCGGCGGCGCCGCTGGCCTCGGCCGCGCGCTCGGCCCGCTTGGCGGTCAGCCGGACGCCGGCCAGTTCCTCCAGCAGGCTCGCGGCCCTCGCGAACGGGACGGCGGCGGCTGCCAGGTCGTTCATCGCGGCAAGGCCCGGCGACATCGACGTGCCCGCGACGCCGAGCTCGGCGTCCCGCGGGGCGAGGCCGTGCCCGCATTCCGCGCAGTGATACCAGGCCCGCGGCACGGTGACCAGGCCGAGCGCGGTGTCGAAGGACTTGTCCCGGTAGCCGGCGAACCCGGCCTCGTGGCCCTGGCCGCAGGGGACGCGGGGTCCCCGGTGGCCGCGGTCGGCGGCCAGCAACTGCTCCAGCATGCTCCCGCCGAGCTTCAGCAGCCCGGCGCGGAGCACCTGCTCCGCCGCTTCCATGCCGGCATCGCCGCAGCCCATGGTCCTGGCGGCCTCGGCGGCGAGCCGTCCTAGCTCGGCGGCCCGCTCCGCCGCGAGCGCGTCCCGGAGCCCCCTTTTTCCCCTCCCGTCCCATTAGGGGAATCCTCGCCGGCGTCGCCCGGCATGACCGGGCGGGCCTGGCAGATCGCCTCGTTCACCTCCGTGACCTGGCCGGCCAGCTCCCGGAACCGCTCGTGCTCCGCGACCTCCCGGCGGGCCTTGTCCAGCTCCGGCCCCGGTCTCAGGTGAACCGTCCGCGTCCGCCCGTCCGCCTTCCGCGTCAGGTTCCACTGCGGCCCGTGACCGGGATGCTCCGGCGCGGCGCACGCGCAGTTCGGCTTGCCGCACTTGCGGCGGACCTCGTTCAGCGATCCCCGGCGGAAGTCCCCGACCTGCCCCAGCTCCGCGTAAAGCTCCGCACGCCGGCGCTCCAGTTCCGCCAGCTCATCAGGCCCGTCAGGCACGCCATCCCCAATCTGAGAGTATTAATACTCTCAGATTAGCCCCGCAGCCAGCCGCAATCCAGAACCCCTACGAATGTGTCGCACACCCTTCCTGGCTGGCGTGACCTCGTTTTGTCAGAGGTGGCCTGTATCGTGGGAACATAGATTCGAATAAGGAGGTGCCAGCATGTGCCTGCCTGGTCAGCCGCCCGCCGCACCGGCCACGGCCGCTGACGCGGTGGCGATGGCACAGGCCTCGCTGGCGTTCCTCGCGAAAGCCGATATAGCGTCGCTGCCGTCGGCGGTGCAGGCGGATTGCCTGCGGGGGCTGGGGCGGGCTGAGTCGTTGCAGACG
>Ga0302324_100004571_pt1 | contig 30506 bp, 25 predicted proteins | sample Palsa_T0_1_FD_201949 | JGI IMG/M metagenome (GOLD analysis project Ga0302324, IMG submission 201949) | Peat permafrost microbial communities from Stordalen Mire near Abisko, Sweden - Palsa_T0_1 | ecosystem: Environmental > Terrestrial > Soil > Palsa > Peat permafrost | place: Sweden: Abisko... | reverse complement strand
AGCCGATCACCATCCGCCTGCGCGACGCGCGGGTGAGCGGCCTACTCGGAGCGCCGATCCCACGCGAGCGCTGCGCCGAGATCCTGCGCGCGCTCGAGTTCGGGGTGGTCGAAGCCGACGATGGGCTCGACGTCACGGTGCCGTTCTTCCGCCGCGCCGATGCCACTCGCGAGGCCGACCTGATCGAGGAGGTGGCCCGGATCGACGGGCTCGATCGGCTTCCCGCGACGCTGCCCTCGCGCCATGGCGCGGCCGGCCGGCTGACGCCACGCCAGCGGCTTCGGCGCGCCGCCGCCGATGCCCTGACCGCGCAGGGGCTGTACGAGATCGTCGGCTGGAGCTTCGTCGCCCCCGAGCTCGCCGACCGGCTGCGGCTGCCGTCAGACGACGACCGCCGTCAGGCGGTCGAATTGAAAAATCCCATGTCGGTCGACCAGTCGCGATTGCGGACCTCCCTGCTCGGGTCCCTGCTCGACGCGGCCAGGTACAACCGCGCTCACGGTGCCGCGACGGTGCGGCTGTTCGAGGCGGGGGCGGTTTATGTGAAGTCGGCCGGAAACGCCCTGCCGGACGAGCCCTGCCACCTGGGAGCCCTGCTGATCGGCGCCGCGCGCCCCGCGACCTGGCGCGACCCCGACCCGCGCCAGGCCGACTTCTTCGCCGCCAAGGGCGCGCTCACCGCGTTGCTCCAGACCTTGCGTGTTCCCTTCACCGTCGAGCCGGCGGGCGAGCCGTTCCTGCACCCGGGCCGGAGTGCCGCGGTGCTCGTCGACGGGGAGCGCGTCGGCTGGCTCGGCGAGATCCATCCGCTGGTCGCGCGCCAGTGGGACCTGAACGACTCCGTCGCCGGCTTCGAGCTCGATCTCGACGCCGTCGCGAGGTCGGCCGGTGCCGTCGCGAGGTACGTAGACGTGACCAGCTTCCCCGAGGTGCGCGAGGACCTCGCAGTGATCGTCCCGGACACGGTGAGCGCCGCCGAGGTGCTGGCCGCGGTCCGGCGCTCCGGCGGGTCGCTGCTGGCGGCGGCCGAGGTTTTCGACGTCTACCGCGACGCGGACCGCGTCGGCGAGGGAAGGGTCTCGCTCGCGCTGCGGTTGACTTTCCGCGGCCGCGACCGGACGCTGACCGACGAGGAGGTGGCCGAGCGCCGGGCTCGGATCGCGCGCGCGCTCGAAGGCGAGCTGGGGGGAAGCATCCGTGCCGCCTAGGGTCTCGGTGATCGGCGCGGCCGGGTTTGGCGGAGCGCTCGCGGCGAGGCTTCTCTATGCCCATCCGAGCTTCGACCTGGTCGCGGTCACCGCCCGCTCGGACGTGGGGCGCCGGCTCGACGATCTGTACCCCCACTACCGCGTGCCGCTGATGCTCGAGGAGCTCGATCTCGACCGGCACGCGGAGGTCGACGCGGCGGTGGTCGCCTACCCGCACGGCGCGGCGGCTCCGGTGGTCTCCGCGCTGGTCGAGCGGGAGGTGCGAGTCGTCGACCTGAGCGCCGACTTCCGCCTGCGCGACGCCGCGGTCTACGGCGAGTGGTATCGCGAGCACCTAGCTCCGGACCTGCTCGAGGATGCCGTGTACGGGCTGCCCGAGCTCTACCGGCATTTACTGCCGGGCGCCGACCTGGTCGCCAATCCCGGCTGCTATCCGACCGCGACGGTGCTGGCGCTGGCGCCGCTGGCGCGGGCCGGGCTGATCGCCGACGTGGTGATCGACGCTAAGTCGGGGGTGTCCGGCGCCGGCCGCACCGCGACCGAGAAGACCCACTTCGTGACCGTCGACGAGAACGTGAGCGCCTACGGAGTTCCGCGCCATCGCCATACCCCCGAGATCGAGCAGGAGCTGGCCGCGCTGGGTGCGGAGGTGCGGATCACCTTCACGCCGCACCTGGTGCCGCTCGATCAGGGAGAGTTGGTGTCGTGCTACGTGACCGTGGCAAGCGAGATCGGCGCGGGGGAGCTCGGCGAGCTCTACGCGGACGCCTACGGCGACGAGCCGTTCGTCGAGCTGGCCGCCCGGCCCCCCGGGGTGCGCGACGTGCGCGAGAGCAACTTCTGCCGCATCTCAGTGCACCTCGACGGGCGCACGGGCCGGGCGATTGTGTTCGCGGCCATCGACAACCTGTGGAAGGGCGCGGCCTCGCAGGCAGTTCAGAACCTCAATCTGATGTTCGGGCTGCCCGAGGGCGAGGGGATCTCATGAGCGACGAGCCCCGATCGACCGCGGCGGCGAGCTCGTTCTTCTCCTCGCGCTGGGTGGAGCGCCCCGGCCACGTCTCGGAGCTCGACCGGGGTCTACCCGCCGGCTTCCGGGCCGCCGGCGTGGCCGCGGGGATCAAGCCGAGCGGTTCACTCGACGTCGGGCTGATGGTGTGCGACGCGCCCGAGGTCACGAGCGCCGCGCGCTTCACGCAGTCGGGTGTGCTCGCCGCGCCCGTTCTGCTGACCATGGAGCGCTGCCGGCTCGAAGGAGTGCGCGCGGTGATCGTGAACGCCGGCAACGCCAACGCCGCCACCGGCCGGCGCGGGCTCGACGACGCCGCCAAGATGCAGGGCGCGGGCGCGATCGCCGCCCGAGTCGGCGAGGACGCGGTCGCGGTCGCCTCGACGGGCGTGATCGGGGTCGCCCTGCCGATGGACGCCGTGATCCGAGGGGTCGCCGGCGCCGCGCGCTCGCTGCGGGCGGATGGGGACATCGACTTCGCCGCGGCGATGCAGACCACGGATGCGTTCGAGAAGCGCGCGTCATTGTCGGTCGCGCTGGGTGGCGGAACCGTCCACCTCAGCGCTCAGGCGAAGGGGGCCGGGATGATCTCGCCACGGTTCGCGACGCTGCTGTGCTTCGTGCAGACCGACGCCGAGCTGTCGGCTCAGACCTGCGACCTGCTGCTCGGCGTCACCGTCAAGCGCTCGTTCGAGCGGATCAGCGTCGACGGCCAGCTCTCGACCAACGACACGGTGATTCTCCAGGCGAGCGGCGCCTCCGGTGTCCGGGTCGAGCCCGAGACCGACGACGAGGTTCGGTTGGGCGAGGCGCTCGATGCCCTCCTGCGCCAGCTCGCGCTGCTGATCGCGCGCGACGGCGAGGGGGCGCGGCGGGTGGGGCGTGTGGTCGTCCGCGGCGGCAACATCGACGCGGCCGCGGCGGTCGCCCGCGCCGTCGCGGATTCCCCGTTGATCAAGACGGCGCTGTACGGTGGCGACCCGAACTGGGGCCGGATCGCCCAGGCGGTGGGGATGGCCCTGCCGGGCACGGCGCCCCTCGCGTTCGACATCGCGATCGAAGGCGTGACGGTGTGCGCCGCCGGCGGGGCGGTGCCGTTCGACCGCGACGCGCTCGAGCGCGCGGTGGCGCGGGACGAGGTCGAGTTCGAGATCGGCCTGCCCGGTCAGGGCGCCGAGACCGAGCTGTTCTTCTCCGACCTGGGGCACGAGTACGTGACCCTCAACGGGGAGTACACGACATGACGCCGACTTCGTCGGCCCCCCGGAGGGATCCGCGTGCGTGATGTAGCCACCCTCCTCGAGGCGCTGCCCTACATCCGCGAGTTCCACGGCAAGACCGTGGTGATCAAGTACGGCGGCGCAGCGATGACCGACGCCGCCCTCAAGGAGGACTTCGCGCGCGACGTCGTCCTGCTCAAGTACGTTGGCATGAACCCCGTCGTCGTCCACGGTGGCGGCCCGGAGATCACGAGCTACATGAAGCGCCTCAACCTCCCGGTCGAGTTCGTAGAGGGGCTGCGAGTCTCCGACGAGGCGACGGTCGAGGTGGCGAAGATGGTGCTGGTGGGCAAGGTCAACAAGGACATCGTCCTGCGCATCAACCGCCACGGCCAGCCCGCGGTGGGGCTGTGCGGTGACGATGGCCTGCTGTTCCGCGCCGCCCGCCAGCAGTCGCCCAGCGGGCACGACATCGGCTTCGTCGGCCGGATCGAGCGCGTCGACGTGGACGTCCTCAACCACGTGGCCCAGGACTACGTCCCGGTGATCGCGAGCGTCGGCGCCGATCGCGAAGGTCGCTCCTACAACATCAACGCCGACGAGGCGGCCGGCGCCGTCGCGAGCGCGCTCGGCGCCTACAAGATCGTTTTTCTGACCGACGTCTCGGGCTGGCTGCGCGACCCCTCCGACCAGGCGAGCATCATCTCCGAGACGACGGCAACCGAGGTCGCGGCGGCGCTCCCGGCCGTCGGCGGCGGGATGCGCCCGAAGCTCGCGGCGTGTCTCGAGGCGATCCACGGCGGCGTCTCGTTCGCGCACATCGTCGACGGGCGCGTCCCGCACTCGCTGCTGCTCGAGCTGTTCACCGACGCCGGCCAGGGCACCAGGATCGGACTGGGGGCGTAGTGAGCCTGGCCGAGCTCCAGGCCCTGGAGCGCGACCACGCGATCCCGACCTACGCGCGCTATCCGGTCGAGTTCGTACGCGGCTCCGGCTGCCGGCTGTGGGACGCCGACGGGAACGAGTACCTCGACTTTCTCGCCGGCATCTCCGTCCTCAACGTCGGTCACTGCCATCCGCGCGTGGTCGCGGCGGTGTGCGAGCAGGCGGGTCGGCTGCTGCACGCGACCAACCTCTACTACACCGCGGCGGGGCTGCGGCTGTCCGCGCGGCTGGCCGAGAGCTCCCTCGGCGGCAAGGTCTTTCTCTGCAATTCGGGCACCGAGGCGAACGAGGCGGCGATCAAGCTCGTGCGCCGTGCGCGACCCGGGGGAGAGGTCGTGGTGGTGCAGGACGCGTTTCATGGGCGCACCTACGGAGCCCTATCCGCCACTCCGCAGGAATCCAAGCAGGCTCCGTTCGCGCCGCTGGTGCCCGGATTCGTGGTCGTCCCGAAAGACCCGGCGGTGCTCGCGGCGGCGGTGACCGAGCAAACCGCCGCGGTGCTGCTCGAGCCGATCCAGGGGGAGACGGGGATCAACGTGTTGGCGGATTCGCTCCTGCGCGCGGCGCGCGAGGCGTGCGACCGGGTCGGCGCCGCGCTCGTGTTCGACGAGATCCAGTGCGGGATGGGGCGCACCGGGACGCTATGGGCCTACGAGCAGACCGGCGTCGTCCCGGACGCGATCACGACCGCCAAGGGGCTCGGGGGTGGGCTCCCGATCGGCGCGCTGGTGACCGGGGAGCGCCTCGCCGACGTGTTCCGGCCCGGCGACCACGGCTCGACGTTCGCCGGCGGGCCGGTGGTTGCGTCCGCGGCCCTGGTCGCGCTCGAGATCTGCTCCGATCCCGAGCTGCTCGCCCACGTGCGCGCGCTCGGCGAGCGGTTCGCCGCGGGTCTCGGCTCGCTTCCGTACGCGGCATCGGTCAGGGGACGCGGCCTGATGCTCGCGATCGACCTGGCGCCCGGCGCGTCGGCGCCCGAGCTCGCGCGCCGAGCGTTGCTCGAGCAGCGACTTGTGGTCAACGCGACGGGCCCCGCGACGGTGCGCTTCCTGCCGCCCCTGGTGGCGCAGGAAGCCGACGTCGACGCGGCGCTGGCACGCCTGGCGGCGCTCGCGTAGGCGAGGAGAATCAGCGCCGAAGTGGAAGATCGGACAGACTCGAGATGAACCCGACGGGGACCGACCTGCTGCTACCAGGCCAGATGACGCCGGCCGCGGTCCTCGACGCGCTGAGCACCCGGCTCTCGTTGCGTGACGGTGCCGGCGCGCAGCGCGATCTTCGCTTCTACGACACCTTCGACGGGCTTCTCCACGCCGCGGGGCTTGCCTTCGTGCACGAGTCCGGGCGCCTCGCGCTGGTCTCGATCGACCTCGGTGCCGAGCAGGCGGGGATGCCGGCGGCGGTTGCACCCGGACGCGTGCTGGCGAGGGAGCTCGAGGCCGGCCCGCTCCGCGACGCCCTGACCGAGATCGTCGAGGTCCGGGCGCTGACGGCACTCGTGCGCATCCACAGCGTCGAGCGCACATTCGGCGTCCTCGACTCGGCCGATAAGACGGTCGTGCGGCTGGTGCTGGAGGAGCCGGTCGTCGTGGCCTCCCCGAATCGGCGCCTCCCCTTGGCGCCGCGGATCCGCATCGCCCCCGTGCGCGGCTATGACAAAGCGCTCGGGCGGGTCCGCACCAGCTTGGTCTCTGACCTCGGCCTGCAGGCGGCTGATCGCTCGATGCTGGACGAGGCGGTGATCGCGACCGGCGCCACGCCGGGAGGGGTCTCCTCGAAGGTCGACGTCGCGCTGGCCCCCGATCAGCGCGCGGACAGCGCGGCCGCCTCCATCCTCATGCGGCTCGCGGAGGTTATGGAGTCCAACCTCCCGGGCACGATCGCCGACGTCGACTCCGAGTTCCTGCACGACTACCGCGTCGCCGTCCGCCGCTCGCGGGCGCTGATGCGGGAGCTCAAGGGCGTCTTCCCCGTCGAGCAGCTGACGCGATTCCGGGTCGAGCTGAGGTGGCTGCAGCAGGTGACAGGCCCCGCGCGTGACCTCGACGTGTACGTGCTCGAGTTCGACGCGCTCCGGTCGGGACTCGCCGAGCCGACCCGATCCGAGCTCGAGCCGCTGCTGCGCGTGCTTCGCGACCGGCGCGCGATCGCCCACCGCGAGATGGTGCGAGAACTGCGCTCGGAGCGGGCGGCGCAGCTGCGTGCCGGCTGGCCGGCGTTCCTCGGCGAGCTCGTCGCGCTGCCCTCCGACGGCCGCCCCGACGCCCCGCGGCCGATCGGGGAGCTCGCCGGCGAGCGGATCGCGAAGGTCTACCGGCGCATGGTCAAGATGGGCCGGGCGATCGACGATACGAGCCCGCCCGAGTCGCTGCACGAGCTTCGCAAGCAGGGCAAGGAGCTTCGCTACCTGCTCGAGCTGCTCGGGCTTGCCCTCCATCCGGGCGACGTCGTCAAGCCGCTCGTCCGCGCGCTCAAGGCGCTGCAGGACACCCTCGGCCGCCACCAAGATCGAGAGGTCCAGATCGCCACCCTGCGCTCGTTCCGCGACGACGTGCTGACGCTCCGCGGCGGCGCCGGCGCGCTGATGGCGATGGGCGTCATGATCGAGCATCTCGGCGAGGACGAGCGGGCGGCGCGCGCCGAATTTGCCGAGGTGTTCGCCGCGTTCGCCTCGAAGCCCCAGCGAGCGCTGGTCGCGGAGACGTTCAGCTCGTGAGCCGGGTGCTCGCCACCTACAACATCAAGGGCGGCGTCGGCAAGACCTCGGCAGCGGTCAACCTCGCCTATCTCGCCGCCCGCGGCGGCGCCAGGACGCTGCTGTGGGACCTCGACCCCCAGGGCGCCAGCACCTACCTGTTCCGCATCAAGCCGAAGGTCCGAGGCGGCGTCCGCAAACTCGTGCGGCGCAGGTCAGACGTGGAGAACCTGATCAAGGGCACCGACCACGATCGCCTCGACCTGCTGCCCGCGGATTTCTCCTACCGCCACATGGACCTGGCGCTCGACGCCGCCAAGCACTCGACCGATCGCCTCGCGCGGGTGCTCGAGCCACTGCGCGACGACTATGAGTACATCTTCCTCGACTGCCCGCCAAGCATCTCGCTGGTGTCCGAGAACGTGTTCGAGGCGGCCGATGCCCTGCTCGTGCCGATCATCCCCGCGACGCTGTCCTCGCGCACCTTCGAGCAGCTCGAAGCGCTCGTCGAAGGAGGCCCGCAGGTACTCGCCTTCTTTTCGATGGTCGAGGTCCGCAAATCACTGCACCGCGAGGTGATGGCAAGGCTGCGCGCGACCCACGTGACGATGCTGGGCGCGGCGATCCCGTCCGCGGACGAGGTCGAGCGGATGGGCGTCGACCGGACCGTCGTCAGCGAGATCGCCCCCGGGGGCCGGGCGGCAATCGCCTACGAGGCGCTGTGGTGGGATGTGCGCAGGAGGTTGGTGGCGCGAGGGGGCGGGGCGTAGGGGCGGGCGTGGTGGTGGCGGGGCGGCGGGGGCCGCGCTACGGCTCGACCTCGGGCGCCCTGGATGAGAAGCCGTTGACCCTGAGGCTATACGCCGGCATTTCATCCTCAAGGGTGGCCTCAGGCGCCCACGGACGCTGTCGCCGCGGTGAAAGGCGCGAGACCGGGGGGTCGGCGAGACGGGGGGCAGGGCGCGAGACCAGGGGTCGGCGAGACGGGGGGCGGGCGCGAGCCCTGCCTCCGTGGGGGCGTGTGATGAATAACCGATGAAGATGAGAGGTTTTTCATCCCGCGGGGCTGTCGCAAGAGTCCTCGGCGACCCGAAGCGTTGCTGGTGGGGGTCACATCGCCTGCGGTGCCTCCGCGCGGCGGGTTAGAGGGTCACATATGCCGCCGGATTCCGGGCGTAAGTCGCTTGCGGGATTTGCGACGGCCTCACTGTCAAGGGTTTCTCATCAAGGCCCCGCCGCGCGAGCCGGGCCCGCGCCTCCCGCACCCCCGCACTCCCGCACTCCCGCACTCCCGCACCCCGCGCCTCGCCGCCCCGCCGCGCCGCGCCGCGCCCACCGCGCCGAATACCCTTCACACCGATGCCGACCAATAACTCCCGTTCGATCCGGACCGCCTCCTACCAGGCCGACCCGGAACAGGTCCATCGCGTGCTGCTGCTCTACAGCGGCGGCCTCGACACGAGCGTGATGCTCAAGTGGATTCAGGACGAGTACGAGGCGGAGGTCGTGGCGCTGACCGTGAACCTCGGCCAGCCGGGCGAGGACTACGAGGTGATCGAGGACAAGGCCCGCCGGCTCGGGGCGGTCGACTGCCGCGTGGTCGACGCGCGCGAGGAGTTCGCGCGTGAGTACGTGCTCCCGGCGATCAAGGCGAATGCGATTTACGGCCTCGGCTACCCGCTGTTCACGGCGCTCGGCCGGCCGCTGATCGCCAAGCTCGCCGTCCAGTATGCCCGGGAGACGGGCTGCGACACGATCGCTCACGGGTGCACCGGCAAGGGGAACGACCAGGTTCGCATCGAGTCCACGATCGCGACCCTCGCCCCTGAACTCAAGGTGATCGCCCCCGTGCGCGACTGGCAGATGGGACGCGATGAGGAGATCGCCTACGCGCGCGAGCAGGGGATCCCCGTCAAGGGCGGAACCGAGGTGGCGCCGTACTCGATCGACGACAACCTCTGGGGCCGCTCGAGCGAGGGCCGCTGGATCGAGGAGCTCGACCATGCACCAGAAGACGACGTGTTCCAGCTCGTCACCCGCCCCGAGGAGGCACCCGACGAGGCCGAGGTTGTCACCGTTGAGTTCGAGCGCGGCGTTCCCGTCGGCCTGAACGGCGAGCGTATGGAGCTGGTGGCGCTGCTCGAGCGCGCGGCCGATCTCGGCGCCCGCCACGGCGTCGGGATCGTCGACCACATCGAGGACCGGATCATCGGACTGAAGGTGCGCGACATCTACGAGGTCCCGGCGGCGGCGATCGTACTGCTCGCCCACGCCGAGCTCGAGCGGCTGGTGGGGACGATCCATCAGAACCAGTTCAAGCCGGGGCTCGACCAGAAATGGGCCTACCTCGTCTACGCGGGGCTGTGGTGGGAGCCGCTCAGGACCGACCTCGACGCGTACATGACCGCGGTCAACGAGCGGGTCACCGGAACGGTCGGGGTGAAGCTCTACAAGGGGTCCGCTCGGGTGGTCACGCGCTCCTCGCCAAACGCCGTGTACGACGCCCAGCTCGCCACCTTCTCCGAGTCCGGCGGCCTGTTCTCGCACGATGCGTCACCCGGTTTCATCGAGCTGTGGTCGCTCCAGTCGCGGTTGGCGTGGCGCTTACGCCAGCGCGACGGTGGGTAAGATCGTCGCACCATGAAATACAAGGTTCTCGGATTCGCGGTCTGGAACGGCGGTCGCTGGTATCTGCGTCGACGCTACGGCGACACGCCACGGAAACTGTTCGCCGCGGGCGTGGTCGCGGCTGCGCTGACCGGCAGCGTGGTCGCACAGCGCCGAGCGTCGGAAGCCAAGGGCTAGGTGGTCGCCGGACTTCGGCGCGAGCCGAAGTCCACGCCACGCCGATTCACGTTGGGCTCCGTCCGCCGCTCGGTCTAGTTTCCGAGGCCGCGCATGCGAAATCCCCTGAAGCGATCCGGGGGCGAGGCGCCCTCCGCGGGCGGAGGGCGACCGCTGGAGCTCGTCGTAGCCGAGGCACCGGTTCCCCCCGCGGCCACGCCGGATCCTGCCGCGACCGTGGCCGCCGTCCCACGCCAGGAGGCGGTGGCGGCGGAGCGAAGCAAGCGGCACGCCGAGCTCGTCGCGCGGCGGGCGGGGCGCCGGGCCGATGAGGCCGAGGCCGCGGTCCGGGAAACCAGCGCGCGCCTCGACCGTATCGAGCACGAGCTGGCCGGCGCCCTGACGGAGACCGAGAGGCTGCGGGCCGAGCTCGCCCGAGCCGAGCACAAGCGCCGGCAGGCGGAACAGCTCGCCCACTCGGAAGCCGCGCTCAGGCTCGAGCGCGAGCGCGATCACGCCGCCCGACTCGACCACCAGCGAGCGCATGCCGGCGCCGTCCAGGATCTGGTCGCAGCAGCGAAGATTCGCGGCAGCCAGCTCACGCGCGAGTTAGCGGCGCTGAGACGCGTAATCGTCGAAGCGGACGAGCCCGTTCGAGCGCTGAGCCGATCGCCCCTTCAGTCCGGCTTGCGCCCGGCCGCCGACCTCCGGGCTCGGGCGCTCGCCGCCGAGCTGGTGACCGCGCGCTCGAACCCGCCCGTGCGGCTCCCGACGGCCTCGGGCGCCGCCGATCCGGCGGTGCTCGAGCTCCGCCGCGAGCTCGAGCAGGAGCGGTCGCTGCGGGCTCGGTTCGAAGCCCAGCTCGCCGAGGACCGCACCCGGACGGCTTACATGGCGGATGCGATCGAAGGGATCGGACGTCAGCTCGACGCGGTCCGGGCGGGGGTGTCCAGCCCCGCCGCGATCTCCGAAGGGGACGTCGGTCAGGCAACGCGACACTCGGGCCCGCGAGCCGGCGAGTACGCCGACCAATCCGCGGCTGGGACGGTCGCGCCCGATCGGCTGGCCGCGGCGCTGTACCGGCTGCGCGAAGGGTCGCCGCCGCCGGGGTCCGAGTCCCGCGGGGCCGCGCCGGCCCCTCCCGCGCCGGCCCCGCCCGCCGCCGCGCCGGCACCGCCCGCCGCCGCGCCGGCCCCACGTACCGCGGGTCCTCAGGCCCCCACCGCCTGCTGGCTGCGGCCGGCGCTGAAGCGCCTGCTCCGGGAGGACCCGGCGATCGCGGGCAGCATTGTGATCGGCCTGCTGCCCGCTCAGCCCTTGGTCCTGGCCGGTCCGGCGCGCTACGACCTCGCGCTCGGCGCGACCGGCTGTGTGGCGGTGACGGTGCGCGACGACCAGACACAGATCGACGTCCTCGCGACCCCGCGGCCGCTGGACGACGTCGATCTGAGGATCGAGGGCGATCTCGCCGGGCTCGCACGGCTGCTCGTGTACGGCCCGCTGCGACGTCGGCTCTCCCGCCGCGTCGCCGGCGTGCGCGGGAACCGCCGCGCGCTCTCCGCGCTGGACGCGCTGGTCAGGGAGCCATTCTCGCTTCGCGAGCTGCACGGCGCCGGCGTGCGGCTCGACCCCGCCCTCACGCTCCAGCTCGTCGCATCGATGATCGACCCGTCATGGACGGTCGGCGAGCGCTTCACGCTCGGCCACGAGTCTCGCGGCGGCACCGGGCGGGCGTATCTCCTGGTGCGCGACGGCGCTCCCCCTGGCGTGTCGCGCAACCCCCCGCTGGGGCCGGTGGCGAGCTCGATCCTGTGCCCGGACGAGCAGCTCCTGACGCTGCTCATCGACGGATCTGCGCCCGAGGCAGCGGTCCTCGGGGCGCCTGGGCCGCTTGCCGTGTTGGGCGGATGGATCGCCCGCGCGGAGCGCGGCCGGTGATCGGCGACGACGGCCGACCACGTCCGCTCGGACGCCTATGCTGACGGTCCTCGGATGAGTCCCGCCTGCGCCCACCTTCACGTCCACTCCGAGTACTCATTGCTCGACGGAGCGTGCAGGATCGATGACCTCGCCGCGCGGGCGGCGTCGTTCGATCAGCCGGCGCTCGGGCTGACCGACCACGGCGTGATGAATGGGGCGGTAGAGCTGTTCAGCGCCTGCCGCAAGCATGGAATCAAGCCGATCCTCGGGTGTGAGGCGTACATCGTCGACGATCACCGGCGCCGAGCGCCGGGGCGGCTCGAGCGCTACCACCTGACCCTGCTGGCGGCCACCCCGACCGGTTATCGGAATCTGGTCAAGCTGTCCTCGGCCGGCTTCATCGATGGCCTCCAGCGCGGCAAGCCGTCGGTCGACCTCGAGCTCGTCTCGCGCCACGCCGAAGGAGTGATCGCACTCACCGGCTGCCTGCAGTCGCGCTTCTGCCAGAGCCTGATCCTGGGGAAGCCGGACCAGGCGCGGGCCCACGCCGACGAGCTGATCGGAGTCTTCGGCGCCGAGAACGTCTACTTCGAAGTGCAGAAGAACGGTCTGCCCGAGCAGGAAAAGGCGAACGAGGGAATCGTCCGGATCGCCCGCGAGCTCGGGCGTCCGCTGGTCGGGACGGGGGATGTTCACTATCTGCGTAGGGAGGACTACCAGCACCACGCCGCGCTGCTGTGCGTACAGACCAAGTCGACGCTTGCCCAGCCGAAGATCCGCTTCGAGACCAACGAGTTCTATCTGCGCTCGAACGAGGAGATGGCCACCGCCTTCGCCGAGTGGCCCGAGGCGACCGCGACCACGCTCGAGATCGCCGAACGCTGCGACGTGGAGCTCGAGCTCGGCGGCCAGCTGATCCCGAGCTACGCAACGCCGGACGACAGCAACGAGGTCGACTACCTGCGTGCTCTGGTCCACGACGGTCTCGCTCGGCGCTACGGCAGCCCGCCCCCGGCCGAGGCGGTCGAGCGCGCCGACTATGAGCTCGGCGTGATCGACCGGATGGGATTCAATGCGTACTTTCTGATCGTGTGGGACTTCGTCAAGTACGCGAAGGACTCGGGGATCGCGGTGGGCCCTGGCCGCGGCTCGGCCGCGGGGTCGATCGTCGCTTACTGCCTGCAGATCACGGACGTCGACCCGCTCCGCTACGGCCTCCTGTTCGAGCGCTTCCTGAACCCCGAGCGGGTGTCGATGCCGGACATCGACATCGACTTCTCGGTCCGCGGCCGTGAGCGCGTGATCCGCTACGTGACCGACAAGTACGGCAAGGAGTCCGTCGCCCAGATCGTCACCTTCGGCAAGATGTTCCCCCGCGCGGCCACGCGCGACGCCGCGCGCGTGCTCGGACATGACTACGCGGCAGGCGACAAGCTCGCGAAGCTGATCCCCGATCCGATCATGGGACGCTCGCCGAGCTTCGAGGACTGCCTGAAGCCGGGCCAGCCGCTCCGCGCCGAGACCGAGCGCGACCCGGTCGCGAACCAGATCATCGAGGTCGCGCGCGGGCTGGAGGGGATCGTCCGCAACTCCTCGATCCACGCCGCGGCGGTCGTGATCGCCGACCGTCCGCTGACCGACATCGTGCCCTTGCAGCTCGCCGACGCGGGCACCGACGAGAACGGCGAGCGCGTCTTCCGCACCGTGACCCAGTTCTCGATGAAGCCGATCGAGGAGATCGGCCTCCTGAAGATGGACTTCCTCGGCCTGCGCAACCTTGACGTGATCGAGGACGCGCTCGACATCGTCGAGCGCTCCACCGGCCAGCGTCCCGACATGGCCTCGTTGCCGCTCGATCACGAACCGACGTACGAGATGCTCGCGCGGGGCGACTCGATCGGCGTGTTCCAATTCGAGTCCGAAGGCATGCGCGAGGCGTTGAAGAAGGTGCGTCCGACCGAGTTCGACGATCTCGTCGCGCTCAACGCGCTGTACCGGCCGGGGGCGATGGATCAAATCCCCACCTACGCGCGCGGCAAGCGCGACCCGAGCTCGGTCGTCTATCAGGACGAGCGCTTGCGCCCGATCCTCGAGGCGACCAAGGGAGTGATCCTCTACCAGGAACAGGCGATGCAGATAGCCAAGGACCTCGCCGGCTTCAGCGGGGCCCGGGCGGACGACCTGCGCAAGGCGATCGGCAAGAAGAAGCGCGAGGCGATGGCGGCCCTGAAACCCGAGTTCTTCGAGGGCTGCCGCCGGTCGGGCACGAGCGAGCAAGTGATCGAGTGGCTGTGGGCCACCAACGAGAAGAGCGCCGACTACTCGTTCAACCGCTCGCACGCCGCCTGCTACGGACTGATCTCCTACCGGACGGCGTGGCTGCGCGCCAACCACCCCGCCGAGTACATGGCGGCGCTCATCTCCTCGGTGATGGCGACCAAGGACAAGGTGCCGTTCTTCGTCGCGCAGGCCGAGCAGATGGGGATCTCGATCCTGCCCCCGGACGTCAACCTCTCAGACCACGAGTTCGTCGTTGTCGAGAAGAACATCCGGTTTGGCCTGGACGCGGTCAAGGGCGTCGGTTTCCAGGCTGTCGAGGCGATCAAGCGCGCCCGCGAGGAGGGCGGACCGTTTACCGACCTGTGGGACTTCTGCGCTCGCGTCGACAACCGGACGGTCAACAAGAAGGCGATCGAGGCGCTGATCAAGTGCGGCGCCTTCGGTTCGACGGGCGCTTCCCGCAAGGGGATGCTCGCCGTGCTCGAGCAGGCGCAGGCCGCCGGGCAGAAGAGCCAGCAGGATGCGCTCATCGGCCAGGGCTCGATCTTCGATCTCGGCCCGGCGCCGGGCGATCTCTCCGCGGGCCAGGGCTTTTCGGCCCCGAGCAGGCCTCCGATCCCGGCCGAGGAATTCGACCAGGCCAGCATGCTCGCGGCCGAGAAGGAATCGATCGGTCTGTTCATCTCCGAGCACCCGCTCAAGCAGGCGGGCCCGGCGCTGCGTGCCCGGGTCGACTGCTCGCTCGCCGAGCTCGCCGACCGCCGCGACGGCGACTGGGTGACGGTCGGCGGGATGATCACCCAGACGAAGAAGATCCGGACCAAGAAGGGCGACCCGATGATGTTCGCCACGCTGGACGACCTCGAAGAGGCGGTGGAGATGCTTGTGTTCGGGAAGGCGCTGGCGGCCGGGGAGGAGGCCCTGACGGTGGACTCGATCGTGATCGTCCGTGGCAAGGTCGACCACAAGGATCGCGACAAGATCTGTCTCCTCGCCCAGGATGTGAGCCTCTTCGAGCCGACCGAGGAGGAGCTGACGCAGGCCCGCGAGCTGGCGGTGAAGCCCGCCGCGGCGCCGCGAGCCCTACGACTCCGGCTCGACGCCGCCCGCCTGCCCGCGACCGCGCTCGAAGAGCTGAAGGACCTGCTGGCGGGCTTCCCTGGGGAGTCCGACGTGGTGATCGAGCTGCAGACTTCGGCCGGGCCGCGCCGCCTGAAGCTGGGGCCAGGCTTCCGCGTCGCGCGCAGCGTCAGCCTGCATGCCGAGCTCGATGCCCTGCTCGGCTCCGCGGCGCTGCACGAGACCGCCGCGACCGCCTGAGCGGACGAGCGACCCGCGAGATCACTCGCGCGATGAACGGCTTGCCGGTGTCGCGGAGAGAGCCTTGACACCGCTCGGAAGCGTCGAGTAGGTTGTCACTTGATTGGGTTACCAGACCTGAGGCGGCAACGAATGGAATCAGTTTCGCTTCCCGCAGGCACGTGCTGTGGCGAGCCTGTGCGCTGGCTCACCACAGCGATTCCGCGAGTCGCCGTAACTTCAGCAGAGGGAGAAGCACAATGACCGTGGCGAACGTCGTGCGTGGCAGTAGTGACACCCTCCCGGAGGAGCTCCAGCTCGCGCAGGATGCCATTCACCTGCCCGAGGTCCAGGAGATGATGCTCAGGCTCGCGGAGTTCAACCTCGGCGTGTTCATGCCGCACATGCACGACGATGGCACCGGCGCGTTCCGGGTCCTCCCCGAGGGAGTGACCCAAGTCGAGGACGACCTCAAGGTCTCCTTCCGCCGCGACAGCCACGCTGGCGCCCGCACTGATTGCACGTATCTTCCCGTCGGGTGGCTCTGGCGTGAGGGCGGGTCCGTGACCGCGATGGAGTGCGTGATGATGGGCACGATGCACACGACGAGCGACACGCCCGACCCGCCGGACACCCCGGACACTCCCGATGCCCCGGACACTCCGGACACGCCCGACGTGCCTGACACTCCCGACACGCCCGATACGCCTGACGACGACGACTAAGCGCCGTCGTCTCGCAGGTACGCACGGTTCTCCCTGCGGCCCGCGGGCTCACTCGCCAACAATGTAACGTCACTGCCGTCTAGCTGACCCCGAGATCCGGCACGTGGAGGCCGTCGTTGACATCGCTGCAGTCGAGCGTCGCCGAGGCGTTCGCTCCGTCCGAGCCGCCCCGTAGCCCGCTGGTAGGCGAGGCGCCGCCGTCGCCGGCCGGTCCTGCCGGTCCCGACGACGCCGGGCGTCCCGAGCCTCCCGCGGTCCCCCTCCCGCGTGCGGTTCAGGTGCTGCACCTGAACATGCGGCAGATCGAATTCGTGTTCCGCTGGCGGCGCCAGCTCGGGGAGGTGTTCCGGACGCGGGGGCTGATCGCCGGCCGCCCGGTGGTTACCAGCCATCCGGATCACGTGCGCTCGCTGTTCACTGCCAATCCTGAGCTCACGCCATCGATCACGGCAGAATCACCATTGCGTCCGATCGTCGGCCCGGGCTCGGTGCTGACCGCCAACGGGCCGCGACATCTGCGCCAGCGCAAGCTGCTGCTGCCACCTTTCCACGGCGAGGCGATCGAGCGCTACGCGAAGATGATCTCCGACGTCACCGAGCGCGAGCTCGATCAGTGGCCGGTTGGCCAGCCGTTCGCGCTGGCGCCGCGCATGCAGGCGATCACGCTCGACGTGATCATGGCCGGAATCCTCGGCGTCGACTCCACGCCGGCGCGGGGTACCCCGGAGTTCGGGCTGCGGATGGCGGTCAAGTACCTGGCCAAGGCCTCCACGACCCGCCCCGCTCAGCTCGCCGAGCTGATGAACGTGGGCAAGCAGGAACCGGTCGGGCTGCAGCGGCACGGGATGGCGATCGTCGACCGTTTCACCTACCCCGTGATCGCGGCGCGCCGCTCCGCGCCGGACCTCGACCAGCGGACCGACATCCTCTCGCTGATCATGCGTGCGCGTACCGAAGATGACGAGCCGCTGACCGATCGCGAGCTGCGCGACGAGCTGCTCACCCTGATCCTCGCCGGCTTCGAGACGACCGCGAACTCGCTCGCGTGGACCTGGGAGCGGCTCGTGCGCTCGCCGGACGCCTACGCGCGCCTACGCGACGCCGTCCGGTCCGGCGTTCAGGCCGCCGAGAACGTCGAGGCGGCGATCACCGAGGGCATGCGCACCCGTCCGGTGATCCCGGCGATCGGACGCCGCATAACGGTGCCCTGGCGACTCGGCGAGTACGTCGTCGGGGCGACGACGCCGATCGTGATGAGCATTCTCCTGCTCCACCACCGCGAAGACCTCTACCCCGACCCCTTCGCCTACCGACCCGAGCGGTGGCTGGGACGCAAGCCCGGCACCTACGAATGGATCCCGTTCGGCGGTGGAACCCGACGCTGCCTGGGGGCTGCGCTCGCGATGGCCGAGCAGCGCGTGGTGCTCGAGGCGATGACCCGGCGGCTCGATCTCGAGACCGAGGACCCGGCGCCCGAGCACGCCGTGCATCGCAACGTGACGATGATCCCCGCGCGTGGGGCGCGCGTCGTGGTCCGCTCGCGGCTGTAGCCAACCGCGCCCGGCCGCGATTACCGCTCCCTGGGGTTGCACCGGCAGGACAGGAGGCGGACGCGGCGAACGAGACCCGGTGAGCACCAGCGTGACTCGGGCCCCGGAGCGCAGGCTCGCCGACTTCATCCTCGACTTCCTCGGCTACCTCGAGCTCGAGCGCGGACTGTCGCGGAACACGCTCGAGGCGTACCGCTCGGACCTGTTGCAGTACGGCGAGTTCCTGGCCGGTCGCGGCCTCGATCCGCTCGCCGTCGAGCACGCGGACCTGGCGGCATTCGTGTCCGAGCTGGCCGACGGCAAGGGCGAGCGCCGTCCCGTAGCGCCCGCGACGCTCCAACGCAAGGTCGCCTGCCTGCGCTCCTTCTACCGCCACCTCAGGCGAGAACAGCTGATCGAGCGCGATCCAACCGCCGAGCTGCGCGGTCCGCGCCGGGGCAAGCGCCTGCCGAAGGTGCTTACCCGCGATGAGGTTCGGCATTTGCTCGAGCAGCCGCGCGGGTCCTCGGTCGCCGCGTTCAGGGACCGGGCCCTGCTCGAGACCATGTACGCATGTGGCTTGCGGGCGTCGGAGGCCGTGGCGCTCGAGCTCGCCGAGGTCGACCTCGAGGCGGGCATCCTGCGCGCGCGCGGCAAGGGGTCGAAGGAACGGATCGTTCCGATCGGGACCAAGGCGATCGAGGCGCTGCGTGCCTACCTGGAGCGCGGGCGCCCGCGCCTGGTCGGGATCCGCGATGAGCGTCGGCTGTTCGTCAACCTCCGCGGCGTCGGACTCTCCCGGCAGGGCCTCTACAAGATCGTCCAACGCCACGCGCTTTCCGCCGGCCTCCAGGACCGCATGAGCCCGCATACGCTCAGGCACACGTTCGCCACCCATCTGCTCGCGGGGGGCTGCGACCTGCGCTCGCTACAGGAGATGCTCGGCCACGCGGACATCGGGACCACGCAGATCTACACCCACCTGTCGACGGAGCGGCTCCGCGACGTGTACTTCGACGCGCACCCGCGAGCGCAGCTCTAGACGTCCTCGCCGCCGAGAACCCTGGGCCTGCCGCGGCCGCGACAACTGGCAGAATCGCGCAGGTGCCGCCACGACAATCGCTGGCCCTGATGCTGGTTGTGCTCGCGCTCGGGGCGCTGGCCGGGTGCGGTGATTCGCGCACGGCCGTGCCCAATCCCTCCCACTTCCAGGCGCCTCGCGGACTCGCGATGACCAGCTACCTGAGTGGCGGCCTGCGCTTCGAAGCTCCGACGAACTGGGCGACTCAGATCGGATCGGCCCCGCTCGTCGTCACCATCGCCTCCGGGCCGGCGATCATCGCCATCTGGCGCTACCAGCGTAGCCAGAGCCAGGTCCTTCCTGACGATGCCGCCTCATTGCAGCAGGCCCGGAGCGCGTTGATCGCGGCCGCCCGCGCGCGCGATCTGACGCTGCGCGTGATCGCCTCCGCGGTCGTCGACGTCCATGGTCTCCACGCCGTCGAGCTCGACGCGGTCGAGAAGATCCGCGGCCAGGTCCGCCGCGTGCGCTCCGCCCACGTGTACGAGGCCGGCGCCGAGCTCGTGATCGATGAGTACGCGCCGCAGTCCCAGTTTCACGAGGCCGACCGGACGGTCTTCTCGCCGCTGTTGCACTCGCTGCGCCTGGGTCGCGTGGGCAGTTCGTGAGCCGGCGGGCATTCGTCGTGGTGCTCGACGCCTGCGGCGTCGGAGCGCTTCCCGACGCCGCGAGCTACGGCGACCCGGGAGCGAACACCCTCCTGCACCTTGGCGAGGCGACAGGCGGACTGGTCCTTCCGGAGCTCGAAGCTCTCGGCCTCGGCTCGATCGTGCCGCTGGCCGGGGTGGCGCCGGCGGCGAATCCGGTCCTCCATGGGCGCCTGCACGCGCTCGGATGGGGAAAGGACTCGACCGCCGGCCATTGGGAGCTGATGGGCGTGGTCTCGCCGAGCCCGCCGCCGACGTACCCCAGCGGGTTTCCGCCCGAGGTGATCGGCCGCGTTCGCGCCGTCGCCGGCCGCGACGTGATCTGCAACCGCCCCTACAACGGCATCGGCGCGATCGACGACTTCGGCGCCGAACAGGTCGAGACGGGCGCGCTGATCGTCTACACGAGCCAGGATTCGGTGCTCCAGATCGCCGCCCATGTCGACGTCGTCGCGCCCGCGGAGCTGTACGAGATCTGCGCGCGTGTGCGAACGCAGCTCTCGGGCGAGCACGCGATCGGACGCGTGATCGCGCGGCCGTTCGCGGGTCCGCCCGGCGCGTTTGCCCGCACCGAGGGGCGGCGCGACTACGCGACGGCGGTGCCCACCCGCAGCTACCTCGCGGAGCTGGGCGCGTCCGGCGTCCCCGTGCACTCGGTCGGGAAAGTCGGCGAGCTGTTCTCCGGCGCGGGAATCGACCGCCAGCATCCCGGCGCCACCAATGCCAGAGCGCTGGCCGAGACCACCGAGCTGATCCGCTCGCTCGAGCACGGGCTCGTGTTCACCAACCTGGTGGAGACCGACCAGGTCTACGGGCACCGACACGACATCGAGGGCTTTCACCGGGCCCTGCGGGAAATCGATACCGCCGTCGGCGAGTGGCTCGCGCTGCTCGGTCCCGATGACCTGCTCGTGCTGACGGCCGATCACGGCTGCGACCCGACGGCCCCCCACACCGACCACACGCGGGAGTACGTTCCGCTCCTGGCCGTGTTCCCCGGGCACGGCGGAGCTCGCCACGACGGTCCGCTCGCCGATGTCGGCGCGAGCGTGCTGCGGTGGCTGGCCGGTCGCGACGCTGCGAGCCTTCCCGGCGACCCGTTCCTCTGAGGACAGAGATTGCCCGAGCTACCCGAGGTGGAGACCATTCGCCGTCAGCTCGCCCCCCATCTGGAGGGGCGGACGATCGTGCGCGCCGTGATCCGTGACCCCCGCTTCACCCGTCCCGCCGCGCCGGGCGACGTCGCCTCCGCCCTCGCCGGCGCGGGCATCGAGGGTCTCGGGCGCCGAGGCAAGTACCTGATCTGGTCGCTCTCCGGTGACCTACACCTACTTGTACACCTGCGGATGACCGGCGCGCTGCTCTACGACCCGCAGTCGCCTGGGGCCGGCGAGGATCTCACCGCCGGGCAGCCTCATGCACGGGCCTGGTTCGACTTCGACGACGGTCACCGGGTGGTCTACGTGGACCCGCGGCGGTTCGGGACCGCGCACCTGCTCGCCGGCACGCCGGCTCGTGATGCCTACCTCGATCAGCGTCTGGGGATCGAGCCGATGACCCCGGAGTTCACGGTCGAGCACCTGCGGGCCCTGGCGCGCGGGGTGCGGGCTCCGGTCAAGGCGTTCGTGCTCGATCAGAGGCGGATCGCCGGGGTGGGGAACATCTACGCCGACGAGGCGCTCCACCGCGCGGGGATCCATCCGCTGCGGCCGGCGGGTCGACTGACGACCGCTCAGCTGGCGGCATTGCGTGATGGGATCGAGGTAGCGCTCGCTGCCGGGATCGAGGCCAAGGGCGCGTCGATCGATGACTTCCAGCACATCGACGGCGCGCGGGGATCCTTTCAGGACCGCTTCCTCGTCCACCTCCGCGAGGGGCAACCGTGTCCGACCTGCGGCACCACGGTACGGAAGATGTACGTCGGCGGCCGCGGGACCTATGTGTGCGAGCGCTGCCAGCCGAGGCCGAGGGTCAGACGCCGCGCCTGAGGCCTGGTCAGACGCCGCGCCGGGGCCCTGGCCAGACGCCGCGCCTGAGTCACACTACGCCGCGAGGAGCTGCGCGAGCCTGCCGGTGTAGTCCGCCACCCGGAGCTCGTCGAAGCCGCCGAGAGTGAAGTCGCCGATCACGATCTGCGGGAAGGTCATCATCCCCGTGGTGCGCGCGAGCTCCGCGCGGCCGTCCGGGTCCATTGACAGATTGATCTCTTCGTATTCGATTCCGCGCTGCGCGAGGAGCGCCTTGGCACCGCTGCAGTACGGGCAGGGCTCGGATGTGTAGATGGTTACGTTGGGCATAACTTCACAAAGGATAGTATGTCCGCTCCGTTGAGGACGGAAGCGATCGTGCTGCGCTCGATTCGCTACGGGGAGGCCGACCGGATTCTCCACCTGTACACGCCCCACCACGGACGGCTCGGGGCGATCGCGAAAGGAGCGCGCCGCACGCGCAGTCGCTTCGGAGCCCGGCTCGAGCCGTTCTTTCATCTCACCGTCGTCCTGCACGAGGGTCGGGGCGACCTGTTCACGGTCACGAGCGCGGACACGCTCAGCGCCAACGGCGCGGTTCGCGACCACGCGTCGACGCTCGATGCCGCCTCCCGCGCCTGTGATGCGGTCTCGCGACTGTTCGAGACCGGCGACCCTCATCCCGAGGTGTTCCGGCTGCTCGCGAACGGTCTCGCGCTGCTCGCCCAGGACGCCCGTCACGCGGGGGCCGCGACCGGGCTCGCATTTCGCCTCAAGCTGCTGCTTGCCGCGGGGATCGTGCCTCAGCTGACTGCGTGCGCGAGCTGCGGGGCGACCGAGCATCTGGTCGGATTCTCGGGCGAGGCCGGGGGGGTTGTGTGCAGTGCCTGCGAGGCGACCGCGTTCGGGCTCGACGAAGAGGCCTACCGCTTCCTCGTCGACGCTCTCGGGGCGCCCCTCGCCCGCGCCCCGCACGCCTCCGAGCGCGCGCTGCGCCAGGCCGAGCGTGCGATCGGCGAGACGGCCGAGCACCATGCTCACGTCCGGCTTCGGCCCCTCGTCGGGGCGGGCGGCTGAGCGGGCACCCGGTCCCGGCAGCGACGGGGCTGAGCGGACAGCCCGTCCCGGCAGCCGGCTCTCGTGGTGCTGGGCTCAGGCGGTTTGCTGGGTCCTACGCAATGCTGCCGGGACGGGCCGTCCGCTCGCCTCGCAGCGCACCGGGGGCCGGGCCTCCTCACACAAGTTGTCGCAACTTCGTCGCAGCACGAGCTTCCGCGCGGCTCGCCATCTCCCCGCGCTGGCAGAATCGTCGTATGAGCGCTACGAACGTTGACGGCGCCGGCGTGGCCGGCTCAGACCGCTCCCATCCCGAGGGGCCGGTCGCGGCTGGGTTCGCCGACCGGGTCCAGGCGCTCGAGGCAGCGGTGCTCTCACCCCGGGCGACCGCGTCGTATCCGGCGCGGCGTGCCCGTCCGGAGCCGGACTGCGGCCTGCGTACTCCGTTCCAGCGCGACCGCGACCGCATCGTTCACTGCAAGGCGTTCCGGCGCCTGAAGCACAAGACGCAGGTGTTCGTCGCTCCGCAGGGCGATCACTACCGCACGCGGCTCACGCACACCCTCGAGGTGACCGGGGTATCGCGAACCGTGGCCCGGGCGCTGCGGCTGAACGAGGACCTGGTCGAGGCGATCGGGCTCGGTCATGACCTCGGGCACCCGCCGTTCGGCCACCTCGGAGAGGACGTGCTCGACCGGTGCCTGACCGAGCGTTTCGGGCGCTCGTTTCGCCATTACGAGCATTCGCTGCGGATCGTCGATCGCCTGGAGCGCGACGGCGAAGGACTCAACCTGTGCGAGGCGGTCAGGGACGGGATCCTCAACCACTCCGGTCGCGCCGCCCAGCCGGCGACGCTCGAGGGCAAGATCGTACGCTTGCTGGACCGCGTGGCCTATATCAACCACGACATCGACGACGCGCTGCGCGCGGGCGTGATCGCGGAATCCGACCTTCCTCAGGACGCCATCGCCGTGCTCGGCTCTACCGGGTCGAGCAGGATCGATGCGCTCATCCACGACCTCGTCGAGCACTCTGAGGCCGCCGGCGAGATCGTCCAGGGCGAGCGCGCGGCGACCGCCATGTCCGACCTGCGGACCTTCATGTTCGAGCGCGTCTACCTCGGCCCCGAGGCGCGCCGCGAGCATGCGAAGATCGAAGGAGTCGTGCGCGCGCTGTTCGATCACTACTGCCGGCATCCCGAGGCGATGCCCGAGTCCGACAGCGACATGGCCCAGCGGGTCACCGACTACATCGCCGGCATGACGGACCGCTACTGCATCAGGATGTTCGAAGCGCTGAGCGTGCCGGTCGCGTTCGCGCCGTGACGCGGTACACGGCGGATTCCCGCGACCGCGTACGGGACGCGGTGGACATGCTGACGCTGGTCTCGCCGCGCGCGGAGCTCCGCCGCGCCGGCGTCAACAGCTACTTCGGGCTATGCCCGTTCCACGACGAGCGCACGGCATCGTTCCATGTGCTGCCCGACGACAAGCGCTACCACTGCTTCGGCTGCCAGGCGTCGGGCGACGCGTTCTCGTTCGTGATGGAGACCGAAGGACTGGACTTCGTCGGCGCGCTCGAGATGCTCGCCGACCGCTTCGGCGTCAAGCTCGAAACCGAGGACGAGGATCCAGCCGCGGCGGCGCGCCGCCAGCGGCGCGAGCGACTCTACGAGCTGCTCGGGAGAACGACCACGTACTACTCCCGCTACCTGTGGGAGGCCAAGGAGGCCGCTGGCGCGCGGACCTACCTGATCGGGCGCGGCCTGACCGAGGAGACGCTGCGCGAGTTCCGGGTGGGATACGCGCCGAGCGCGTGGGACCGGATCCTGCTGGCCTCCCGACGTGCCGGGTTCAGTGACGAAGAGCTCCTCGCCGTCGGGCTGGCGCAGCGCTCGCAGTCGCGGCCGGGATCGATCTTCGACCGCTTCCGGGAGCGGATCATGTTCCCGCTCGCGGATTCGCGGGGGCGCGTACTCGGCTTCGGGGCGCGCGCGATGCGCGAGAACCAGCGACCCAAGTACCTGAACACGTCCGAGAACGACCTCTATCACAAGGGCAACCAGCTGTTCGGGATCGATCTGGCTCGCGGCCCAGCCTCACAGGCCGGGCGCGTCCTGCTCGTCGAGGGCTACACCGACGTGCTGGCGCTCCACCAGGCGGGGCTCCGCAATGCGGTCGGGATCATGGGCACGGCGCTGACCGAGGAGCAGCTTCGGGAGCTCGAGCGCATCGCGCGCGTGCTAGAGCTGTGCCTCGATGCCGATGGGGCAGGGCAGGAGGCAATGCTACGGGCGGCCCGACTTGCCTCCGGGCGAAAGCTGGAGCTACGTGTCGTGGCTCTGCCCGAGGGCGCGGACCCCGCCGACCTGGTGCAGCGCGAGGGCGTCGACGGCTTGCGCGCTCGGGTCGAGGGCTCGGTCCCGTTCGTGGTCTTCCATGTGCAGCGGATTCTCGATCGCGCCGATACCGACAGTGCCGAAGGTCGCGACCGGGCGTTCGCGGAGCTGCAGCCGGTGCTCGCGGAGGTGCCGGCAAGTTCGCTGCGGGACGAGCTCGTCCAGCGAGTGGCAGGACGGCTCGAGCTGCCCGAGCGGCGACTCGAGGCGCTGCTGGCGGGCGGGGCGCGACCCGCGCCCTCAGGCAATGGGGCGCACGCTTCGCCCTCCCCGCTCGAACAGGGAGCGCGGGGCGAACGGACCTTCCTCGTGCTCTGCATCGCCGTTCCCGACGCCGGCCATGCTGCGCTCGCGGCGATCGATCCCGAGGAGCACCTGACCAGCGCGCCGCTGCGCCGCGCGGCGGGCCATCTCCAGGATCACCTCGACCGTCCGCTCGCCGACCTCGACCAGGATGATGAGGTGGCCTCGGTGATCTCGGACCTGCTGGCGCGCGCGGGGCGCTACCCGGATGCCAGCAAGGATCGGCTCGAACACGCTCGCCTCGTGCTCGAGCTCGCGCGGCTCGACCGCGCGATCCGGCGCGCGCGCGGAGAGCCCGGCGCCGACGTGCCGGCGCTCGCGCGCGAGCGCGAGGGCGTACTCAAGTCGGTGCGGGAGGTGGTGGCGCGGCTCGAGAAGGCGATCTAGGGGTGCACCGAAAATGCGTGCTGCTTTGCTCAAACTGCCATGCCGAGGTCGAGGGCGGGGTGGCCATGCTTCCCGCTAGAGTTGCCAAGCAGCGTTTGATTGGTCCTGCACGCCGTAAAGAAGGCCATCAAATCACTGCGGGGTAGCTCAATGGCAGAGCAAACGGCTGTTAACCGTTAGGTTGTGGGTTCGAGTCCCACCCCCGCAGCTTAGAGGTCTTCACGTTTGACCTGTGGGTATGTCCACGTTTGGGGCGGAGATCCGTGTTGACCGGCCGTTCGCGTGTTGAAGGCAACGTTATGCCCGCTATGCGGGCATAACGTTGCCTTCAACCCCGTACCCGGCTGCTCACGCGCCCGACGCGCGCCCCGCTGGTTGATTTGACGCCGCGGACGGTTAGACCCGCTGGGAGAGCGTCGCCTCGACAAGGGTGGAGGTCGCTGGTTCGAGCCCGGCATCCTCACGGAGAGGTCTTCACGTTGACGTCGTCTCGTGTTCGCGTTTGGGTCGACCGATTCTGACCGACTGTCAAGGCTTGCTGCCGACGGCACCACACAGAAAACCGGTGCAGAAGGTGGAGGAAGAGCGCCTAACCCGTGGCGAGCGCACACACGGCCACCAAAAGTCCCCGCATATACTCAAACGTGAAGACCTCGCATTTCCCATGAAGCTGTACGTCTGTTACGGAACCTGGAAGCCGGCGCCCCGCCCGGGCGGGCACCCGTGCGGCAACGCCTATCAGGCGCTCGTCGATGCGGGCCACGCGCCCGAGGTGGTCAGGTCCTACGGTCTCGGGATCCTGCCGGAGATGTTCAACCGGAGCCGGGGCCGACGCAAGGTCAAAGAGCTGACCGGATCGCAAATGGTGCCGGCGCTGGTCACCGAGGACGGCGAAGTCGTGCAGGGCTCGCAGGCGATCATCGCCTGGGCTCGCTCCCACCCGGCCGTGCCCGCCGCGACCTGAGCGCCCCCGCCTCAGGCCGGCTCGCGGCCGCGGCTCCGGCCGCGGTCGCGCTCCGCAAGCGCCAGCGCCTCGACCAGGTCGGCCGCGCGCTCGGCGCCGTCGTGGGTCGCCGCCCAGTCGCCGAGCTCGCGGGCGCGCCGGGTGAGCGCCGGCTCTGCCAGCGCCCGGCGCACCGTCAGTCGTAGCGTCATCGGGGCGAGGAACCGCCACGGGAGGCGGACCCCGGCCCCGGCCCAGTCCAGCCGCGCCGCGTTCTCGCTCATGTCGCCCGCGGCGGGCACCGCGACCACGGGGCAGCCCGACGCAAGCGCGCGCGCCAGCGTCCCGTGCCCCGCGTGGCAGATCACCAGCCGGCAGCGCGGCATCGTCCGTGAGTAAGAGAGCCACTCCACCAGTCGGGCATTGGCCGGGACCGGTAGGGGTCCGGTGAGCGGCCGCCGGTTCCACGTCGCCAGCACGCGGACGGGTTCGCCGGCGAGGCCGGCGACCGCGGCGCGCAACAGCCTGTGCCCGGGATCCTGGGCCGTCGAGGGGGCGACGAGCACCAGCGGCTCCTCTCCGGGCGGCGGCTCCACCTCGGCGGCCGGCGGTTCCCAGAGCAGCGGTCCCACGACGTGGGTGCGCTCCGGCCACGGCCGCGGATATTCGAGCTGGGGGAACGTGCCCACCAGGCAGAGCCGCGTGCTGATGCCGCCGTGGAGCCGACCCACGGGCGAGAGCCCGAGCTTGACCCGGGTGTCGTTCAGCTCGTCACGTCCTCTCCGGAGGCCACCTTCCGCCGGACGCTCCAGCCCGCGCCAGAGCGCTCGCCCCGCCGCCGTCCGAGGCGGGCGCGCGCCGAGCGCGTATGGCGGTAGCCCCGGCGCTCCCGCGGGATGGACGTGGGGGATGAGGGTGGCGACGGGAAGGCCCTCCAGCTCGCCGGCCATCGCCGGAGCCAGCGTGAGGATGTCGTGGACGACCGCGTCGGGGCGGGCCGCGGCGATCGACCGGCGGGTGTGCGCGGTCGCGAGCACGACCGCCTCGTAGGGCTTCAGCGGAAGCTCCCGGGTCGGGAACACCGGGTATTCGGGCGCGGCGACGAATTGCATTCCCGCCGCCTCCGCGTGCTCTCGCCATCGCGACCAGGTCTCGAGCGTGACGACGTGCCCACGCGCGGCCAGGCGCGAGCCGAGCGCGAGCATCGGGAAGGCATGACCGGGGTCGCCGAACGCACCGAGGAAGAACGAGAGCTCGGTGCGGGTCGGCTTCAAGCCCCGGCGAGCTCTGCTGCGGCGCGCACCTGCGCGAGGCGGTCCTCGATCGTGAACGCCATCGGGGTGATCAGCAGCGAGCCGACGCCCGCCTCACGGAAGACCGCGATCCGCTCGCGGACCAGCTCCTTGGGCCCGCATAGCGACAGCATGTCGATCAGCTCATCCGGGATCGCCGCGCAGGCCTCGGCCTTCTTGCCCTCCAGGTACAGGTCCTGGACCTCCTTGGCGGCCGCCTCGAAGCCGTAGCGCTGCGCCAGCTTGTTGTAGAAGTTCTGCTCGCGCGAGCCCATGCCGCCGATGTAGAGCGCGAGTGCGGGGCGCATGACATTGCGTGCGAGCTCGAGATCGTCGTTGATGAACACGTTGATCGAGGGTGCGATGTCGAAGTTCTCGAGCGACTGCCCGGCTCGCGCGGCTCCCTCCTCGAGCAGCGCCCGCAGCTCGGCCACGTGCTCGGGGGAGAAGAACGCGGGCAGCCAACCATCGGCGATCTCGCCGGCGAGCGCGGTGTTCTTCGGGCCGATCGCGGCGAGGTAGATCGGGATCCGCTCCTGGACCGGCGAGATCATCAGCTTCAGGGGTTTCCCCGGGCCGTCGGGGAGCGGCAGCTCGATCGTCTCGCCGTGATACTCGAGGCGCTCGCGGGCGAGCGCCTTGCGCACCACCTCGACGTACTCACGGGTCCGCAGCAGCTGGCGCCCGAAACGCTGTCCATGCCAGCCCTCGGCGACCTGGGGGCCGGACGAGCCGAGACCCAGGAGCATGCGCCCCCCCGACAGCTGATCGATGGTGGCGGCCGTCATCGCCGTCATCGCCGGCGTCCGAGCGGGCATCTGGAAGATCGCCGAGCCGAGCTTGATCGTGGTCGTCTGCCCGGCCAGCCACGCAAGCATGGTCGCCGTGTCAGAGCCATACGCCTCGGCCGCCCAGACCGAGTCGTAGCCGAGCGCCTCGGCCTCCTTGGCGACCCGCAGCTGATCCGCAGGGGTTATGCCCATCGCCATGTAGGCGAGGTTCACTCCGAGCTTCATCTGCAAGTTTCCTTTCGTGCCAAGGAGGTCGTTTGAGGGCCGCGACGGGCGCCGCTACAGTGGCCGGACCGCCCAAGCAGAAGGCCGAACCCTATGCGAACGCGTCGCAACGCAACAATTCAGGAGCTCCGCCAGGTGATCGACTCGATGCCGCTGAAGACGCGCGTGGCGATGCTCGAGGGTATCCGCAACAACGAGATCCTCATGGGCGCCTACACGAGCACGGACGGTGGTGTGTGCCCGATGCTCGCGGCCCATCGTGGCGGTGGCCGCACCAACGCCGAGGGCTTCGCCAGGACCTGGGATCGGTTCGGCGGGATCGGCGGAAGGCGGGCGCGGCGGGCGACCGAGCGCGAGTTGCTGATCCTGACCACGAACCTCGAGATGAGCCTGCTCGCCGACATGGCCCAGGCGCCCGATCTCGCCGCGGCGCTGGCCGAGCACCGGCAGCTGGTAGCCCAGAAAGACCGCGCTGGACACCGCGACCGCGATCGGGAGCGGGCCGCGCACCGGGAGCGCGCGCGAGCCAAGCGGGCGACCGAGGCCATTCGTCCGGGGGATCCCGAACGGACCAGGGAGCTGCGAAACGCTCCGGGCTGGGCGTGGATGCGCGTATTCCGCCGCTACGACGACTACGCCCGCGCCCTCGCGCGGCTCGAGGCGGAGTCCGGCGAGCGGGCGCCCGTCCGGACGAGCTAGATTCCTTCCCCCCGGCGCTCGAACACGAGCTCAGGAACGATGCAGGCGGGGGAGAGGCGGAGCAGCATCCGGACGCCCTCGGCGACGTCCTGCGGCTGGATCATGTCCTGCGCGGGAATGCTGCCCTTGACCCAGTCGGCCATCGGCGTGTCGACGAACGCCGGGCACAACGCGCAGGACTTGACGCCGTCGGCCCCGAGCTCTTTGTTCATCGCCTCGGTGAAGCCGATCACACCCGCCTTGGTCGCCGAGTACACCGACATCCACGCCTGTCCCGACTTGCCTGCGATCGAGGCGGTGTTGACGACGACGGCGTTGCCGTGCTCGGCGCCGGCGGCACGCAGCATCTCGACCGCGTCGCGGTAGAAGAGGATGGTCGACCGCAGGTTCACGTCGAGCTGAAGGTCGAGCCGCTTGGTCGCGATCTCCGCGACCGGCGCGCCGATCCCGATCCCGGCGTTGTTGACCAGCACGTCGAGCCGCCCGTAGCGCTCGCGGTGGGCTTCGACGACCTGGCGGACAACCGCCTCGTCCCCGAGGTTGCCCGCGACGTGCTCCACGTCATGGCCCGCGGCGGCGAGCTCGCGGGCGGCCGCCTCGAGCTTGTCGGGGCGCCGGGCGGCGATCGTCAGTCCATAGCCTTCCTCGCCCAGCATCCTGGCGATCGCGAGCCCGATCCCGCTCGATCCTCCGGTGACGATGGCGGCGCGCGGCGCGGCCGAGTCCGCGGTCAACCGACGGACTCGCCGTTAGCCGTCAGGCTCACGTCGATGTTGCCACGGGTGGCGTTCGAGTAGGGGCAGACCTCGTGCGCCGCGGCGACGAGGCGGACGGCCTCGGCGGGGTCCGTAACCTGCGGCAGGGTCACATCCAGCCCGACCGCGAGCTTGAAGCCGTGATCCTCGGTGGGCAGGAGGCTGACGCGACTGCCGATCGAGACATCGCCGACCTCGGCCCGCTCGCGTCGGCCGACCACGCCGAGGGCACTTTCGAAGCAGGCGGCATAGCCGACCGCGAACAGCTCCTCGGGGTTCGTTCCGCCGCCCTCTCCTCCCAACTCCTTGGGCATCCGGAGCTGGACGTCCAACGCCCCATCGCTCGTA